>Ga0189287_100048_pt1 | contig 165312 bp, 162 predicted proteins | sample UW86minimetaG_FD_130319 | JGI IMG/M metagenome (GOLD analysis project Ga0189287, IMG submission 130319) | Marine microbial communities from the Costa Rica Dome - UW86 mini metaG | ecosystem: Environmental > Aquatic > Marine > Oceanic > Photic zone | place: Costa Rica: the Eastern Pacific...
ACCAGAAACCGACAAGAACCTGTCCTCGCACAATCGTGGCTACTTACACCGACATCAGATAAATCCAACGCCGCCAATAAGTAGTTCCGATACGTGAGAAAACAAATTCCGTAAGTTCATCCTTAAATGAACAACAATCCGCCGCCCACGCATCTCTTCCTTATCAACAATCGTCATCAGCGTTCGCGGAGACCGCGATCACGAGCACATCCCTTAGGGCGGTTCTCGTGCCTCGCGGGGCGTCAGAAAGTAATCCAACGCCCCGCGAGAGACGGGGTTATAGGCTTTCTTTTGCCGCACTGTCAAAATCTTTTTTAACAATTTCCACGAATATCGTAAGGCATTGAAAACAAACCATAATTATTTCCATTTCTTGTTGATTTTGAAACCATTCACTCAGAATTCGAAGCAAATTTACGAAAACACGGACAAAATTGTGCATTGCAACAGAGAATCATGTGCACAACATCGCAATCCTTTATTAATTTCGACGGGATATTATTGATTCCATTGAGAGAATCGCCGCTCAAACGCCTTGACAGAAGGAGGTCCGCCAAGGCATTTTGAGCCATTAATGAGACGGTACCCTGGGCAAATAACAGTAATCACGGTCCGTCAGCGTTCGAACTGCACGCCATCTCGTTTGGATGGCGATAGGGATTCTTGAGGGAGTCGCTTGACGATGACAAACAAAAGTATCTTCGCAATTGCGGCTACATCGACTGTGGCTCTGCTGTTTGCGATGAATATATTACAAGTCGATATCGTCAGCGACGAGTTGTCCGAGACCCAAACTGTGGCACTCGCCCCAATTTCCCTTGGAAACCCTGCAATGGCAGCAACGTTGCAGACCCGTCGCCCCGTTACACCGTTCCAAGAGCCAATACCTGCGGCATTACCGGCGATCTACAACCAGCGCCTTGAAGTCGGCAAAGGCGATACACTTGCTAAAATACTTTTGAAAGCTGGCGTTGATCGCACCGAGGCACATTACGCTATCAAAGCGTTAACCGAGTACTACAACCCTCGTCGCATTCGTCGCGGTCAGGATTTGACATTAACGTTCGAGAGCGCCCCGCTCTCTGTCGACACGCATGCCCAGTCAAAGTCCGATACGTTTATCGGCTTTGCAATTGAGCCTGACTACAAAACCGAAGTTCGTGTGTCGCGAACTGCAACGGGTGATTTTCGGGCCGAGCAGCGCACCAAGAAGCTGGACCGCAAACCGGTTTACGCCGAAGGTGCCATCAAGAACAGTTTATATGTCGCCGGCCGCGATGCAGGAATTCCCGCCGTTATTATTGCACGCCTTATCCGTCTGCTTTCATGGGACGTCGATTTTCAACGCGACATTCGAACGGGCGATGCTTTTGAAGTCATGTATGAAAGCGTCCACGATAAACACGGCAAGCCCGTCTATAACGGCGCAGTGACATTCGCCGCCCTGACACTGAGCGGAAAGCGTATTACAGTGTACCGCCATGAGCTCGAAGATGGGACAGTGGATTACTTCGATGCTGACGGCAAAGCGTCCCGCAAGGCACTGATGCGGACACCAATTGATGGTGCTCGTCTGTCTTCAACATTCGGCAAACGCAAACATCCAATTCTCGGCTACACGCGCATGCATAAAGGGGTCGATTTTGCTGCACCAAGCGGCACCCCAATTTACGCAGCGGGCAATGGCACCGTTGTCTATGCCGGTCGCAAAGGCGGATATGGAAATTATATAAAGCTCCGCCACAACGGAACCTATGAAACTGCTTATGCGCATCTCAAAGGATTTGCGCGCGGTGTCCGCAAAGGCAAACGCGTTGAGCAGGGTCAGGTCATTGGCTATGTCGGCACGACCGGTCGTTCGACGGGCCCCCACCTTCATTATGAAGTCATGATGTCGAACAAGCAGGTTAATCCGCTTCGTGTTCGCATGCCATCTGGGAAGACGCTTAAAGGCAAGGCGCTCGCTCGTTTCAAAGCTTATCGCCAGGAACAGGATCGCATTCTTTCATCACTCAAGAGCACTGAAATTGCCACCCGGGGCAATGACTAAGCGACTTAATCAATGAGTGCCGTCGAACTTGTCACAAATGACTTGGGCGATGGCCCGCCAACTTTAATTCTACATGGGTTATTTGGGCGGCGACGTAACTGGCAAGCAATCCAGAAACGTCTGGCAGATGACACACGTATCATTGCTGCTGATCTCAGAAATCATGGCGACAGTCCCTGGGATGATGCCATGACCTATGAGGCCATGGCCGAAGATCTTGCCGCACTGATTACTAAGCTCGATATGGGGCCAATTGTAGTGGTCGGGCATTCCATGGGCGGCAAAGCTGCAATGGCATTGGCATTGAGTGAACCAGAACTTGTTTCTGGGCTGATGGTCATCGATATCGCCCCGGTACGATATGATCACGAATACGATTCATATATTGAGGCAATGCGCAGCGTACCATTGGAAAAATTATCCAAGCGAAGCGACGCAGAACAATACTTGGCCCCGCTGATTACTGACCCGTCAATCAGGGCGTTTCTTCTTCAAAACCTTGGTCAGGAGGATGACCGGATATCTTGGAGTGTGAATTTAGACGCCATCGAGGCTGGGCTGCCTAATATTCTGGGTTTCCCCGGGTCGCTCGGAGATCCTTATGAAGGCCCGACACTAATACTCCGGGGCGGAAACTCAGACTTTGTCCTAGAAGAACATTATCCGGCTATCGAGGCCCTATTCCCAATGGCCACCCACGACGTCATCGAAGGTGCGGGCCACTGGATTCACGCAGAGAAACCTGCCGAAGTTATTGATCAGATCAAAGCTTTTATCAACGACGCCGCTTAACCGTCATTCATTACAGTTGTATCGCAGAACTGACGCCGCTTCTTCAACTGCGCGCACAATGACTTTGCCTGTGAGACCGACGGTAACGGTCCTGCCTTAAGGCGGTAATAAGTCCCCTTGCTGCCCAGACGCACCTTGCTGATCTCATGATCCAACGCGCCAAGGGTTTTTCCATGCGCACGCTTGATTTGAAGCCAGCCACTTTCAGCTTGTTTCGCTGATCGGTATGACGCCAAGTGGACTGCTGGTTGCGGTCCCGAAGGCTTAGCAGGTGCTTTCGCCGCCATTTGCTCTGGCGCTGTGGTCGGTGCGACGGGTTTGGGTGCAACCGCTCCTGCGGGCGTTCCGCCAGATGCTGTTTGAACAGATAACTCGATGGCCCGACGTTCGCGTGCATACTCGCCTTCAGATATATAGCCCGCATCCCGAAGCATCTCGAGACGACGAATAGCATCAGCGCCTTCCATTAACCCGCGCGGTTGAGGTGCCGGGTCCGCAACCATAACCGGAGCAGATGGCATCATGGCATCAAGGATCATGCCACGCTCCGCTGAATGCTGAGACACTGAAATTGCCCGCATTTCCAGTGCGCGCCCAATCGCCCGAAGACGCGCAGAAATTTGCTCAGTCGTCGGCACAGGGCGGTCCAAGCCCGCAGCGGGTGGCGGGGATGTAAGCGGCAACAAAGCACCAATGTTGGACCCCCGGCGTTGCGCATATTCCTCTTCTGTCACAAGTCCTTGATCACGAAGCGATTTCATCGTGCTGAACCGGGAAATCAAGTTCGCATCACCACCAACAAACTTGCCAATTGAGCTCGGTGCACTCATGCCCATGCTATTGTTACCTGTCGGTGACATCATGGACGGTGGTGCGCTGGCGACTTGTGTCGACGAGCGGCCAAGCATCACATCCCCTGTTGGTGCGCCACCAATGGAGACACCTGTTGCAGGACTGGACAATGCAGCATTGGTCGTCCCCCCTGTTTCAAGGAGAGACAAGTTCACGCTGGCAACCTGAGACGCTGGGCGCGTCGTCAACGTATTCCAAACAACGAACTGTTCACTGTCATCTGGACGAATAGCGAGAACGGCTTCGTACATTTCACGCGCTTTTACGAGTTGCCCGGTGTTTTGATACAAAATACCGGATCCAAGCAGCGCATGAACATCTCTGGAGTTTGCTTTGAGTGCTTTTTGGAAATGGCCCTCAGCCGTGACGTAATTACCTTTGGCCATCTCGGCGAGACCAAGTTCAGCCTGATCATTCACTTTGAATGGGCTAGACGCCCAAAAAGAGTCCTGGAAAATTTCACCATTGAAGGCAGCACACCCGCTCATCACGCTTGCGGCTAAGCATATCGGCACGACCTTTTTTAAAATAAGTCCAAATCTGTTCGTCATGCGGCCCCCATTAATGTGTAAATGCGGGAGGATTTTGTTCCTATGTGAGACATAGCTATCTTCCACAACACTTTGCTATCTCTACTAAATGTAGGTGTAGAGACTTGGAAGGATACTAATCTTTGCTTAAAAAATCACAAGAAAAATGTCATTTTCGCCAAACTTCGGACAAAAGACGGCTATTTTGCCTCTTCTTCCTTCGGCGGCTCTGGACTGTCTTCTAGTTCGGCACAACCAAGAAGGCTCGCAAATGGTAGCTTGGATATCGCACCGCCACCCATTTGCCGCGCCCCTTTAATCACAAGAATATCTGAGACAAGGGTAAATTCCAGCGCCTTGTTAATCGTCGCAATCAAGCGCTCATCTTCACTTTTTTGCTCTGGTGTCTTGGAAATTCGGTAGACCCGTTCCTGCGATTTATCCGGATCAAAGATATAGCCCAACGTCATCGGTTGGGCATACCAAGCTTGCAACAGCGCATCACTAATCCGAGGGCCTAACTTGCAGACATGACCGACTCGATCCTTTGAGACAACCGTTAGAACCGGTGTAACCGGAATATTAGAGAAGGATTTACTCGTCGCACGCCGCTTCACAGGCGCCAGCATTGACCGCATTTGCACATGCGATTCGCCAGCCCCTCGCGCCCCAAATGTACGTTTGAGTTTCAGTTCGTCACTTTGCGCCCAGGACAAAGATGGGGCCGCGATCAAAAACAGACCGACTGCAATCCCTACAAACGTTGAAAAAATTCTATATTTCATCGCGTCATCCTCGGCACAGAATACGGCAAATTTATGATGCCGTTTATTGTTCCGCTAAACACTAAAGGATTTTTTCCATATAAACCACGCCCGGAAGTGGATTTTCGTAATAGGGTGCCGTTTCGCCAAACCCCATGGTCTTGTACATCTTAATTGCGGTCTCAAGATGAGGCAGCGTATCAAGTACCATCACCCGATATTCAGCATCTTCTGCAAATGAGACAACCAGTTCTGCAAGTATTCGACCGAGCCCCTGCCCTCGAAATGCTTCGCGAACATACAGTCGTTTCATCTCGGATCGTCCGGCACCCGGTTCCCCCACCGGACGAATAGCAACCACACCTGCAACGGCATTGTTTTGACGTGCAATATAGATTTCGCCCATTGGCGGCGCATATTTGCCAGGCAATGTCGCCAACTCGTTTTCAAAATCTTGAAAGCACAGGTCAACACCAAGCCATTCCTGGTACTCGCGAAACATTTCCTTGGCGATCTTTATGTCATCTGGAGACCGGGCGGCCTGAATATCAAAGCCACCAGCGTTCATATCGTGAAGGTACCTTTGATAACTGTTCGCGCTTTCCCACCGATGACCACACGATCGCCCTCGTACCAGCAATACAAATCACCGGAGCGCGCGGAAACCTGCCGTGCATGAATCTGGGCCTTGCTGAGCACGCCTGACCAATACGGAACGATGGTACAATGGGCAGACCCTGTCACTGGATCCTCATTGATCCCGGCATGAGGCGCAAAAAACCTCGAGGCGCAGTCTGAGTCGTCACCAGGTGCGGTGATAATCAAACCCATTCCATCTAGATTTTTTATATACCCAAAGTCAGGGTCGACAGCACGGACAGCAGCTTCATCTTCTAAAACTGCCATGTTCTTAACCGCCTTCAGGAACTTTAACGGCTCAACACCAATGGCCTCAGCCAACCCCTCAGGTGTGGGTTGTTCCGTGGCAACCATTGCTGGAAAATCCATAGATAGGAGTTCACCATCGCGACTAACACTCAGCGTCCCGCTACGGGTTTCAAAATCGACATCGGCGCGATCAGGCTCCAATTCATTCAAAATCAACCATGCTGTCGCCAACGTGGCATGCCCACATAGATCTACCTCGAGCTTCGGAGTAAACCAGCGCAAACGAAATCCATCACCTTCAGGCACGTAAAATGCCGTCTCGGAAAGATTATTCTCAAGCGCAATAGATTGCATGACGTCGTCGGGCAGCCATTCCTGAAGCGGGCACACTGCCGCCGGATTGCCACCGAATGCTTTGTCAGTAAACGCATCTAACTGAAATAACGGAATTGTTGTCATAATCCTAATTCCCCAATTCTTCCTCTAACGCCCTGCACATATCTTCCGTCGTACCGTTGCCACCCATATCGGGTGTCTTTGGTCCGTCACCCTTCAAAAGATTTTCAATGGCAGTAATCATATCCGCAGCAGCATCGGTATGACCCAGATGATCCAGCATCATGGATGCACACCAAACAGTACCAATTGGATTGGCAATTCCCTGCCCTGCGATATCTGGAGCTGAACCATGAACGGGTTCAAACATTGACGGATGTTCGCGTTCCGGATTGATATTCCCGCTTGGTGCGATCGCGATCGTACCTGTGATGCCGGGGCCGAGATCTGACAATATATCTCCAAACAAATTTGAGCCGACAACGACATCAAACCAGTCCGGGTTTGTCACAAACCGAGCCACCAGAATATCGATATGAAACTTAGCCGTCTCTATATCGGGGTACTCGGCCGAGATCAGTTCAAACCGCTCATCCCAATATGGCATGGAATGAATGATGCCATTTGATTTCGTCGCCGACGTCACGCTTTTGCGCGCACGCGTTTTCGCAAGATCGAACGCATAGCGCATGATCCGGTCCGTGCCTCGGCGCGTGAAAATGGATTGCTGTGACACAAATTCCTCTTCAGTGCCCGAGTACATACGCCCACCAATCTCAGAATATTCACCCTCGTTATTTTCGCGCACAATCACCATATCGATATCGCCCGGCTCTCGCCCAGCCAGCGGACATTCGACGCCCTCGAACAAACGCACAGGACGCAATGAAACGTACTGTTTGTATTCACGTCTTATGGGTATCAAAAGGCCCCAAAGCGATACATGGTCTGCGACACCAGGGTATCCGACAGCACCCAACAAGATACTGTCGTGGCTGCCAATATCAGCCAATCCGTCCTCGGGCATCATAGCTCCCTGTTTGTGAAAGCGCTCGCAGCTCCAGTCTTTCTCATCAAAGGTAAAACCAAGATCGTGCTTGCGTGCAACGGCCTCCAAAATCCGACAGGTCGGTGGCACAACTTCGTTTCCGATTCCGTCACCAGGAATAACCGCTATCTTGTATGCATTCGTCGACAAATTTGCTCTCCCGCAAGTGTTATGGCGCGACCAGATGAATGTTCACCCGCCGATTATGTTTACCTTTGTTTTCAATCTTTCCTACCCGAAGCTCACCGATCTCGGACGTATTCGCGACGTGCGTCCCACCGCAAGGTTGCAAATCAACGCCATCAGCGATTTCCATCAATCGAACTTTGCCAGCACCCATGGGTGGCTTCACAGACATTGTTCGAACCAGGTCTTCATTTTCAGCCATTTCTGCATCCGTGATCCAGCGATGGCTCATTGAATGGGCACCATTCACCAGTTCATTCAGTCTGGTCGAAATTGCTTCTTTATCTAAATTGGTATCCGGCAGATCAAAATCCAGACGGCTTTTCTCTTCACCGATTTGACCACCGGTGACGCCACCCTCAATACAAGCGCACAACAAGTGAAGCGCTGAGTGCATGCGCATCATGCGATAGCGCCGGTCCCAGTCGATTTCACATTTCACAACGTCCCCGGCACTAAGCGACGGCGCATCTTCTGCAGGCACGTGGAGATGGTCGCCACTTTCCCTGTCCTTGATCGTATTTGTGATTTCAACGGAAATGCCATTCTGATTGACCAGTGAACCTGTATCACCCGGCTGGCCGCCGCCCAACGGATAAAAGATTGTACGATCCAAAATGATCCCACGTTCATCGATCCCCGTGATCGTTGCCTCGCAGGTTTTCATGTACGCGTCTTCGCGAAAAAGTTCTTCAGTCACTTGTGATCTCCACTTATCCCAAATCCGTTACGCAGAGTTTAGAGTTCAGCTCTGATTGCTGCAATCGGTGCAAAGCGCTTTTTGGAACTGCGCCCGGTCAGCGTTGCCACCCGTAAGAATAACGCCGACTTTCTTGCCCGCCATTTTGGCTTTTTCTTTTAACAATCCGGCCAGTGGCCCAGCGCCTGCACCTTCGGCAATATTGTGCGTGTCAAAAAAGTAAGCTTGCATCGCTGCACGAAATTCGTCTTCAGAAATTCTCACGAACCGCTCAGCGCCAGCATTGATTATTTCTAAAGCACTAGCATCTGGACTCCGGCAGGCGACGCCGTCTGCAAATGTGTTCGCGTCATCCGTTTCAATCAGCTTTCCGGACTCAAAAGACAAAGCATACGCCGGCGCATTTTCCGCAACGATGCCGACAATTTTCGTTTTTAGACCTAAACCATCACGCGCTGAAATGAGCCCAGAAATTCCTGAACCCATGCCAACAGGCACGTATATCGTATCCAGATCCGGATGTGCCTGCATCAATTCCAAGCCGTACGTCGCGACGCCTGTGACTAGATGTGGATGAAAAGGCGGAATCATATGCAGTCCCTCGCGCTCGCCGACGCGGCCCGCTTCTTCACGACTTTCTTGGAAATCATCGCCGTGTTCCACAAGCTCGCACCCATAGGCACGCATGGCGTCGTTCTTTTCAGGGTTATTCCCATGCGGCACATAAATCACCGACCGAAACCCCGCTGCCGTCGCAGCCCTTGAGACTGACTGGCCGTGATTGCCGCGTGTTGCCGTAATCACCCCAGGGCAATCTGGTTCACTGGCTTTCAATTGCTCCATATAGTTAAGACCGCCCCGGATTTTAAATGCGCCAATGGGTGTGTGGTTCTCGTGCTTCACGATCACTTCGGCACCTGCACGCGTATTAAGAAGTGGCCAGGATATTTCCGGCGTCGGACGCATATGGCGATAAACAATCTGCGCTGCGGCTTCGATGTCTTTGAGGGAGATTATACTCATTTTGTGTCTTCGCTTTCTTTCAGTTGGGGTGCCTGCACGGCGATCCTTTGCGCCCGACTCGCCAGCACGATGCCGCTCAAAATCATTACGGTCGAGATAAGTATCGGCATTGTGATGACTTCGCTCAGCAAGATGACCGCGAAGATCAGACTAACAACGGGTTGGGCGAATTGAACCGGTGCGATGCGGACAACAGAACCATGATTGAGCGCCCAATACCATGCGGCATAGGCTAGTACTGTCGAAAACATCACCATATACAAAGTTGAGCTCCAACCAACATAGGTGATGGACGTCCATGCATTAATATCTGTTATCCATATCAAGACAGGTACCTGTACCAAGCCGACGACGGCGACGCCCCAGAAAGTTGTCGACCATGTGCCAATTTTCGCTGTCGCTCGACTTCCGGCGACATATCCCGTTCCAGAGATAATGGCCGCCATGATACACAACAAATCACCGGTTAATGTGGCCTCGCCGGAACTGTCTCTCGATGAGATCAAAATCGCTTCACCGACAAGGGCAACGACAGCCCCCATAAACCAACCGGCCCGTGGCATCCGCCGATCAAGTATCGCACCGAGACCTCCCGATACCACCGGCATGCATGCAAGGATTAAGGCTGCATGCGCGGTCGAAGTTCTGGCAATGCCCAACGTAAACAAAATCGGGAAACCGCAAAACGCCGCGAACCCGGCAAGCATCAGCCAACCCCATGTCCTTGTGTCCTTTGGTGCAGCAAGGCGCATAAAGTAGATGCATAGAAGTGCCGGCGGCACAGCAAACACAGAGCGCATCATGCCCGCCTGCAATGCGGGTATTTCCGATACCTGAATAGCGGTTATTGCAGGCGTGATCCCCCACATTAAAACAGCGCAGGCGGCAAGCCCATAAGCCGCCGCCATTGCCGTGTCTGGTTTGGCCGTAGACGTCATCAATTTATCAGACGCCATTCGTTGGTGTGATTCAATGCTTCTAGCCTTCATGGACCGAAATTATTTATGCCAGAATGGCTTGCCGGCTTCATCAAGCGCTGTAGCCCGGCTCATGCCAATATCACCAAGCATGTGATCATCCATGTGCACCAGACGCTGTCGCATCTCGGCGCGACGCTGCCATTGGCATAAATCGTCAAATACAGAAACAAGAGACGCTGAGACCGTAACAGGGACTCGGTTGAGAATATCATTAATCTCGGTCCATTTGATGGGTTCGCGCATTGCGATTGTATTGATACAATTTTGTGTTTTCATCGCTTTGTTTCCTTGTCTGATCTATATTGTATGTATAAACTTGACTTTAATAATGATACAATGCATAGATTGTTCCTATGACAAATTGGTTGCCAGATTTATCTCAATTTTCCGGTGCGAAGTATCTGCGTATTGCAGATGCCATTGATGCAGCTATTCAAGACGGCAAACTCAAAGCTGAGACCAAACTACCGCCCATGCGCAACCTGGCCTATGACCTTGGTGTTACTCTGGGAACTGTCTCACGGGCATATCAAGAAGCTGAACGACGCGGGCTTGTGGGCGGCGAAGTCGGCCGCGGCACTTACATCAAGGGCGATGGCAGGTATCCTCAATTAAAGACGCCACGTGCATTCGCTTATGGCGGCTCACGTGAAAATGGGATCAATCTGAGCATGGCTGTTCCACCATTAGGCGATGGAGGAAGCTATCTCTCAAAGACAATTCAGGAAATCTCCGAAGACCCAATCCTATGTGGCGAACTAATGGATTATCAGGCTCATTCTGGCCTTGAGCGCCACCGCCAAGCGGGCGTCGACTGGGTCGCTAGAATGGGCGTGGAAACGACGACTGACCACCTCACGCTGACCAATGGCACTCAGCATGCCATTCTGGTCGCGATGATGGCCCTGATGCGTCCGGGCGACACGATGCTTGTTGAAAACATTACCTACCCCGGTGTCATTCACATCGCAGCACAATTATCTATTAAACTGGCACCCGTCGAGATTGACCAAGAAGGCATGTGCCCTGAAGCGTTGGAGGCAGCGATCATCGAACATCGTCCGCGCGCCGCGTACATCGTTCCGACCGTACAAAACCCAACAACCGCTGTGATGTCGCACGAACGCCGTCAGAGAATTGCTGACGTCCTCAAAACACATGGCCTTCTCGCCATAGAAGACGACGTATGGGGCTTCCTGCCCGAAGGCCGCGCCGCTGCTCTTGCCGCCTATGCACCCGATCAGGTGATTTATGTCACCGGCCTCTCCAAAGCAATGACGCCCGGCCTAAGGGTCGGCTATATCGCGACGCCTCCTGGTGCAACAGATGCGGTGCGCGGGGTCGCGCGCATGTCCAGTTGGATGACGCCGCCGATGATGGCTGAGGTCGCTATGCGGTGGATCAATGGCACGGACGGCGAAGAAATGATCAAGTGGCAACGCACTGAAGCCGAAGCCCGTATGAAGATCGCCACAGATGCGCTTGGCAATCATAACATTCGTGGTCATGAGCATAGTTATCAGATTTGGCTCGAACTACCGGAGCCGTGGCGCGCTGAGGCGTTTCGGGATCAAGCCGCCCGCAAGGGCGTATTCTTCTTATCTGGGGATGCGTTCGTCGTAGGACGCCAGCAGGCACCGCACGCCATCCGTATATGTGTTGGGAGTTGCCGGACCCGCGATGAGGTTCAGGAAGGCGTCGATATTATTCGCGATCTTCTAAAAGGACCACCTGGCGGCAGCGGTGTGATCGCATAACGGCTCTCGTACCCTAGAATTCGCGTACCGTGACGGCATGATTGAGCGGCCCGTGCCCGGTCCCAAGCTCAGGATTTTGCGCTATTGCATCTCTAACGTACGCACGCGCGCGAATGATTGCGGCACGTATTGAAAGCCCCTGCGCAATGCCGCAGGCAATAGCGGATGCAACTGTACACCCTGTGCCATGAGTATTCGAAGTTGCTATTCGGGGTGCCGTGAACGTCTCGGCTTCAGATCCATTTTCCAAAAGTAAATCCGTGACGTTGTCAGGATCGTCCATATGCCCACCTTTGAGGAATACAGCCCTCGAACCGGATGCCAATAATTCTTCTGCCGCATCGCGCATATGCTCCAGAGAGCGAATTGAACGGCCACTCAATACTTCCGCCTCAGGAATGTTCGGCGTCATCAGCGTCGCCATGGGAAGCAATTTTGTCTTAAGGGCGTCCTGTGCCTCATCGGCCAGCAACGATGCACCGCCTTTTGCAATCATGACAGGATCAGCAACGACAGGCACGTCAGGCGCCAAGTCTCGCAAAGCATCAATAACCGTCGTGATAATTTCAGGGCGATGTAGCATGCCGATTTTGATGCAATCAGCCCCAAGATCATTCAGGACAACTTCGATTTGATTGCGGACAAAATCTGCTGGCACTTCGTGCACGCCATGCACACCTTGAGTGTTTTGGGCGGTAAGGGCCGTGATTGCGGTCATCGCAAATCCACCAAGCGCGGTCACTGTTTTAATATCGGCCTGAATGCCCGCACCACCACCACTATCAGAGCCCGCGATAATGAGGACACGTCCACGCATATCGACCATCACGCCACCTTAAACTTGTTTGGAAATCGTCTCACAAATATCATCGACCAGGCTTTCGACAATGGCGATATCTTCGCCTTCCGCCATGACCCGAATTAATGGCTCTGTGCCTGATTTACGGATAAGCACTCGACCACTCTTACCCAATTTGCCTTCGGCATCTGCAATCGCCGCCTTCACATCACTATTCTCAAGCGGCGAGCCGCCATTGTAGCGTATGTTCTTCAGAAGTTGTGGGAGTGGTTCAAACACATCACAGATCTCGCTCGCAGGCTTTCCCGATGTGACCAGAACGACCAACACCTGCAGGGCGGCAATAAGGCCATCTCCTGTTGTCGCATAGTCGTCAAAGATCAAATGCCCTGACTGTTCACCACCCAGGTTGTAACTGGCTGCGCGCATGACTTCCGCCACATAACGATCACCAACCGGTGTGCGTTTAAGGTCCAGGCCAAGATCGTTCAAATATCTCTCTAGGCCAAGGTTGGACATTACTGTTGAGACAACCCCGCCCCCTTTTAGGCGGCCGGCCTTGTGCCAGTCATTGGCAATCAAAGCCATGATCTGGTCACCATCAATCACCCGACCATTTTCATCACATACAATCAATCGATCCGCATCGCCATCCAATGCCAATCCGATGTCTGCACCTGCTATTGTGGTCGCCTCTTGCAATGTCTGAAGGTCAGTCGAGCCGCAATCTTTATTGATATTGGTGCCATTTGGCGTCACACCAACGGGAACAATTTCGGCACCGAGTTCCCAGAGCACCTCTGGCGCAACTTTATATCCAGCACCGTTCGCACAATCGATTGCCACCTTCAGGCCGTCGAGGCGTAATCCGCGTGGGAAGGTCTGCTTGGCATATTCGGTATACCGCCCGTTTGCATCATCAAGCCTGCGGGCACGACCAAGCACATCTGCAGATGCCAGATGGCCTGATAAATCACTTTCCATCCTGGCTTCAATTTTAGCCTCAACCGCATCGGAAAGCTTATATCCATCAGGACCAAACAGTTTGATACCGTTGTCCTCATACTGATTATGTGACGCGGAAATCATGACGCCAATGTCGGCGCGAAGGGACCGGGTCAACATGGCCACCGCCGGTGTCGGCATCGGCCCCACCAGCACAACGTCCATACCCATTGAGACAAAACCGGAGGTCAATGCTGGCTCAATCATGTAACCGGAAAGACGGGTGTCTTTTCCAATCACAACACGATGACGATGATCGCCACGACGGAACTGAAGTGCCGTCGCCATACCGAGCTTCAAGGCAACCTCGGCGGTCATTGGATGCGTGTTTGCGCGGCCACGAATTCCATCAGTGCCAAAGTACTTACGCGTCGTCATCTATCAGTCCATAAATTGTGGTTTATAAATAATCGGTTCACATTGTGGCATGAAAAGAGTTTCCGAAGCATTTATATTTTTCATGCATTTTCCGAAGCAAACTAAAAGTCTTCTGAGGCCTCAATTGCCCGCCAGACTGCGAGCGCCTGACGCGTCTCCGCGACATCATGAACCCGAAAGATTTGCACGCCTCGGTCCCATCCTGCGATGGCTGCTGCAATAGATCCCGCAACCCTGTCCTTTGGAGCGACATCCCGGTCAATCTTGGTAATGAAGCTTTTACGTGAAACACCAAGCAGCAGGGGCACGCCAAGCGCATGAAACGCATCGATACCCGATAAAATACGAAGATTGTGCTCAAGGTTTTTACCGAAGCCTATGCCCGGATCAATGGTGATCTTCTCACGAGAAAGACCCATTTCTTCCAACGATATTATGCGTTCGCCCATATAGTTGAGGATATCTAACGCCGCATCGTCATAGGTCGGGTTGTCCTGCATGGTCTGCGGATCACCCTGCATATGCATCAGGACAATATCGACGTCTGCGTCCAGGCAAACTTTTGCGCTTTGTGGATCATGCGTCAGTGCGGTCACATCATTCACAATACGCGCGCCCGCGTCGATCGCACGTTGCATGACTTCGCTATGACGTGTGTCGATCGAAATAATTGCATGCTCGTTTTTGAGCCCCTCAATCACGGGAATTACGCGCGCACATTCTTCATCAACGGAAACAGGATTTGAACCGGGCCGGGTCGACTCTCCGCCGATATCAAGGATATCCGCACCGTCCGCGACCAATGCCTTGCCATGGGCGATAGCCGCCCTGGCATCAAGATAATCGCCACCATCTGAAAAACTGTCAGGCGTCACATTCACGACGCCCATCAAATGCGGGCGATCAAGCGTCAGTCCAGCAAAAGTTAGAGGTTCAGGTTCCATCGGCTCTCTCATTCTCACCCTAAACAGAGAGGCTGGAACCAATCACTGACCGGGCTGTGGCTCTGGATCAGGGTCAATACTACCTGCAGAACTATCAGGTCCCTTTTTCGGGCGTGTCTTGCCGCCCGTCGGGATAGATGTGCGCCGTGGCGTATCTGAACTGGAGCTGTTATCGTCATCACGATGGATAGACTCGCCACGAACCAGCGCATTCACTTCTGCGCCACTTAGAGATTCATATTCAAGCAACCCTTGCGCAACGCGCTCAAGCTCTTCGCCTCTTTCAGTAAGAATGCGTCGTGCTTCAGCTTCGGCTTCCTCAATCAATCTACGAACTTCTTCATCAATTAGTTTCGCCGTTGCATCAGACACGTTCTTTTGTCGTGATACCGAATGCCCAAGGAATACCTCTTCCTCATTGTCGGCATAACGCAAACGACCGAGCTTATCCGAGAACCCGAATTCCGTCACCATACGACGCGCAATCGAGGTCGCCTGTTGGATATCGTTACCTGCACCTGTGGTGATGTTTTCCTTACCGAAGATAATCTCTTCCGCCAAACGGCCACCAAACATGACGGCAAGAAGCGACAGCAACTGACGCTCAGACTGGCTCAGTTGATCCCGCTCAGGCAAGCTCATCGTTACACCAAGAGCGCGCCCTCTCGGGATGATCGTCACCTTGTGCAAAGGGTCGGTTTTAGGCATGAAGATGCTGACCAGCGCGTGTCCCGCTTCGTGGTATGCTGTCAGCTTTTTCTCATCCTCAGTCATCACCATGGAGCGACGTTCGGCACCCATCATGACTTTATCTTTTGCCTCTTCAAAATCTTCCATCGTGACAACACGCTTTGATTTACGTGCAGCCAACAGCGCAGCTTCGTTCACAAGGTTTGCAAGATCAGCGCCTGAGAAACCGGGGGTGCCCCGGGCAATGACATGCGCGTCCACATCCGGCGCCAATGGCACTTTCTTCATGTGGACCTTAAGAATCTTTTCACGACCAAGAATGTCAGGATTTGCGACAACAATCTGACGATCAAATCGACCTGGACGCAACAATGCGGGATCAAGAACATCGGGTCGGTTGGTTGCGGCGATCAGGATTACCCCTTCATTCGCTTCAAAACCGTCCATTTCGACCAGCAATTGGTTGAGGGTCTGTTCGCGTTCATCATTACCGCCGCCCAAGCCAGCACCACGGTGACGCCCGACAGCATCGATCTCGTCGATAAAGATAATGCAGGGGGCATTCTTTTTACCCTGTTCAAACATGTCACGCACACGTGACGCACCGACACCTACAAACATTTCCACAAAGTCGGAACCAGATATCGTGAAGAACGGTACGTTCGCTTCACCCGCAACCGCGCGCGCCGTCAGCGTTTTACCTGTTCCTGGAGGGCCAACGAGTAGACATCCCTTTGGAATACGTCCGCCCAGTCGCTGGAATTTTTGGGGGTCTTTCAGAAATTCAACGATTTCCTCAAGCTCTTGCTTGGCTTCGTCGATACCCGCGACGTCATCAAAAGTGACGCGCCCCTGTTTCTCAGTGAGCAGTTTGGCCTTAGATTTTCCAAAGCCCATCGCCTTGCCACCGCCAGATTGCATTTGGCGCATGAAGAATATCCATACCCCAATCAACAGAAGCATCGGGAACCAGGAAATCAGAATACCCCAAAGCGTCGGCGAGCCATCCTCGGATGGTTCTGCGCGAATTTGAACACCCTGATCCTTCAGTCTCTGAACAAGCTGCGGGTCATTTGGCGTATAGGTCTGGAATGACCCTCCATTCTGATACTGGCCATAAATCTGATTGCCTTTGATCGTCACACCCTTGATATCGCCGCTTTCAACGCGCTCAAGGAAGTCAGAGAAGGCCATTTCGTTGACCCCGGTGCGCTGTGATGTTCCCTGGAACAAATTGAACAGCGCTAGCACCAGCAAGCCGATGATTATCCATAGGGCAATATTCTTACTGAAATTCACAGGCTCACATCCTTTTTAACGGAATCGCGTGGTGTATCAATTTAGCGAAAACAGCGTGCTGAACATTCCGCTGTCCAGCTGCCATCAGGCTTGTCCTGATAGAAATAGTGTTTTTCCGCGCTTACGCAACGGAAAAACCGCCTCCTGACAAAGGAATTTTAGGGCTAAATTGCAGAAAAATCTCGGTATTTTCTCTGCATCCCGGCCTGACGAGCGCATAACCGTTGCCAGATTTGATAACAGGAAAGCTTTGGCGGACGCAATCGGGCATCTCCTGGAACCAATTCGGGCGCTTAGATTGCTGGACTTCAGCAGCGATGTTCGATGTCCACGGCACAATAACATGGTCGGCTTCTTGGCGTTCTGACGAGACAATGAAACGATGATCCCAGTGGATAGGTTTGTCGCTCATCGTGATCTCTGAAGGCAAATTCCGTGCTTCGCGGCACACCAGAACGTTCTCTGCCATGAGGGCAATCCGCACGCCACCAAGGGTTCCACCCTTGCCAGCCTGAAGGCAACGATCAAGTCGCTCAACAGACGCAATCGATGGGGAATAGATTTGTCCGCCAATAGCCGTAATGACCCTGCTCAACAAACGCAAACGGATTTCAGAATTTGCGGCATTCAGAACTGATAACGGAAATTGCAGGTAGCCCTCGGCGCGCAAATCAACAAATCGGGCAATCCATTCAGAAACCTGAGCCTCAAGCGCATGACGGGCGCGCCGAAAACGCGCCGCACCAAGCACAATGCCTTGAATATCTGCAGCGTCCCGTTTCAAGTCACGGCGAACTCGCACCCGGTCAAATTTAGTATCTGCATTTGACGGGTCTTCAATCCAGTTCACGCCGGCTTCGCGCAATGTTGCGATCAGGCGTTCTTTTGGAAAGGTCAAAAGTGGGCGGATAATTTGGCAAGACGGCAACATACGTACTGCCGCCATCGCCGCCAATCCATCTGGTCCGCTGCCGCGCTGGACGCGCATCATAAATGTCTCGGCCTGATCGTCCGCATGGTGACCAATCAGAAGATGAAGAACATCGTTTTCGCGGCACCAGTCGTTCATCAACTGGTATCTGGCGTTCCGTGCGCGTGCTTGGATATCTGATGTTGGTTTTTTGCCGGTCCATTCCAAGACAATCGACGGGATACTCAACTCTGACAATCGATGCTGCGTCAGCTTAGCCTCTGTGGCAGAACTTTCACGCAAACCATGATCCACAACAAGCGCCGTGACACGGCCGCCCTCTCCGTCGGCCCAGTCACGCGCCAATAGCGCCAGCGACATGCTGTCAGCGCCGCCGGAAACGGCTATAGCCAAATGCGGATTATCTTCAAATGAGGCTGCATCCCTCATCGCAAAGGCAAACTCATCCGCTTGAACTGGACGTGCAACCATCGGAATTTAGCGCACAGAACAGAGCATGATCAGACGCAGCCGTTCTTTTGCCATTCGCGCTGCAAAGTACTTTTAAGGCCCGCCGGCGCATCTGGGTAATCACCACGCAATTTTTGGAATGCAGCACACGCCTCGCTTTTCTTCTCAAGGCTTGCCAATGACATTCCGAGCTTCAACAGTGCGTCGGGTGCCTTTGGCCCTTGTGGGTCCGTTTGATAGCCTTCGAGAAACGTCTCAGCGGCTTCGACGAACGAGCCGCGAACATAATACGTTTCACCCAACCAATAGCGGGCGTTGCTGGCCAGAGGGTCATCGTTATGCTGTTCGATAAACTGACGCAGCGCCGACGAGGCCATATCGTATTTACCTTGGCGCAAAAGTCCAAACGCACTCATATATTTCTCACGCGGCGTGCCGTTCGGCAAAGCTGCAGTCTGTGCCGGTGCCGCGACAGTCGTTTGCTGGGTCGGCGCGACATTGACGTTCGCAGGTGCCGGTGCTGCAACAGGTTGCGGCGCAGGCGCAGCAGGCTCTCCGGTTAACTGCGCTAACAATGCATCGGCTTCACTTTGCGGTTCAGCCGCAGCTGAAGGGTTAGCAACATCTGATGCGTTGATTGTGCCTAGAACCTTAGAGCCATCCGGCAGCGTATTGCTTGCTCCCTGAGCAATTGGATTTGGTGCGATCGCGCCACCTTGTTGCGTGGTCGGAGCCTGCATCGGTTGCGTCATTTGCGCACCGGCATTAGCCAAAGGCTTTTGCATGCCACCCGGCGAGGTACCATGCTCAAGCTGGTTAAGTCTGAAATCCACATCTGAGGCCAGCTTTTCAAGTTGCGAGGTAACCTGGTTCATCTGGAATGACATTTCCTCGAGACGACCCGTCATGTTCCGAAGGTCTGTTTCGAGTTGAGACATACGAACACTCAGACGCGCGTAAGCAGGCTCAGTTGTGCCAGCGCTAACGCCGGTCGTGTTCGCACCTGATGCGCCACCACCACGTGCGATTTGTACATTGAGCGTCCGGATATCACGCTCCAAACGTTCGATACGGTCCATTAACGCGCCTGCATCAACGCTTTGTGCAAAAGCTGCCTGAGAGGAAAATAGCATAGCGGCGCTCAATACACCGCCTAACCAAACGCTACGCAAAGTCATCATTTTCTCCGGTTTTCTCACCTAACATAATTTCAGCATTCCCTCGAATACTGGCTTTCCAACCAAGATGGCAATCATATTAGGCAAAATTAAGGCGCTTGCCCATCCGGTTCACACCGTTAAGCAAGCGCCATAAATTTTCAACTATTCCCGAAGGATTAGCTGCCGGACGTATCAACCACAGTTACTGCACGGCGGTTTTGAGCCCAAGCTGCTTCATTATGGCCACGAGCGGCTGGGCGCTCCTTACCATAAGAGATTGTTTTGATGCGTGATGGGTTAAGACCCAGTGCAACAAGGTAGTCTTTTGCAGCGTTAGCACGACGCTCACCAAGAGCGAGGTTGTATTCGCGTGTGCCGCGCTCATCAGCATGTCCTTCGATGACAATGCGGATGCCGCCAAACCGCTGAACCCAAGCTGCCTGCTTTTCGAGAGCTGCACGAGCCTGTGCGCTCAACTCTGAGCTATCGAGTGCAAAGAAAACACGGTCGCCAACGTTAACAACCAAATCTTCCTGAGTTCCAGGTGGGATCGTGACTTTGGTCATTGGAGCCGCACTCGAACTAGACGTCGTCGATGCACCGCCAGAGGACTGAGTATTGCCACTCGATTCTGGCGCTGTTTCACAAGCTGCAACCAATGCAACTGCTGCCAGGACACTTAAAAACTTAAAACGCATAGGAAATACTCCTTAACGGGTGATAAATTAATATCTCTATCGCCGACTATCCGGCATAAACTACGGTTGGCGCAACACAATTCACGCCAATTCTGGCTATCTTTAACGAGAGATAAGCTTGATTCCAAGTCCTTTTTTGGAAAACTCCCACATACTCGCGCAATCCACGTGGTCAGAATTTCGCATTGCAACAAAGCTTATCATGGAATCAACGGTGACCATGCCGGGTCAGATGCGCCTACAGGCGTAATAATCTCGCGCTCGTTGTATCCTGTCAGATCAATAGAATGAAGCCTCGGATCACTCACATTCTCGCCTCGTTTTGTCTGTCGGAAGAACATCAAAACGCGTCCATTCGGCGACCAGGTTGGCGATTCAACCAGATAGTCCTGCGCCAACAATCGCTCTCCAGATCCATCGGGGCGCATCACACCAATGTAGAATATGCCTCCTGTGATCTTCGTGAAAGCAATCAAATCACCGCGCGGAGACCAAACCGGTGTCGCATAACTACCCTTACCAAAGCTAATCCGACGGACCTTGCTGCCGTCGCTTTCCATCACGTAAAGCTGCTGCGACCCACCCCGGTCCGAGTTGAACACGATCTGATTGCCGTCTGGTGCGAAACTCGGAGACGTATCAATCGCGCCAGAACGGGTCAACTGGCGTGCCTGACGTGTTCGTAAATCCATCACATGAATATCTGTCTTACCATTTGACGACATACTCATAATCACGCTTTGCCCATCAGGCGAAAACCTTGGCGCGAACGTCATTCCCGGAAAGTCGCCCAGAAGTTCCTGCCGACCTGTATCAATATTGAAAATGTAGACCCGCGGCGTATTGCCCCGGTAACTAAGATAGGTGATCTCTTGCAACGTCGGTGAAAAGCGTGGTGTCAGAACCAACTCGGAACCATCGGTCAAAAATCTGTGGTTCTCGCCGTCCTGATCCATAATCGCGAGTCGCTTGACACGACGAAGTTCTGGACCACTTTCGGCGATATAGACGATGCGTGTGTCGAAATAACCATCTTCGCCTGTGATTCTTTTATAAATGGCATCCGCGATAATATGGGCGACACGCCGCCAGTTATCCGGAACCGTAAAGTATGCGAGACCGACCATCTGCTGTTCCGCAAAGACATCCCAAAGCCGGAATTCAACACGAAGCCGACCGTCCGGCACCAGCTGGGTTCGACCTTGCACAAGCGCTTGCGCATTAATAATTCGCCAGTCACCAAACCGGGGTAGCGTGCTCAACGACGCATCAGTTTGAATGAACGCGCGCTTATCAATGGGTTTGAATAATCCAGAGCGTTGTAAATCCGCCGCGATTACACCGGCCATATCCCGGCCAATCTGTGAGTCAGAAGCGCTAGTTCCAAAGAAGTCAGCTACCGCAATCGGCAAAGGTTCTGCCTTACCTTGCGTGATATCAACTCGAAGTTCGGCGTTTACAGCCCCAACCGTCAATATAGACAGGGCGAGGGCTAAAGCGAATTTTCGCAAAATGGCTCGAATTAACATAAAGGCTCCTTACAGCAGCTCTTTTGGATCAAAGTTGATTACGATCTGACGCCAGAACTGATACTTGTCTGGCGGAAGTTTGATGGGATTGCAACGTGGATTCAACACAGCGCGTTTCGCCGCGTCTGCGGCGGACTGGAAAAAGGGTTCATTAAAGTAACGCGCCTGATCTTCAATCGATGCTGATTGCACGGTTCCATCAGGATTCATTTGCATCCGGATGACGACAGCCAGATTCTCAGCACCCTTCGAGCCCGGATTTATATTCCAACAAGGCGTCACCTGCTTGATGACCTGGCGCTGCATGGCATCACGCTCAGTCATCGTCACGGCCTTGGTCGGATCTGCGTTTGGCGCGGATGATTTAGTCTTTAGCGCATTACGCATCTGCTCAGCGAAATCGAGTTTAGGCTCTTCCTTCGCTTCCGGCTTTTGGGTCTTTTTGATGTCTTCGAGCGTTTTCAGCAAAGACGCGACCTCAAATTTCTCTGGCGGTTTTGGCTTCTTTGGCAGCTTGGCCTTCGCGGCAATAGGCTTAGGTGGCGCCGGTTTTGGCTCAGGCTCAAGCTCAGGTTCCGGCTCGGGCTTAGGTTCGACTTTCACCTCAGGCTCTGGTTCCGGCTCCGGTTCCGGTGCTGGCTCAGGTTCTTTCTTAGGTTCAGGCACAGGCTCGGGCTCAGGTTCAGGCGGCAGCGCTGCAATTTCAGGCTTGGGTGCTGGTGGTGGCGGTGGCGCAGGCTCAGGCTTCTTTTCGACGACAGGTTCTGGTTTTGGCGGCGGTGTCGGTTCCGGGGTCTTTTTTGGTTCAGGTTCGGGCTCTGGCGCAGGAGCTGGCAGATTACGCACTTCGTCAATTTCAACAAGCTCAACAAATACCGGCGCTTCTTCAAACTCTTCAGGCGGGCTTAAAAGCGGCAAGCCAAGCACGCTCGCCGCAAGCACTGCGGCGTGAAAAGCGACTGAGAATGTGAACCCGTACTTCATTTAAAGCTTAAAACCACTGCCTGTTTATGGATTTGTTTTAGGTTTTTCCGACGACGACTTCTTAGGCTTATTTTTCGGGCCACCACCACTTCGTGTGATCATGGCAACGCGTCGATATCCCGCCTTGTTAATGGTGCCCATGACTTCCATAACCCGGCCGTAATTGATGCCCGCATCGCCACGCACAAATATCCGGAGATCAAAATTCTGCCCCGTGATTGCTTGCAAACGAGGCACAAGCGTCTCAAGCGGCACGAGCGTGTCTTGCAAGTAAATATCACCTGTTTCAGTGATGGATATTGCCAACGGCTCATCGTCGCCAGCGACTGCACCCGCTTTGGTATCTGGCAGATTGACCTCGACACCTACCGTCAACAAAGGTGCCGTCACCATGAAGATGATCAGAAGAACAAGCATGACGTCGACAAACGGTGTCACGTTGATCTCGCTCATCGGGCTATGCTTCTTTCGGGAAAACCGCCCGCCGCCTCGCCCGGCGCGTTGGACTGATACAACCATGACCCCTCCTAGGTATCCATCTCACGAGAGAGGATCGCAGCAAATTCACCCGCGAAGCTATCAAGCCTGCCCGCGTAACGATCAAGGTCCCGGTTAAGTTTGTTGAACGCGACAACAGCCGGAATTGCCGCCAGAAGCCCCAGCGCCGTTGCGAACAGTGCCTCGGCAATACCTGGTGCTACCACTGCCAGACTGGAATTCGATGAAATCGCGATGGATTGGAAACTGTGCATGATCCCCCAAACGGTTCCAAACAACCCGACAAACGGCGCCGTTGCGCCGGTGGTCGCCAGAAAGGTCATATATTTCTCGGCGCGGTCCATTTCCCGGTTCACAGTAATCTGCATGACCCGCTCAATACGGTCAGCAAGGCCAACCTTGAAGTTGTCGGAATTATTACCAGACACCCGGCGCCATTCACGCATCGCGGCAGCAAAGACAGCCGACATTGGGTCTCGTGGGTTACTGGAAACCCGGTCAAAAAGATCATCAAGGGATTTACCCGACCAGAACGCTTGTTCAAACTCGTCGGATCGTTTGTTGAGGCGGCGGACCGTTAACAGCTTTTCGAAGATGATGGCCCAGCACCAGATTGATGCGAGCACAAGCATCACCATCACAGACTTAACAACAAGGTCAGCACGCAGGAACATCGACATCATCGTGAACTGATCCGCGCTAAGTGATCCCGCCATGACAGCTGCATCAACCACTTGGTTTTCCATATTATTCTCCGCTTAACTTGGTCTGCACCTTGAATGACCCAAGGCGATCCTTAACAATTTTTGGCAACCTTTTGGGGCCACCCGTATCAACATCCATACACGCCAGTCGCACATTGACTGTGACCAGGATATCGCCATCCCGGATCACATCCTGTGCCATCCGCAAACTTGCACCACTGATTTCAGTAACGCGTGTTTGCACCTCAAGGGCGTCGTCCAGTTTTGCCGGCTTTATGTAATCCGCATGGCATTCTCGAACCGCAAATGCGACTCGGTCCTGGCGCATTAACTCACCGTTTTCGATGCCCTGACTGCGGAGCAATTCCGTCCGTGCGCGCTCTGCGAATTTCAAATAGTTGGCATAGTAAACAATCCCGCCCGCATCAGTGTCTTCGTAATAGACCCGAATGCTCATGACATGAGCATCATTATGCATCGCATCAGGCATCTCCAGCGGCCTCCGCGTCGTCGGCGATCAACTCAAGCTGATTAAATGTTGCTGGTGGCTTCAGACCCAGATGCTTGAACCCGTCCCCTGTCAGCGCACGCCCCCTGGGTGTCCGCATCAACAAGCCTTGCTGGATAAGATATGGCTCAATCACTTCTTCAATTGTATCGCGCTGCTCTGACAACGCTGCCGCTAGCGTCTCGACACCGACGGGTCCGCCGCCATAGTTGTCAGAGATACACGTCAAATATCTGCGATCCATCGCATCCAGGCCGCGCTTATCTACATCCAGCCGGTTGAGGGCAGCATCCGCGCCGGGCGCATCCACAGGTGACAGCCCGTCGACGGCAGCAAAATCTCTGACCCGGCGTAATAACCGACCCGCAACCCGCGGCGTGCCGCGCGCGCGCTTTGCAATTTCCCGCGCACCATCGGGCGTTAACTCCATGCCAAGCAATCCAGCACCACGGCTTATGATGTTTTGCAGATCATCGATCCCATAGAACTCAAGGCGCATGGGAATTCCAAAGCGCTCACGTAGCGGCGTCGTAATAAGGCCTGATCGAGTGGTCGCGCCGACAAGTGTGAACCTTGGCAAATCAATGCGAACAGATCTTGCCGCAGGCCCTTCACCAATGATGAGATCAAGTTGGAAATCTTCCATAGCCGGATAGAGGATTTCTTCAACCGCTGGACTGAGGCGATGTATTTCGTCAATAAACAACACATCTCCGGCTTCGAGGTTGGTCAGGATTGCCGCCAGATCACCTGCCTTGGCAATCACAGGGCCAGATGTCGCCCGAAACCCAACACCCATTTCCTTGGCAACGATCGATGCCAGCGTCGTCTTGCCCAACCCGGGAGGACCATAAAACAACACATGATCCAATGCTTCGGAGCGACTTATCGATGCCGCAACAAAGACCTTCAGGTTGCTTCGCACCTGAGGTTGGCCGACAAAATCGTCAAGTTTTTGTGGACGCAGCGCTGCATCCTGGGCATCCCCTGAAAGCTGATCTGTCTCAACGATACGCTCACCTTCAGCCATCTAGCCACGTCCTCCCATACGGGTATCGGACGGTGCCAGTTTCGTGAGGCCTGCCTTAATAAGTGCTCCAACGGTCGCCGCCTCACCAAGCTCGCCTGACGCTTCCGAAACAACACCAAGTGCTTGTGACGGGCTATAACCCAAATTCACCAGGGCGGACACGGCATCTGAAATATCATTCGGTGCACCAACTGCGCCACCAGCAGACGTTGCCCCAACTTCGGCTTGAAGCGTCTGCCCTAGCGTAAGCGAGCCAACCTTATCCTTCAGTTCCGAGATAATCCGACTGGCCAGCTTCGGGCCCACACCGGGCGCACGAGTAATTGCCGTCTTATCTCCAGACATGATCGCGCGGCTGACTTCGTCTGGACTTAGAACACCCTGCAAAGCCAGGCCAACTTTGGCACCAACACCTTGGACGGTCGTCAACAGCTTGAACCAATCACGATCAACGGCGTCAGCAAATCCATAAAGGTGAATGTGATCTTCACGAACATGCGTCTCGATAAATATAACAGTCGCTTCACCAACAACGAGATTACCAAGTGTCCGTCCTGAGGCGAAAACAAGGTAACCCACCCCGTTAACGTCAACGACAACCCAGTCGTCTCCGATCTCGTCAACGATGCCTTTAAGCCGCGCTATCATGTAGCTGCCTGCGCTAGTTTACGGACTTTCTCCGCGGTGCCTCTGTGGTGCGCATGGCAGATCGCGACTGCCAGAGCGTCCGCCGCGTCCGCATTGGTAACCTTGGCACCAGGCAATAGCATTTTAACCATCATCTGAATTTGTTCTTTCTGTGCATGGCCGGACCCAACAACGGTTTTCTTGACCAAGTTCGGCAGATATTCGGCGACATGAAGTCCAGCAAGTGCGGGCACTAACAAAACGATGCCGCGGGCTTGCCCCAGCTTCAGGGTTGATACCGGGTTCTTGTTAACGAATGTTTCCTCGACGGCAGCTTCTTGAGGTTCATATTCTGAAATCACGTCGCGCAGTCCAGCATGCAATTCAACCAGTCGTTCAGCCAGAGATGCCTTCGGAGACGTCGTCACGACGCCGTCAGCAATATAGCTCAGGCGATTGCCTTCAGCTTCGATGACTCCCCACCCGGTTATTTGCAATCCTGGATCAAACCCGATCAGCCGCACGCACTGCTCCTTGGTTAAGCGCTCAACCGCGCCATAATTTCGTCCGAGACATCAAAGTTTGACGAGACGGTTTGGACGTCATCATTATCTTCAAGGACATCGATCAACTTGAACAAAGTTCCAGCTGTATCCTCATCAACTTCGATTGTGTTTTGAGGCTTCCATTCGAGTCCACCGCTCTCCGGATCACCATACTTTTCGACCAAAGCTTCACGAACATCGGCAAAGTCATCCGGATCGCACGAAATCGAATGACCTTCGTCATCGCTTTCCACGTCGGTAGCGCCAGCTTCCAGCGCGGCTTCGAACATATCATCTGCACCAGCGGTTGCGGCGGCGTAAACTAGCCGGCCAACGCGATCGAACATGAACCCGACACTTCCCGTCTCACCCAAGTTTCCGCCATGTTTTGCAAATGCCGAGCGAACCTCGGACGCGGTACGATTTCGATTGTCCGTCAACGCCTCAACGATGACAGCAACACCACCCGGCCCATACCCTTCGTAACGAATTTCTTCGTAATTCTCAGTATCACCACCAACGCCGCGTTGAATGGCACGCTTGATATTATCGTTCGGCATATTTTCAGCGCGCGCATTGGCCACGGCTAATCTCAAGCGTGGATTAAAGCCAGGGTCTTCACCCTGTCGTGCCGCGACTGAAATTTCTTTTGCAAGCTTTGCAAAATTCTTCGCGCGCTTGGCATCCTGCGCGCCTTTGCGATGCATAATATTTTTGAATTTGGAATGGCCGGCCATGATTGTCCAATCTGTCTCTTTATCTAAATGCACATAGCAAATGCGCGTGAGCGCGAATTGCGAATCACCTTATATTACCTGTGAGGCGCAGAAATGAATACCGCGCCGACCGTTCTGAGACATCATTTAGGGGTATTATGTCAACATTTGGGCAATCGTCGCCCAAATATGATGATTTTTACTAGGGTTTCGGGATGCTTTGTGACAATGAAGCGCCAACACGCACAGGCTCAATGCGCTTGGCGCGCCCCGTCTTGTCATCAATAACCACGAAACACCCACACAACGTTCCATCCTTGTCGGCAGGCTCCAATCGAACCCGCTCGCCCTTGGTGAGGAAACGACCGATCGCACCCTCTTTCTTCATGCCAATTACCGAGTTGTAATCCCCGGTCATCCCAAGGTCTGTCTGATACGCCGTGCCGCCAGGAAGGACCCAGGTATCAGCAGTTGGCACATGGGTATGCGTCCCAACGACGACACTTGCCCGTCCGTCAACATGATGCGCAAGTGCCTGTTTCTCGCTTGTGGCTTCCCCATGAACGTCGAAAATTATGGCATCCACATCCCGGCCAATTTTATACCGCGCCAGGACTTCATCCATGGCACGAAATGGATCATCCAAGAGTTCCATGAACAGACGACACATGACATTTGCCACGAGGATTCGCTTACCGCTGTCGGTATTGAAGATACCAAAGCCCTTCCCAGGTGTGCCGGGCACATAGTTCAGCGGCCGCAAAATTCGCTCGTCGCGCTCCATGTGCGACAAGACATCGCGTTGATCAAATACGTGGTTGCCGGTGGTGATACAATCAACGCCCGCTTGATAAAACGACTCGCAAATTGATCCAGTAATGCCAAAACCATGCGCGGCATTTTCGCCATTTACGATGACAAAATCTGTTTTCAATTTTGATTTAAGAGACGAGAGGTTCGCATTCAAAACAGCCCGACCAGCACTTCCAACGACGTCACCAATGATTAGTATTCTCATATCTTTCCTTCGTCGTCGCTCAAACCTGATGGCGTCGGGATTGCCCGCACGCCAAGCTCTGTCGCCATCCAATTGAGAGGCTGATCATGCGGGCCACGGATGACCGTGTCCACCCGCTGCGCCGAAAAAGCAACACCAACTGCATCGGCTCGGCCTTGAGATCGTAATTTTTCAAGCGTCCGATCATAAAAGCCACCGCCATATCCAAGGCGAAAACCGGCGTCGTCATAACTCAATAGCGGTACAAACAAGATTTCCGGGGTCACTTCAGGCGCATTGGCTTCGGGGATGGACGTTCCAAAACCACCATCAATAAGCGGGTCTCCGAAACGCCAGGCCCGAAACGTAAGTGGTTTTCCATTTGCTGTCACGACGGGTAGCGCTGTCGTGTGTCCCGCATCGGACAATGCGCGGATCAAGGGGCGCGTATCAATTTCCGTTCCCATGGGCCAGAACACTGAAATCGCGGCAGGACCGTCAGATAGCCGTAGATCGTCCTGAGCATTCATGACAGAACGGCTGAGTTTTTCGCCCGCATCCGGATGAGCAATGAATGCACGCTTTCTTGTTGCCGTGGCGGACTTGCGGGCAAGAATTTTCGCGTCGTCTATATCAGTCATTTGTTTTGAACCCCAACGCCCTACGGTAGCATCGGTTGAGAAATGAAAAGCGGGCCGCCTGAGCCGTTGGCCTTGAGATCCTCCGTGGCCAAGTTTAGTAGGTGGGGGCCGTTAATATCTGCCCCAAGAGGCAAACAGGGACAGCTCCCGTACGGTGGATTTAGGCCCCTGGGATAACGTAGGCCTGACGCACTCCGCAGCCCGCCACTTATCAAGTTAGGTCTGTTCGAGGCTCGCGGCAATGCTTTCAATGCGTTCTGACAACATTTCCAAGCTTTCGCTTAATCTGCCATCTGCCTCAGCAGCTGCTGCAGCCCCCTTCCCGCCTGACTTTAACGTCTCCATTTCGGAATACGCATCAGACAATTCATCTGCGACCAGCAACGAAACCATAACCAGTAATTTTGCATCGCCGACCTGACCCACAGCAGCAACGAGTTCACTGACCCGGTTATCTATATATGTCCCCAGCCGCGAGAGATGCGCTTCCTGACCATCATCACAGGCAACGTTATACTTTCGATCATTGATGGTGACTGTTACCTGGGCCATATCAGTTGCCGTCCTCGTTCGATAGCAACGAATCCAGTCGCTGGATCGTGGTATTGAGCCGATCCGCCGCCGCAAGGTTCAAATTTTTCAACTCAGCATTTTCCAACCGCAATCTCTCGACCACATCGGCATCTTCTGTCGTGCCAGTATTCGCGCCGCGAGATGTCAGTGCCAAATCCAGGCGGTCGACAGCCGCTTCCAGGCGTTCATACGCGCGATCTACACGTGAAGCTTTCGCAATCGTCGACGTGGACATAAACGCTTTCGCCTTCTCATCAAAACCTGAATTTCATTACATTCACGAAGAAGTTAGTCCGGTTAGCCGATTTAGGTCAATTAATACCTGAGCCAAATGGTCTAAATTTATGAGATTCCCCACATTTTTAGCGTTTCAGTTGTCACAGTAACAATACAGTCGCCAATCAGGCGTTGACGTTTCCGACGAAACCCGGTTTTTTGCGCCAGAATTTTATATATTAATCTCAGATACCGCGCCGCTTTCGGTCGCGGTCAACCTAGGAGGAAACAATGGCGGTACGTGTTGCCATCAACGGTTTTGGTCGAATTGGTCGCTTGGTTCTACGCGGCATTCTGGAAAGCGGTCGCAAAGACATCGAAGTTGTCGCGATCAACGATCTTGGCTCAGTAGACATGAACGCACATTTGTTCCGCTACGACTCCACACATGGTCGCTTCCCAGGTGAAGTCAAAGTGGACGGCGACACTTTGGATGCAGGTACAGGCCCAATGAAGGTGACCGCTGAGCGTGATCCGGCCAATTTGCCATGGGGTGAGCTTGGCGTTGATATTGCCTTTGAATGCACAGGTTTCTTCACTGATATCGCAAGTGCGGGCAAGCATATCGAAGCTGGCGCTAAAAAAGTCCTGATCTCTGCGCCCGGCAAGGATGTTCATAAGACGATCGTTTATGGCGTGAACCATGAGACCCTGACAGCCGAAGATACGATTGTATCGAATGCATCGTGTACAACAAACTGCCTCGCGCCTGTTGCACATGTCGTGAACCAGCTTGTCGGCCTCGAAAAAGGCTACATGACCACAATTCACGCGTTTACAGGCGATCAGCGAACTCTTGATACGCTGCACTCTGATCCACGTCGTGCCCGCACGGCATCTGCATCATTGATTCCAACATCAACAGGTGCCGCTAAGGCTGTTGGCTTGGTCCTTCCTGAACTGGCAGGCAAGCTTGATGGCACATCCGTACGCGTTCCCTCCCCGAACGTATCGCTTATTGATCTGACGTTTATCGCGAAACGCGACACAACTGCAGAGGAAATCAATGAAGCCATGAAGGCCGCCTCCGAAGGGCCGCTCAAAGGCGTGTTGGGATATAATACGGAGCCGCTGGTTTCGATTGATTTCAACCATAATCCTTTCAGCTCAACTTTCGATGCAACCCAGACACAGGTCGTTGGCGGCAACTTTGTTCGCGTCCTAAGCTGGTACGACAACGAGTGGGGCTTCTCAAACCGTATGCCGGATACAGCAATGGTGATGGCAGGCGTTTGACGCAAAATACGACCTTTATCATTGTCCATAATATCGAGCATGTCCGCCGCGCGTTTCGCGTGGCGGCATCGCTCGACACGCACATTCTCCTGCTAAGCCCACCTGACGCTGCAGGCACCCTCGGCCCTGCCGTCTTCAAAAACATGATTGATATTTCAACGCAGGAAACGGGCATCGACCCGTCAAGCATTCGAGCCTATATCGATTGCGGGTCAGACGCCGGACACGCGCTAAAGGCAATCCAGGAAGGATATAGACACATTCGGATAGATGCATCGTCGGAAGTTTTAGCAAAATTGCGCAGCATAGCGGGCCCTGACAGTAGCATTATTGAGGCCACGCCCATTTCTACACTTGATCTTAATGACACATCCATTTCAGATGAAGCCATTGAGACGTGCCTCCTTTCATAAACTGGAAATTTCCATGGCATCTAAACCTACGAGCGAAAACTGCAAATTATACATTCTAACGCCTGCACAGATTGAACCTGTATCCTTTGCAGAGACACTCCAGCGCACCATTGACGCTGCCCCCGAAATCGTTGGTGCCGTTCAGTTGCGTTTGAAAGATGTTGAAGACGAAGATTTTATGCGCGCTGCCGAAGCTCTTGTCCCGGTTTGCCACGGTTTCGATATTCCATTGATCATCAATGACCGCCCTGAGATTGCGTTGGATAGTGGGGCCGACGGCGTCCATGTCGGACAAGACGACACTAGTTATGACAGGTGTTATCAGATGCTTGGTGACGACGCGATTATTGGTGTCACCTGCCATGCGAGCCGGGATCTCGCGATCGAGGCGGGTGAAAAAGGTGCTGACTACGTTGCCTTTGGCGCGTTCTTCCCAAGCAACAGCAAGGAAACAAAGCATCACGCAGACCCCGATCTCCTTGAGTTCTGGTCAAATATGACCGTTGTCCCTTGCGTTGCCATAGGTGGCATTACAGCAGATAACTGTGCGCCACTTGTTGAAAACGGGGCGGATTATCTTGCTGTTATCGGCAGCATTTGGAACCACAAGGACGGGCCAGAAGCCGGCGTCCGCGCCTTTGTCGATAAGCTGCCGCAATAATGCAAATCTCCTGAATTGTAAGTTTTCGGTGACACGCCCCCTTCGAACCTGATAGAACCCGCGCCGGGTCTTAACCCTTTGGGCTTTATTTTTCAGGACTTAAATATATGAAGATTGACGGCAACTCTATCCGTCCCGGGATGGTTATTGAGCATCAAGGTCGCCTTTGGCGCGCAATCAAAACGCAGCACACGCAGCCTGGAAAAGGTGGCGCTTACCTGCAGGTCGAACTGAAAGACGTTCGCGGCGGCACAAAGCTGAATGAACGCTTTCGGTCATCAGAAAAAGTCGAACGCGCAACTTTGGAGCAAACAGATTATCAGTTTCTGTTCTCGGATGGCGACATGCACACCTTCATGCATCCAGAGAGCTATGAGCAAATTTCTCTCGATACGGAATCTATTGGCGAAACGAACGTGCCTTTCTTGCAGGACGGTATGAGCGTCAAAATCGAAACATACGAGAACGAGCCTCTTGGCGTGGAACTTCCGCAGCATGTGACCCTTGAGGTCGTGGAAGCGGATGCGGTCGTAAAAGGTCAGACGGCTTCGTCATCTTATAAGCCGGCCGTTCTTGAAAACGGCGTCAAAGTTCAGGTGCCGCCTCATATTGGCGCGGGTACCCGGATCGTCGTTGACACCCGCGAAGTCACGTACGTCGAACGTGCGAAAGATTGAGGTTGAACTAGAAAAACATGTCTAATCGTCTCTCCCCTCTTCTGACCGTTATGGTGAACGCAGCCCAAAAAGCTGGTCGCGCATTACGCCGGGACTTCGGTGAAGTCGAAAACCTGCAAATCCTTAAGAAAGGTCCTGCGGATTTCGTCACTAAAGCTGACACCAAGGCTGAAAAAATCATTGTCGAGGAGCTTCAGAAAGTTCGCCCGGCTTATGGTTTTGTTCTCGAAGAAGGTGGCGTTGTTGAGGGATCAGACATTTCCAACAAGTGGATCATCGACCCGTTGGATGGCACCACAAATTTTCTTCATGGCATCCCTCATTTTGCTGTTTCCGTCGCACTTGAACGCGACAAGCGGATCGAAGCTGCCGTTGTCTACAATCCGATAACCGATGATTTGTATTATGCAGAGCGTGGCCAAGGTGCGTTCTTCAGGGATGCACGATTGCGCGTTTCGGGTCGCTCGAGTATTGCAGAATCGATTTTCGCAACTGGCGTTCCCTTCCTTGGACGCGATGGTCATGACGAACTTATCGAGGAATTGCGGGTTGTTATGGCAAATTCCGCTGGCATTCGTCGTTTTGGCGCCGCATCACTCGATCTCGCATTTGTCGCTGCGGGTCGTTATGACGGATATTGGGAGCGGAATATTTCAAGCTGGGACATGGCTGCAGGCCTTTTACTGGTTAAAGAAGCAGGTGGAATTGTATCAGATTTCAGCGGTCGCGACCGTATGATGGAAACTGGCGGCGTAATCGCAACCAATGCTTCATTGGACCAGGAATTTCGTAAATTATTGAAGACAGCCGCAAAAACCACTTAAAGCGGTTGAGACTACGCGCTCAGTTGGCTATTTTCTTCTGTAACTAATTTAGCGTGGATAAGCGCGCAGCTCGATTTTGGGCAGTGGAGGCTTCATGTACCGCACATTGACACTAGGTCATTTTATGATTTCAGGTCGAAACCTGATAGCTGGATCAACTTTCGCACTCGCTCTTGTAGCGACGACATCGCTACACGCGCAAACATCGTCGTATCAACCGGCAACTGATAACGTGTCAATTAATTGGAATGCGTTGAACAATGCCGGGCAAGTAAGCTCGGTCACTTCGTCGCAAGGTTATGTCGGCGCGCCTGTTTCGCAAGGCGGATTGTTGATGCCTGGGCCAAGAATGCCCCGCTCCACCCTCCACGTTGCACCGCCCGCAGGAAGTGCAGGCATTAAACTCAGTAAGCCGGGCACAAAAAAGGCAATGCCAAAACCTGCCATGGCTAAGGCACCGGCACCAGCGCCCGCGCCAAAAGTTGCAGCTGCACCAGCACCCAAACCCGCTGCGCCAGCACCTGCTCCAAAGAAACTCGCTGAAAAGAAGCCTGCTGCACCGGCACCAGAGGCAAGCGCTTCAGCGCCACCTCCACCGCCGCCAACAGTATCGGCATCAGCACCGCCACCACCGCCTGCTCCTGAAGCACCTGCAACAACCGAAGCGCCTGCCGCGCCACCCGCACCTGTCGTATCTGCTGCAGCTGCACCAACAGAACAAGCATCAACCACAACCGCGACCCCATCTAACGACGGTTCTGTAAAAGTCGTATTTAATGGCGGCGACACAAAGTTGTCGGCTGATGGCCAGGCTGCTGTTGATCAGGTTTTGGGCGAACTTGAAAAAGCTGACGGTGTCCGGGTTCAGTTGATGGCCTATGCCGTCGGTGACGATTTGACTGCTAGTCAGGCGAGACGAATTTCTCTGTCACGTGCCCTGTCTGTAAGATCTTATCTGATCGAAAAAGGTGTGCGTTCATCACGCATTGATGTCCGTGCGCTTGGCGACAAGGGTGAAGGCGAGCCAAGAAATCGCGTCGACGTCAATCTTATCGATCGCTAGGGCGCAATGCCTCAGCATGATCGTTCGCTTGGAGATTTCCTAATCGTTTGCCTCAAGGATCTGCACCAATGACACGCCCCACTGTTTATCTGTTCCGAATGATAATGTTTTTGGGGATTGTCGCAGCAGCCTGTTTCTTTGTCTTCGACCCGCTGAAAGACGCTTTCCTCGCCAATGCTGCATTGAACGGCCTCATACTCGGCGTCCTGCTTTTGGGTATCGCGTACAATTTCCGACAGGCAGCTTTACTCTACCCGGAAGTCAAATGGCTCGAACGGTTCCGCGATAACCTTGCCGAGACCGAAGCGGGCATGCAGGTCCGAATGCCCGACAATGCGGATACGCCAAACCTCTTGGGCTCAATGGCAACGATGCTCGCAGATCGCCGTGGCACCCGGTTCAGTCTTTCCGCATTAAGTATGCGCTCGATACTAGACGGTATTGTAGCACGCCTAGATGAAAGCCGTGACCTTTCCAGATACAACATCGGTCTGCTCATCTTTTTGGGCCTGCTAGGGACATTTTGGGGATTGCTCGAAACCGTCAGTTCCATTGGCGATGTTATTAGCAGCCTGAACGTTGATGGCGGCGAAACCGCACAAGTGTTTGCCAACCTTCAGGCCGGTTTAAAAACACCGATTGATGGCATGGGAACCGCATTCTCATCATCCCTTTTTGGACTTGCGGGCTCACTTGTCCTTGGGTTTCTGGATTTGCAGGCGGGCCAGGCACAAAATCGATTTTATAACGATCTCGAAGAATGGCTATCGAGCGTGACCCGGCTTTCGAGTGGAGCACTGGGCTCTGAGGGTGAACAAGGTGTCCCTGCGTATGTTTCAGCGCTTTTGGAACAAACTGCAGAAAGTCTGGAGAACCTTCAGGTCATTATCGCGCGCGGCGAAGAAGGAAAACATGCCGTCAACTCAGGGCTAAGCGAGCTTGCCAACAAGGTCGAAACGCTGACCGAGCATATGCGCACCGAACAAGCCGTCATGCGCAGGTTGGCGGAGTCTCAAGTCGAAATGAAACCTATTCTGGAAAAGCTTGCGCAGAACAGTGGGTCATCAAATACCAATGACGACGCCATCAATGCCCATCTCCGCAACCTGGACAAAAACATGCAGCGCATGGTTGACGAAACGGCATTGTCCCGAAATGAAATCACCGATGCTCTGAGGCGCGAAATTCGTCTTTTAGCACGCACCATCGCCGCGACCGGCGAGGGTAACTAAGGCCGCCCCGGATGGCCGCAATAAGCCGCCGCGAACATCGATCAACGGTCATATGGCCAGGCTTCGTCGACGCCTTGGCAACTCTCTTGATGGTCATCATCTTCTTGCTACTGATTTTCGTCATGGCACAGTTTTTTCTGGGTCAGGCATTGTCCGGACGTGACAAGGCGCTCAAGGAACTCGAGAACGACCTTAGTGCCCTATCCTCCGTTCTGGCTTTGACGAAATCGGAGAATGTACAACTACAAGCCAACGTAGACAGTTTGCAGGATCAATTGTCGGCATCGCTGGATAGCCGTGCCAACATTGAGCAACAACTAGCAGCGCTCAGGCTGGACTACGCATCAGCAACGTCAGAACTCTCTGCACTAAAGGCGCGCTCAGCCGCCGACAAAGAGGCTATAGATCGGCAATTGTCCGAGATCGCAGATCTCAGCGGTGATGTCGCTGCACTCAAAGCATTGAAGGAAGAGCTTGAGAGAGAGGTGTCTGCGCTTTCTTTCCGAGCCCAGAGCGCCGAAGAAGCAACCAAGCAATTGGAACAATCTCTTTCGGAAACCAATGCGTCCCTTGCGAAGGCGAATGCATCTCTTGCAGATACCACCGAAGAACGTGATGCCCTAAAGGTTGGCCTCGCTGAAAAACAGGAAATCGCGGACTCGGCGCGTGCCCAGTTGGCCTTGATGAACAAGCAAATGGCCGCGTTACGACAACAGCTGGATCAGTTGAATGCCGCCCTGGAAGCCTCCGAAGCAGACGCCAAGGAAAAGAATGTACAGATTGAGTTGTTGGGTCAGCGGCTGAATGCAGCCCTTGCATCAAAAGTGCAGGAGCTTTCTCGCTACCGATCAGAATTCTTCGGACGTTTGCGCCAATTGATCGGCAATCGTGACGATGTGCGGATTGTTGGTGATCGGTTTGTTCTTCAATCAGAATTACTGTTTGCAAAGGGGTCAGCAGAAATTGCGGCTGGAGGTGAGCGAGAACTCGGCAAACTCGCGACAACGCTTCTTGAGATTGCGCTGGAGATGCCAGGCGATATTGACTGGATATTGCGCATAGATGGCCACACAGATAGCGATCCCATTGCGACGGTTAAGTTTCCCTCAAACTGGGAGCTTTCAACCGCGCGCGCTCTTTCGGTGGTCCATTACCTGATCAGCGTGGGGATACCGGCCAAGCGCCTCGCTGCAACCGGATTTGGTGAGCACTATCCCATCACGTCAGGTTCTAACGAGATCGCGAAGGCGAAAAACCGCCGCATTGAGCTCAAGTTCACGCAACGCTAATTCATGCCAATTCTTTTCCTTATTGTCGTTATCGATCTCATTGGCTTCGGCATCATCATTCCGTTGTTGCCGTTTTATGCTGAGTACTACCAGGCGTCCCCGGCTCAGGTCGGTTTTCTCATGGCAATATATTCTGCGACCCAGTTTCTGGCGGCGCCATTTTGGGGGCGTTTAAGTGATCGCATAGGCCGCAAGCCGGTTTTGCTGGCAACAATGGCTGGCGCAGCACTGGCATATGTCTGGTTGGGCTTCGCTGAGACTTTGGTCTCACTTTTCGCGGCGCGAGCTGTTGGGGGCTTCATGGCCGGAAATATCTCAACCGCATTTGCCTACATCGCAGATGTCACAACCAAAGAGAACCGTGCCAAAGGTATGGGTTTGATGGGGGCGGCATTTTCAATTGGGTTTATTTTGGGCCCTGCGATCGGCGGTATACTCGCGGGTTCCGACCCGGCGAATGCTGATTTCAGAACACCTAGTTATGTTGCTGCGGGTTTATCTGCCGCCGCTTGTCTGTTGGGAATTATCATATTGAAAGAAAGCCTTTCGACGGAGGCACGCGCCCGCATTCAGGCGCAAACCCGCGTCGCACGTATGCAAGCCCTCGTCGATGCGCTCAAGACGCCTGGTATTGGCATTTTGCTGGTTCTGGCGTTCCTCGCGACGCTTGTTTTTGCGGGCCTTGAATCCACGTTCGCCATGTGGTCTCGCCGACAATTTGGATGGGGACCGGAACAAAACGGCTATCTATTTGCTTTCATAGGTTTCTTGGCCGCGCTCGTCCAGGGAGGCTTGATGGGCCGTCTGGCGAAACGGTTTAGTGTCGAAAAACTGATTTTCGCAGGGGCTATTGCTCTTAGTCTTGGGCTTGCGTGCGTCCCCATTGTAAGCACTGTGCCGCAACTTGTCGTGGCGATGACAATTGCCGCATTGGGATTCAGCATCATGTCTCCTGCTTTAAATACGGCGATCTCGGTTCGGGGGGATTCCGATGTGCAGGGCGGTTTGATGGGCGTAACACGCTCTGCGACAACGCTGTCACGCATGGTCGGCCCTGCTATGGCGGGCGTAGCGTTCGGATTTATTGGAATGGATGCACCTTACGTGGCAGGCGCTATCCTCATGATAATAGTAGCTTTTATCGCTTATTGGACACTATTCCGATCATCCGCCGCTTAAACTGCAAATAATACCGCAAAGAACATGCACGGCGGGCTTGAAAGGCGCTTAACTTATGGCTATAACGCGCCCTCGTTTGAAGCGGAGCGTAAAACCATGAAAAAAGACCTGCACCCAGATTACCATGAGATCACGGTCCAGATGACCGATGGGACAACATTCACGACGCGTTCGACTTGGGGCAGCCCTGGCGACACGCTAAAGCTTGATATCGATCCAACATCTCACCCAGCTTGGACTGGCGTGCACCGTTTGATGGATAGCGGCGGACAGCTCGCGAAGTTTAACAAGCGTTTCTCAGCGATTGGCCTCAAAAACTAATCAGCCTCTGAATATGCTTTGTGACAACGCCTCTTCGGGAAACCAAAGGGGCGTTTTTCATGTTTACCATAATATTTCATTCATATTTTGCATTGCAAAATCAAATTGTTATCGGATTCTCTTTTTGTTATTCTAAGGTAATTCGAATGACGCTGGGTCAATCCGTTGGCTCTGCAGATTTTAATGCGCGCAAATATTCGGATAATTTTTGCGCGCACGAGGAGGTTTAGACGTGCCCGGGATTACTCAGTTTGAGGTCCAGGTCCAACAGGGCCAGAGATGGAGTATCCATGCTCAGTTCGGCTCTTTCCAAAAGGAAGCAGCCATTGAAGAGGCGCGTGGGCTCGAACGCATGCCCGGTATCAATGGGGTCAAAGTCGTCCGAGAGGTCTATGACCCGGATCGCGGTTCATCCCAGGAATTCGTCATTTATAAAAGTGCGGGTGTGTCATCTCTCGATGATCATGAAACAGATGCGACGTCGGTTGGCGCAAGCGGTCGCGGCGGCGGCAACAGATGGAACGACGAAGACGAAGACGATGATGATGAGCTAAGTGCGACTTTTGCGTCACTGACAGACGACGACGCCCCCCGAAAATCTCGCAAAAAAACAGTCGCAACCAAGGAAAATTCTTTCACGGTCGTTATCGTAAAATTGCTTATGGTCGCCCTGATCAGCCTCACTATCGCGGGCTTCTTCGCGTTCATGACGTCTAGCCTAATCAGTGGAAAGAATCTTTTCGGTATCCGCATGGTCGGCAATGCCGTCGACAACGTTCTGTTTATTGTATTTGTGGGCACATTCTTGTTGGCCGCATTGATGATGGCATCCAGTTTACTTCGAACAACAAGCATTAAGGAACGCCGCAGAACCCCACCTAAAAAGCAGGCGGCGACAACACGTAAAGTCAAAAAAGTTCGGAAAAAGAAACGTAAGCGTCGTCCGAAACCCGACGGTGATGATGAGGGTTTGCGCGACAACTACGACGCCAAAGAAGATGACGATGTAAATAACCGTCTGCGCGAAGAAATGGGCGGTAAAACAGCAGATGATGGGGGCGCTGCACCACCAGCAGACAATGCAGCATCATCGTCTGGCCTCTCTCCAAAAGAAGAGAAGCAAAAGACATTTATGATGAAAGCGTTGGGCACCGCGCTGGAAGGATCTAACTTCAACAAAGAGAAGCTTGATAACTTCAACAAATTTGGTGTCAACCTCTGGGTTGCAGGGGCGACCGAAGCTTTGGTCCAAAGCCGTGGCATTGATCAGGCGGCTGCGAACAAAATTCTCGGCGATAGCGTTCAGGTCTTAGGATACAAAAAATCTCACGCTGAGAACTTTGCCGGCAAATATGAAGAATACCTTCTTCAAGATAGCCGCTACATGCAGATGTTTCAGGCTGGCCGCAATGCCATGAATACTTTCATGAGCGATGAAGCCCATATCGCCCGTCACATGGATAGCGCACTCGAAGAATGGAACAAGCCAAAACAGAAAGAAGAACAGCCACGGGTGATCACCGTGCTGTTTACCGACATCGCCGGATCAACTGCGATTACACAGGAATTGGGCGACGCCGGTGCTCAGGAAATCGTCCGCGCCCATAACCGCGTCGTCCGCGAGGCTTTAACCCAGTTCCGTGGTCGAGAAGTCAAGCATACTGGCGATGGCATCATGGCCTCGTTTGAGCAGGCTTCTGACAGCGTCGAAGCTGCGATCATGATGCAACGTGGCGCAAACACACACACCCAAGGGAATCCGAAACTTCCCCTCCTCTTGAAGATCGGCATAAACGCCGGCGAACCAATTCAAGAAGACAACGACCTGTTCGGCTCTACCGTGCAAATGTCTGCTCGGATTGTCGACAAAGCCCAGAAGAACGAGATTTTTGTCTCGGATGTCGTAAAGGGAATTTGCAGCGGAAAATCATACCGGTTCGTCAATCGCGGCGGCTTTGAAATGAAGGGCTTCGATGGTCCTGTGACCCTGTGGGAAGTCGACTGGCGCCGCGCACAAGCCGCAGAATAAGCGCGTAAATCACGAAAATACTGCCGAGTATGATGATCAAAATTTTTTAAAAATTTTTGAATTTCCCTCTTGCAGACCAATCTGTTGTAACTATTTCATCTCTGTAACAGGCGAACGCCATTTGGGTTCGCTAACATTAACGGAGCCCGGCATGGGGCCGTAAACCGCTCAAATGCGGGCTCATATTTCAAATCGCTCAAAGGAGGATTTGCTATGCGTACTATCGATTTTTCACCACTCTTCCGTCATTCCGTCGGCTTTGACCGCATGCAGCGGCTACTCGACGCAACAGCTCAAAATGAGCAAAACAACGCCTACCCGCCTTACAACATCGAACAACTCGGTGAAGACGGATACCAGGTAACACTCGCTGTTGCCGGCTTCTCAGAAGAAGATGTCGATATCACTCTTACAGATCGTACTCTGGTTGTTTCTGGCAAAATGGCAGACACAGAAGACGATCACGTTTACCTGCATCGCGGGATCGCTGGACGCGCGTTTGAGCGTCGCTTCGAACTTGCCGATCATATCAAGGTAAAGGGTGCATCACTCAACAATGGCTTGTTGCACATTGCGTTGGAGCGTGTCGTACCTGAAAGCGAAAAGCCACGTAAGATTGAGATTGCAGCAGGTTCTGGTGCAAAGGCGATTGAGCAGAAAAAAGCCGCTTAATATCTCTCAATCAGAAATGACGGAGAGCGCGCTCAGACATCTGGGCGCGCTTTTTCGTTTTCGTATCTTACGCAAACCCCTCAATACGTGCCCGAATGTCTGAAGGAATATCGACAGATTGGTGCGTGTCCCTGTCAATAAAGACATGAACAAAATGCCCAGTTGACGCTGGAATCTCATTGCCTTCGCCAAAAAGTGCGATCTCATACGTCACACTTTTGCCACCCATTCGTCCTGCCCTCAAACCTGCTGTGACTGTTTCCGGAAATGATAGCGGACGATGGAACCTGCATAGGCTCTCGACAACAAGCGGATAACATTGATCCTGCTTCCAATCGATTGCCAGCGGCCCCATTGTAAAACGCACAACAACCGTCTCTATCATTCGGTTATAAACCACATTGTTCAGGTGGCCGAGCATGTCGTTATCACCCCAACGTGTTGGGATCTCGGTCTGATATCCAAAGTCATTGATGCGAAGGTCGAGAAAATTTGTCATGAAGCGTCCTCAATCGCGATACCGTTAAGCGCCTCACGGATCTCCTTAGGGATCGAAACCGGTTTGTTGGTAGCACGGTCGACAAATACATGAATGAAATGCCCTGCTGCAGCCACCTCATTTTCGTCACCACGAAAGATACCAACTTCATAACGAACCGAAGAGTTGCCTAATTTACCGACACGCAATCCGCAATTGATCTTGTCTGGATAGGCAATCGATTGGGCGTAGTTACAGTGGCTTTCGACGACAACGCCGATGACTGGCGCATTGTGAATATCGAGCCCACCCAGTTCGATTAGAAACATATTCACAACCGTATCAAAGTAAGAATAGTACGTAACGTTGTTCACATGACCGTAAAGATCATTGTCCATCCAACGGGTCTGAAGTCCTAGGAAATAGCGATAATCATCGCGAGTTTGAATGCTTGATGGAGGCATCAGCAGCACACCTTTTGTCGTCACAATTAATTATGGGGGCCACCGTTTTCCGGTAGCCCCCGTATTATTTTTTAGCCACTGTCCTGTCAAACTCGCCGACATATATTTTTTTATTAGCGGGATTAAAGCGATCCTTTTGCCTCACGTCAAGTGGCACTTTCACTTGACTTTTTAGGATACATTTTTTGCAAAAAGACCGCCCTCAATTGAGGGCGGCAAGTTTGACAGGGAGGTGTCAAAGTCTGGGCCAAAAAGAATAGTGGCCCACACCCAAAGCATAGTGTGAAGTTGTTAATTTTGGTTTAATGATATGTATCATTGAATAGCACGCTGTTTGTCACAAGCATGAAAGGTCGCTCACTTGTCCCCCTGGATACCCTGGACGATCCTGATTATCGGCTTCATATTGCCTATGGCCCATGTTGCATTTGACCCAGCGTCCGGGCCCTGGCGCATGCCTCCAGGCTCACGATGTCCGTTTAGCCCCAAGGTGGGCTGGCTTGTCATAATCATGTTCCTGGGCCCCATTGGATGGATCATGTTCATGACACGACGGCGGCGCTAATCCACCTATTTTTTGAAGAACGCCTCGGCACCAAGTTTTGCCGCTTCCTTGGCTTTTATTGAAGCACGCGTCCGTTCGATTTCTTCTTCCAGTTCGGCAATGTATTCGTGCAATGCCTCAATCGACATTTCATCCAAATTCTTTTTTGGCTTTGGTTTCTTTAAGGGTTCAAAATCTTCGATGTCCATCTGCCTCTCCCCAACTTGCCCGGAGGATGTTAAAAGAACGGATACCACCTAAACAAGTCTATGAATGAAAAAGTGAGCGTTTGAATGTCCATACCATCCGTGATGAGCAGTATCGAAATTAAAGAACCCGGCGGGCCGAGTGTATTGAGCGAGACCCAACGACCAGTCCCGCAACCAGAAAGTGGTGAAGTGCTTATCCAGATTCACGCCGCTGGCGTGAACCGCCCGGATTGCATTCAACGTCAGGGACATTACGCGCCCCCGGAAGGCGTAACAGATATTCCCGGCCTCGAAGTATCAGGCGAAGTCGTTGCGCTCGGTGACGGCGTATCGGGGTTCAATATAGGTGATCAGGTATGTGCGCTCGTGGCTGGCGGTGGTTACGCTGAATATGTCGTGGCGCCGGTCGAACAGGTCCTACCAATCCCGTCCGGATTGACGATGATCGAAGCGGCGGCTTTACCTGAAACCTGCATGACGGTTTGGACGAACGTCTTTGAACGCGCTCATCTAGCACCCGATGAAACATTGATGATCCATGGTGGTTCCAGTGGCATTGGCACAACAGCAATACAGATCGCAAGTGCGCTCGGGTCTCGCGTAATCGCTACGGCCGGGAGCGACGAGAAATGCCAAGCGTGCCTCGATCTTGGGGCGGAACGTGCCGTGAACTACCGTGAAGAGGATTTTGTTGCTGCAGCCAAGGATTTTGGAAAAGGAAAAGGCATCAACGTGATTTTAGATATGGTCGGTGGGGATTATATCCAAAAAAACATCAAGGCAGCGGCTCCGGACGGGCGCATCGTCAATATCGCATTTCTTCAAGGCGCGAAGGTCGAGGTAAATTTTATGCCTTTGATGTTGAAGCGTCTCACTTTGACGGGCTCAACCTTGCGCTCACAGTCAATTGCGCGCAAAGGAGAGATCGCACATCAGCTGAAAAGAACCGTTTGGCCATTGATTGAAGCTGGCCGCATTAAACCCGTCATTTTCAAGGAATTCCCATTGAATGAAGCAAAAAATGCCCATGAATTGATGGAATCCAGCGCGCATATTGGAAAGATTATGCTTAACGTCAAAAATTAGTCGCGAAGAGGCTTTGACCAAAGCATAGCAGTGGCGTTATAAAGGCGGCGAGTTTAACCGGAGTGCCATCCGGTCAATCCCTATATTTTGAAGAGGAACGAATTATGGCGCATCCGCTGATGCCAAAGGGCACCGCCGTCTGGCTCGTAGACAATACGACACTGACGTTTAAACAAATTGCAGACTTTTGTGGCCTGCATGAATTGGAAATCCAAGCCATTGCAGATGGCGATGTTGCCATTGGCATGCAGGGCCTTGATCCCGTAAAGGCAGGCGCTTTGACTGCCGAAGAAATTGAGCGTTGCATTGCCGATCCAAACGCGATCCTCGCAATGGTGAAGCCAAACATTCCACAGCCAAAAGCACGTCAAAAGGGCGCACGTTATACACCTGTATCGAAACGTGGTGATCGTCCAAACGCGATTTCATGGCTGGTAAAGAACTACCCGGAACTATCTGACGCGCAGATATCCAAATTGATTGGTACAACCAAGCCAACAATTTCATCCATTCGAGATCGGTCTCACTGGAACTCGGCTAACATTAAAGCTGAAAATCCTGTTGGATTGGGTCTTTGCGGTGCGACGGATCTGGAAAAAGCCGTGGCTGTTGCCCGGGCTCGGGCAGGCACCGTGCATGCACCAAAGGCAGAACCTGCACCAGCAACCTCCGATGCACCAATTTCCGCGCCACCTGCGATGGACACACCTTCAGAAAGCTGATCCATCAAGACGACGCGGACACCGCACAAAAAAACGGCCGACAATTTGTCGGCCGTTTTTCCTTCTGCAACTCAAAAACTAGTGTGCTTTAAGATACTCAATAACTGCCTTGCGGTCCGCTTCTTTCTTGAGCTTTAGACCCATTGAAGAACGCTTGCCGGTTTTATCCTTTGTGAACTTTGTTGGGTTCTCAAGGTACGCCATCAACGTCGCATCATCCCAAGTCCAGTCCGCATCCTTGAGACCTTTGTAGCGTTTCTCGAAACCCTCAGCGGTACCTGCTTTGCGGCCGACAACACCTGCGAGTGATGGGCCAACCTTGTGCTTGCCAGCTTCAGTCGAATGGCAGGCTGCGCATTTCTTAAATACTTTCTCGCCGTCTGCGGCAATAGCGGCACCTGGCAGCGACATGGTTACAACCACAGCAGCACCAATAATACCGAGTAAGTTCTTTGATAACGTCATTCTAATTTACCTCTGTTAAATTAAACGGTTAGGTTTCCGCCCCCCAAGAAATCTGCGAGAACTCTACCTTCTCAATCCTGAAAGTTAAAGAGGCTCCCGCACACCACTGCAAACTAAATTACGCATCCTCAAGAAGCTTCTTGGTACAGACTTCTGTAATGGCCGCCGTAAGGACATTCATGGCGATCTCAATTTCATCAATGCCGGGCAACGTTGGCGCGATCCGAATATTTGAGTCGTGAGGGTCGCGGTTATAAGGATATGTACTTCCTGCAGGTGTCATCTTGACGCCCGCCTCGGCACACTTGGCGATAACAGCCGCGGCGCACCCATCCAGAACATCGACACTGACAAAATACCCGCCTGCAGGCTTTGTCCATGTTGCCAACCCTGTACCGCCAAGGTTTTTCTCAAGCGCGGCATCCACGGCTGCAAACTTTGGCGCAATGCTCTCCGCATGTTTTTTCATATGCTCAAGAACACCATTCATGTCTTTAAAGAATCGCACATGACGGAGTTGGTTAATCTTATCGGGCCCAATCGTGCCATGACCGATCTTTTCGAGATGGTCTTTGATATTCACGAGGCTCGACGCCAACATCGCAACACCGGCACCCGCGAGCGTCAGCTTTGATGTCGATCCAAAAACTATGGGACGGTTTGGATTACCAGCCTTGTCGCATGCGTCCATAATATCTGTAAGGGTCGCAGGGCCGTCTCCAAGATGATGCACGGCATAGGCATTGTCCCACATGATACGAAAATCTTTGGCCGCAGTTGGCATCGACGCTAACGCTTCAACAGTTTCCTGTGAGTAAGATTCTCCAGACGGATTTGAGTATTTGGGCACACACCAGATGGCTTTAACCGACGGATCATTTGCAACTAGGTCGCGGATTGTGTCCATATCAGGACCATCCGGAGTCATTGCAACATTCACCATTTCCATGCCGAGACGCTCACAAATGGCAAAGTGTCGATCATAACCTGGCACTGGACAGATCATCTTGGGAGATTGGTCGCGCCAAGCTCCTTCTCCATCCGGCATGCCAAAGTTCACCGCATTCGAGAGGACATCCCACATCATCGCCAAGCTGGAATTTCCGCCCACAATGACGCGGTCCGGCTCAGTACCCAGGTACTCAGCAAACAAACGCCGTGCCTCGGGAATTCCGGCGAGGCCACCATAGTTCCTGAGATCAGTACCGTCTTCGCCTGTTGTGTCACCGGGTTGTACGGCGATCAATAGATTGTCGCTTAGGGTAAGTTGCTCAGGCGACGGTTTCCCGCGGGTCATATCGAGGCTCAGGTTACGTCCACGAAGCTCGTCCATGCGTGCATGTGCCGCATCATGACGAGCACGAATCTCATCAGCGTTCGCTGTCGTTAAATCCATCTCAATGTCCTTATTTTCAGATTAGTCAGCAACATCCAAAGGATAGTTCTGTGGTAGGCGCCCACCGTCACAGTATATCGTTTCTCCTGTAACATAACTCGCGTCCTCAGACGCCAGAAATACGCATACAGAGGCGATTTCATCCGGCTCTCCCGGGCGCCCCAGTGGGGTCCTGGAAAGAACGCGTTTTTTAGCTTCAGGGTTAGACATCATGGTCTTACCCATTTCCGTGGCGATCGTACCGGGGCCAACTGCATTCACGCGAATACCATGAGACGCCAGAGAAAGCGCCATCGATTTGGTAAGCTGGAGCACACCACCCTTACAAACTGTGTAAGGCGTCACGGATGGGATTGCGACAACAGCGTTTATCGACGACATATTGATGATCGCACCACCGCCTTGCTTGACCATCTGTTTTGCAGCCGCCTGGCCCGCAAAAAAGAAGCCGTTCAAGTTGATGCCAATCGTTTGCGCCCATTCTTCCTCGGAAATATCAAGAAAATCATTGGCGACGATAATGGCTGCATTGGAAAGATGGACATCAACACGACCATAAGCGTCGACTGCCGCTTGGATAACGTCATCGCAGTCAGATTTTTGAGCAACATCGCAGGCGAAAAACATCGCTTCGCCGCCCGCATCGCGGATGGCCTTAACAACGCCCTCCCCTTTCTCAACCTGAACATCAGATACAACTACCTTCGCACCTTCACGGGCGAAACGCATCGCACATGCCTCACCAATACCCTGAGCAGCGCCCGTTATGACGCAGACCTTATCTTTTAATCGCATATTGCCTCAACTTTCCAAAAAACACGCGCGGCTATGCCGAGCACTCAAAACAAAACTAGTCGCGGCGTGCAGAACCATACCCAATGGATTCAAGCGCCACAGTGATTTCATCTAAAATCGCTGGGTCGTCAATGGTTGCAGGCATTTTCCATTCTTTTTTATCTGCAATCGCCTGCATGGTCCCGCGAAGGATCTTCCCGGACCTTGTCTTTGGCAAACGCTGGACCACGGTTGCCTGCTTAAACGCTGCAACGGGCCCGATCTTTTCGCGCACCAACTTCACAACGTCAGAGACAACATCTCCCGCCTCACGAGCCACGCCGTCCTTGAGAACCAGGAATCCAAGCGGCAATTGCCCCTTCATCTGATCCTCAACCCCGATGACAGCACATTCGGCAACGTCTGGATGAGAGGCGAGCACTTCCTCCATGCCTCCCGTTGAAAGTCGATGTCCTGCCACGTTAATGATGTCGTCCGTGCGCGCCATAATGTAAACGTAGCCGTCCTCATCAAACATGCCGGCATCTGCTGTCTTATAGTATCCAGGATAATCCTCGAGATAGGCTTCCTTGTATCGCTCGTCAGCATTCCAAAGCGTCAGCAGACTTGACGGTGGCATCGGCAGCTTCACGCAGATCGCGCCAATATCGCCGGTCGGCACTTCTTCGTGGGTTTCCTCATGCAACACGCGCACGTCCCAGCCCGGAATTGGCTTTGTTGGAGATCCTGCTTTGACTGGATATTCGTGCAGACCGAGGCAGTTGGAAGCAATTGGCCAGCCTGTTTCGGTCTGCCACCAATGATCAACGACAGGGATTTTCAGTGTATCGATTGCCCAATTCAGTGTGTCCGGATCGGTACGCTCACCGGCCAGGAACAGAGCATTCAGGCAGCTGATATCATAACCCTTCATCAGTTCAGCATTTGGATCTTCTTTGCGAATTGCACGGAATGCTGTGGGGGCTGTGAAAAGCACTTTGATCTGATGCTCGGAAATCATTCGCCAAAACGCGCCCGCATCCGGCGTGCCGACAGGCTTTCCTTCGAACATAACCGTCGTACAGCCATGCAATAGCGGTCCGTAGACAATATACGAATGACCAACAACCCAGCCCACGTCTGACGCTGCCCAGTACACATCACCAGGATCGACGCCGTAAATGTTCTTCATCGACCATTTCAACGCAACGGCATGGCCACCATTATCCCTGACCACACCTTTCGGCTGTCCCGTCGTGCCCGACGTATAGAGAATATACAAAGGATGAGTGGCCTCGACAGGCACACAATCGGCAGGCGCAGCTGCCTTGGACGCATCTTCCCAGTCAACATGCTTAACAGCCGTAATTGTGCCCTCACACTCGGGGCGCTTTATGATCATGCAGGCGGCTGGCTTGTGTTTTGCGATCTCAATCGCTTCATTTAGCAACGGCATGTATTCGATGACCCGGTTAACCTCAATCCCGCAGGTCGCCGACATAATGACCTTTGGCTTTGCATCATCAATCCGCACCGCAAGCTCGTTTGACGCAAACCCTCCGAATACAACCGAGTGAATGGCGCCGAGGCGCGCACACGCCAGCATCGCAATGGCCGCCTCGGGGATCATGGGCATATAGATGACCACGCGGTCACCCTTGGTAACGCCTTCCGCTGCGAGCGCACCCGCAACCTGGCTGACTTCATGCAAAAGCTCTTTATAGGAGTACGTTCGCTGAGTGCCGCCTGTAACAGGGCTATCATAGATCAGCGCTGCTTGATCGCCGCGACCATTTTCGACATGGCGGTCGAGGCAATTATGGCACGTGTTCATTTCGCCCCCGCTGAACCAGCGGTAAAACGGCAGGTTGCTATCATCCAGGACTTTGTCCCACTTTTTCGTCCACGTGATACCCTCCGCGGCTTCCGCCCAAAAGGCTTCAGGGTCGTCCATAGAATGGGCATAGGCTTTTTCGAATGCGTTCGTCATGTTTCTCTCCCTAACAGGCGCTTGGTGATTTCCACCCACGCTCTTTCACTTTTTGTGCGTCTTCGGCATTATGCAAAAAAACAATCTCGCGTGCACGTATCAAACGCGAGAACGCCGGGAGGATTATTATGGACGACGTAAGCATCTACGACATTGATCTGGAACAAACACCAGCCAATCACACGCCCCTTTCACCACTATCATTTATTCGCCGCACAGCCGCTGTGTATCCTGACCATACATCTGTGATTCATGGTCAGCGGCGCTACAAATGGTCTGAGACTTACGCGCGTTGCCGCCAACTCGGCTCAGCCCTTGCAAAACGTGGGGTTAAGAAAGGCGATACGGTTGCGGTCATGGCATCCAACACGCCTGAAATGTACGAATGTGCGTTTGGACCCGCCATGATCGGCGCCGTGGTTAACACGCTGAATGTCAGGCTGGACGCCGATATCATCGCGTTTTCATTAAATCATGCAGACACGAATGTCCTCATCACGGACACTGAATTCTCGCCTACCATAAAGGCGGCAATAGCAAAATCCGGTCGCGACATTCTAGTTATAGATATCAACGACAGTGAATATACCGGCGAAGGTGAACTGCTCGGCGAGATGGACTATGAGGCCTTCATCGCGACAGGCGACCCCGACATGGCGTGGGATCTACCGGATGATGAGTGGCGAGCCATAAGCTTGAATTACACATCTGGCACAACGGGCGATCCCAAGGGTGTCGTCTATCATCATCGCGGCGCATACTTAAACGCCGTCAGCAATGTACTTGGCTGGAACATGACCCATCACCCGGTCTATTTGTGGACATTACCCATGTTTCATTGCAATGGCTGGTGTTTTCCATGGACAATTGCAGCGATGGCCGGCACGAACGTCTGTTTACGCAGTGTCAATGCAGGCTCGATTTACGCCGCTATTGGTGATCATAAGGTCACAAATTTCTGTGGTGCCCCCATCGTATTGAATTTTGTGATCAATGCGACGGACGAAGAACGTCGGGATTTTGATCACAATGTTGATATCATGACCGCTGCCGCGCCACCGCCGGCATCAACGCTCGCGAGAATCCAGGAACAGGGCTTTAACGTCACCCATGCATATGGCCTGACCGAAACCTATGGTCCCGCCGTGATGTGTGCCTGGAAATCAGAATGGGACGCTGAGCCAATTGAAAAGCAGGCTTATCTCAAGGCACGCCAGGGTGTGAAATATCATGTACTCGAAGATTTAACCGTGATGGACCCTGAAACCATGCAGCCGGTACCCGCTGACGGCGAGACCATGGGCGAAGTGATGTTCAAAGGGAACATCGTAATGAAAGGCTATCTCAAGAACGCCAAGACAACATCCGAATCCCTTGAAGGAGGTTGGTTCCATTCTGGTGATTTGGGTGTCATTCAGCCAGACGGATACATACAACTGAAAGACCGGTCCAAAGACATCATCATATCCGGTGGTGAGAACATATCCTCTATTGAAGTTGAGAGCGCACTCTACATGCATCCGGACGTGTCAGCGGCGGCTGTCGTCGCTAAACCAGATGACAAATGGGGTGAAACACCATGTGCTTTTCTGGAGTTAAAGCCAGGGAAAACACAGACAGCCGAGGAAATTATCGCATTTTGCCGGGACAACCTGGCACACTTCAAATGTCCGCGTCATGTTGTCTTTACGGAATTGCCAAAGACCTCAACGGGGAAAATCCAAAAATTTAAACTCCGCGATCTAGCACGGGAAATGTAAAAATCTAGTCCAGAAAAACAACAAGGCCGTCCTTCGCAGGAGCGGCCTTGTTTGTTAATGCGATATCACAGTCGATCTCATGAGAGACCCATACTCTGCAATTCGTCTTTGATTTTCAGCTTTTGTTTCTTAAGGGTGTGAATAGCCGCAGCGTCGGGAAGGGTTTTCTTTTCTTCGTCCTCAATCAGACTTTCGAGATTATCGTGCTTTGAGTGCAACGCATCGATCCGCTGTGAATTCACCATATTCGCATCCTCCTTAAAAATCGGGTCCTAATTTCTCTCTTTTGTATCTGTTTTCGCTTATTCCAATATAAACATCATAACGGCATTTAATTTCATTTGCCAATGGGAACGCGATCAATATTGATCCGAATTTGCCTACATTACGAAACTTTAATCTCCAAAGCAGATTCCGAGGCCCTTGGCAGCACGCATGCGCGACCCCGCGAGATTGACGGGTTTTTCCATTTCAACAACGCTCGCAAGATCTACATCACGCACACTACCGTCCCACCATGAAACCATACGACCCGATTGTCCTGAGACGAGTAAATCCACCGCGCTCACTCCAAATGAAGACGCAAGCACACGGTCAAAACTTGACGGTGTTCCTCCCCGCTGCACGTGGCCAAGCACAGTTACACGTGTGTCAGCACCAGAAATTTTATGGATGTCATGACCAAGTTTATGGGCGATCCCACCAAAAACTTTGTGACCCGATTGCTCATTGTATAGCGCATCTCCATCAACCGGCTGCGCAGCTTCGGCAACAACAATAAGCGCATGGTTACGCCCTTCTTCACGCGTTACGTCCTCAATTTTCTGGGCGATTCGGGAAATATCATAGGGTATCTCGGGAATGAGAATAACATCTGCCCCACCTGCAATACCTGCACTTAGCGCCAAATGTCCTGCCTGACGGCCCATTGTTTCGAGTATCATGACCCGGTTATGACTTGCGGCCGTTGGTTGCAAACGATCCAGAGCTTCCGCAGCCACACCAACCGCGGTATGAAATCCAATCGCAAAATCGGTCAACGGAACGTCATTGTCGATGGTCTTTGGAATTCCAATGAAAGGGATTTCAGCCAGTTGCATCAACGCATGCAGTATCTTCATTGACCCATCACCACCGACGCCGACCAATCCATCGAGGTTAAGTGCGCGAATGGAATCAACAACTTCACAAGATCGATCCAACACCTCGCCGTCGGGCATCTGGTATGAAAAAGGATTCCCTTTATTAACCGTGCCAAGCATCGTGCCGCCACTCCGCAGCACAGCACCCGAGAAGACATCCAATGTTAAAGGCATTGTTCGGGGCGGACTTGAGAGCAATCCCTCCGTGCTGTCACATATCCCAACCACATCAAGATCATAGCCATGGATTGCGCGTTTAACGACGGCTCGGATTGCAGCATTAAGGCCAGAGCAGTCTCCTCCGCTTGTCAGCACCCCAATTCGACGAATTGATGTATTCATCAGGCGATCCTCCTGTTATAGACACTCTAGCTTTGCTATTCTTGAACTTGATTTACTGATCCAGCGGTTGATATGGACGACACAGAAACATTACAGCAGCAATTAAGCGAGCTCCAGTTAGCTCACCGCGATCTAGACGATGTCATCGATCATCTGATCGAAACACGCCCGTTTGATCAGTTGCAGATTCAGCGTTTGAAGAAAAGAAAGCTTGGCCTCAAAGATCAGATTTCGAAACTCGAAAGTCAGCTCCTGCCTGATATTATTGCCTGACCATATCCCGGTCAGCCTCGTTGATTGAAGCCTCTGCGCTAAACCCAGCACTGAGGGGCGCAATCCCCGTTAACGCATCAATACTAATCTCGTCACCAGCGTGGCGGAACGGGATCGATGTCAATTTCGTCGTGATTTCTGTGATCCGCGTACGTGCCAGATTGATGTCAGCGCCGAGTAGGATAATCGCAAAGTCACTTCCACCAAGGCTTCCAAGTACGTCTGTGGGCTGGATTGCGCCGCCAATGACGTGCGACACATGGATCAACATCTTGTCCAGTGTGTCACGCCCGTACTTTTTTCTGACAACATCGGCATTCGCAACATGAACCAGGGCGATGCATTGCATTGCGGCGAGTTCGTTTAAATGGTTGAGCACATGATTGAGCTCACGCATAAACTCACGGCGCCCCGGAATGGGCAGAAACGCATGGCGGGCAAGATCATCGCGAAGATTTTGTTCGCGTTCCTTTGCCAGCGCCAACTGACGCCGTAAGGGTTCAATTTCTGCGGCAAGACTATCCAGCACACGTTGCGCCGAAGGGGTGATCTCTGCCGCCAACCCCTCAACCTCCACGGCATCCATGCGGGCTTCAACCACGTCCTCAGGATCACCATCTTCAGTCTTTTCTTTGCTCGGATGCTCGCGGCCACTTTTGCCACTATTGTTGGCTGTCGGCGAGATCCCTTGGGCTCGGTTAACGTCCATCGACATAACCCCCATTTCCATAGGTTTACACTATAACACATATCATTAATGATATGTTGAGAGTGCTTGCACAGCGGCCTGACAAATCTATAATGCCGCGCTTTCCCGCTGTGGGAACGAGGGAGAGCAAATCATGCCTGAGTCCAAAGAACCGCAAGTCGGCATAATCATGGGAAGCCAGTCTGACTGGGAAACCATGAAGAATGCTGCGGACACTCTTGATACGCTCGGCGTCCGATATGAGACAAAGATCGTGTCTGCGCATCGGACCCCAAAACGCCTTTATGAATACTCAGACACTGCCAAAAGCCGAGGGCTTCAGGTTATTATTGCAGGTGCCGGTGGCGCTGCGCATCTGCCCGGCATGGCGGCCGCAATGACCACACTTCCTGTCTTTGGCGTGCCGATAGAGAGCAAGGCGCTCAAGGGTATGGATAGCTTATTATCGATCGCTCAGATGCCAGGCGGTGTGCCTGTGGGCACGTTGGCAATTGGCAAGGCGGGTGCCATAAATGCTGCATTGTTGGCAGGGGCCGTATTGGCGCTTCAGGACGAAGTGATTGATACTGCGCTTCAAGCATGGCGCGCACGGCAGACAGATGCTGTTGCAGTTGAACCAAGTGATGACGCCTAATGGCCGCAAGTAAGAAAACTCATCCGCTCGCCCCTGGCAGCACCATTGGTATCATGGGTGGCGGTCAGCTAGGGCGCATGACGGCCCTATCAGCGGGTCGGTTAGGCTACAAATGCCATATTTATTGCCCAGAAGAGAACAGCCCCGCCGCGCAGGTTTCATCTGCCGTAACGATCGGCGCTTACGATGACGTGGTTGCATTGAAAAGCTTTGGCGAAGCTGTCGATGTTGTCACTTTCGAGTTTGAAAACATTCCGCATGAGAGCGTTCAGCTTTTGGCCGAGAACGCCGTCGTCCGACCGGGTTGGAAAAGCCTCGCCGTGGCGCAGGATCGCCTGGTCGAAAAAGAATTTATCAACGAGATTTCGCCAACGACCCCCTTTCGACGCGTAGAAAGCCCTGCTGAACTGGAAGCAGCGGCAAACGAGATTGGTCGCCCCGCCGTCTTGAAAACAGCGCGTATGGGCTATGATGGCAAAGGGCAGGTCTTGATTGCGCCAGACTGTGACTACGAGGCCGCGTGGGCTGAAATGGGTGCCAAAGTAGGTATTCTTGAGGCTTTTGTTGATCTCGCACGTGAGATTTCCGTGATTGTCGCGCGCTCACCAGGCGGCGGGTGGGCGACCTACCCTCCCGTTGAAAACCGCCACGTTAATCACATTCTGGACACGACAATTGCGCCGGCTGTGATGAGCCCGGAAATGGGCCAGGAAGCGGTAGAAATTGCGCATGCAATCGCGGATGGCTTGGATCTTGTCGGTCTATTAGCTGTTGAGATGTTTGTCACACGCGATGCCAAGCTACTGGTCAACGAAATCGCGCCGCGTCCGCACAACTCGGGTCATTGGACGATGGATGCGTGCCCGACCAGTCAGTTTGAACAATTTGTACGCGCCGTGTGCGGGCTGCCTTTGGGCGATGTTACGCCTCATCACGATGCTGAAATGAAGAACCTAATTGGTTCCGCAGCGCGAGGCTGGGCAGATATTATGTCTGAAGCCGGTGCCTGCCTGCATCTCTATGGCAAAGAAGAAATTCGAGACGGTCGTAAAATGGGCCACGTAAACCGCCTATTCCCACGCGGTCACTGGAAATAAGCTTCACATCACGGTTTGGCGAAGACCTTCAACGATATCGTTCATCGATAACCGGTTTTGCTTAAATGTTTCCAGAAGCTCGATCTCGACAACAACAGAAGGCTCAAGCTCAGCCATAATCAGGCCACGGACGAAGCTGATCAGCTCTGGCGATTGGCCTGGATACACAAACAGATTGGTCAGAAGCTCACGGCGGATCAGTGGTGGGAACTTAATGACTTCAACGGCCAGCAACTTTTTCAACTTCATGGGGATCCGAGGATTCCCGAAAATCCGATCGAGACAAAAGCTATAAATACCAAAGTCCAGTTTGCCAGCCACGGCGCGTGTGAACTCTCGGAATTCATCCAGAAATGCCGGCGCAGATACTTTGTTCTCAAGCAACTGACGAACAACTCCAAGAAAAGCCCGATACCTGAGCCGTGCCGGACTTAACTTGTCACCAAGCTCAGCCTCAATCGCCATAATTTCAGATTCACGGAAATCGCTGCCAAGAATATGATGAGCAGCTTTCGTGACACTCGGATCAAGGGCCTGTGCCTCGATTAGCGCGAACAGACGCTCGTACATATTGCGACGCTTGGTATCCATCCCACCAGTGCGGCCAAGCGGTAATAGTGCTGCCTGCGCAACCAATGGATCTTTGGAATAGATTGTCGCAATCGTAGCTGCGGCCGCATTTCCCATATCGTGTTCACGGAAGTCGTCCGTAATCACAAAGCGGCTTCCATCATGAACCGTGAGGTATCGGCCAAGTTTCGCACAAACCAAAAAATGGTCAGCCAGATCAGCCGGTGTTGTTTGTCCGCTTAAGTCTTGAGTCTGCAACGCGTGTTTCTCCAAATATCGATAAAAGGATAGCCGAGCGATGCGCCAGACGCGAGTCCGTATGTGAAGCCGCTGTCACAGGGCCTGTGACCCATGCGCTTTATCAACAATCATCGAAAATACCTGGAATCGATTCGCCAGTTTTCAATAATAGACTTCACTAAACCGTGTATTGCTGTGATTGGCCGAGGGTAGCAGCGGTCTGGCATATTATAGACACGCAGGGGGTTCCCTTGCTGTCGGGAGCCTTCTCCCGACCTCGCGCCCCAAATGTGCGAGATCTCACCCCTGATTGCGGGGCACAGTTCAAACAACTGTGCCCCCTTTCTTTTTGTCACTTAGGCATCGGTTGCCCGTCTCAATACCCGGAACGGGTTCGGAAGATTGCCCAAGGTCTTTTTTATTCGCGCCTGATAGCCCGGAATTTTCATCACATCCGCGATACGTCGATCCAGATAGCCCCAGGTATCCGATGAGCCTTCTGAGCGGTCAGAATGCCAATACAAGACTGTCGTCGTGTAGACCGGGAACAAAAGCCCCCGTTTTGTATAATAATTAAAATCTGTCGCATCATCGCCAGCGGCATACCAGATCTTATTGCACGTAGCCCACGCCATTTTCGCGGTCATCGCCTTGCGTGTCGGCAACGCCAGATATCCGAGCAAACTACGATGGGCTTCTTTGTAAGGCATACAGGCCTCTATCCGTGCCCGGACACCCGCCGCAACTTTTTCACGGACCTTCATCGATGCCAGGTCAAGTTCATCAAGGCGCGCCAGCATCTTTCGGTCAAAATAGTCCGATGCATGTGCAGCCATATCCGACAGGCCACCCGGAAACGCCCGATAGGCAGCCCCTTTACCAAGATCGGCACTTTCTTCACCGGCGGACATCGCGCGCTCTGTCCAGCCATCAAATGGCACGTGCGGCAAGGTTGCAACCAGCACCTTGTCGCGCAATTCTTGCACATCACGATCAAGTGTTTCGAAACTGCTTTGTTTGCTCATGATTTGGCCCTCCAGCCGTTAGGATAGCTTATTCTTGCGCCTGCGTCATTTCTTCTACGTAGCCAAACTGTCCAAGATCACTCATACGCATTGGATAAAGTATCCCGTCAAGATGGTCGCATTCATGTTGAATGACCCGCGCGTGAAATCCTTCAGCCTCGTAATCAAGTTCTTCTCCTTGATGATCCAGCGCACGCACGTGGATTCGCTTGGGGCGCGCCACAGGGCCAGCCATTTCTGGCAACGACAGGCATCCCTCAATGCCGACATCAAGCGTTTCATTAAGAACCGTAATCTCTGGGTTGATCAGAACCGTCAAAGGATGCCCTTCACCGCTCTCAGAGCGGCCTTCAGGCACGCGATAAATCACCAATCGCTTGGGCACGTGCACCTGTGGCGCCGCGAGACCTATACCCGGTGCATCCGCCATCGTGTCGATCATGTCGTTGATCAGGCGCGCGATTTCGGGGCTCGTCGGATCATCAACGGGCTCTGCGATACCCATCAAAACCGGATGTCCCATACGTGCAATCTTCAAAATCGCCAATTTCTGCCCCTTTTCGCCATTTCAACTAATTTTGCCTGATTACAAAAATAACGCAAATTGCCCTTCACAGGGGGCAAAAGCTTTGATATAAACCCGCTCACTCGCGGGATTGGTCCCGCGTTTGGTTTTATAACCTATTGTTATTGTTAGTTGGAAAGAGATAGACACCCGTGCAAGTCACCGTCCGCGATAATAATGTTGATCAGGCCCTTAAAGCGCTCAAGAAGAAAATGCAGCGTGAGGGTATCTTCCGTGAAATGAAGCTCCGCCGTTCGTACGAAAAGCCGTCCGAGCGCCGCGCCCGCGAAAAGGCTGAAGCCGTTCGCCGTGCCCGCAAGCTTGAGCGTAAGCGCATCGAGCGCGAAGGCTTCTAGGAAGTTCTGACAACCACCCTACGGGGTGTGTAACAATAATTGTTGAACCGCCCACGAGGAATCTGGGCGGTTTTTGTCGTATCTGTGGTTTGGCAACAGATACAATTGCCTTGCCGAGCCTGGGATGATGGATTCTTAGACATAAAAAAAGCCCCTCCTCCGGGATAGAGGAGAGGCTCTTTTTTCGATCAGTTACTTATTCGAGGCCACCGACAATGTTCTCGGTCATTTCCTTGGCGTCACCGAACAACATCATTGTGTTGTCAGCATAGAACAGAGGGTTATCAACCCCCGCATAGCCAGGGCTTAGTGAGCGCTTAACAAACAACACTGTACCCGCCTTCTCAACGTCCAAGATCGGCATTCCAGCAATCGGAGATGTCGGGTCTGTCTTGGCGACAGGGTTGGTCACATCGTTGGCACCAATCACATATGCAACATCTGCTGTTGCGAACTCGTGATTGACCTCTTCCAACTCAAAGACCTCGTCATAGGGCACATTGGCTTCGGCAAGAAGCACGTTCATATGGCCGGGCATCCGTCCTGCCACAGGGTGAATAGCGTATTTCACCTCAACTCCTTCGGCCTTCAGTTTATCCGCCATTTCACGGACTGCGTGCTGCGCCTGAGCAACCGCCATACCGTAACCAGGAACAATGATAACCTTTGATGCATTACCCATGATGAATGCGGCGTCAGCAGCCGCACCGGCCTTTGCCTGGCGATCCGGATCGCTTGTGTCGCCTGGACCAGCCGCACTATCGCCGCCAAATCCGCCCAACAGAACGTTGATAATGGATCGGTTCATGCCTTTACACATGATGTAACTCAGGATCGCACCACTGGACCCCACAAGGGCACCTGTGATGATCAGCGCAGAGTTACCAAGGGTGAAGCCAATACCGGCAGCTGCCCATCCTGAATATGAGTTCAGCATCGACACAACAACCGGCATATCTGCGCCACCAATCGGCACGATCAGCAAGAAGCCAATTGCAAACGACAGGATCAATAGACCCCAGAACGCTGTGTAGCTCTCAGTCCGGCAGAAATAGATCAGCAAGGCCAGCATGGTCAGCGCAACCAGCAAGTTCAGCGGATGCTGGCCGGCAAATGTGATCGGGTTTCCAGACATCAAACCACGCAATTTGGCGAAGGCAATCACAGAACCAGAGAACGTGATCGCACCAATCGCCATACCAAGGCCCATTTCTGCCAGGCTTGCAGCAGGCAATGAACCTGCAGAGCCGATATCATAGGCTTCCGGATGATAAAGCGCGGCTAATGCGACGAATACCGCCGCCAAGCCAACCAGCGAGTGGAAGGCCGCAACAAGTTCCGGCAATGCCGTCATTTCAATCTTTTTGGCAACCACGGTGCCGATACTGCCACCGATAACCAGCGCAACGATCACCCACCCATAAGAAACGACGTCAGGATGCATAATAGTGGTTACGATCGCGATCGTCATACCAATGATGCCCAGCATATTGCCGCGCCGCGCCGTTTCAGGGCTTGAGAGCCCCTTTAGCGCCAGGATGAATAAGACCGCAGAGATAAGGTAAAAATACCCAACGAGTGTACCGCTCATGATCTGGCTCCCTTATCTTTGCTTCTTTTTGAACATGGACAGCATGCGCTGCGTAACGATGAAGCCGCCGAAGATATTAATCGACGCGAGCAACACCGCGAAGAAACCCATGACTTTGGAGAAATCCACCAAAGCCGGGCCAACCGCCAGCAATCCACCGACGATAATCACCGATGAAATCGCGTTTGTGACACCCATCAATGGTGAGTGCAGCGCTGGCGTAACGTTCCAGACCACGTGGTAGCCAACGAAACAGGCCATCACGAAGATCGTAAACATTGAAAGGAAATCTGCGCCGCCACTGGCCGCTGCTGTATCTCCCTGTGTGACAACCACCTGAGTGGCTGAGTGCGCGAGATCGCCAGCTTGCTTGGCGAGATTTTCAAGGCCGGTCGCAAGTTCGGCCGCTTTATCTGCAAGGGTAGACTTATCCATAATCAGGCCCCCTTCCCATCATCAGTTTTTGTTTCACTCTTTTTCGCTGCTTTTTTCTTCGCTGGTGCCTTTGCAGAACCACCGGAAGATTTCAGCGCGTCCGCGACGCGGTCATTCGCAATCTTACCCTCAGCACAAACCAATGTGCCCTGAACAGTTGCATCCTCACCATCGAATGCGAACTTGCCGCTTTCCTTGTCAAAATGCGGTGTAATGAAATTCAGCAAGTTCTTCGCAAACAGTGACGACGCCGTTTCAGCAAGACGGCTCGGCAAATTCAATCGGCCATCAACGATGACGCCGTTCTTGGTCGTTGTGACTTCGCCCGGCTTGGTCAGCTCGCAGTTACCACCGGCTTCCGCTGCCATATCAACAATCACAGCGCCTGGCTTCATACCTTCGACCATATCCTTCGTCACCAGTTTTGGTGCAGGGCGGCCGGGGATCAGTGCTGTCGTAACAACAATGTCTTGCTTTGGCAGATGCTCTTTGACCTTTTGTTTTTGCTTCTCGAAATACTCAGGCGGCATTTCCTTAGCATATCCGCCGTCGGTTTCGGCTTCTTTTTCCATCTCTGGATCGACATCAAGGAACTTGCCCCCAAGCGAAGCCACTTGTTCGCGTGTCGCCGGGCGAACATCGGTCGCACTCACAGCAGCACCCAGGCGTTTCGCGGTTGCGATAGCCTGCAATCCGGCAACGCCAACACCCATAATGAACGCACGCGCTGGCGGTACGGTGCCCGCAGCTGTCATCATCATCGGGAAAGCGCGGCCATAAAGCTCGGCAGCATTCAAAACAGCTTTATATCCGGCGAGGTTTGCCTGTGATGACAGAATATCCATGGATTGTGCGCGGGAAATACGCGGCATCAGTTCCATCGCATAGCCACTGAGGCCAGCCTTGGCCATATCCTCAATACCCTTGGCGTCCGTCAACGCAGAAAGATGCGCACAGACCATCTGACCTTTGGAAAGTTTGCCAATCTCGGCCTTTGTCGGTGCCGTGATCTTCCAGACCATATCGGCGCCCTTTACGGTCGCGCCAAAGTCCTTGGCAATCGATGCGCCAGCCTTTTTGAAGGTATCATCAGCGATTGATGATCCTTCTCCTGCCCCGGCTTCGACGACAACGTCACAGCCAAGACCAACTAGTTTTCCAATGACCTCAATGGATGCCGCAACGCGGTCTTCGCCCGCTGCACGTTCCTTTGGTATCGCAATTTTCATGATAAGCCCTCTCCGCAATGGGTGATCATTATGATTCTTTACCCGTTTGGCATTTTTTATACGCCATGCTGCTTATGTTATGGCGGTTCAGCGGTGTATACGCAAGCCTCAGACCCGATTTGGACCCTGCCAGATAACGCAATTCTATGGGTGCAAACTCTATTCTGGTCGTCGCGCGACCATGTCAATCTCGACAAGTGCGTCTCGTGCCAGACCCGTCACGCCAATGCAGGTTCGCGCAGGTCGGCGGTCATCCGGAAAATAACTTTTATAGGTGTTGTTCATATCTTCATAGTCGCGTTTGAATTCGGTGATGTAGACACGCGTCGACAACACATGTTCAAGACCGAGTCCAAGACCTTCCAAAACAATGATGAGATTATCCATGACCCGGCGTGTCTGCGCTTCAACGCCTTCAGGCAATGGCGCATCATCATCATCCGGGTCAGTTGGCATCTGACCCGTAATCTGGATCCATCCATCGCTTTCAACAGCGTGTGAGAATGGTGCTACGTGCGTCGGTGCAGAACTAAAGTTATGAAAGATTGGATCGGACATAATTTCCCTCGGGACTATTGACTGTCATTGCCAGACTACACAGTCTGACACGCGCATTAGAGTATGTCGCGCGAGAGCTGTCTAGCGGGGGACCATGGAAGCGGGCACGGGACAACAAAAGGGGTTAGTGCTCGCGTTCGTCGCGGCCTCCTCGCTGGCGTTCATCACGACGTTCGCGCGCCTGATGTACGACGCAGGGTCAACGCCACTCACCCTGATCACGCTTCGGGGTGGGCTTGGTTTGATCGTCATGTTCATTATTGCCCGATTTGTCTGTGGGCAAATTACCCTGCCACGCGCTGCATGGCGTGCGACGTCAATGTGTTGCGTCGGGCTCGTTATGATCTCTTTCGGTTATATGATGAGCGTCGCCTATATCCCGGTTGGCCTGGCAGCATTGATTTTTTATACTTTTCCACTCGTCATTCTTGCTTACGAAGCCATACAGGCACGGAAAATACCGGGACCAAGGCGCTTGGCAACGTTCCTTGTCGCCTTTGCCGGACTGGGTTTGGCACTCGGCCCTAGTTTTGAGACATTGAACCCGATTGGCGTCGCGCTCGCCTTTATTGGCGGGCTTGGCACCGTCGTGTTTTTTCTGGCGGGGGCCAAAGCATCCGAAACCGTGGAGCCGATCTTGCTTGCAGCTTATGCGAACCTGCTGCTGTTTCCGTTGGCCCTGATTATTATGATGACAACTGATCAGTTTGCGTTACCGATCACCACATTGGGCTGGATCGCACTTTGTTGCGCAGGGATCGCCAATCTTATCGGCGTCACAGCTCAGATGGCTGCTGTGAAGTTTGCCAGTGCCGGCAATGTTGCATTGATCCACAACATCGAACCCGTGGTCTCGATTGCATTTGCATGGTTCGTGCTGGGCGAAACGCTATCGCCGCTTCAACTTGCGGGGGTCTCACTCGTGATTATCGCAATTTTTTATGGGACGCGCCTGGCCAAGGAGATATAGCCCAAACCGCTATTTTTTATGTTTAATGTCCTGTTCGCGGAGCGCGCTTAACCTTGGGTCTTCATGATTTTTGAACGATCTGCGGAGATCACGGACCAACACATCAATACGCGCAAGCTTCTCCAAGCCTTCGGCAGACATCTGTGACTCATCCAGCCTTGTCAGATACAACCGAAATCCCTGTGTATGAAATTCGATGGCATTCATGTAGTCGTTGATCGAACGCGCGCGCTTCATATACGCCTGATGGACACTGCGAAGATTGTTCACGAGAATATTCATCAGCGCCTTAAGAAAGGGATCAACTTTCGCGAGCCGCATCTCAAGTGCGGCCGCAGGGATTTCGATCACCACACTATCTTCCTTGGCCAATGCATGCGCCATTCGTTTCGAGCCATCGACGATGGCCATTTCACCAAACAACTCACCTGGATTTAGCGTCGCCAGTTCAACTTCCTCACCCTCGACGATTTTGTATATGCCAACATGCCCACTATCGACGATGAACGCGGCATCGCCTGCATCGCCATCGCGAAACAGAACCTCACCAGATTTCAGAAACCTCTTCTTTGTGCCGCCGCCTTCAACAAACATTGGAGCACATCCCTCTTGCTTTGATTATTACGATTAAGCTTAGTCCCCGGGCGCAGCGTCAACAAGGCGTGCTAATCTATCACAAAATCATCCAGATCAACTTTGCGCAATGCATCGGCCTGGCGTTTCGCAAGAACGTCGACGTCAAAGCCTTCTATGAGTTCATGAAACATCTGATGCCAGTTGATCTCTGCATTGAGGTGTGTGAAAACACTCCCCAACCCAATCGCGGCGCGGTCCATCAGAACAAATTCACGTGGCGGCGTCACGCCGCCGTATTTCTTAAGTTCAGCATGCACTTTAGCCGCAACCCCGGCTCCGTATTGAACACCGCTCTTTTCTTGTATCGTCTGGACTTTATCTTCGAGTAGCGGTGCGTAAAGAAATTCAGCCCATTGATTGAGGATGCCAATCATATCCTTGTTTAAACCTTTGAAGCCCCAAGTCTCATAGGCATGAACGGCTAGGTCTTCATCTTCATTTAACAGCGCGAAATACAGATCAATCACCGCGCCAACAAAAGCCGCTGGGAAGATTCGTATACATCCGTAGTCAAGCAGGTTTATCGACCCATCGTCGCGCGCGCTATAGTTACCCAGATGCGGGTCACCATGAATGACCCCGTAATGATAAAAAGGCACGTACCATGCGCGGAACATACTCAACGCCAATTCATTGCGACGTTCGAGGCTCGCTTCTTTACTATCCAACAACGGCTCGCCGTCGAGCCATGTCATCGACAAAAGGCGTTTGCTCGAGACGTCCAAAAGCGGTTCGGGCACATGAACACAGTCTTCACCAGATAGCATGTCGCGGTACAACAGCATGTTCTTTGCTTCGCGTTCATAATCCAGCTCTTCACGCAGGCGTTCGGACAACTCGGCATGTATTTCACTTGGGTTAATCGACTTGTCATATTGCCGGTATAGCGAAAACACAATCTTGAGCTGGCGCAGATCCGCCTCGACAGCAGACGACATATCAGGGTACTGAATTTTACAGGCGATATCTCTTCCATCCAAAGACGTCGCCCTATGCACTTGCCCAAGCGACGCCGCCTTGCAGGCCTCGCGCTCAAAGTTCTCAAATTCTTTTAGCCAGCCTGGTCCGAGTTCTGCTGTCATCCGGCGTTTCACGAATGCCCAGCCCATAGGCGGCGCGTTCATCTGAAGCTTTATCAGTTCCTGGGTATACTCTTCGGGTAAAACGTCTGGAATCGTCGACAGGATTTGCGCGACTTTCATCAACGGACCTTTGAGACCGCCAAGGGCGAGTTGGATCTCTTTTGCATGTTCAGCTTTATCGAACTGAATGCCAAATACGCGGCCGCCAACCGCCTTTGCCGCAACACCACTAACGGCCGTGCCAACCTTGGCGTAGCGGCGCATACGTCCGCCAAAACTATTGTTCTCACTCATTTGCCGTTAGAACTCCGATTGCAAATCAAGCTGTGTCACGCAATCCCTGATCGGCCAGCCAATCGGAAATATCCTCTGCAACCGTCAGCCAATTCGTTTCAAGCATCATGCCGTGTCCCATATCCTCATATATATGGGCGCTTCTTCCACAAATGGAACCCGTCCAATGCACGTGAGCAGACGGAATAAGGGGATCACTATCTCCACCAACTATTTTGATTGGTGTTCCCCAAACCCCCATGATGTTCGGCATCCGAGGGTTATATAGACCAGCCACGGCCAGTTGGCTCTCGCCCTGAAACTGATTGATATACTGTGCGGCAATTTGCTTTGGCACACTCTTTGAAAACATCGATTGATGCAATGTATCGACATTTGCAATGTCGCCTGCGTGGACCGCCGCGACGTCCATTGCCAATGCCGGGTTCGTGACCGCCAATTGCATTGCAGGCGCAGCTAAGCCTGTGGGTGGCACCGGTGCCATCATGACCAGTGCGGCCAGGTCTTTTTCTTCTGCTGCCCGCCAGGCTAAAAAACCACCCATAGAGTGGCCGACAACGATTGGTGGTTCATCAAAACTGTCAATCACCGCAAATACGGCATCCTGATAATCGCTAATTGTGAATTCCTGAAGTCGCCCGTAATCCGAACGGTTTCGGCGCCCAGGAAGATCTATTGCATACGCATCGAACCCGGCAGCAGCAAACCAGGGCAAGAAATACTCATCCCAACACCAGGCCCCCGTAAAAGCACCATGAATGAACAGAACGGGAGGTGCCGTCGTCTCAAGCTCTGATTTCCGGTGGATGAGATGTACATCCGAGATATTCGTACTCATGCAGGCAGGTCCGCCTCAAGATCATCGATAAATCCGGATATCACATCCAGACCTCTGTTCCAAAACGCTGGATCTGAAGCGTCCAGGCCAAACGGCGCAAGCAGTTCCCGATGCCGCATCGTTCCCCCTGCTGCCAACATCTCAAAATACTTCTCCTGGAACCGTGGATGACCATCCTGATACAGGCCGTACAGCGCATTGACCAGACAGTCACCAAACGCATAGGCGTAAACATAGAACGGCGTATGCACAAAATGCGGGATGTACGACCACAAAGGACGATAATCGTCATCAAATTTGATCGCGGGACCCAAACTTTCAGACTGTGTTTCGACCCAGATATCACCGATCTCTGTTGCTGTTAGCTCTCCTTTGCGACGTTGGTCATGGACGCGCGTCTCAAATTGATGAAACGCAATCTGCCGTACGACCGTGTTCAGCATATCCTCGACCTTACCCGCCAGCAGGACCCGGCGTTTTTCAGCATCTTCCTCAGCATTCAAGATCGCCCGGAAAGTCAGCATCTCGCCGAATACCGAAGCGGTTTCCGCCAGGGTCAACGGCGTGTTCGATAACAACGTGCCCTGCGGGCCTGCCAGCACCTGATGCACACCATGGCCAAGTTCATGGGCCAGCGTCATGACATCGCGCGGCTTACCATAAAAATTCATCAATACGTAAGGATGTGCCGACGGCACCACCGGATGCGCGAAGGCACCTGAATTCTTGCCGGCTCTCGGCGATGCATCAATCCATCGATCATCAAAGAATTGCGCGGCAGTTTTTGCCATTTCTGGTGCAAAGCCGTCATAAGCATTCAAAACGGTCTCGCGTGCCTGATCCCATGAATACTTTCGTTCGGGTGTCTTTGGGAACGGGGCATTACGGTCCCACCAATTCAATTGATCAACACCGAACCAACGTGCTTTCAGCGCATAGTAACGATGACTAAGCCGTTCATAACTACCAGTGACAGCGTTGCTGAGCGCATCAACAACTTCGTCTTCGACTTGATTGGCAATATTGCGCGCGCTCATCGGTCGGGGAAACTTACGCTTGGTATCCTCAATTTCCTTATCTTTCGCGATCGTATTGGTGACGAGCGAGAACAATCTGATGCGGCTCGACAGTCCAGCGGCAACGCCTCGTCCCGCACGTTCACGCACAGCCGGATCAGCACTGGTCATATGGTTGAGAATGTCACCAACGGGTAATTCTTCGCCATCAAATGGAAACCGAAGTTCTGACATCGTCTCATCAAACAAGCGTGTCCATGCCGCGTGCCCCGTCACAGACTTGTCGTGCAACATTTGCTCGATATCATCGCTGAGCTGATAGGGGCGTGCCTGTCGTTCGGCATCAATCCAGGGCTTGTATTTTGCTAAGTCTGGATCACTGAGTTTTGCTTCCAGCACATCGTCGTCGATACGGTTCAGTTCCAACGTAAAAAACAAAAGTGTGCCAGTGATGCCGTTAACGCGCTCCTGACACGACTGGTGGAACTGGGCAATTTCTTGATTGGCCGTATCGGCTGCATGCAAAAGCTGCGCGTAGCTCATGACCTTGAATGCACCCTCGAGGATATCCTCATACCGTGCGATTGCGGCGCCAAAGGATGCACCGCTCAGATCGGCCAATTTCCCGGCAAACTCTTTTTGGAAGGATGCAGCATCACGCTCTGATTGTGATAAGGTCTTATCAATCCCAGGATCATCCAATCCACTAAATAAGTCTGCCAAATTCCACGAAGGAGGCGTGTTTGCGTCCTTATCTATCGCCGATGTCGTCATGTTGATTGGAACCCTGTCTTAAAATCTCTATAAATTATAAAAAATGATGCCGCAGCGCGACACAGAGTACGTATGTTGGAGCGTTCGCAAGGGAGGGCAAGTTAAAAATGACCACACACCCGTGGCCTAATCTGGCAACGATGTTTTTTGAGCAAGCCGCCATCTATCGCGAGCAACCATTTCTATGGCAAAAGCGCGGTGGTGACTATGAGAGTTTATCCTGGGCTGATGCCAATGCGCGAACGGTCGCACTGGCACGTGGTCTCCTTTCGCTAGGTGTTAGCGTGGGGGACCGTATCGTTCTTGTTTCTGAAAACCGCCCCGCATGGCTTGTTGCGGACGTTGCCATCATGTCGATTGGCGCGGTAACAACGCCCGCCTACATCACCAACACCGCAGCTGATCACAAACACATATTATCGGACAGCGGCGCCAAGGGCGTCATCGTATCGACGGCCAAACTTGCAGAAAAAGTCATTCAGGGTGCGCGTGATATTAAAGCGCTCGAGTTTGTTATCGTTATGGAAAAGATGGCCGCCAAGACAACAGGGCCAAAAATCATCTCTATCGCAGACTTGCTTGAGACGGGACGTGCCCGGGATGAGAACATCATCAAAATGGCGGAAGGCATTTCGTCGGAGCAGACGGCATGCATAATTTACACATCCGGCACAGGTGGCGTACCCAAGGGCGTGATGCTTCATCATGGGGCAATCCTGCACAATTGCGCAGGTGCCATGGATGCACTGACCGACCTTGGTCTCGAGCGCGAGGTGTTTCTCTCATTTTTGCCATTAAGTCATTCCTACGAACATACCGCTGGCCAGTTCTTCCCGATCGCTGTTGGGGGAGAGATTTATTACGCCGAGGGTGTTGAGAGCTTGTCCGCCAACATGGCCGAGTGCCGCCCAACGATCATGACAGCAGTGCCACGTCTTTACGAAGTCTTGCATCAGAAAATCATGGCAGGCGTGCTCAAAGCTGGTGGCCTCAAGAAAACCATGTTTGAGAAAACCCTGGAACTTGGCCGCAAAAAATACGAAGTCGGCCAGTTAGGACCGATTGAGCGAATAATTGATATCATCCTTGATAAACTGGTGCGAGATAAGGTCCGGGCCCGCTTCGGCGGTCGTTTAAAGGCGCTCGTCTCGGGTGGTGCACCACTCAACCCGGAAATCGGAATCTTTTTCAATGCGCTTGGCCTGCGCATTTTGCAGGGGTATGGCCAGACGGAGTCAGCACCACTGATATCGGTGAACCGTGCGCCTGATGCGCGCCTTAATACTGTCGGGAGACCCGTGATCAACACCGAAGTTAAAATTGCTGAAGATGGTGAGATTCTTGTTCGCGGCGAACTCGTCATGCAGGGATATTGGAATAATGAGAAAGCCACGAAGGAAACCGTTCGCGACGGTTGGCTGCACACCGGCGATATCGGCAAATTTGATGATAACGGGCATTTGCTGATCACAGATCGAAAGAAGGATATCATCGTCAATTCTGGCGGTGACAATATTGCGCCCCAACGTATCGAAGGTATTCTAATCGCCGAGCAGGAAATATCTCAGGCGATGGTTTATGGCGACAAGCGCCCTAATCTGGTGGCGGTCCTCGTCCCGGACGCGGATTGGCTCACGATGTGGAAGCGTGAGAACAAAAAGAAAGGCGACCTTACCGATCTAGCTGATGACAAAGAGCTGCATATGGCCATGGCACCGGCGCTGGGAAGGGTCAATAAGTCGCTGAGCAATATCGAGAAAGTGCGGCGTTTCATTATCGCGAACGAGCCGTTTAGTGTTGAGAACAATCAAATGACCCCGACCATGAAAGTGCGTCGTCACATTGTCCGCGACGTTTATGGAAACCGGCTTGAAGCGCTCTACAACAAATAGACAGCGACGCTCTGACGTTTAAACTTTGGTCATCACAATCGGCTGTTGTTTCTTTTTTCGCTCTCGGAGTGAAATATAGATACCTGTCGCGACAATGATACCAATACCAATCCATGTCAGACCGTCCGGCAAATCGGCAAACCACAGATAACTAATCACAACAGCCGACACCATTTCGAAATACCCAAACGGAGCAAGCAACGAGGCGGGCGCGCAAGCATAAGCCTTGATCAACAACCAGTGACCAACCACTGCAGCCGCAATCATTGTTCCCATTAACAACAATGCACCTGCATCTGGCATTCTCCAATGTCCAGGAATGAATACGGCGAGCACAATTGCGCCGACAATAGATTGATAGAATACAGTCAACCAGGGGTCCGTCATTCCGGTGAGCCGCCGTGTCAGGACATTGAAAAGCGCGAAACACACACTGGCGACGAGCACGTAATAAACGCCGATCGGAACTTCCTGGAAACCAGGCCGGATAATAAGGAGTGATCCACAAAACCCGATCAGGACAGCGACAAATCGCCTCAAGCCAACTTTTTCATTTAATAGCAGTGGCGCCATTAACGTGATCAGAAATGGATAGATAAAGTAGACCGCCAATGCGTCGGCCATTTGCATCGTCTCAAGTGCTGAAAAGAAAAGCACTGTTGCAATCGCCAGCATGATGGCTCGAATTATCTGCATTCCCGCACCGACGCCAACAAGCTGCTTCATCGCACCTCGTCGCAACAAAACGGGTGAAAGCAAGATTGCCGACAGCGCAAATCGCGCGAACGCAATCAATACAGGGGAATACCCCTGTCCGATGAGGTCCTTAGCTGAAGCATCCATCACAGGGATTATTGCGAACCCGCAAATCAGCAATGCGGCGCCCCGAAGGAGATTGTGCTGTCCCGCTTCTGAACGCATCAATCCGTCGCCGCCAGGAACTTCTTTGACCAATCAATGACAATATCGGGGGCTTCCTCTGGAAGAAAATGCCCGCTTGTCTCTATGCCTTCCCCACTAACAGACCCCGTACACCATTTACGCCAGATATCTAACGGGCTCGCCATTCGCGGACCACCCTTCGCGCGCGCATCGCCCCAGACGCAAACCACGGGACAAGAGATTTTGTTGCCGTTCCGCAAATCTTCCTGATCATCTTCATCGTCACAAGTAGCGCCGGCACGATAATCCTCACACGTGCCACGAATGACGTCCGGGTTGCGAAATGCCCGCGTGTACTCAGCCATGGCGGCAGGATCAAATTCAAAGCCGGGGGCGGCCCAAGACTTATGTAGCCATGTGCACCAATGATCCGGGTCATACCCAATCAACGTTTCCGGTTGTGGCGAAGGCTGCGCCAAAAATGACCAGTGGAACCCGCCCATCGCGCTATCTTTATTGGTTACAGCCCACATCTCGTGCGTTGGCATCACATCCAATGACATATACCCCGTCACGCGGTCTGGGTGATCCAGCGTCAGGCGATATCCGACGCGCGCGCCCCTGTCATGGCTTATGATCGCAAATCTCTCAAATCCCAACTGGCTCATGATACCGACAATGTCGTTTGCCATGGTTCGCTTTGAATAAGCCCGATGACTAGCATCAGACGGCGGACAATCGCTGTCCCCATATCCTCGCAGATCCGGTACGACAACAGTGCGCCCTTCGGCTAACGCCGGGGCAACAAACTGCCAGGTGTGATGTGTCTGAGGATATCCATGGATCAAGACGACAGCAGGGCCAGAACCTGCGACCTTCACATTGATCCCAACACCATCCACAATAATGCGGCGCTGCGTAAATCCCTCAAACATTCACTTTCTCCCAATGCATTAATTAACTAAGCACTACATAGCGCACATTTTATTATTTCAAAAATTAATTCAATTGATATCTAGTATTTATTTTTATTATAATGAGACATGCCAATTAACCTCGATATCGATCAACTTCGTGCTTTTGCCACTGTGGCACGTACCGGCAGCTTCACCCGAACTGGTGAACTTTTGGGACGCACTCAGTCGGCGATCAGTCTCCAGATCAAACGTCTGGAAACAAGCATCGAACGCAAGTTGTTTGAACGAAATGGTCGAAGTATCAGTCTGACGGACGAAGGCGAGCGTTTTCTGGCTGAGGCGAATCACATTCTTGAAATGCATGACCGGGCAATCGCGCTTTTGAACCAACCCGCTGTATCTGGGAGTGTCAGTCTTGGGTGTACCGAAGAGTTTGCGGCGGTTCATCTCACAGACGTTTTGGGAAGTTTCCAGCGCACACACCCTCACGTGCATATCGAAATCGCCGTCGATACATCGCAGGAACTTCGCAATGGGTTCTCGAACAATCGATACGACGTTGTCCTCGCCAAGACCGGTGCAGCTGAAAGTAACGGCAAGCGCATCTGGCGCGAGGACTTGATTTGGGTGATCGATGACACGCCATCTTCCTCGTCTATTCTAACCCGAGACCCCCTGCCTTTGTTGGTGTCACCATTACCATGTCTGATCCGCCAAGCCATGACAGCTGCCCTCGACGATACCGGGCGGAAGTGGGCGATTGTTGGCACGAGTGAAGTCAACGCTGGCCTTCAGGCCGCCGTACTTGCAGGCTTTGGCGTAACCGCCCTGCCCCGCTCAGCCATTCGCCCTGGCATGCGGCAGGTTCTACCCGAAGAAGGATTACCGTTCTTGCCAGCGAGCGAAGTCAGAATGTTCGAAAATCCAAGCGATGGAAATGATGCCGCGCGATGTCTTGCCGGGCATATTGTCTCTCGATTGACGCCCAGTGGTGTCTACGGCTGACGTTGCCGCCGGTTGGCGACGTAGATGCCACACAAGATGAGCACCAATGCGCCCATCGCCTGTACTGTCACAATCTCATCCAGCAACAACGCCCCCCACATAACTCCAAATACCGGAACCAGGTAGTTCTGGAATGCAACGAACGACGGCTCTCGCTCGCTCAGCAATTTGAACAGGACCAGTGTTGCCAAAGCCGTTGGGATCAAACCCAAATACACCGAAGGCCACATGCTCTCAAAGGTCATCTCGGGCAGTTGCCAACCCGATAGATAAAGCGCCAATGGCACCGTCTGCAGCACAGAAAATCCAAGCACTAGCGCCGCCCGTCCCATCATGGGCGTCGGCGGCATACGACGCACGATGATCACCGAGATTGCATAGCACACAGCGCCACCCGCTGTTGCGAGTTGGCGCACAAAGTCACCCCCCAGCCCTTTGAGCGCCTCGGGACCAACCAATACGATAACGCCACCGAATCCTAAAAGTATTCCAACAAGCTTTTGCGGGCGCAGCCGGTCGCCATCTGTGAAATAGTGCGCTAGGACAAGTGTCGTCAGCGGCATCACGGCCATCAGGATCGCCGCCAATCCACTTGCAATCGCCTCTTCGCCCCAGCTTATCAGAAAGAATGGCAAGCTGTTCCCGAAGGCAGCCAAGGCAAAACAATATGCCCCCGCGCGGATACCTTTTGGGAATTCACTCCGCATGACCAATGCGCAAAGGATCATCACAACTGCGGCAACCAACAGGCGCAGCGCCGTGAGTTGAAGCGCAGACATGTGCTCGACGCCAATTTTAATGACTAAAAAGGATGTTCCCCACACCATCGCCAGCAGCAACAGCATGCCGACATGCCGAGGCAGGATCGGGCCATAAGTGTCTGGCCCTGACTCAGTCGCCATTGAGGTTCCCGTGATAGCGCCGATACCAATCAATGAACTTCGGAATACCATCGCGAATTGATGTTGTTGGCTCAAACCCCAGAACACGACGGCTGGTCTCAATATCCGCAAATGTCTCTTTGACGTCGCCCAACTGCATGGGCTTAAAGATGATCTCTGCCTTCATGCCCAATGACTCTTCAAGCAATTTGACAAAATCCGTCAATTTCTCGGCACGATGATTGCCCAGATTGAAAACCCGTTCCGGCACTGCGGCATCAGGAACATGATCGAGTGCAGCAAGCACGCCTTGAATGATGTCATCAATATACGTGAAATCCCGATGCATTTCGCCGTTGTTAAATACTTCAATTGGCTGGCCAGCCAATATCTTATTGGCAAAAATCCACGCCGCCATATCAGGGCGTCCCCAGGGACCGTAAACTGTAAAGAATCTGAGACCCGTTGTCGGAATCTCGTAAAGCCTGGAATAACAATGCGACATTAACTCGCCAGCACGCTTGGTCGCCGCGTAGAGAGAAATCGGTTGGTCAACGCGTTCTTCAACGGTAAACGGCATCTCATCATTGGCGCCGTAGACAGAGGAAGATGACGCATAAACGAAGTGCTTAAAGTTTTTTAGATGCCGCGCCATCTCCAACATGACCAGATGGCCCTCAATGTTGGAGCGCGTATAGGCATATGGATTTACAAGCGAATAACGCACCCCTGCCTGAGCTGCCAGGTTAATGATGCGGTCAATGTCCGGTCGATCCGACGCCAGCTTTTCCATTTCATCGCGTTCAGCAATATCTCCGCGCACGAATGTGAACTCTGGATGGGGTGTAAGTTCAGCCAACCGCGCCTCTTTCAAGGTCGGGTCATAGTAATCATTTACAATATCAACACCGACAACAGTTTCACCGCGCGCCAAAAGCGCTTTGCATGTGTGAAAGCCAATGAAGCCTGCGGCACCGGTTACAAGCACGGACATAAGTTGTGGTTCTCAGTGTTCTGTTGAATGGTGTTGAGGGTATACCTGCAAAGAACGCAAAAATCACTCGGAATTATGTTCCGTGAACAATATGATTTGATGAAACAAAAAGGTTCAAATCAACTGATTGATGGATAAAATCTTGCTTATTTTAGGTCAGCATCAATGACCTATTGTCGTTGAGGCTTTGTCGGACTACCTTATTTTATCGGGAAAGGGAGACCGAAAATCCATGTCACTGATCAAGGCTACACTTGACGATAAATATACGATGGAGCGCGGTCGCGTCTTCATGACCGGCACCCAGGCACTTGTTCGTTTGACGCTAATGCAAAAGGCGCTCGACAAGGCCCATGGTCACAACACGGCTGGTTTCGTGACAGGATATCGTGGCTCGCCACTTGGGGGTATGGATAACGAGTTTGGCAGCGCGCATCGCCATCTGGCCGCGAGTGACATTAAATTTCAGCCCGCCGTAAATGAAGACCTGGCTGCCACGGCCCTGTGGGGCACACAGCAAGTTAATATGTTTGAAGGTGCCAAATACGATGGCGTGTTTGGCATTTGGTACGGCAAAGGCCCGGGCGTTGATCGTACTGGGGATGTTTTTCGTCACGCAAACATGGCTGGCACGTCTCCGCTGGGCGGTGTGCTTGCACTCGCCGGAGACGATCCTGCCTGTAAATCATCAACGGTGCCAAGCCAGAGCGAATACGCCTTCACCGATGTGATGATCCCATTCCTGCACCCGGCCAATGTCGAGGAAATACTGCGCCTCGGCCTACTGGGCATTCAAATGTCGCGTTACTCAGGCTTATGGGTTGGCTTGAAATGTATTACGGACAATATCGATACGTCGGCGTCTGTCGACATTGATCCTTCATTGTATGACTTTGTGCTCCCAGATGATTACGAAATGCCTGAAGGCGGTCTGCATATCCGCTGGCCCGACGCACCGCTTGATCAAGAGATGCGGCTCCATAAACACAAAATTTATGCGGCGCTCGCATTTGCCCGGGCGAACAAACTGAATCAAATCACGATTGATAACCCCAAAGCCCGTCTTGGGATATGCGCAACAGGGAAATCCTATATGGACGTCCTGCAGGCATTGGATGATCTCGGGATCGATGAAGAACACGCCGCAGAAATCGGCATTAGGCTTTTCAAGATCACAATGCCCTGGCCACTTGAACGCGAATCAGCCAGACACTTTGCAGAAGGCCTGGAAGAAATTCTCGTTGTCGAAGAAAAGCGCGCGGTCATAGAGAATCAACTCAAGGAACAGCTGTACAACTGGCGTGAAGATGTGCGTCCTCGCGTCGTCGGCAAGTACGATGAGAACGGCAAATGGATATTGCCATCAGCCGGTGAGTTGACACCTGCAATGATTGCCCGCGCGATCGCGAAACGTATCGAAAAGTTTCATACCTCTGAGCGCATCAAAGATCGGCTGGCCTTTCTGGACAAAAAAGAAATTTCACTATCGACCGGCGAACAAAAGCTGAAACGTATCCCCTATTTCTGCTCGGGTTGCCCCCACAACACGTCGACACGTGTTCCAGAAGGTTCACGTGCTGCCGCCGGGATTGGCTGCCACTATATGGCGATCTGGATGGACCGCGAAACGGAGACCTTCACACACATGGGTGGCGAAGGCATAAATTGGGTTGGTCAAGCGCCGTTCACAGATACACAACATATCTTCGTCAATCTGGGTGATGGCACATATTTTCATTCTGGCATTTTAGCCATTCGCGCGGCTGTCGCGTCTGGCGTCAATATGACCTACAAGATTCTCTACAATGACGCTGTCGCCATGACCGGCGGACAGGAACACGACGGCGCGTTGAACCCCGCGATTATTGCGCAGCAGGTTCGCGCCGAGGGTGTTGAGCGTATCGTGGTCGTCACAGACGAGCCCAACAAGTATCCGATCAACTATGGCTTTCCTAGCGACGTCGACATCTACCATCGTGATGAGCTGGACCAAGTTCAGCGCGACATGCGCACATTAAAGGGTGTATCCGCGCTTATCTATGATCAGACTTGTGCAGCAGAAAAACGCAGACGCCGCAAGCGCGGCCTGTTTCCAGACCCTGCCAAACGCGTCTTCATCAACGAAGCCGTTTGCGAAGGGTGCGGCGATTGCGGCATTGCGTCCAACTGCGTGTCGATCACACCAAAAGAGACAGAACTGGGACGCAAACGCGCAATAGACCAGTCCTCATGTAATAAAGATTACAAATGCCTCGATGGCTTTTGCCCCAGTTTCGTCACCGTCGAGGGTGTCCAGCCCAGAAAGCCTGAAGCCGTTGGGGATGTGCCATTCCCAGCACTACCCGAACCAGGCACTGTTGATCTTTCTGATCCCTATAATGTGGTCGTCACAGGCATTGGCGGCACGGGTGTTGTTACCATTGGCGCGATCCTCGGCATGGCAGCCCATCTGGAAAACCGGGGCATTTCAGTTCTTGATGTCGCAGGTTTGGCGCAAAAGAACGGGATGGTTTACTCACACCTCCGATTTGCCAATACGCCGCACGACATTCATGCGGTGCGAATTTCTGCGGGTGGTGCTGACTTGCTGATCGGCTGTGACATGGTGTCATCGGGCGACGCTGAAACGCTCTCCAAACTCAGGGTTGGCAACACCAAGGCCGTCGTCAACGAACAACAGACCATGACAGCGGATTTCACGCGGGCACCTGACATGGCCTTTCCCGAAGCCAACATCAAAAAAACCATCCGCGAAGAAGTCGGCGATCAGGATGTATCGTTCATTCAAGCGACCGATCTCGCAAAGCGATTACTTGGCGATACCATTGCAGCTAATATGATGGTTGTCGGATATGCCTATCAACAAGGCCTGTTGCCTGTTTCTGAAGCCGCGATCGCGAAAGCAATTGAGCTGAATGGCGTTGCGATCGACTTCAACAAGATGGCGTTCCTATGGGGCCGACGCGCCGCCCATGATCTCGCCGCCGTCGAAAAGATTTTGGGACACAGTGACGTCACGCCAAAAGCATTTGAACTTGATGGCTTCATTGAACGACGCATTGCCGATCTGATGGCGTATCAGAACGCGACTTACGCCAGCCGTTACAGCGATTGGATTGAAAAAATCCGAAACGCCGAAAGCAGCGTAAAATCGGGTTCGACCACATTGACTGAGGCTGTTGCACGCAGCCTCTACAAACTCATGGCCTATAAAGATGAATATGAGGTCGCGCGCCTCTACACAGATGGAAAATTTGCGCAATCAATTCGCAAGACATTTGCGGATGGCGCCAAGATTAAATTCCAGTTAGCGCCGCCTCTGATTGCCGAACGTGACTCGGCGACTGGTCATCTGAAAAAGAAAGAATACGGCAGTTGGGTATGGTCTGCGTTCCGTATCATGGCGGGCCTCAAAGGGCTTCGTGGCACCCCGTTTGATCCGTTCGGATACACCCATGAGCGCAAGATGGAGCGTCAGCTTATTGCGGACTACGAAATCCAGTTGAAAGAAATCATATCATCACTCAATGCATCCAATCACATGGCTGCGGTGCAATTGGCAAAACTACCGATGCAAATGCGGGGATTTGGCCATGTCAAAGAGGCCAATGTGAAAGAAGCGAAAACCAAAGAGCCTGGCTTGCTTGAAGCTTTTCGTGATCCAACCAAGGCCCCTCAGGCGGCCGAGTAAATCAAGGCTAGAGAGATAAGTACCAGATCAGGCCCGGTAGCATGATAAACGAGATCAACGTCGACAAGACAACAGAGCTTGCAACGGCGCGCCCGTCGGCTCCGTAGTTTTCGGCGAACAAAAACGTAATTACTGCAACCGGCATCGAGCACATCACAACAAGTGTGCCGTATGCCGCACCATCAAATCCGAGCAAGCCTGCCAGGGCAAAACCAACTGGTATGCCGAGACCAAACCGGCTCGCAACGATCACAAGGCTTCGTCTGATATTGTTGATCTGCAACGTCGCCAGCGACACACCGAGCGTGATCAGCATCAATGGGATCGTGAAATTTCCAAGTAATTTTGTTGTATTCAGCATGACCTGTGGCACCGCGATATCGCTGCTCAGGAACGCTGCGGCAGCAATCACAGCATAGATAAATGGCCGACGCAGGATATCCAGTGGCTTGAACTCAGCGGATGCAACGGCGATCCCGATTGTCACGAGTAAGATCACGTTCACGACAAAATACGCGATACCAAGCGCCAATCCCTGCTCCCCAAATGCAAGAAGACAAAGGGGCAGGCCCATATTACCAGTGTTCGCAAAGGCGATTGGATTGAGGTTTGTCCGCACCGGCATCCCGGCCAGTTTCAGGATGCCCCACCCGGCCAGCAGAAAGACTGTTGTCGACAGGAACGCTGCTAACGCCATCTCGAAAAAGATGCTCATGTCCAACTCAACACCGACGAGTGTCGAAAACACGAGGCACGGCACGCCAACATTAGAGACCAGCCGTGTTACCATTTGAGTGTCAAACGGCTGGCGCATTTTTGCCCAACCAACACCAACGGCCGCGCAAACTGCGACCGGCGTCACGACGTCCAGCATGATCAGTAAAAGTTGTTCGTTCATGTCACTTTCTTTCGCGTGCGCCAGACATCAAAGGAGTAGATCGCTAAAGCCAACCAAATGAGTACAAAGGTAATTTTATGCGCATCCGTAAATGCTTCACCATACACTGCCACCGCAAGAATGAATTGCAACGTGGGTGCTAGATACTGAAAGAATCCGACAGTCGCGTAACGCAATCGGCGAGCCGCCGCTGAAAAAAGAATGAGCGGCACAGCTGTGACAATGCCAGCCATAATCAACAAGGCATCATACCCTAATGACACCGTCCTAAATGCACCTTCGCCGATAGCGCCCAGATAAACGAGATAAACTGCAGCAGGAATAATAACCACTAATGTCTCAACGAACAGACCCGCCGCCGCCCCTACAGGTGCCGTCTTACGAACATACCCATAAAACCCAAACAACAGACCAAGTGTCACGGCAATCCAAGGAAACTCGCCAACGCCTGCCGCCAGTGCAATCACACCAAGTACAGATAACAGGACGGCAATCCATTGAGGTTTTGTCAGTCGCTCCCCCAAAAGCAAAACACCCAACACAACATTTACAAGCGGATTAATATAATACCCCAGGCTCCCCTGAAGCATCTGATCATGCGTGACTGCCCATATGAACAGCAACCAGTTCAATGAGAGCAGGGTCGCGGAAACGCAAAGCCAAAACACCAACCGTCGATTGCGCAGTACAGCAAGGACTTCCTGCCAGCGACCAATAATGACAAGAAACAAACCGACCAGCACGACGGACCATACAATACGATGGGCCAAAATCTCGAATGCCGACACCTCATGCATGACCTTGAAATAGATCGGCAGGAAACCCCAGGTCCCGAACGCACCCAAAGCACACAGACCGCCAATCAAGCCTTCACGTTCCCGCTCGCGTGGCCCGCTGCCGGTTGCCGAGGTATCAGGTTTAGTCAAAGGTGAGCTCTATTCGATCCAGGCAATACGCAGGATGTTTGTCGCGCCGGGGGTACCAAACGGTACGCCAGCGGTTATCACAATGGCATCGCCTACTTCGGCAAAACCCTCAGATTTCGCGACTTTCATTGCCTTGGTCACCATTTCCCGGAACGCATGGCAATCTTCGGTCTGAACGGAATGAACACCCCAGATCAACGCACTCCGTCGTGCAGTATCCACCCGCGGAGTCAATCCTAGGATCGGCACAACCGGACGTTCCCGGGCGGCGCGGATTGTCGTCGATCCTGTCGTCGAAAATGTCACAATTGCAGCTGCGGAAATCGTATCCGCAACCTGACGCGCAGCAGCAGTGATCGCATCCGCAGCGGTTGCTTCAGGTGCACGACGCTCGGACTCACGCATCTCCCGGTACAAAGGGTCGCCTTCAACGCGCTTGATGATCCGATCCATCATCGCAACACTTTCATTGGCAAATTCACCCACGGCCGTTTCGGCCGATAGCATCACCGCGTCAGCACCGTCATAGATTGCCGTTGCCACATCCGAGGCCTCGGCTCTAGTTGGCGTCGGCGCATGGATCATGCTGTCCAGCATCTGCGTTGCGACAATCACAGGCTTTCCCTCTCGGCGACACGCGCGCAACATTCGTTTTTGCAAACCCGGCACGTCTTCAGGCGGCACCTCAACGCCCAGGTCACCACGCGCAACCATAATCGCGTCAGACAACTCGACGATTTCATCAAGTCGCTCAAGCGCCTGTGGCTTCTCAAGCTTGCTGATAATATGCGCGCGCCCGGCAATGATCTTTTTAGCTTCAGCAACATCTTCCGGTCGCTGTACAAAGCTCAACCCAACAAAATCGACACCAAGATCCAAACCAAATCGTAAATCTTCAAGGTCCTTTTCAGTTAACGGGCTGACATCAAGGATCACGCTGGGAACATTCAGGCCTTTATGGTTCGATAGCTCGCCGCCAACCAGCACCTCTGTTTCAGCCCAGTCATCCCCGTGATCAAGAACCTTTAGGCGCAAACGGCCGTCATCGAGCAAAAGATCGGTATTCGGCTCAAGCGCTTTAAACACTTCAGGATGCGGCAAGCAGGCCCGCTTTGTATCGCCCAGACACTCCGCGGCTTCCAGGCGATAACGCTGACCCGTTTCGATCACGACCTTGCCGTTCTCAAAATCACCGACCCGTAATTTGGGCCCCTGTAGATCAAGAAGGATACCGACGGATCTCCCGAACTTTTTCTCCAGCCCCCGTACAATATCGTATCTCTCACGATGACCAGAATGCTCACCATGGGAAAAATTCATTCGGAATACGTCGACCCCGGCTTCAAACAAATCCGAGATTTGTTTCTCAGAACTGCTGGCAGGGCCTAACGTCGCGACTATTTTTGCATCTCTATTTCTTCTCATTCCGCGAGTTTACGGCGCGGACTTGGTGTTTGGCTAGCGGAGATCGGCGTTTACAAGAAAAATTCATAGTCCTACCGTTACATAATAGATTCGCTCTCTGTGACAAGAATGCGTTCGAGGCGCAAACATATGGCTGGTAACATTTTTTCTCGTGCACTGCTGTCGATCTTCATCGACAAGAATGCCCGCAAGAAGCTTGATGAGATCAATGCTGCTAAAAACGGCAAGTCCAATGATCCCAAGACACCTGCCAAGGCGCGCCAAGACAGCCAAGATGATGATCTTGATGTCTTGCCCGAGACGCTAGTGCAGCAGGCCATCGAGAGTGCCTCCGCAGAATTGGAGCGGAAAAAGAACTTACCACCCGGGCGGCAGGCTTTGATTGAACAGGCTTTGTCCATTCACGACCAGAAAACAAAACTGCTTGAAGATCTCCCCGAGGAACAGCGAGAGAAACTCGTTGTCATGGCGATGCACGCGTTCGGTTCTTCCTTTGATGAGAAAGCTGAAGCCGACGCCAAAAAGCCAAAGAAGAAGCGCAAAAAGACGTGAGCAATATGACCGATATGGTAACCGGGGTCCGAAGTGGGAACCGTCGTGCTCTCGCCCGCCTCATTACACGCGTGGAATCAACTAGGGATGATCATCGGGCCGAAGCCCGTGATGCCCTGACTGAACTGTTACCGCACACCGGTAAATCTTTGCGCATCGGCATATCCGGTGTTCCCGGTGTTGGAAAATCGTCTTTCATCGAGACCTTTGGTCTGCATGTTATTGAACAGGGCCATAGGGTCGCTGTTCTTGCTGTGGATCCGTCCAGTCCAAAACATGGTGGCTCCATCCTGGGCGATAAGACCCGAATGGAGAATTTGGCCCGCCATCCGGACGCATTTGTCAGACCGTCCCCATCGGGCGGTTCAATGGGTGGTGTCGCGCGCCGTACCCGAGAGACCATTCTCGCGACTGAAGCGGCCGGCTTTGACGTCATACTCGTGGAGACAGTTGGTGTCGGGCAGTCCGAGTATGCCGTCGCCGATCTTGTCGACATGTTCGTGCTTTTGGTTGCGCCTGGTGGCGGTGACGACTTGCAGGGAATAAAAAAAGGGATCGTCGAAATGGCGGACCTTTTGGTGGTGACTAAAGACGATGGTGACCTTGCCAAAGCCGCCAGTCGCGCCTTTCAAGATTATCGGTCGGCAATTCATATGCTTCGAACCGGCAACGAACTGTGGCGACCCCATGTTCTCAGGTGCTCAGCCCACACCAAGGCTGGAATCCCCGAAGTTTGGGAAAAAATGGACGAGTTCGGCACGATAATGCGGAACGCTGGTGCGCTCGACGACAAACGCGCTGGGCAAGCTGCTAGCTGGATGTGGGACGAAGTCACATCAACACTGATCGAACGGGTTAAACAAAAAAGCGAGATTGCGGACGCGCTGGAGGCGGACGTACGTGCCGGAAAGATCACACCAACCGACGCTGCCCAGAAACTGATCGATCGCTTTAACGCCTGATTTTCATATCAATACGGCAAGGATTTGTTCAGTCAGATATTGACGCCCTGTTCGATTGCGGGCATTCAAGTCCCAGGAAACGTAATATATTCACTAGATTAGGAGAGTAAAATGCGCCGCCTCGCTGGCATTGTCATCCTCGCGCTATTTACGGTATTTGCCATGAACACAGAAGCTACAGCAGCCGACCCAGAAAACACACTTCATCTTGAACTAAAATCCGGCCTTGTCGTTATTGAGATGCGCCCTGACATTGCGCCCAATCACGTTGCTCGAATTAAAGAACTGGTCCGTGAAAAGTTCTATGACGGACTTGTGTTTCACCGTGTGATTGATGGATTTATGGCACAAACTGGTGACCCCGATGGCAATGGCACAGGCGGTTCCGGTCAAAACATTGCAGCGGAATTCACTGACCTTGAAAAGTTCTACCGCGGCACGGTCGGCATGGCGCGATCACAGAATCCTAACAGTGCGGACAGCCAGTTTTTTATCACGTTTGCACCAAGTACGTGGCTCGATGGCCAATATACGATTTGGGGTGAAGTCATCGACGGTATGGAGCATGTCGACGCCATCAAAAAAGGCGACGATCGTGCAAATGGTTTGGTCGATGACCCTGACAAAATCATCACAATGCGTGTCGCAGCTGACGTTAAGTAACGGCAAGTTCGTTAGCGCGCCAACTCGCGCATCGCTTCTTCCAAACCCGCCAACGTCAGCGGAAACATTCGGTCTTCCATGAGTTCTCGAACCATGGAGACCGATTGTGTATGCCCCCACCAATCCTTTTTGATCGGGTTCAACCAAACCGTCTTTGGATAAACACGCAGCAACCTTTGTAACCAGACCGCACCCGCTTCCTCGTTCCAATGCTCAACGCTCCCGCCTGGCATGACGATTTCATAAGGGCTCATCGACGCGTCACCAACAATCACTACTTTGTAGTCATGAGGGAATGTTCTCAGCACATCCCAGGTTGGTGTCGTGTTTGTTTGTCGGCGGCGATTGTCACGCCATACACGCTCGTAAAGAAAATTGTGAAAGTAGAAATATTCGAGATGTTTGAATTCACTTCGAACCGCAGAGAATAGCTCCTCCATGGTTTTGACGTGCGGGTTCATAGAGCCGCCAATATCAAAAAAGATCAGAACCTTAACGGCGTTGTGCCGCTCAGCCCGCATTTGAATATCCAAGAACCCCTTTCTCGCCGTCCCTTTGATCGTCCCATCCAGATCCAGCTCGCTCGGCGCCCCTTCACGGGCAAATCGGCGCAGCCGCCGTAATGCGACCTTGATATTCCGTGTCCCCAAAGCCAGCGTATCGTCCAGATTTTTGAACTCGCGCTTATCCCAAACTTTCACTGCCGAGAAATTGCGATTATCATCCTGGCCAATCCTGACACCTTCAGGATTATAGCCGTACGCCCCAAACGGGGATGTACCGCCTGTACCGATCCATTTTGATCCCCCTTGGTGACGCTTTTTTTGTTCCTCGAGGCGTTTCTTAAGCGTTTCCATGAGCTTGTCCCAGCCACCCATAGCCTCAATTTGTTTCTTTTCTTCCTCTGTAAGAATTTTCTCTGAGAGTTTTCGCAACCATTCCTCTGGAATGTCATGTGTCACGCCTTCTTCGCCTTCAGGCGCTTCAAGCCCTTTGAAGACTTCGCCAAACACCCGGTCAAATTTGTCGAGATTCCGTTCGTCTTTGACCATGGCCGAGCGGCTTAGAAAATAAAATCCATTGAGATCGAACTCGGCATACCCACTGTCGACCGCTTCGACCAACGTCAAATATTCGCGCAGGGAACAGGGCACGCCGACATCACGTAACTTCAAAAAGAAATCAATGAACATCAGTCGTCCTTGGAAACTTTCACGTCATTATCTGGGTCATCTTTTGACACCATTTGCACCTGCAGTGGCACCGAAGACTTGATGTGCAGATCACGTTGCGAGAATGGGAATTCAACGCCGTTGTCATGGTACATGTTCCAGACATTGAGCAGGACTTCAGAACGAACATTCGCAACCCCTTTTTGGGGGTCATTGATCCAGACCCGAAGCTCAAGTTCAACGGCGTCATCGCCAAAATTCATCAACCGGCACACCGGCGATGGGTTAGACAATACGCGGTCCACATCCTTTGCGGCGTCAACGGCCAGCGACATAGCCAGTGGCACGTCAGATTCGTAAGCAACACCTATCGGTAACTTCAACCGGATGAGGCTGTCGGAATAAGACCAGTTCTCCACCCGCTGAGAGATAAGGTCCTCGTTCGGGATCAGATGTTCCGTGCCATCGCGCGTGATCACCGACACATATCTGGCACTCAGCCGATTGATCCAGCCAAAGGTGCCATCTACCGCAATCACATCTCCGGGTTTCACAGATTTATCCATGAGCAGAATGACACCGCTCATAAGATTGGAGATGACTTTCTGCAGGCCAAAGCCAATACCCAGACCAATCGCACCACCAAACACCGTCAATGCTGTTAAGTCGATGCCGATACTTTCAAGCGCCGCGATGATCGCGATAACAATCAAGAGGACGCGGATAAGCTTGCTCAATAAAACCCGGGCGGACGGCGACATGTTTTGGGATGCTTCAAGCCGGTGCTCAACAAGTCTGGATATCACCCCTGCAATCCAGAGCAAAAGCATGAGCACCAGGCCGGCTTTTATCAATCCAAGTACAGATAACCGGATATCACCCAACGAAAGCGCCATACTCTCAAGTGTGTGGGCCGTTGGTCCTAACAGACCAACCAGGTTCAGGGCCGCGACCGACCACGCGACGACCGCCAGCGTACGTGCCCATCCCGGATCACGAACAAAACTCGACGCAAATCGAATGACCACCCATGCCGTTAACAGAGAGACAACGCTCTCAATAAGTCGGCTTGGCCAGCCTGCTTCTATTGCGGCAAAGACTGAGAACCATTGCAGCGCCAACCAGACAAACGCAAAACTCAGCGGTGTGAGCGAGCGGACCTTGGGGGCCAGCCAGTTCGGAAACTTGGGATGATCCGCAATTCGTTTGATCAATGATGCAAGTTTAGGTGCCAGCAATCGGGCAATCAGGAATGCGACGATGACGATTCCTGCCTGCACAGCCGTCGGCCAGACAAACACGTGCGCTAAAACCCACTCCCACGCCTGAAGCGCAAGACGTTCTAGTTCTGCAGGATCAAGATACTTTTCCATCACACGCTATGAAACCACGAATGAAAGTCGGCGTCACGAATGTTCACTCTAATTTCCACCCTCGCGACGGTTTAAAAAGGCCAACCGTTCAAGCATATGAACGTCTTGCTCATTCTTGAGCAAAGCCCCGTAAAGCGGCGGAATCAGGTCTTTCTTATCGTTTGATCGTAACGCATCGACCGGAATATCTTCAATCATCAGCAACTTGATCCAATCCAGAAGTTCAGACGTCGAAGGGCGTTTCTTGAGGCCTGGCACATCGCGAAGTTCGTAAAAAACTTCCATGGCTTCTTTGACCAAGCGCTTTTGCACATCCGGAAAATGCACGTCGATAATCGCCCGCATCGTGTCTTCATCCGGAAACTTGATGTAGTGGAAAAAACAACGTCTCAGAAATGCGTCCGGCAAATCTTTTTCGTTGTTTGACGTAATGATAACCACGGGGCGGTTTTCAGCACGGATGGTTTCTTTGGTCTCGTAGACATGGAATTCCATACGATCGAGTTCAAGCAACAAATCGTTTGGAAATTCAATATCCGCTTTGTCGACCTCGTCAATCAATAGTACTGGGCGGTGTTCGCTTTCAAATGCTTCCCAGAGTTTCCCTTTGACGATGTAGTTAGAAATATCGTGCACGCGTTCGTCGCCAAGCTGGCTATCCCGTAGCCTTGCGACAGCGTCATATTCATACAAACCTTGCTGGGCCTTTGTCGTCGATTTGATGTGCCAAGGGATCAATGGCGCATCCAGAGATTTGGCGATCTCTTCCGCCAACACGGTTTTTCCGGTCCCGGGTTCTCCTTTGACCAATAATGGGCGGCCCAGTCCCACCGCTGCATTCACAGCAATTTTCAGATCATCAGTCGCTACGTAATTTTTAGTGCCGTCAAATCGTTTACTCATCGTGTATTCGCTATTCCGCTGCTTGTGGTTTTCCTATGACGCGGAAGATCACCGACTCGTTGCCCGATTCCGGATTGCGAGGTACCAAGAACGCAAGCACGAGCGAGACTGCCGCCATCGCTGCACCTGCTAGAAAAACATACGTGGGCGAGGTTAGCCAGAGGAACCCGAACGCAGCCGGAATTACAATCGCAACGATATGCGAGATCGTGAAGCTGACTCCACTTGATGACGCAATATCTGCGGGGTCTGCGATCTTTTGAAAATAGGTTTTAATCGCAATCGCCATAGCGAAGAAGATGTGATCGACGATATACAACGCGACCCCCATCCAGGCTTCTGAGGCAAACGCGTAGCCCACAAATACGGCAACAAGCCCCGTGTACTCAATAATCAACATATTCCGCTCGCCTATCCGCGAAATCATACGGCCGATTTTCGGCGCCAGGTAGATCGTCGCAACCATGTTCGCCAGAAACATTAAACTCATTTGCCCAGCTGTGAATCCAAACTTCTGCACCATCAGGAAGCCTGCAAACACGACAAATATCTGGCGGCGTGCACCAGACATAAAGACCAGCGCATACCAGAGCCAGTAACGTTTTCGGATCACTATTTTCTTGGATTGTTCAACATCTGCGGTGAACTTCGGGAATGCGAACCAGCAATACACAGCAATGAGCAAAGAAACACCGCCACCGATCGTATAGACCCAGTTCAAATTCAGCTCCATCGTGTCGAGCATCACATAGATAATGCCGAACGACACCAGGGCCGCAAACGAGCGTGCACTGACAATCTTACCCATCACTTCGGGTGCGCTTTTCTTGTCTGTCCATTGCAAGGCAAGTGACTGATGTAAGGCCTCAAAATAATGAAAGCCGACCGACATAAGGAACGTCGTCATCATCAAGCCCCAAAATGTGGGGTAATAGCCTGTGACCATGGTGCCCAAGCCAAGCAGCATCAATGCGACCAGCGCGAACGATTGCTCTTTGAACCAAAGCAGCAGGAAAATCACGGTAAAACTGAGAAACCCAGGAACCTCGCGAAACGACTGGATATAGCCAATTCCATCGCCACCGAGCCCTGCAGAGTCATGCGCGAAATTATTGAACAGCGCCTGCCACGTCGAAAAGGAAATGGGCATGGCAATCGCCGTCAATACGAGAAAAACCTCGCGGCTTTTCCAGCCGTTTCTCAAAAATCCCGTATCGCTCATACCAGCAATGCCCTTTAATCGACGCCTAGATTATCATTACCCAGACTTTACCAGAGACAGGCAAAGGCTTATATCGGCTATAATGACAAAAAACACTTCAAAAGTGACAACTTCGATGGGTGTGCAAAATTTGACTTTGCCACCACTTGAGGGCGTCGATCAGGGCCCGGGCCCCGTCATTGCGAGATCGCGGGAATGCCCGGCTGATCACGTTATTGACTGGCATACGCACGAGCGGGCGCAATTACTTTATGCCGTTCAAGGGGTGATGCGTGTAACAACGCTTGAGGGTGTATGGGTTGTGCCGCCACAACGCGCGGTATGGATTCCACCCGGGATATCTCATCATGTGAAGGCACAAGGCACGCCTTTATCTCTACGTTCGTTATATATCGCTGTCGATGCCCGAGAGGGATTGCCCGAAGTCTGCTGCGTTGTCACCGTCGCGCCATTGCTCCGCGAGCTAATTTTGGCCTCTATGGATATAGCAGCGGCTCCCGCCTTGGGGTCTGCTGAGGCCCGGCTCATTCAGGTACTATTGGATCAAATTGAAGGCTTGCCCATCGCCCCGCTTCACTTGCCGATGACGGATGAGCGTAAAACAAAAATCATTGCTGAGGCGTTACTTGAAGATCCCTCGGATGCACGGACGCTGGATGATTGGGCAAAAGAACTAGGTGCCAGCAAGCGCACCCTCGCCCGCTTGTTTACCCGCGAAACCGACATGACCTTTGGGCAATGGCGCCAACAGGTAAAGCTATTAGCAGCGCTCGCCCGTCTGGCACGGGGTGACAGTGTAACCGACGTTGCATTTGATTTGGGTTACGCGTCGCAAAGCGCATTCATTGCGATGTTCAGGCGTGCACTTGGCAAAACGCCTGGCAGATACTTTCAAGAGCAACGCTAGGCGATATCGAACTCGCAATGCGGTACAATCCAGATATTATCTTGGGCATCTCCGCTGACACGCATCGAAATATCGATGCTATCTCAAAAACGAAAATATTAGCTTGCGGCGACGATTGCCGCTTTTATCGCCTCGAGGGCATCGTTCGCTTTAGACGCATCCGGCCCTCCTGCCTGGGCCATGTCCGGGCGCCCACCACCGCCCTTACCGCCAACAGCTGCAGAACCTGCCTGCACCAAGGTAACGGCGCTATTTGTTGCAGTAAGATCATCCGTGACGCCCACGACCAGCGACACCTTGTCATCATTTGTTGATAAGACGGCGACAACCCCGGAACCCAATTGCGTTTTCAGATCATCAACGACGCCTTTAAGTTCCTTGGCCGGCACGCCATCTAGCACGCGTCCAGAGAATGCGACACCGTTCACAGTTTCCACTGCGCTCGCATTATCAGACTTTGCGGCACCGCCACCCATTGCCAGCTTCTTGCGCGCTTCGGCAAGCTCGCGCTCCAACTTGCGACGTTCTTCAACAAGTGTTTTTACCCGAGCTGGAACATCAGCCGGATTGGCTTTCAAATGAGAAGCTGCTTCAAGTAATGTTTTTTCCGTCTCAGCGAAGTAAGCTCGAGCACCCGCACCCGTCAGTGCCTCGATCCGCCGAACGCCAGATGCGACAGCGGTCTCAGACAAAATTTTGAACACACCGATATCACCGGTCCGTTTTACATGGGTCCCGCCACAAAGTTCCGTTGAGAAGAAATCAGCATTGATGTCATCACCCATCGAGACAACGCGCACTTCGTCACCGTATTTCTCGCCAAACAGTGCCATCGCTCCAGCCTCAACCGCTGATTCTGGATCCATCAGGCGGGTCAGCACACTCGCATTTGCGGCGATTTGCTTATTCACATCTGTCTCTACCGTCGCCAACTCGTCGCTGCTCATGCCTTTAGGATGCGAAATATCAAATCGCAATCTGTCCGGCGCAACCAATGATCCCTTTTGTGTCACATGATCCCCTAGACGTCGGCGCAATGCCTCATGCAGCAAGTGTGTCGCGGAATGGTTTGCGCGCAGGCTCGATCTGTTTTCGTGATCGACCTCAAGGCGTGCTTCGTCACCAATACTGACGCTGCCACTCTCAACAGTGCCGATATGTACATGAACATCGTCGACACGTTTTTGCGTATCTGTAATATTGATCGTTGCACTATCCGTGGTGATGACCCCGCAATCGCCCATCTGGCCACCGCTTTCACCATAAAATGGCGTCTGATTGAGAACGATGGAAACGTCCGCGCCTGCGTCTGCACTTTCAACCGATTTGCCATCAACAACAATCGCCTTGATCTGGCCTTCGGCACTTTCAGTATCATAGCCGAGGAAATCCGTCGCACCGACTTTGTCACGTACACCAAACCAGATCGCATCGGTCGCTGCATCGCCCGACCCTGACCAGGCTTTGCGCGCCTCTTCACGCTGGCGCTGCATCGCGGACGCAAAGGCGTCTTCATCAACCGTGATTTCCCGGACTTTCAGCGCATCCTGTGTCAGATCAAGTGGGAATCCATACGTGTCATAAAGCTTAAACGCGACCTCACCATCCAGTTCGTCTCCAGCGGCCATATCACCAGTCGCGTCATCAAGCAGCTTCAATCCACGATCCAACAATTGCTTGAATTTGGTCTCTTCGAGTTTCAGCGTCTCGGTTACAAGCGCCTCAGAGCGCTTTAAGTCCGGATACGCATCGCCCATTTCACCGATGAGCGCTGGCACCAGACGAAACATCAATGGATCCGTGCAGCCCAGCATATGCGCATGCCGCATCGCCCGCCGCATGATCCGGCGCAGCACGTACCCGCGTCCTTCATTGGACGGCAACACGCCATCAGTGATCAGAAATGTGCTGGCCCGCAAGTGATCTGCGATGACCCGGTGCGACACACTATCCACATCTGAATTTGACGCTTCGGCGGATGCGCGGATCAACGCCTGCATCATATCAATTTCGTAATTGTCGTGGGTCCCCTGCATCACTGCTGCAATGCGCTCCAGACCCATACCCGTATCAATCGAAGGCTTAGGTAGATCCACCCGTTCATCGACCGTCAATTGCTCGAATTGCATGAAGACCAGGTTCCATATCTCAATGAACCGGTCACCATCTTCATCAGGCGAGCCCGGAGGACCACCCGGAATATGATCACCATGATCGAAGAAAATCTCAGAACATGGTCCACAAGGCCCTGTATCACCCATCGACCAGAAATTGTCAGACGTCGGAATACGAATGACCTTGCTATCGGGGATTCCGGCAATCTTCTTCCAGAGTTCTGCCGCATCTTCGTCAGATGAATGCACTGTCACCAAGAGCTTATCTTTATCTAATCCGAACTCTTTGGTCACCAAATTCCACGCGAGCGTGATGGCTTCGTCCTTGAAGTAATCACCAAACGAAAAGTTACCCAGCATCTCAAAGAACGTGTGATGGCGTGCCGTATGACCAACATTCTCCAGGTCATTGTGTTTTCCACCCGCACGCACACACTTTTGCGATGTCACCGCACGACTGTACGGACGTGACTCATTCCCGGTGAACACATTCTTGAATTGGACCATCCCGGCGTTGGTGAACATCAATGTCGGATCGTTACGCGGGACAAGCGGCGACGAGGAGACGATCTCGTGACCATTGGTCGCGAAGTAGTCGAGAAACGCCTTACGGATATCATTGACTTTTTGCATGCTTTTTCACGTCGCTCCGGATCTTGAATTACCAAACCTGAAAATGGTGATTTATCAGGCGGACGCAAGGTTTTAGCGGGTTGAGAGCGATGTGTCGAGAGACGGTAGAGTACTGGCAAAAAGAAGCCCCCCGCAATTGCGAGGGGCAAATCATATCAAAACAATCTGTTTCGGCATTCTGGCCGCATCAGATCAATCGAGTGCAGCCTCTTCACCACCTTCATCAGCCGCTTTCGCCTCTTCAGGTGTATCAGGCCCTGTCATCATTTCTTCCGAAATCAGACCCGCGTTCTGACGAATAAGTAATTCAATGCGATCAGAAATAGCTGGGTTCTCCGTCAGGAACTTCTTGGAGTTTTCACGTCCCTGGCCAATCCGCTCGCTTTCGAACGAGAACCACGAGCCAGATTTCTCGACAATTCCGGCCTTTACCCCAAGATCGAGAATCTCACCCATCTTGGAAATACCTTCGCCGTACATGATATCAAATTCGACCTGCTTGAATGGCGGTGCGACTTTGTTCTTCACAACCTTGACACGGGTCTGATTACCAACAACCTCGTCACGATCCTTAAGTGCACCAATACGGCGGATATCAAGACGTACAGAGGAATAGAACTTTAGGGCGTTACCACCCGACGTCGTCTCCGGGCTCCCAAACATCACACCGATCTTCATTCTGATCTGGTTGATAAAGATCACCAGTGTGTTGGAACGAGATACGGATGCAGTCAGCTTACGCAGGGCCTGGCTCATCAGACGGGCCTGAAGGCCAACGTGCGTGTCGCCCATCTCACCTTCGAGTTCTGCCCGTGGGACCAGAGCCGCAACACTATCGACTACGAGAACATCAATAGCCCCGGAGCGCACCAGCGTGTCTGCGATCTCGAGTGCCTGTTCACCAGCGTCCGGCTGCGAAATCAGTAATTCTTCAACGTTTGCACCAAGCTTCTTTGCGTACTTTGGGTCGAGCGCGTGCTCGGCATCGACAAAGGCACATGTGCCGCCCAGTTTTTGAGCCTCGGCGACAATGTGGAGTGCCAATGTTGTCTTACCGGAACTCTCAGGACCATAAACTTCCATGATCCGACCACGCGGCACGCCACCAATACCAAGAGCAATATCCAATCCAATGGATCCAGTAGAGATGCTTTCGACCTGCATAACTTCACGCTGGCCAAGGCGCATAATCGAACCTTTACCAAACGCCCGTTCAATCTGGCCGACGGCAGCGTCTAGCGCTTTCGTTTTATCCACGTCGTTTTCCTTGTCTACTACGCGTAAGGCTGGGCTTGTCATTTTGCATCTCCGTTCTGGCATACCCGTCAGGGCGTTTCAATGGAGACATTTGTACCTTATTTGTTCTTTTTGTCCAGTATTTTTTTAACTTATTGATTTTATTATATAAAATTTGTCATGTTCTAATCTTGTTCACAATAAATTGGTTTATTTTGTATCGATTTCGATATGATTATTGAAGCCGATTCGCCCAATGATTCTGCATATATTCAATCATTTTGCATATGAGTCTCTAAATTTTATGTACTGCGAGTCCAGGACGCGATACAAACAACTCTAAATCAACTTTTGAGGGTGTCATGTTTCATTATAAAAAATTCCTAGCAGCTACCTTGGTAAGCATATCATTGAGTGCGTGTGCAATTACCGAGGACATTGTTCCGGTTACCTATCAAGGTAGCGAGTCTACGATCTCAATCGGCGCTGACGGCAAGTCATTTAAGTTGGCGATCATCGATAAACGCGGCAAATACAAAGGACGTATTGGTGCCAAAGTTAATGGGTTTGGCGCAGAGATGGCGGATATCAAATCTTCAACACCTGTTCCTGAAATTGTTCAAGACGCGTTTATTAATGAACTGACCTCTCGGAAATTGTTGGTTGATAATGATCAAGACCGAAAGATCGACGTCACGATTACAGCCTTCCACAACAATTTTGAAGTGGGCCTGGTCAGTGGCAAGGCGCGCGGCATTGTCGCCTTTACGATAAAGGTCACAAACAAAGATGGTGTGACCGCATTTGAAGATGCCATGTCCAGAGTCAATGTCGACGATGGCATTATGCTGGCATCGGGTGAGAACGCAGCAGCATCTGTATCAAAGGCTTTAAACACAGCAATGTCCGATCTATTCGCGAATAAGGAATTTATTGATGCTCTTGTTAAATCTTAAGAGCCAAAAGATGAGGGCACTCTCAGTCGTGGCGCTGGCACTTGCTGTGACGTCGTGCAATTCAGCTGGCAGCCCCATGGCCTTTGCCAAGCCTTCATTGGGGGCGAATGCTTACCAAGCCGACATATCATCGTGCACAGAAAGTACAAATAAGACCAAGGCATCTGACGGTGAAAAAACCGGTGCCGTTGTCTTTAGCCTTCTCATGGGTGGATTTGTGGGCGCGGCCGCAGCGGGGAGTGCCTATGAGGAGAGTGAACAGCGGGTATTTGAAGAATGCATGTATGGAAAAGGGTATCAAATGCTTGAGGTCCCGAGTGAGTACCATACGGTCGAACCCACAGATGAATTCGACACAGTGCTACCTCAAGAAATGTCATTAGAACTCATTGAGGAAAACAAAATGGCTGAACTTCTGGATTGGAACGAAGCGGTCAGCTTGGGAAGCAAAGAAGCTCTTACAGGTTATATCGTTAAATACCCGCAGGGTTTCTATATTCAAGAAGCCCGTGATCACCTTAATAAATCTAAGGAACCACAATCAAAGGTGGTTCCTAAATAACCAGCGTCTCTGTCTTAACTATCAAGAACTTCCTTCACCTTGGCGGCGAGTCCCTTCAAGGTGAAAGGTTTCCCGAGGAACGCGATTTCTGGATCCATATCGGGCCCGTTTCTGAACACGTCCTCAGAGTAACCTGACATCAAGATGGTTTTCACACCGCTCAGTTCCTGTCGCGCCAAGTTCACCAGTGTGTGCCCGTCCATGCCCGGCATCACAACATCTGAAACAATCAGATCAATGGTCGCGTCCGTATTGGCAATCACATCAAGGGCGTTTTCACCATCTGTCGCCTCGAGGACCTCATAACCTTTGTTCCTGAGGGCACGCGCGCCAAACAGCCGGACGGCATCTTCGTCTTCGACCAGCAAGATCGTTCCTTGACCAGTAAGATCACCTTCGAGTTCGACTTGCGCTGTTGTGGCCTTCTTGCGCGTATCATCGGCTGTTGTCTGATAAACCGGCAAGTAAAGCGTAAATGCTGTGCCCTTGCCGGCGGCACTATCAACAAAGATGAAACCCTCTGCCTGATGAACAATGCCATAAACCGTTGAGAGACCAAGCCCCGTACCCGCGCCCACTTCCTTGGTTGAGAAAAACGGCTCAAAGATACGGTCCAGATTTTCTTTGGCGATACCAGTACCGCTATCAGCCACACCAATGGTTATGTAGTCCCCAACCGGAATGATCTCGTGCCCCTTCGGCGTTGGTTTGTCTAGCGTAACAGCTTTGGTTGAGATCGTGATCTTGCCGCCGCCAGGCATCGCGTCCCGCGCGTTTACGCACAGATTGATGATAACCTGATCAAACTGCCCCTTATCAAAAAGAACATCGCCCAGATTTCTGCCATGCTTCATATCAAGCACGACACGCTCACCGATCAATCGGCTCAACAGATTTGTGAGCTCACCCAATTGCTCAGTGACATCCATAATCTCGGGTTCAAGTTTCTGTTTTCTTGAAAAGGCGAGTAACTGGCGTACCAGATTGGTCGCACGATTGGCATTTTGCTTGATCTGCATAATGTCGGCAAAGTCCGGGTCGTCCGGCCCACGCCGAGTGAGCAACAAATCCGCAAATCCGATCATCGCAGTAAGCAGGTTATTGAAGTCGTGCGCCACACCGCCTGCCAACTGACCAACAGCCTGCATTTTTTGAGATTGCGTAAACTGAACTTCAAGATTCCGATGCTCGGTGGTATCGATGAAATGAAGGATCAATCCCGACGTTTCGCCGGCGTCGTCCGTCACGCGCGCCACCGTTAAGCTCACTGAGAGGTCTTCTCCATCTGCGCGGTCCAGCCGGGTTTCAAGATGCACACCATGCCCGCCAACACCCATAACGACCTTGGATAACGCGCCTTGAACATCGTCGCGGTCTTCGCGCGAAATCATGTCATTGAACGAGCCTTCAACGGTCACATCACCCTTGATCCCCATGAGTTTTCGAAACGCCGTGTTGCAGCCGGTTATGTTGCCTTCAAGGTCAGCAAACGCGATACCAACTGGCGCATCGTTGTAGAGCCACCGCGCGCTATCCATCAGCATTCTTTGCTCGTCCGGATCAACGTCGGTATCATGGGCCTCATCGTTGGTCTCTGACAGATCCGGAGCGTCAGCACTGGATAAATCAAGTGCCACGTCTCGGATTAACAGAGAGCGTGTATACAAAGCCTCACTACCATCCTTGTTCATCTTTGCCGTTTGCATAAGTGTCGCAATGAAGGGCTCACCCTCCCCTTCGGGCTGAAGGGTCACTACGCCCATGCTGACGCCGCCGAGCTCGCCCGAATCCTTACCATCCGTCAGGAATTCACCCAATGATCGACCAATCAGTGAGCGTGGGGTCTCACCCAGCCAGCTTGCGAGCGTTACATTGCAACGATCAATTTTCCCTTCTGAATCCGCCGAGAGAAAACCAACAGGCATCAGATCAAAGATATCCTGAAGCACTGTCATTTCGCGCTGCAACTCGGCATGGCCTTTGATGATCTCAGTGACGTCATCCAGTTGCCAAACACGACCACCCGATACGCTGAGTTTACGGGTACGCCACCGCACGACCTTTCCCGATAGCCGGGCAAACCCCGCACTTTCATCCGGGTTCGCTGAAAGCCCAAGACCTTCAAGCGCGCGCTCCGTTGACGTATCAATCTTAAAATCTTTGAACAGCGCCCCTGCGGCGTGGTTCATATACGTGGTGAGACCTTCTGCATTGGTTATCAAGATTGGGGCGGATGTTTGCTCAAAACCGTCAACCCTGAGATCGACCTGTTTTTGCGTTGCCGCGTTTTTACCACCAAACCAGGCGCTCAATAGAATAAAAAATCCACTGGCACCCGCAAGAACGGGACAAGCCAGCTCACGATGTTCGGGCATTTCCTGCCAAAGATAAACTGCGCCAACGCCGGACGCCAAACCGAGAATAAGCATCCCCATCGGTAACAGGGAGTTCCCCTGACCATTCGATGGGCCTATCAGGCCATTCTCGTCCTTGGATGCCTTCACACTTTATCCCGTCATCAGTTCAGCGACTTGCCCTTGAGACGCATAACGTAACCGATAACTTCGGCTACGGCGACAAAGTGTTCTGGTGGCACTTCTTCGTCTAATTCGACGGCGGCGTGCAGTGCACGCGCAAGCGGCGGGTTTTCAACAATGGGAATGTCGTGTTCTTCGGCGACTTCACGAATTCTAAAGGCCAGCGTATCTACGCCTTTCGCAACAAGGAGAGGTGCGGCCATCGAATCAACATCATATTTCAGCGCAACCGCATAGTGGGTCGGGTTGGTGATCACCACATCTGCTTCAGGGACATTGGACATCATACGCTCGCGTGCACGCTGTTGTCGTAACGTCCTGATACGGGCTTTGACCTCTGGATTACCTTCCGATTGCTTATGTTCGTCTTTCACTTCCTGTTTCGACATACGCATCTGTTTCAAAAACTGAAACTTCTGGAATGAGAAATCGAGCACCGCGATGACAGTCATCACAGCAATCGTGCCTGCGGAAATGAAAATCGCGACGTTATAAATACGGTCAAGAATATCGCCAACAGATGCGGCCGGTAACAACGTCATATCGCCCAGCAATGGTATTGTCATGCCAACGGCGACGACTGTCACAATGGTCAGTTTCAAGATGCCCTTAAGGAACTCAACCGTCGACTTGACGGAGAACATCCGCTTCACGCCCGACAGCAACGAAAGCTTTGCGAAATCCGGTTTTATTTTCTCAGGCGCAACCAGGAAACCGAATTGCAGCACGTTGCCGGCAAAGGCAAAGATCAATACCAAGATAAAGAAAGGCGCTATGGCAACGCCTGTATCCAGCAGTGATTGAGCAAGGATAGCCCGCATGTTCTCAAAGTCTGCGGGCATATCATGTGGTTTTTGAAGGTAGGGTACACTGAGGTTACGCACCTTGTTTGCCATGCCCGGCGCGATGAAAATGATTGCGCCCGCACCCGCAAGCAAAACCATCCAGCTTTTAACCTCTTGCGACGAGGCAACCTGACCCTTCTCGCGTGCCTGCGAGAGTTTTTTGTCGGTCGGGTCTTCGGTTTTTTGGGCGTCGTCTTCTTCAGCCATGGGGCACTTTCATCAGTTTTCGGCGTTCAGGGGCTAATAAACGGCAAATACGCACCGCTATAAGACTGTAGAAACACCATCATCATGCCAGAAAGACAGATCATTAGCACCCAAATCTGCAATGAAACCTGTAACGGCAAGCCAAAGAAAAAGACCTGCAATGTCGGCATCAGGCGTCCAAGGATACCAAGCGATAGATAATATACGAACGCGACGACAAGCAAAGGCGCAGAAAGCTTGAACCCCAGCGTGAAAGCCGCAGAGAGTGCATTCACAAGTGTTTCCGCAATATCGCCGAACTCGATCAAATTGCCGGGCTTAAACAACGAGAAGCTGTCGACGAAAGCGCGCAGGACTAGATGATGCAAGTCAGCCGTAAATATCGCTACCAAAGCGAGGGTGCTCAAAAAACCTGAAATCACCGAGCTTTGTTGATTCGCAACAGGGTCTTGGATCATTGCGTTCGCCATCGACGAAAAATAAGCGATAAACGTGCCTGCAGTTTGCAGTGCGGAAATCGCAAACATGCCAATGGATGCCATGAATGCGCCTATGATAACTTCCCCAGCGAGGGTCAGAAACAACGTCATCGTGCTCGTCGGTAAAGGCGGCACGTAAACAGTGACTGACGGTAAAATCATGAAACTCAAAGCCATCGCCATGCCAAGACGAAAGCGCGGCGTGACATATCCCGCCCCAAAACCTGGAACCAACGAGAACATTGTCCCGATTCGTGTTGCAATCACGAGAAGTACCCAAACATTTGTCTCGAGAAATTGCTCTAGCAATGGGAGTCCTCGCGTTTAACTGACGCCAAGCGAAATCATTTTATCAAATAATCTTCGCGAAAACTCGACAACTTCAGTCATCATAAAAGGCAAGAAAATCATAATCGCCAGAAAAATCACGACGATCTTCGGCACGAACGTCAGTGTCATTTCCTGGATCGTTGTCAAAGCCTGGAACAGCGCAATGATCAGACCAATCAGCAAACCGGCGAACATAATCGGGCCAGCTGTGAGAAGAACAATCCACAGCGCCTCTCGCCCAATTTCCATGACAGCGGTTTCGTTCATGATCGATCCTTAATCCACCTGAAAAACTAAAACAAAGGTGGCTGTAGTCGCGAAATCAATTCACGGACAGATCAGATCGGCATACGCAGAATATCTTTGTAGGCTTCAATGACTTTATCGCGAACTGCTACCACAGTTTGCAACGTCACTTCGGCTTCCGCAACTGCAGTGACCACTTGATTGAGGTCAGCACGATCATTGACGCCCTGGATTGAGAGATGCTCACTCTTTTCACCAATTTTAATGGCTTCGTCGATTGCACTCTTCACCAGTGAGGCGAATTCGTCGCCGTTCGCACTTGGTGTTTGCGTCGGCTTGTTGCCACCGAACGCCTGTCCGTCTGCGACGTTAGAATATGCCTTGATGGCATTTGTGAAACCCATGGCTGCGTTAGACATATGGGGTTCCCCCTTTTTTTATCCCGTTCCAGGTTCGCCTAGCAACTTCTTGGCCGGCGCCTATTTTTTGCACGCATTCTTGCGTGTTCGGATTAGCGTAAGAGGTCAATCGTACTCATCAGCATCGCTCTTGACGACTTAATGACATTCAAATTAGCTTCATAAGATCGCTGCGCTTCGCGCATATCAGTCATTTCAACAAGTCTGTTCACATTCGGTGTCAGGACGTAGCCGTCTGCATCAGCTGCAGGATGGCTTGGCTCGTAGCGCTTGCCAAAGTTGGACATATCCGGCCGTACTTTGCTGACCCGGACTGTCTCGAGCCCAACGGCTTTATCCAGCTCATTCTTAAATGTGATGGTTTTGCGACGATAAGGCTTCCCGTTCGGGTCCTGCGGCAACGAGTCGGCGTTTGCAATATTTTGCGAGATCACCCGCAATCTAGCACCCTGAACCCGCATCCCTGCGCTAGAGATCGAAAATGTTTTTAAAAGGTCGTCCATTTTTCGTCCCTATCCAGACTTAACGCGCGCCACGAACAGCCATCGTGATCATACCCAGGTGCTTTTTATAAAGCTGGGTAACCAGACGGTGCTTCGTGTGCGTTTCGTTAACCTTCGCCATTTGCTCTTCAATGATGACATTGTTCCCATTGGGAGAGGTCTCAAAGGGCTGACGCACGCGCTCTTCGGCAAAATCGCGAATTCGCTTACGGCGCCCAGGCTGATGCGACGCGTTTGTAACGTCCATATTCAGCTGAATTTTTTCCTGACGCAGGATTTCCTTAAACTGGAAGGGTTTGAGGTCAGTGGCGCGATAGCGTGGCGTATCAGCGTTGGCGACGTTCTGCGACAACACTTCCTGGCGCTGTGTAAGCCAGCTCAATCGGCTTTTCACCGCAGAGAATAACGTCAGCTTGTCCATATCCATGGCCGGAGCCCCTCTAAGTCCTTCCGTGCGATGGTCCGAATGACCACGAAACACGGATTTCCTGTCGATTTCCTAGTGGGCATTATCTGCCGGGTTTCTTAACAAGTAGTGAATCAATATTAACGATACTTAAAAAATGATTCGTGGCAGGGCACGCCAGATCAGCAAATTTATGGTTTATTAAAGCTGATCACACATACTGTCGTTTTAATTCTGGAAAGTATGAGGCTTGTATTGAGCCCTGCAGATGATTTGCCCGAAGGCAACATGAAGCCCCCGCCCCCTCGTGAGCAGGCGGTTTCTGTTGCCCTTAAAGATGACGATGATGGCCGGTCACCGCGCGTTGTAGCAGCCGGACGCGGTTCGGTCGCCGAACAAATACTTGCGCTTGCCTTTGCCAATGGCATTAAAGTCCGCGAAGATGCGGACTTGGCAGAACTTCTCTCGGCCATTGATATTGATAGTGAAATACCTCTAGAGGCATTTACTGCTGTCGCTGAAATCTTAAGGTATGTCTATCTTGCGAATGGCGAGATCAAACCAGAAGATATAAACGGAACGCACGAATGAGTTTTCCAAGTGCAGGACACCAAACGGGAGGGACCCTATGAACGAACATTCGAACGATAGTGGTCAACCTGACTATCTGACGGAGATCGCCGAGCTCACCCAGGCCGTCGAGAACGGTCATACCTTGGTCAAGGACGGCAACACGATCGATCTCGCCAATCTTGAAGTGCAAATCGCAGACCTATGCCGGCGAATGTCGCTCGTACCGCCCGATGATGCGAACGCTGTGACGGTCGCCATTCAGGAATTGGTCGGCCGTCTGGGCGCGCTTAGCGATGCCATTCAGGCGCAAGTCGCAGCGAACAACTAGGCTCACATAATATGGGCATGGACGAATATCTTCGATTTGCTTTCGCGCTGATTTTTGTCGTCGCGCTGATCGGCGTGCTCGCCGTGCTTACACGTCGTATGGGCATTGGTTTCCCTGCGGGAACATCTAAGCATGCCAAGGACAGACGTATCCAAGTCGTTGAGGTCGCACCCTTAGACGCCCGACGAAAACTGGTTCTTGTCCGGCGTGATGACGTAGAACATCTGATCGTCGTCAGCCCGAATTCTGAGATTGTTGTAGAGCGTGGAATTAAACGTCCATCAGAATTTAAGGACGTGCTCTCAAACACGACGGCAGACATTCGGCCAGAAGGCGACGAACCCGGACCACATAAATGATCGCGCGACGTTTCATCATCCCTGGATTAATGGCTGCCATCGCATTGCTGATGAGCGGCGATCAGGTCTTCGCGCAATCGTTTAATCTGGATTTGGGGCAGGAAGGTGGCGAGTCGACCGCCAGAATTGTTCAACTTGTCGCCCTCATCACTGTTCTGTCGCTGGCACCATCTATCCTCGTGATGATGACGTCATTTGTCAGAATTATTATTGTTTTGTCGTTTCTCAGAACGGCGATGGGCACACAACAAACACCGCCCAACCAGGTTCTGGTTAGCCTTGCACTGTTTCTAACCGCGTTCATCATGATGCCGACGTTTCAACAAGCCTATGACAACGGGATCGAGCCATTAATCGCCGGACAAATTGACGAGTTTGATGCGTTTGAGCGATCCGTTCAGCCGTTTCGTGTCTTCATGATGAGACATGTACGCGAGCAAGACCTTGAACTATTTGTCGACATCAGCAACACACCGGCCGAGGAAGTTCGTGAAGAGATGCCGATGCGTGTTTTGATCCCGGCGTTCATGATTTCTGAACTTCGTCGGGCATTCGAAATTGGCTTTTTGATCTTCGTGCCGTTTCTAATCATCGACATGGTTGTCGCGTCCGTATTGATGGCGATGGGCATGATGATGCTGCCGCCGATTATTATCGCACTCCCCTTCAAAATCATATTCTTTGTCTTGGTTGATGGCTGGTTCATCATAGCCGGGTCGCTGGTGCAAAGCTTCGGCGGTTAGCGACGCGCTAGTTTAACGACGACAACGGCACACCTTGTTTTAGCTTAGACCGATAGGCCGTTAAGAAGGTCTCTGCTTCTTTCACTTTTGCCGATACGCGGCCCGGCGAAAGCACACCAATCACAGACGGCGTTGTCACAAGGCTAAATGCTTCCGCAAATTTGGTCCCCGCCATGGCCGTACCGTATTCACGTTTAATCTGACTAACAGCACGCTCGCCACCCGAATTCGTCAACGCGATCGCATAATTTATGAGGCGAGTCGCCTGCACATCATTGATCGGTTCGTCCGGTTTGGCACCTGAAGACTTGACCAGCAATCGCAATGATTTCGCCGCCTCAAGCCAATTCCCAGACGTCCAGTAAAGCTCTGTGCGTAACAAGTCGGCAGACTCGCTTTCGTCTCGCTCAAGTAAAGCGAGCGCCTCTGCGTCGCGGTCCAGCCCCATTAACACCCGTGCCCGCAAGTGCCGTCTTTGCGTGACCAAATCTTCAGAAAGTCCAGCGCCGGCTGTGCCGTCTAAAACTTCCAATCCCTTTTCATATTCACGCGCGAACGTATAAATTAAGGCGAGGCGCGCACCAACACGCGCCTTTTCTTCCCCTTGTAGGCGGAATTGAACCTGTGCCTTCAGAATATCTGCGGCCCGGTCTAACAGATCCACCTCAACCAATTTATCTGCCAAATTCCTGATCATCTCATCGCCACGCGCACCGGCCGGTGTTAGCTCCTTGAATTCATTGTAGATGGCGATGGCCTTCACAGGATCGATTTGATCCGCCTCTTTGCCCAGGAACAACGCATTGAATGTATCACTCATCTGTTTGGTGATTTCCGGTGCCTCTGGGAAATCTCGGAAATGCGTCGCCGCCGACTTTAGTGTGGACAAGCCTTCGCGGTAGAACCCTTCGTCAAGATACAGTGACCCCAGGCGACGCAGGTTGCTGAACTCTCGACGATCTCCGCGCCATGCAAAGCGCAGCTTTTCATATTCCTCAATCGCCTCCCGGTGATCGATACGGCGTAACTTCAACAACATTTCCGTGCGCGCAACACGTGCACGTGCGCGCGACGGCCTGTGATCACTTTCAAGGACTTCTTCCCATGCGCCGATTGCCGACTCAAAATCGCCATCCAACTCATATAACTTGCCTTCGGCGTACTTGAGCATGGCTTGTTCAGCCGGACCTGGATTCTCTAGGTTCAACGCTTCAAAGAATAGCTTTGCGCCCTGCCCGTCTCCGGTTTCTGCCGAGACCTCTGCAATCAAAATACCAAGCGGCATTTTCAGCGCGCGTGGGTAGTCCCGGGCAATTGATCCTGTGAAACGCAGGTCTCGGGCCGAGCCAATGCGATCACCGACAATGGCATTCGTCGCGGCTGCCCATAACCGACCTTCATCATTTCCTTCAAGGCTCTCATGGGTAAAGTCGTTTAAGGCTTCGTTGTACCGGCCCAACAGGAAATTCGCACCACCGCGCAACACCCGGATCGACGGGTCGTCTTCAAGCAATGGGATATCGTCAATCGCAACGCGAACCACGCCAAGCGTTTCAGGCGCGTACCCATTGGCAAAAAAGAACTTTGCAAGTTCAAGCCGCGCAGTGGCCCGATCCCGGTCATTGGATGCAGCAACCTGTGTTTCATAACGGCGGCGGGCGACACGAAATTCGCTTGTCGGCGCATAATATTTTGCCAGATCTTCAAGCGCCAAAACCATCGTGCGGGTTGCTGAAAGCTGGGCATGAGCAGCCGCATCCGCTGATACGTTGGTTATCGCTAACTGGACACCGCTACCACCGATTTCAATGCCCTGGCGCAACGGTCGAACCCGCAAATCATCAATCAGCGGATTTATGACAACGCCCTGAGCCGATATCTGAATATTAAACTGCGGATATGTATATTTGCGACCAATGGCCTGGCCGAGCGGGATCAACGGAACAACAACAAAGTTATCTCCGATATTCGGATCCGTGACGGAAACCGCGCGCCCAGGCTCAGGCACCGGAATGAAGACACGCGCACCAACAGGCGAGTTTGGCTGCGCCGTCACATCCAGCGCGACCTGAGGAGTCATTTGACGCGGTGCTAGGTTGAATATCCATGCCAAGCCGTCACGGGCGACCGACGGATTATATCTTCGTGACGTTCTGATCCTCAGCACCGTTCCGTTCTGATTGGGGAACTGAAGAATTTCAAAAGCCCCTTCACCAGCCTGAAGCTGCAAGCCTGCCGTGTCGACCGTCATCGGTGTATCAAATACGATCCAGACAGCACCCCCGCGTCGGAAGGTCGCCGCCGCAACCGGTTCTGTAAAATCAAACCGGAATGTGAGCTGATCCTGCCCCGGGGTCGCGGAAGCAACGGCTGCCGTCGGTGCGCTTCCATCCGCAGGCGGACTGGCACGTGTGGAAAGTTCATCTGAAATTGGCGCATCAGGCGCGGGCGCTGTTGCTGCTGAGACTGGTGGCGTCAATGCCCGAGGGCGGCCATCATCAACGGTTTCTTGTGCGGGCGCATCCGAAGCCTCAGCGCTTGCAGGCGCTTCGACGGGAGCTGGTGGCGGCGCTGTCTCAACGGGCACTGCTGGTGCGGCGACGACTTCTTCTACGACCGGTGCTGTTGGCGCAGCTGTTTCCGTTGCAGGGGCCGCCTCTGCGGGTAGCGCGACCGGGTCAGTCGAGCCGGAAGGCTGACGCACGTCGACAACGACTTTCGTCCCAGACAAGAAATCGCGAACCGGCGATGTTGCCGGCACGGCCATGGTAATAACTGTCTCGCCATTGCTGAATGTTAGTCTTGCGTTACCGAGCAACGCGATTGAACCCGAATTAAATCGATCCAGATTGATTTGCGCAGGTCGTTGGAACCGCATTGTGACGACACCGCCTTCGTTGACGATTTCATACGGCGTCGTCTCTTCAAAATCAAAAACGATACGTGTGTATTCTGCGTGCACACCGGTCCGCACATTCACAGTTGGCGCATCCGACGGCACCGATTGCGCATTCGCAACAACCTGGCGCGCCGCGACGGGTTGTACATCCAATGTGACAGGGTCAGGCGATACGACATCTGGCGTTGGTGGGGCAGCCGCCACATCATCATCACGCAACAATTCAATCGTCACCGCAGTGCCGGAATAATACCCAAACACTTCTACGGGCGTGCTGATCGCATAGCTGACAGAGCGCCCGTCTGGGCCGGGCTTGGGGTCGCTCAACAGGCCGTTTGTTCCGGCAATAACATCCTGAAACCTGCCTTCAATCGGACGCGAGAACCGCACCGTAAGACGGTTGCCTTCGATGCTGTGCTGATACGATACGGGCTCACGCCATGCGTACGTGATAATAGAGGATGGACCAGATGTGGTTGCGCGCATCGCCACTTGCTCTGCCACGGCAAACTGCGCTGCGCCAGAGTTGAGCATAACGCCCAAAGCAACAATGATTGGAAACCTGTATCTCATTCGCGTTACTTAAAAAGTCTCCGCTGTCGGCATTACAATTATGTCCACACGTCGTGCCAAACGTCGTTTTTCCGTGTCACTAAGATTCGGCAATCTATTGTACTGTGAATCCGCGTATCCCAATGCAACAATTTTCTCATCATATCCACCGCGACGGATCGCGTTCGCAACAGATGCCGCGCGCGCAATTGATAACTCCCAATTTGAAGCAAAGGCATCCCCACCAGGTGCATCAGGATCTGTATGCCCGGTCACACCAATAGAATTCCCAACATTGGCGAACATGGCGCCCAGCGTAAACATCGGTTCTCGGGCGCGGTCACTAATGACGGCGGCACCCGGCTCGAACAGTAAATCACCGGGAAGTGCGATCATCAGCCGGTCTTCAAGCCGCACAATCAGCGCGTTTTTTAGCAATGGATCGGACGACAGATTTTCCTCTATCACGGACGCGAGGTAGTCCAGATTGACGGCGCTGCGCCGAAACAATGTGCCAATATTCAACTGGGCTGTCGGTTTTCGTATCGTTTCTTCAGGCGCCGGATTCAAAGTTTGCGACAGTGAATCAATAATTTTGTCCCACTCATCAATTTTCACATTCGACATGGCGAACAACAGCACAAAGAATGTCAGAAGCAATGAGACCAGATCTGTGAACGTGAGCATCCACATCTTTGTGTTCTGATGCTCTGGCTCAACAACATGATCAAACCGAAGTCCTGGTTCTTTTCTCATGGCTGCTGCCCTCTGACCTGCGGGCCTCGAACAGGCAATGGTGGTCGATTTCGCGCCCTCATTTCCTTCAAAGCGTCATCAAACAGCGTGGCTGTTTCCTCTATAGGCCGAACCCAAAACCAAAGTGAAATCTCATTTGACGGGCCATCTTTTATACCGACAGAGACGCTGTCTGGAGGTGCCCCGCGCCCAACAAGCGTGCGCGCCAATTCACCTACCCGTCTTGTTTCGATGCTTTGCGTATCCGGCAGAAAAATCTTCTCCGTCACATCAGTCCCGATAATGATTTCCAGATCCTGCCGTAATCCAGGCGGCCTATTGCTCAACGCTGCAACAACGTGATCCATCAACGACAATTGATCCTGCCGTAGTGTGATTTCATCGTCTTTGAACAAAATCGGGGTCGGGATATGTAGACGCATCAGCTTTCCTGGCTGAACAACCTCAATTTTCTCGACCTGGATTGCCGTCGAAAAGATTGTCGTGATCTGTTCCTGAAAGGCTTCACCAGCGAGAATATCACCATCCTTGGCATTGAATTCCGTCAGGTCCGTCGTTGGCGGTAGGACTGTTGTGAAGGTCGACGACAAACTGTCCATAACCGCATTCGACTTCACCTTCTCAAAGGTTGAAATCGATACGAGCATAATAAAGAAAGCCAAAACAAGCAGGAACAACCCAAGAAAGATCGGCACGATGTCCGGTGCTTTTGTGTGATCTTCGACAGGCGGTTCAAAATCAAGATCAATCATCGTTTAAGGGTTTATCCCATCAATCGAAATGAGCAAGTTATGCGTATAAATTATCGCGTTTGGCCCTGTAACGCCAAGCGACAGCGGGGTCATTGCGCCCTGGATACATAGGATTTTAAGTCCATTTTGAGGGCATACATTAAAACGCATACCGATTCTCATGGAAAAACCTTTCTATTTCGTCACCAAAATGTCCGTACATTGAATTCAGAGAAACGGCCTTGGGCCTAGAAGTCGCCAAGCACGCTGACAAGCTTGGTCTTCAGCGTATCTGCGTCGAACGGCTTAACGATGTAATTCGACACGCCGGCCTCTTTTGCCGCAATAACATTTTCTGATCTGGTTTCAGCCGTGATCATGATGAACGGCGTTTCAGATAGTTTGTCGTCCGCACGGACTTCACGAAGTAATTGCATGCCGGTCATAGGTTCCATATTCCAATCCGATATGATCAGATCAAACGAACCTGCCCGAAGCTTTTCCAAAGCTTCTGAACCATCAGAAGCTTCTTCGACGTTCGTGAATTTTAGTTGTCTCAGAAGATTTTTAATCACGCGGAGCATGGTGTCGTAATCATCAACGATGAGGATTTTTATGTCCATATCGACAGCCATCGCACGCCCTTTCGATTACGCCTGTTTCTCTGATTTACTGATTGACGCCGACTTCTTTCGGAAGCTCTCGCAGATCACGAAGCTCAACGGTTATCTCCCGCGCGCGCTCTGGGTTCATTTTTGCCATAACAGGCGCCAACTTCCGCTCTTTCATACGCTCAGCGACTTCAAGTAACGTGGTCATTTCCAGTTCTTCAAAAATCTGCGCCGCGTCCTTCGGCTTCATGTTCTCATAAATTTTTACAAGACTGCCGAGCTTCTTCTCCTGTTGCGTATCGAAGACCTGAATTCGTTCTTCGATCACACCGCGCAAATCCTCAAGTTCAGCAACTTTTCGCTCAATCCGGATTTCAGCCGCCCGCAGTAATCCCTCGCGTGCCTCAAGCTCGCGGTTGCGGGCTTCAAGTTCGTCACGTCGCTCCGCAAGACGCATCAGAATTTCGATCTCTGCTGGTGTCAGTAACGTCGGGTCGTCGGTGATTAATTTCGATGGATCTTGTCGAACAGAAACACCCGCCGCACTTTCATCCGGCGCAGACGCTGGCGGTGCCGCAGCTGTTTCCTGAGCGGCTGCAGCTTGCGGCGCTGGAGCAGGTTCAGTTTGTGCTTGCGCCTCAGAAACGTTGATCGCCCCAGCCAGAAGTTCGTCCACGCCTTCCCAAATATCACCAACGCGTATTGTCAGCATTAACGTCGCGGCAAAAATAGTCAGCGGCAAAAATCTGATCTTTGCGAATAATCGTCTCATGGCCTGTCTCTTACCTTATGTTTACCCAGCGTCACGGAGCGCTTTTAGAAGTTCGCGTTCTGCTTCGGATCTGGGTTCAATACCACCGTCGCCCTTAATATTCTGTTTATCCTGAGGTTCAGGCGCAGAAGGTCTGACCTTGGGCGCAGGGCGTGGTTCAGCATTCGATGCCGTTGGTGGTTTAGGCACAACGCCCAGACCATCCCGAGCTTCGCGAACCAATTCTTCCAGGCGATCAGCCGTCGACGAGCCCCGATCCGCCAGAAAAGAAAGGTCATCTCGCAAGGATTGGGCACGCTCCATTTGAATATCGAGCGCCTGCGCGACGGTTCTCAACTGGTTGATGTTTTCTTCAGCCCGCATCGTCGACTCACCAAACGTGCGTGCAAGTCCTTCAAGGTCTTTTTTGTCTTTGCGAAGCCGGGTCAGTCGCTTGTTAAGTGTCATCGCATACGCAATTGTCACGACTAACAATACAGCGACGGCAATATCAATGATCAGTGTATAAGGCACCGTTCACACTCCTTTGCCTGTTAAAATCATATCACCCAACTTTAGGTGCTTTGACGACGCGATCGCCAATCCGGACCGCCACCTTGTTACCTTTGCGGCCCATCTGTCCGGTATACATCGGTACATTACCACAAACGAGCTGTACTGGCGTGTCTTGAGTAGCACTCAGCATAATTTGTGAACCGACCTTCAAATCAAACACATCACGAAGACGCATAACCTGGGTATCAATAACGGCCTCAAGGTCAACTTCCGTGATCCATAGTTCCTCAGCCAGGTGGGTTTCCCAAATCGTATCGCGACCAAACTTTTCACCCGTGAACATCTGCAAAAGCAGTTCTCGTACAGGTTCCAGCGTTGCATAGGGAAGCAATAGTTCCAGTCGGCCGCCTCTGTCTTCCATATCAATGCGGAGCCTCGCCACAATAGCAGCGTTTGACGGTCTGGAAATTGTCGCAAACCTTGGGTTGGTTTCGAGGCGGTCAAAACGGAACGTTACAGGGCTGAGAGGCTCAAACGCCGCAGAGAGATCGCCCAGCATCACGTGAACCATCCGTTCAACCAGCGAGCGCTCAATCGTAGTATACGGGCGGCCTTCAATACGCATCGCGGCCGTACCACGCCGGCCACCAAGCAGAACGTCCACAATGGAATAGATCAGCGAGCTATCCACCGTAATCAGTCCGTAGTTATCCCATTCCTCGGCCTTGAAGACACTTAACATGGCTGGAAGCGGGATCGAGTTGAGGTAGTCTCCAAAACGAATAGACGCGATGTTGTCCAAAGAGACTTCAACGTTGTCCGATGTAAAGTTACGCAAAGATGTCGACATCAATCGTACAAGGCGGTCAAAAACAACCTCGAGCATCGGAAGTCGTTCATATGACACCAGTGCTGACGACAGAATAGCTTGAATACCAGCGCGCTCGCCGCCGTCATCGCCTTCTTCGTCAAATCCTAAAAGGGAGTCAATTTCATCTTGGTTGAGGACCCGCGTCGCTTCTCTGCCGGAGCCATCGCCAGGGTCATCATCACCACCGGCCACCATTGAATCCCACTCCGCAGCGAGATCATCTTCGTCGCCACCGCCTTCGCCGCCACCTTCATCGCCGAGAGCAGATTCCCACTCTGCCGCGAGGGCATCATCTTCTGCTTCGTCAGCGGGCGCCATACGATGTCGCCTCCTCAATTAGAGTATGGATATGTGTCATACTCATTGAATCAACATTTCCTTGAAAAGAATATCCCGCACCTTCACGGGCGCGACAGCGGCGCGAATACGGATCAAAAGCTCTTCACGTAACCTGTAAATGCCCGCAGACCCGCTCAAATCTTCGATCCTGAGTTCACGCAAATATACGTTAAAATTATCCATTACCCGGGCAATCACGGCTTCCACTTTCGGTTTATCCGTCTCAAGTTCCAATTCCAGACTGACCTGTATTTTGATGAAGCGTGCTTTCCTGCCTGCTGTATTGAGGTTAACCGTTAGCGACGGCAGTTCATAAAATACTGAAGGGCCAGATTCTCCTTCGACCGTCTCACCAGAGGCTTCCTGCTCGCCCACGATCATTGCAAGGACCGGGTCAAGTAATCCCGTAAAGTACGCACCCGCCAGGCCGCCCAATACCAAAAGCAACACCACAGCGATGATGATTAAAAGCTTCTTCTTACCTTTAGGTGGAGCGGCGTCCATACCTTCGCCGTCATCACCATCAGCTTCCATATCGTCATCGTCGGCCATGAAGCCCTCTTCCAGGTACGATGATACATCTGCACCACCATTACCTATAAACGGACTATAATGTCCGTTTGGTTAACAACTCGTTGCCAACAACGCCCTGACAAACCTGCCTGACCATCAAACATTATTAAAATGATCTGGCCGAATGTTTTGCTGACTAAGGCGTTTCAGCGAATCCCAAGATACCAAATGCAGTGTTCAGGGGGCAACAACAGTACGCACATGGTGCATTTAACCGTGTTCGCAATCAACACGGCATTTCCTGCCCGGTAAAGGATGCTTGTCGGCATCTACCTGCCCCGCTACTTCGTCCGCATCTGCACCCTTAACCCATTGAATATAAGCATTTTTATAACTTGGCACGACACATGCATATAAGTGGCCAAAGCACGTCGGTTAATCGCTGAACAGATGCTTAAAGAACGGGAATAAGGAATTTGGACTATGGAAAATACTTCATACATCGCGCTATCGCGTCAAGCGGGCCTACGCCGACAGATGAATGTCGTCGCCAACAACTTAGCCAATATGAGCACGCACGGATACAAAGCGGGCCAGATGATGTTTGTCGAGCACCTGACGAAATCAAAGGGTGGCGATAATCTCCTGACACCAAAAATGGCATATGTTCGTGACATCGCGACAATGACCGACACGAAGCCGGGCGCGCTCGAGACGACTGGCAATCCTTTGGATTTGGCCATTCAAGGCGAGGGCTTTTTGGTTGTGCAAACACCCGAAGGAGAGCGCTATACCCGAAATGGCCGGCTTCAGCTTGATAATGGCGGCCAGCTCGTCAATCAGCTCGGCCATCCTGTGCTCGCCCAAGGCGGCGCACCGCTCATTTTTGCACCGGAAGACACAGAGATTGTGGTTTCCAGAGACGGAACGGTTTCGACCAATAATGGCGAACTTGGCAAGCTAAGGGTCGTCCGGTTTGAAAATGATCAGGAACTGGATCGCACTTCAGGGGCGCAATTCACAACCAATGAAGACAATCCAGCTGAGGACATTGCCCAGCCAGAAATCATTCAGGGTGCCGTCGAAGGCTCAAACGTGCAGCCAATCCTTGAGATGGCGAACATGATCAGTGTTCACCGCGCCTATGACGGGGTGAAGAGTTTCATCGAGCGGGAAGACGAACGTCAACGGACGATGATCCGTAGTCTCGCTGCTGTGTCTTAAACAATTCAATTAAAGACCGCCGCACCAAAAGGTGACAAAGGCGGCTGAAATACGGGAAAAGGAAAAGAAAATGAGATCACTAGATATCGCTTCGACCGGCATGCTCGCGCAACAGCGCAATGTTGAGGTCATTTCAAACAACCTGGCCAACATGAACACAACGGCGTTCCAGCGACGCCGGACAGAGTTCCATGACTTGATCTATCAAGACCTACGTCGGGTCGGGTCGACGTCATCTGACTCAGGCAACGTTGTGCCGACGGGTGTCCAACTTGGTCTCGGTGTGAAACTCGCTGCAGTTTACAGAATCCATGAACAAGGCAACCTCACTGCGACGGACAACACGTTCGACATGGCGGTTCAGGGCAAGGGCTTCTTCCCGATCCAATTGCCGACTGGTGAAACAGCTTATACTCGCGATGGTACATTTCAGTTGAACCAGAACGGGCAAGTCGTCACCCATGATGGCTACCTATTAGACCCTGGCCTGACCGTTCCACAGACCGCAATCGATGTGACGATCAACGCATCGGGTCAGGTTTTGGCCAAAATTGAAGGCCAGGTCGCGTTACAAAACGTTGGGCAAGTTCAACTTGCCACGTTCCAGAATGAACCCGGTTTGCAAGCGATTGGTGACAACCTGTTACTCGAAACACCGGCGTCTGGATCACCGATCCTGGGCAACCCGGCAGCCGTCGGCTTTGGGTCCATTCTGCAAGGTTTCTTGGAAACTTCGAACGTGAATGCTGTTGAGGAAATCTCTCACCTCATTTCAGCGCAGCGTGCTTACGAAATGAACTCCAAGGTCATCCAGACTTCGGACGAAATGATGGGCACCCTGACGGCACTTAGATAAGGGCTGGCAAAGGATAAGGAGTGATACAATGCGTAAACTACTAATCCATATGACGGTGTTGGCTCTTGCAGGCATCGCGCCTGCATGGGCTGGGAACGTGCCCGCCGAGACGCTTGATCCAGCAGCGGTGTTCACAGGCGAAAAACCCATGCTGAATGAGCATATTGTTGTCGATAGCAATGTGGTAAGACTGGGCGATCTCTTCACAAACGCGGGGCAACGCCAGGAAGCTGCGGTTGCATATGCACCAGCAGCCGGGCAGCGGTCCATTCTTGATGCACGCTGGCTTTACCGTGTCGCGCGCGCTTACAAGATTGACTGGAAACCGCTCGGGGCAACGACCCAGGTTGTTGTCGAACGTGATTCCATCAGCATCCCTCAGGATGAAATTAAGTCTCAAATCCTGTTCGCCCTATCAGATCAGGGCATCTCTGAAGATATGGATGTTGAACTGGCTTCAAGGTTTCAGCAGATCTTTTTGCCCGCCGGAAACACTCCCACGGTGAATGTCGAAGATATCAATTATCAAGAGCGCAGCGGCCGTTTTGTTGCGACTGTTAGCGCCGGACAGGGAGCAGACTTTACGCGCTTACGATTGACCGGCCGGGTCTTCCGCTCTGTCGAAGTACCGGTTCTTAGTTCACGCGTTCTACGCGGTGACATCATCACGAAAGACGATGTTCACTGGATTAATATGAAGGCTGAACGGGTTCAACGCGACATCATTGTCGACTTCGAAGATCTTGTTGGCATGACTCCAAAGCGAGGCATCCGCGCAGGCTCACCGATCCGACGTGCAGATGTTCGCCGACCGGTCATGGTTGAGAAAAACAGTCTGGTGACGATCTTCCACACTGTCCCCAACATGGTTCTAACCGCTCAGGGAAAAGCCCTTCAAAGCGGGTCCGACGGTGACATTGTCCAGATCAAGAACCAGCGATCCAACCAGGTCATCGAAGCTGAAGTCATAGCACCTGGGCGCGTCGCCGTGAGATCTCTGGCAGATCAACTCGCACTGACGCTGAACTAGAATATCCACACAAGCCCGAAAACTTCGCAGCTTGATAAAGGAATAAGAAAATGAAAACGCAAAATTTAACCCGACGCATCCTTCCAATCTTGACCGTATGTGTTGCAGTGTCTGCATTAAGCGCTTGCAACGTCGCGTCACGATTTTCAGAAGTTGGCGGTGGTCCAAAGCTGACCCAGATTGAAAACCCGACCGCAAAGCCTGCGTATCGGCCCGTTAGCCTCCCCATGCCAGCCCCGCAGATTGCCGAGGATAATCCCAGCTCATTGTGGCGAAACGGCGCGCGCGCATTCTTTAAGGATCATCGTGCCAAGGAAATTGGCGATATCGTGACAGTGAAGCTGGACCTTTCCGACAGCGCGACATTGGCCAACAAAACCGAACGAGACCGCAACGATAAAGAAGACACCAACGTCTCCAACCTGTTGGGTCTCGAGGCTGAATTTGCCAAGGTCTTACCGCAAGCAATTAATCCGACTGCAGTCATGAGTTTTGACAATGTTCATCAGACCCAGGGCGACGGTGATATTGAACGCTCAGAAACAATTGATCTGACATTCGCAGCAGTCGTCACGCAGATCCTTCCGAACGGTTCGCTCGTCATTATGGGCCGCCAGGAAGTCCGGGTGAACGCTGAACTCCGCGAATTGCTCGTAACAGGCGTTGTCCGCCCGGAAGATATCGAGAGCGACAACACGATCAATCATGAGAAAATTGCCGAAATGCGCGTTGCCTACGGTGGCCGCGGCACGCTGAGCCAACTTCAGCAGCCGCGCTGGGGCACGCAAATTTGGGACATCGTATTCCCGTTCTAGGTTCCCCCAAAGGACCTAGTACTCCTTGGCCGACGCAGAACGCGTCGGCTTTTTTTTGCATTCCCATTTGAGAGCAAATCAATCGACGCATGCTCATCCATAAGAATGAGCATCCATCATCACACAGACCTGAAATCTGGACATAAAAAAAGACGCCCAAGGCGCCAGCATCGAAAAAATGTTGCCTTGGTTTAGACGGAAACGTTCACCTGCGTTCCAACTTCTGAAGGTGCAGAAACCCGATCTTCGGAGGCGTTAGCACTCTCGGAGCTCTCAACAACCTTATCCAGATCGCTGATATCAACAACGTCCTCTGCGCGCTCCGCAGTCCGCGTTGTCTCTTCTACTACTTCTTCTTGTTTGTCGCTGACACGCTCAAGAGTCTCCTCGAACTGCTTTTGTTGCACAACAGCAACCTGAAAAGCAGCGCTTGCCGCACTTGCGGCGACGATCGGAGGTCCTTGTATACTTTCTAAACGCATTCTGCTAACGTTCCTTTCGGAGTTACATTTCTTCTGAAATACTCCTCTACGTCATCATCATACACAATTTGATGCAATAAATGCAACTAAAATATTTGCATTTTGTTATAAAATATTTCAGGGAATTAATGCCTTGATATTAAACGGATTTTTGCTAGGCAATAAAAAGACGCGAGCGAATCAAAGACGTGTCCCAATAAAAAATATGCACAGGATTCTGATTTTAGCGATTCTTCGCGCAAGTTTCGCGCTAGCACGTGTATGGTGCGCCTGCGCTCTACTTTTCAGCAACGATATGGAGAGACGTTTCGACGATTAGTCGTCGCGGTGGGTCCGCTCCATGCGCTCGTGACGTTCCTGCGCTTCGAGAGATAAAGTCGCAATAGGCCGTGCCTCAAGGCGCGCAAGCGTGATTGGCTCGTCGGTCTCTTCGCAGTACCCGTATGATCCGTCCTCAACGCGCTCTAGCGCCTGATCAATCTTACTGATCAATTTGCGTGCACGGTCACGAGTCCGTAGTTCCAGCGAACGATCCGTCTCAATCGCGGCGCGATCTGCAATATCGGGCTCGATAATGCCCCCTTCCTGCAGCGTCTGAAGGGTATCATTGGATTCCTTCACCAGCTCCGCACGCCAGCTCAAAAGCTTTTGGCGGAAAAACTCTCGCATGCGAGGGTTCATGAATGGTTCTTTAGCGGTAGGCTTGTAGTCCGGCGACAGCGTAACACTCATTGTTCGGTCGGCTCCTTAGGCAAGTAGTTGGCCAAGCGCGCGGAATATAGTTGTGAGTCGCCCGTGCTGCAAGCACGTATTTGATTCAAAAACGTCACTCTATCATCTTGATTTAAATGAATGTTCGAAGTGCAAGCGCGAGCGCGGGTTAGACCCCTATCGCGTGAGCTTTGCGATCTCGACCTCAACCCGAAGCTCGACATCTTGGATCAAGTCGTTTAAGCGCGGATCGTCGCTGGTAATCTTGCGTTCGCGTAAGCGTCGGGCGATGTCCTGCAAGCGATCCTTTGAGATGGCACCGGCGACAAGACCCATTCTGATGCGATCCAGTTGATCAATGAGATCATTCCCATATTCCATCATCAGGCCGCGCGAACGATGATCAGTTGCGTCCTGCGTCTGCTCCACGGCAAAAATGCCATTAACAGATCCGACGCCCCCGGTCGTCTGGGCAGCTTCAGCTGCGTCGCTGCCTGCCGTGCCGCGAAGAGCTTCCACAAATGCGCCATCATCCGCGCCAGATTTTGCAGTCTTGCGCGTTGAAGAGGCTTCTTTTGCGCCGCCGGTCTTTGTGACCTTCATTCAGAATTCTCCCAGGCAATCAAAGATCGATGCCTATTGATGCGGAGATTCATACGTCCCCTCCACACATAATATAGTTGTCTATCACATCCCGGCGCACATTCGCGAGTAATTTCCATCGGCATCAAGCAAACAATCAACAAAATCCAAAATGCAAATGATAATGACTTGCAATTAGATTTTTATCCGAGTAAGAATGTCCTTGTTAATGATAATCATTCTTAATAAGTTGCCGTCGATGGTGATTTATTGAGGACAACCGTGGAACTGCATTGGGCCTCTGCAAAAAACCGTCCCAATGCGATGAGGAGAGACAAGAGAATGAGCCGACTACTAAAATCAATGAGTATTGCTGCCGTCGCCGTATCAGCATTGCTCTCAACACCTCCAGTTAACGCAGCCGATGAAGTAAACCTTTACTCATATCGCCAGCCGTTTCTGATCGAGCCACTCCTCAAAAGCTTTACTGACGAGACCGGCATAAAGGTGAACGTGGTTTTTGCGAAAAAAGGCATGCTTGAGAAAATTCAAGCTGCTGGTTCCAACAATCCAGCCGATGCCGTGTTGACCGTCGATATCGGTCGCTTGTACGGCCTCAAACAGGCAGGTGTCTTTGAGCCTGTGAATTCAGATGTTCTGAACGCGAATATCCCGGCGCATCTTCGCGACCCGGATGGCCTCTGGTTTGGCCTCACGCAGCGCTCTAGAATTGCGCTGACGTCCAAAGATCGCGTTAAGCCGGGAGAGCTTACGACATATGAAGATCTGGCAGATCCGAAGTTTCGCGGACGTATCTGTGTTCGCTCGGGCAAGCACTCCTACAATGTGGCACTCATTGCTTCAATGATTGCGCATCACGGCGAAGCAAAAACCAAAACATGGCTCGAAGGTGTAAAAGCGAACCTGGCACGGAAGCCACAAGGTAACGACCGCGCGCAAGCCAAAGCGATTTATGAAGGCGTTTGTGACGTCGCGATCGCAAACACCTATTACATGGGCAAAATGCAGACGAACGAGAAAAAGCCTGAGCAAAAGAAATGGGCCGAAGCAATCCGGGTAACATTTCTGAACCAAAATACGAGTGACCGCGGTGCTCACATGAACGTTTCTGGTGCAGGCGTCCTCAAAGGTGCCAAGAACAAGGCCGCTGCGATTAAACTTGTTGAATGGTTGTCTGGCGCCAAAGCACAGAAAATCTATGCAGAAGATAACTTTGAGTATCCGGCAAATCCTAGAATTGACGTATCATCACTCGTAAAGTCATGGGGTGATTTCAAAACCGACATGATCAGTATGGAAGATATCGCCACACGGCGTGAAGCCGCGACGAAACTTGTCGACGAGGTGAATTTTAACGAAGGGCCGACAAGCTGAACCCAGACTTACTATCTAAAATTGCCAGATGCGGGCGCCTTCCATATGGAGGCGTCCGTTCGGCATTTCTGGCGTCTGAGATATGACGACGCAATCCCTCTCCATGTCTGACGCTAAAAAGACGCTTCCGAGGATACGACTAAACCTCTGGAGCGTCGGCGCGTTGATCATAGCGCTCGCCGTAGCAGCGCCTCTGTTTACCGTTGTCGGCATCGCGATCACCGATAGCAGCGATATCTGGACACACCTCTATAATACTGTTCTGGGTTTATACCTCGAACGCACCATCATCTTGATGCTGGGCGTCGGCATCGGCACACTCGTCATTGGTACCGGCACAGCTTGGCTTGTCACCATGTGTCGGTTTCCTGGTTCGCGCATTTTTGAGTGGGCACTCTTACTCCCCCTCGCCGTCCCGGCCTATGTTCTGGCCTTTGTCGTGACCGATCAATTGGAGTACGCGGGCACCGTTCAGTCTGTGTTGCGAGATATGTTTGGATGGACCAGACCTCAGGACTATTGGTTTCCTGAAATCCGTTCAATGGGTGGTGCCATTACCGTCATGACGCTGGTGCTATACCCGTACGTGTACCTTTTGGCACGCTCCGCCTTTTTGGAACAATCCGTTTGTGTTCTTGAAGTATCAAGGACTTTAGGTAAGACAGCATGGGGCAGCTTTTTTCGCGTTGCGATCCCCCTCGCCCGCCCCGCTATTGTTGTCGGCGTAACGCTAGTACTCATGGAAGTCATAAACGATTTCGGCACCGTTGATTATTTTGCTGTCCAGACATTTACCGCCGGCATCTTTGACGTGTGGCTGAATATGAACAGCGTTGGCGGCGCTGCGCAGCTTTCTTCCGTGTTGCTGCTGGTAGTTCTGGTTTTGATTGTCACCGAACGGATGGCCCGGCGTGGGCGTAAATTTCACCACACATCGAACAAGTATTCAGAACTCCCGAGTTATCAGTTACGCGGGTCCAGAGCGGCACTTTCATTCGTCGCATGCGCGACCCCCGTACTTTTGGGGTTTGTGTTGCCAGCCAGCGTTCTAAGTCATTACGCGCTGTCATTTTATGAAGAAACCCTGTCCGCAGATTATTTCAGCTATGTCGCAAACAGCCTGACGCTTTCCGCATCCGCTGCCTTCATCGCTGTCGTGATAGGACTGTTTCTGGCGTACGCGGTTAGGCTGTCTCAAGGCCCTTGGGTGATGATCGCTGCACGTACAGCCAGCATTGGTTACGCCGTACCCGGCGCGATCCTGGCGGTCGGCGTATTGTGGCCGACAGGGGCGCTGGATCAATCTATAAGTTGGGTTGGCAACAATTTTGGGATCGCCATCGGTAGTGTTATGATCGGGACAATTGTGCCGGTTATTTATGGCTATCTGGTCCGTTTTCTAGCCTTGGCATACGGGACATCCGAAGCCAGCCTGGGAAAGATAACGCCAAACATGGACGGCGCTGCGCGCACGCTTGGCTCAAATCCATCTCAAGCATTGAAGCGTGTGCACTTCCCACTCATGCGCGGCAGCCTGATGACGGCGGCAATCCTTGTTTTTGTGGATTGCATGAAGGAACTGCCGCTGACGATTATTCTGCGTCCCTTCAATTTTGATACGCTCGCGACCTTTGTTTATCAGTATGCTTCGGACGAACTCTTGGAAGAATCTGCGCTTGGCGCGTTGACCATTGTCGGCGCGGGCATTATTCCGGTGATCTTATTGAGTGTGACGATAACGCGATCCCGACCCGGTAACCGTTAAGGCACCATCAGAAATTACACGGAGTGCCCATGAGCGGCCTGCATCTCAGAGCCATATCCCACGCATTCGGCGACAATCAGGTGCTATCTGGCGTCTCGGTTTATGTCGCACCCGGGGAGCTCGTCTGTCTATTGGGGCCCAGCGGATGCGGAAAAACTACGTTGCTGCGTTTGGCGGCAGGGCTAGAGCCTTTGCAAAAAGGTCAGATCGACATCAACGACACGCTTGTCGCTGACGGCACCAACTCGAATCAATTGCCCCCCGAAAAACGCGGTGCTGGTTTGATGTTTCAAGACTTCGCGTTGTTCCCGCACTTGAATGTTCGAGACAATATTACGTTTGGCATTGATTCAAAGAACAGCGACAGACGTGTTGCCTGGGTTGATGAAGCGCTGACATCAATGGGGCTTGTCGGATATGCTAACGCCTACCCTCACACGCTTTCAGGCGGCCAACAGCAGCGCGTTGCACTGGTCCGAGCATTGGCGCCTGATCCGCGCATACTATTGTTGGATGAACCATTCTCAGGCCTGGATGTCGCGAGACGGGCGCAAATTCGCACAGAGACACTTCGCCTCGTAAAGCAATCAGGTGTCGCAACGTTGATGGTGACCCACGATCCCGAAGAAGCAATGTTCATGGCAGATCGGATCCTAGTCATGAACGAGGGGCGTATTGTTCAGGATGGCACGCCCGTTGATTTGTATTCATCGCCACAAGACGCGTTTGTGGCCGAATTTTTTGGCCCCGTGAACAAATTCAAGGGCACGGTCAAAGCGCGTCGCGTTGAAACCCCGGTGGGTGTCTTCAATGCTGACGACTATGCCGACGGGACGATTGTGAATGTGCTGGTGCGCCCAGAAGGGTTTCGCCTTGCCGACGCGGACAAGAAGCCATTCCCAATGCCAGGTGATCATCTCAATCAGACCACGGTCGTGCTCGAAGTTGACACGGCCCGCCCGCTCGGGCGTTCCTCTTACGTCGCACTCAAATTGTCTTCAGGGCAGATCATTGAAACCCGCGTGCCCGGATTATTCCTTCCACCGCCGGGCGCACAAGTGTGTGTAGGCGTAAACACAGATCAAGCGCATGTGTTTCCCATCGCGGACACCCCTTAAGACCCGGTAAAGATTGCCGAATGGCACGGCTCAGAGACCAATGCTGCCCAGCTGCATAAGTTGAATTTCAAAATAATATTTTAAAATCAATAGCTTGAATTCTCACAATAGTTGGCATCAAGCTTGCTTATAACTATGCCAAAGGCACACGTGCGTCCGATGTGGGTGCACATAACACTAGAAGAAGGGGATCGGTCCATGAGTGGATACGGACTTTTCCAACCAGCGACGCTTGGCATGCAATCGCAAGCCCACCGTTTGAACACCATCGGCTACAATATTGCCAATGTGAACACGGGCGGCTTCAAACGCACAGATACAGAGTTTGAAACACTGTTGAGCGATACCACGTTTCAGCAAAGTGATCTGGGCGGGGTAAAGCCCTATGCGCGGGCCACAAATGACATTCAAGGGCTGATAACGCCGACGCAACGCCCACTCGACCTTGCGATCGTTGGGGATGGTTTTTTTGCTGTACAGCCGGAACTAACCGGAACCTCAGAGATTTTCTTCACACGAGATGGCTCGTTTAACGTCAATACAGTTGATGGGCAAACCAGCTCAGTGACCGCGGATGATGGCTCTACAATTACTGTATCCAATGGCTATCTAGTTGATAAAAATGGGTATTTTGTTCTCGGTTCGGCCGCAGATGCGAATGGGCAATTCTCGTCAAGCGCTGCGGCACCGATGCGTGTGGACCAATACGCATTTACAAACCAGGGTCAGCCAACGTCAACAGCTGCCTTCGAATTCAACCTGCCTGCAAACAATGAATTTGGGTCCACCGCAGAAACCTTCACATTGCGGACGTATGACTCAAACTCTAACGAACGTAATATATCCTTCGACTTCTCGCCAACTCAGACTGAGAACCAGTGGCGAATTGGCGTGCGTGCGGACAACCTCACGACGTCAACATTGGGCCCTGGCACAACAGCCACGACAAGTACAACAAACGCCGGAATGGCAACGGACACGCAGTTTGTGTTTAACGCAGCAACCAATACCGTCGAGTTGGAAACAATCGCGACAGGTGCCTCGGTGAACAACGCCTTCTCAAGTTACATTGCGGGCGATCAAATCACCTTTGCCGGTGCCGCAAGTGCAGGCAACAACGCAACGTTTACAATTTCAAACGTCATTAACAATGGCTCCACATTGGTTCTCAATGGGCCATTGACGGCTGAGTCGACAGGTGCTTTGGCCGTCACCGGCACATCCGCCGCCGCACTCACAAACCCTTTGACCTTCACACCGTTGGGACAGTTAACAACACCAACATCGATGAATTTCAGCGCCACGTGGTCAGATGGTGCGACGTCAACGTTCAGCCTGGACACAAGTGCAATGACACAATTCAACGGTGATTTTACAATCTTCCGGTCATCGCAAAATGGTCTGGGCCAGGCAAACATCACAGACCTGAGTTTTGACAATAATGGACAGGTCTTGGGAACGTTTGACGACGGCACACAGCGGGCCATTTACAAAATTCCGCTTTATAACTTTGCCAACCCAAATGGCTTGGAAACCGCCAATGGCATGATCTTCAAAGAAACAGGAGGTTCCGGGTCGGCGACAGCATTCTTTGGCGATCAGTCCTCGCGCGCGAGTTTCGTCGCCAGTGCAATTGAGATTTCAAACGTCGATATCGCAGCAGAATTTGCCCGTATGATCCAAACTCAGAACGCCTACAATATGAGCGCGACGAGCTTTAAAACCATCGACGAGATGACAACCGTTGCGCGCGATTTGAAGGCCTAACAGCGGCCTCAGATCACTGACGTTATGCGTAAAGTCGCCAAGAACCCTCTTTATTTGCCCCGGCACACCGCTGGGGCATTTCTTTTTCGCCTCAAACTGGGACCCGGCAAAACTTACCGAGCGGACCTGAACACGGCAGAAATCATCCATCAATAACGCGATTAAATCCACCTAACACATTGATATTATTTACTTTAAATACTGAAATTGTTGGCACGGAATTAGCATAGATACTGGCAAACCAGAAACCGCGCGGGCGGGAATTGATGGAAACGGGAAAAGCAAGATGACGACGATGCAGCAAATACTTTCAAATCTGATCATCAAGGGGATCACGCGAAGCTTGGTCGCGCTGTCTGTTTTAATCATGAGCACCGTCGCTGTAGATGCGGCATCACGCTTGAAAGATATCATTGATTTCGAAGGCGTACGGGACAACCAATTGGTCGGATACGGCCTTGTTGTTGGTCTGAACGGCACCGGCGATACCCTTGCAGACGGACATTTCACAAAACAAAGCCTTCAGGCCATGCTCAATCGTTTGGGTGTTAAGCCGACAGATGCGGGCTTGGACTCAGATAACGTCGCGGCGGTGATGATTACGGCAAACCTGCCGCCATTCTCCCGCCAGGGTTCTCGAATTGATATCACAGTCAGCGCACTGGGCGACTCATCCAGTCTACTTGGTGGCACCTTGCTGGTGACGCCGCTGTTGGGTGCGGACGGCGAAGTTTACGCGGTCGCACAAGGCCAGGTCGCCGTTGGCGGTTTTCAGGCACAAGGTGACGCCGAGACGATCTCCAAGGGTGTACCGACCTCTGGTCGTATCGCGAACGGTGCGATTGTTGAACGCGAAGTCGAGTTCGATCTGGCTGGCATGAACAGTGTAAAACTGACACTTCGTAACCCTGACTTCACAACGGCGCGTCGTGTCTCACAAGCCGTTAACGCTTTTCTTGGCACTGCTGCAGCTGTCCCAAGTGATCCATCAACCGTGCATCTTCGGGTGCCAACGAGTTACACAGACAACGTTGTTAACCTGCTCACAGACATAGAGCAGCTTCGTGTTGAGCCAGATCAGCTGGCCAGAGTGGTCATTGACGAACAGTCCGGCACTATTGTGATGGGCGAGAACGTTCGGATTTCCACAGTTGCGATTGCCCAAGGTTCGCTCACAATTCGAATTACCGAGACGCAGCAAGTATCACAGCCCGGCCCTTTTGCTGAGGTTGGCGCTACCGCAACGGTTGACCGCACAAACATCGAAGTCGATGAAGGCGAAGACAAGCGGCTTACTGTTTTGCAGCCTGGTGTGACATTGCAGGAACTTGTGAATGGCCTGAATTCCTTGGGCATTGGGCCACGTGACATGATCACCATATTGCAGGCGATCAAAACCGCCGGTGCCCTGCAAGCTGAAATTGAGGTGATGTAATGAGCGCTTTTGACACATCACCGGCAGCTGCTCAGTTAAGCGCAGCACGCCTTTCACAACAGCCCAATCTACCGAGTCTGAGCGGCGTGGATATGAAGCGCATGCGCGAGACCGCAGAAGACTTCGAGTCCGTATTTCTGTCAGAGATGCTTCGTCCAATGTTTCAGAACATCGAAGCCTCTGCCCCGTTTGGTGGCGGTGCCGGCGAAAAAATCTATCGCGATATGCAAGTCGATGAGTATGGCAAAGCACTTTCTAGATCCGGCGGTATCGGCCTCGCTGATTCCATCATGCGTGAAATGATCAAGATGCAAGAGGGGAAATAATGGACGTTTCAAAACGAATGGCAGATCTGGTCAGTGTAACCACACGGCTGATCGCAGTCCTTGAACGGGAAAATGAAATTCTCACCGAACGACGACATAGCGAGTTGAGCATTATTCTCGATGAGAAAGAAACGATCGCGCGTGTCTATCAAGCCCGAATAATGGGCCTCGAAGAGAATCCCGAGCTTCTTGACGATGCGTCAGATGAAGAACGTGAAGTCTTGGCAGAGCTTGCAGGTAAAGCCGATGCGCTGATGGCAAAAAATGCACAGATGCTTGAAATCGCAATTTCTGTGAGCCGCCGGGTCGTCGACCTGGTCGCTGAGGCTGTTGCCGAAGCCGCACCAAAGGCAGGCGTGTATTCCTCAAAAGGAAACACCGTCCAAGCACGGAATGACAGCGGCAATATGACGCTTTCTTTTAACGAAACGCTGTAGAACGCAGCGTTAACGCCATGAAAGGCGATTGATATGGGTACGATTACTCTCGCATTGAGAACCGCACAAAGCGGATTGCTTGCGAACCAACAAGCTCTGGACATCACATCGAGGAATATCTCGAACGTGAATACCGAAGGCTACTCACGCAAAGTGGTTGGTTTTGAGAACTCTGCCCTGGTCGGCGCTGGATCCGGCGTCAATATTTCACAAATTTCCAGACAAGTAGACCAAGGTCTCTTAAAAAGCTCGCGTCTCGAAAAATCCGAACTGAACGAACTGACCTCTCAGGAAACTTTCTGGGACCGGCTTCAGGATTTGTTTGGCACGCCTGAAGCCAACACATCCATCAGCCATACCATCACGCAATTCGGCGAGGCAATTGAATCGCTTGTGGTCTCCCCTAACAATGCATTGGAAGCCACGGAAACGGTGCGCCGTGGCGAGGATCTGACCAAACAGTTACAGCAAATGTCGATCGCCATTCAGGACTTACGCCTTCAGGCGGATCAACGGCTCAGTGAAGTCGCGACCGAGTTGAACACACTGGTCAACGAGATCGACACCTTAAACGACGATATTATTTCGGCCGGATCTGTTAGTCGGGAAACTTCAGATCTCAGAGATCAGAGAGATATCAAGGTCACGCGGCTCGCAGAACTTATCGATATTCGTTATTTCGCGCGGTCCGATGGCGACCTTGTGGTCTTCACATCAAGCGGAAGAACGCTTGTTGATACCGTGCCCCCCTCAATCACACACACGTCAGCTTCGTCCGTGACCCCAACAACGACGCACGCCGAGGGTGATTTCGGCGGCTTCTTCATCGGCAGCAGTGCGAACCCCGCAAACGATGCCACAACTGATATTCGTAACGGTCAGGCCAAGGGCTTGATCGACATGCGTGATACCGTGCTGCCCAACTTGCAAAGCCAAATAGACGAGTTATCGGCAAGGCTTCGCGATGTGATGAACCAGTCCCATAACCGAGGTGCACCATACCCCGGTGCCCAGGAATACAATGGCACCCGCATTTTTGTTGAGCCAACAACGCAACTTTTCAAGCTCGACCCCACCAACTCGGCTGACGATGTCACAATCTCATTGTTTGATTCTGCTGGTGACCAGAGCGCAACCACGACCCTAAACACAATCATGACAGGGGCCGGCCTGTCAGCGCGCGGTTCAGGCAATGACTGGACCATCAGCAGCGTCGCGACAAACCTGCAAAGCTGGCTCCGAAACAATGGCGCGACAAGCGCCACAGCTGCAATCACAGACGGTAACTTTGACATCGCGTTGAACACCACGTCATTGAACCTGGCGTTCCGGGATGAAACAGCTACGGCGAACGGCTCAACAGCAGCGGACGCCGAGATTGGTTACGACTCAAATGCTGACACCGTCATTGATGAGACGGTACAGGGGTTCTCGAATTTCTTCGGGCTCAATGACTTCTTTGTCGACAACCTCGCTGACAATGTTTGGGAATCAAACGTCCTTTCAAACACAGCAACCAGCCCATCATCCACGCAAACTCTGACATTCAGAAGTACTGCTGGATCGCTCGGGACCTTAACGATTGCTGCCGGCACCAGCCTTGCGGATATTGTGACGCAGGTTTCCAACGACACGACACTTAGCCAAACGATTACCGCTGCTGTCGTCCCTGATGGCTCAGGGTCACGCATACGGTTCTCACACAAACAGGGCTCAAGCATTCAAATCACACAAGCGACAGGCAACACATTTTTGTCTGACAACGGCATCAAACAAGCCGACGTCAGGGTTTCCTCTTCGCTTCAGGTGCGCGCTGACATCCTCACCACTCCGCAAAAAATATCCACAGGGCAACCGACTTGGGATTCATCACGCGGGGTTGCGGGGGAATACCTTATGGGTATTGCGGACGAAACAATCGCCCAAGACATGGCGATAACATTGAACGGCACCTCGGCATTCAGCATTGCCGGCGGCTTACCTGTCGTGAGCATTTCGTTTTCTGAACGCGCCGCTGCGATCGTTGCTACGAACGCATCACTGGCGAGCACGCACGAGCGAAACACGGATGCTCAGAGATCTCTGAGCGAAGCACTCGATCATCAATTTGAGTCTGAGCGCGGTGTAAACCTGGATGAAGAGATGGCCAATCTGATCATCTTTGAACAGGCATTTGCAGCATCAGCACGCATTATCACCACCATCCAGCGCATGTTCGACGCGCTCGAGCGGGTCTTGTAAGGGAGAGTTGATCAATGACACGTATTTCTAGTTTTTCGTCAAACACGACCTTGATCAATCAATTGCTCCGGACCCAGGAGCGTCTTTTTGATCTTGAAACCCAGGTCACCAGCGAGAAGAAATCACAAGATTACCTGGGCATCGCCGTCGGCTCACAACGCCTCGTAAACCTGGAGAATACAAAATCTCAGCTTGAACGATTCATCAACAACAATACGCAGCAAAATGTGCGGTTGAGCATTGAAGAGACCGTTGTGAATGGCATTCAAGAAGCTGTGAAAGAATTTAAGGCGACACTCATAAATTATGAAACTGGCAACGAAAAGACCCGCGAGTCTGTAGAGCAGGTGCAAATTCGAGCACAGCAAACTTTGCTCAGCATGCAGAACTTCCTGAATACAGATGTTGCCGGACGTTTTATCTTCAGTGGCAGCCGTGTGACCAACGAACCCGTTGAGCTCGGCGTTACGACGGTCGCGGCGTTCCAATCCATTTATGACGGTGTCCACGTCACAGTCCCAACAACACGTGATGCCCATCTCGAGCGGTTCTCGTATGCCCAGGATGAAAACAACAAAGCTGCGCAGTTTGTGAATCCCGCCAACTTTCTATCGTTTGCGCAGGATGCCGATGGCGTCACAACCACGGGCGGAAATAGTTCAATCACAGCGACATCAGCGCTTTTCTCTAACGTTGCCGTTGGGTCTACAATCAAAATAGAGAATACCGCGTCGAACAACGGCACCTATACAGTCGCCAGTGTGACAAACAGTGGGCGGACGGTTCAGGTTCAAACCACGATGTTAACCGACGAGTTAAACGTCGCGAACACCAACATCTCATACCGCAATGTTGCAAAGCCAAACGAAGAGATAACGCTGGGCCCGGCAAACTATGGTGATCTCACGTTTAACCGTGCAGCGAACACGATTGTTACGTCGTCAGCGAACAGTCTGTCAGCGTTGACTGTGGGCTCACGTTTCACGGTAACGGGAACCACTCAAAACAACAGCGACTATACTGTTGCCAGTAATGATGGCACGACAGTCACCGTTGTTGCGAACAAACTAACAGACGAAGGTCTTGGTGCGGGTAATACATTCTTTGATTCTTATGCCGGGTCTCAGGTTGTCTTTACCGACGTTGGTACGGGCACAGACACCATTGCCGTGCAGCAATTTGGTGGTGGCGGTGCCGTGCCTGACGTGTTCAATGGTCTCGCCGTCGGAGACACAGTCACCATTGCCAACTCGGCATCAAACAACTCGACATTCACCATCAATGCGATCTCAACAGACGGTTCAACGATTACCGTCAATGAGTCTGTTACCAACGAAACCGACTTGGATACAACATTTACAGGGTCCAATAGCTTTGCCTATACAGCAGGCACCCAACTTGATTTCTCAATCACGGCTGGTCCGACATATAACCTGATTATGGAAGATAGCGGCGGCACAGCCGTACCAGGCGCATTCTCAGCACTCAAAGCTGGCATGCAAGTGACCGTTAGCGGTACAGCATCAAACAACGGAACCCTCACAATTGCGACCGTGAGCGCAGATGGTTCCGCCGTAACATTTGTGGAGCCTGTCGTTGGCGAAGTTGATGCCAACGGTGCCCGATTACAGTCGTTCGCTGCTGCTGGAAAAATCTCAGCAACACCCTATTATTCTGGCGATAGTTCTTCGACGACCCACCGAACCAGCACTCTTCGCAGTTTTGAAAGTGATCTGACCGGCATTGATCCAGCGTTTGAAAAAGCGATCCGGGCCATGAAAATTATCCTTCAAGGCGAGTTCGGATCTGATGGCGGGTTGGATGAAAATCCAGAACGAATTGCTCAGGCAAGATACCTTCTTGAATCGTCTCTAGAACTCACTGTGAGTGGCACACCACCCTTCGGTACAGAGCTAACAAGCAACCTGGAGCAGCTTCAGCAGAACAATGGCTTTAATCAGGTCTTATTGACGGATCAGAACAAGCTGCATAAAGATTTTATTGGATTTATCGACAGTGCTATCGCTGATATTGAGAATTCTGACCCTCTTGCGACGATCACAAGGTTGCTGGATGATTCCCGCGCCCTTGAAGCCTCATACCAGACGTTCTCAAGAATTCGCCAGCTTAGTCTGACTAACTTCTTGTAAATAATACTAAAAATAGGTCTGGCGGTGATCTTGATTAGACGCAGATTACCCTGTTCCAACAGCCCAAAAATGTTATGATGACCGGAGGAAATTAGCCATGGATGGATATGCGATGAGTTCTCAAGAGAATAAACTTAAAAGTTATGAGCGGGTTCCAGAAGCCGGGCAGCCTGCGCAGACCGAAGCTTGGGCACTCCTTGAGGCCGCAAAACGCATGGCTAGTGCAATCGTCAGTGGGCCGCAGGACAACAAAGAAACCAAGGAAAATATGAAGCACGCGCTTCGTTTGAACTGGCGTTTGTGGACAATCTTCCAGGCAGAACTCCTGGATGAAAGCTGCACGGTTCCTGACGAAATTCGCGTCAACATGCTGACCCTATGCCAATTTGTAGATAAGCAAACGGTGAAAATCCTTGCGGGTCCAACGCCAGAAATCATGGTGCCACTCATTGACATCAATAGAAACATCGCGGCGGGTCTCATGAACCTGCCTGAGCGCAGTTCCGAGGAAACAGCGGCGCCAGCGGCACCGGCTCCGGATGGACAGACAAAAATCAATATTGATACTGAGGCTTGATCTGAATTCCCACATCAAACGCGCAATGCATTCTAACTTTTCGCGCATTCTGATGTTTTGAAATTGATCGACTTCCTTTTATAGTGAGATCGCACAAATCCTAACCATAGAATGAGCGCTCAGCATTGATGAACGACCAAGCGGCACCAGAACAGTTCCTCGACGATATTAATGATATAATTGGGCTCCTTCATGAGCGGGATACTGATGGTGCGCTCAGCCTGATACAAACATGTCTGCCGAAATATCCAGACTCCACAGAATTATTGTTACTGACGAGTGTCTGTAGCTACCACCAGGGCGACATTGGACGCGCCATCGAGTTATGTGAAGCCGCGCACAAGATATCACCTGATGGACAGGAGATTGTCGATAGCCTCGCCGTACTCCACGTTCTGGTCGGAAACCATAATGAAGGACTTTATTACGCTAAACTCGCGACGACCTTGGAACCACATCGCGATATTCCTGATCTGCTTCCGCTCGAGTTTTCCAATTTCTTTGACGCGCTGAATGCCTCCCGACCATCAAGGCATTACCTCGATGGGATATACAGTTATCATTCGAGGGCGTTTTCCGACGCAATCAGTGATTTTGAACGTGAACTCAGAATCAATCCGGAAAATCATGCTGCGCTTAAAAAGCTCGGCGACTCCTTTGTACAGATGTATCAACCGACAGACGCGCTTCGTGTCCTTACCAGCTATGCGGAACGCGCACCCGGTGACGGCGAAGCCAGCGCACTGATGGCGAATGCGCACACTCGTTTGGCTCAGTTTGATGAAGCTGAGACCTTGTGTCGGAAGGCTCTGGAAGAAGCACCTGGCGCAATCAACGTCGCAACGCTTGTTCTTGAAGCCTCCATGTTTTTTGATGAACAGCGGGCAGATGTGCATCAGGAGTTTCTTGACGAGTTGGGCAAGCGTATCGATGCCGCACTTGTTGATGAAGATCTTTCCGACCGCGTTCCACGTCAACGAACATCAGATGAGAAAATCAGAATCGCCCTGGTCAGTGACCGCCTGTTTGATGGCGACCTCGCGAGTTTCTTGCTCCCAGTTTTAGAGAATATTGATAAGACGCGGTTCACAATCACCACTTACCAGTTATCACCAACAGGCGGTGCAATTTTCAATGAATTGAAAGCCAAGTCTGAAAACTGGCGACGTATTATTGATATGGATGATGATGTCGTTGATCTAATTCTTGATCGCTCGAACACTGACATCGTCGTTGATTTATGCGGCTTCTCAGAAAACAGCCGTCCAGCGCTTCTGAAGATGTCTCAGAACCGGGTCGTGACCAATATGTTCTGCCTTCCTCACGGGGACGGCATGGAAAATATGAACATGGTCATATCAGACGCTGTAACGGCCAAGGTCGACACCGCGAATTTGTTGCCGCATCAATCCGGCTTTGAGATCGATGGAAGCCTGATTGCTATCAATCAGCCGCAACTGATGGGCGATGTAAGTGCGTTGCCGGCACTTGCGAACGGGCATATCACGTTTGGTGGCACGGCCTCTCTCAAGCACTTTTGCGCCGAAACCATTGATATGTGGGCCGCAATCCTGAACGCTGTACCCGATTCGACGTTACATCTTGGATACGTTGAAAAGATATCACCCGATGTAAAAGAGAGAGCGATCGCACTGTTTGATGAAGCGGGTTTTGAAGGGCGAGTCTCGCTTTGGAATACGGATTACGATCAGCGCACGAACCCGTCTTATTTCAATCAGATTGATGTTTTTCTGGATACCTGCACTGTCGGCAATGTATTGACCGCGTGCCATGCCTTATGGATGGGTGTACCGGTTATATCAAAACAGGGCAAAACCCGTCGTGCCATGATGGTTTCAAGCGCGCTGAATGCCGCAGAAAAATCACAATGGATTGCGCGTACTGTCGATGAAGCAGTTGCCATTGCAACGGATCTGACGGGAGATCACGAAAAGCTCTCCGAAATCCGAAGCAACCTGCGAGACGACATCAAAGCATCATCGCTTTTGGATACCAGTAGCCATGTTAAAGCACTGGAAGACGTGTTTGAGAAAAGTGTCGCCGCGCAAACGTCCGAAGCCTAAGCGCTCTCATTTTCTTCTATTGGCGCTTCGCCGCTTTCTTCCTCAAGGCTGGTTCGCAGGCTTTCAAAAACCTGAATCTCGTGGCCAATCAACTTTTGCGTCAGCTTCAGCGCGTTGTAATATTTTTTATTGTCCACATGCCCAGAGATCTTATCGCCCAACTCCTTGGCACTTGGCGCGGCCGCAACGTAGTCTGCCAAAAACTGCCTGAAGATTGAGATATAGTGATCTTTTTTCTCAGGAAACATGTATGCGCACTGCAATGCAAAATAGACCCGCGCAGCAGGCGTTGCCGTTTCCGCTTCGGACAAAATCTCTTTTTCGCGTAAGATCGCGGCTTCGTTGTGAATAAGCAGGCTGGCATTGTTGCCGATGTTTTCTACGACGGCGCCATTGATGATCATCTTATCACCAGCTTTAAAATCTAGTTTTAGGGGCATGGATTTCTTCCTTCCTAACCTAATGCTACGAGACTGAACAATCTCTGTATGTAACTACTATCAAATAAGATATGGCACATAAAGCGCGCCAATCAATGCTTGTATTCATTTGCCATTTTCTGAAGGTCCGTGCGAAGCCGCTCAACAACATCTGACCAGTCGCCGCGCGAGGTCTGGCGATACAGCCGCATGGTGTCATACCAGGGTGTTGTTTCCCCCACCCGGCCCCAACGCCAATCAGCAGCCGTCGGCAGCATGAGCCATACTGGTTGCCCAATCGCACCAGCGACATGTGCCACAGATGTATCCACACTAATCACAAGATCAAGCTTGGCAATGATCCCGGCTGTCATTGCAAAATCGCTCAACTGATCAGACATATCCAGAATGCGGTCCTGCAGGTTCAATTCGTCAATTTTAGCCTCAGCACCACCCTTCTGAAGACTAAAATACGTTATCCCGTCAAGATCGAATATGGGTGCAAGCGCCTCAAGGGACGTGCTCCGCAGGTTGTCTCGCTCATGGCTCGGGTTACCTTGCCAAACAACGCCTACGGAGAGATTACTCGGTCGCTCAAAATCGACTTTTGGCGCTTTCAGGTAGCCACCCGCCAAAGGGATATTATGCAGGTCAGTCTTTAACAGACGTGGAAGTTCCATCATTGAAATCTGATAATCGACTGACGGGATATCTTTTCCAAGTTCATGTACACCAGCTGCCCCTTCAATTGTTCGAAGCAGGTTGAACAAGGGATAGAGACAGCAGCAATGAACGCGCGCGCCCAACCCGCTTAACAACCGTACATATCTAACGAACTGGATGGAGTCGCCCATACCCTGTTCTGGGTAAAGCAGAATGGATTTCCCCTTCAGGTCCTGTCCCTGCCAAATCGGTGCTCGCGTCGGAAGCGGCTGTTTGACGAAAGTCGCTGTCTTTAAACGCCACGCGTATTCACTCCAGCCGGCGTTAAGATCACCATTTGAAAGCAGTTCCAGGCCCAGATTAAAATGCGCCTCTGGGTGATTGGGATCAATTTTCAGCGCCTCGCGGAAAAGCGCCTCCGCCTCGTCAAATCGGTCTAAACCAGCCAACGCCGAGCCTTTGTGAACAAGTGCAGGCACATAATTTGGTTTGCGCTCAATAATGATATCAAGCTCTTGAATAGCTGCTTCGTAAGCACCCGCCGCATTGAGCGCTGTTGCAAGACCGAGGCGCGTAATGATGTTTTGAGGCTCCAAAGCCAATGCCCGCCGATACGTGGCGACGGCCTCATCTCGCCGCCGCAGCCCGCTCAAAGCCAAAGCAACATTACGAACGGTCCCAACCTCATTTGGGAACAGTTCATCAATCTTCCGATAGGCTTCATAGGCCTTATCAAACTGGTGGAGTTCCTGATAAGCATGCGCGGATGCACGGAGCGCCTGATGCGCGTTCTCGTCCAATGCCAGCACCTGCTGAGCGACCTCGAGCGCTTGACTATAATACTCTTCAATCAACAGAATCTTCGACAGGTTCTGCAAGGCGACCATAAAATTTTCCCGCGCCCGCACAGCTTGTTTTAAATAAGAAATCGCCTTTTCATTTTTCCCATCCTGATGGGCAAGAATACCCATAAAGTGAAGCGCGTCAGGTTCTTGTGGATTGATCTCAAGCACTTCACGATAGCGTTGTTTCGCAGAGGCGATCTTGCCAGCCTGATGAAACGCAAAGCCTTCCGCCATTAACGCCGAGACCCGCGCTATTTCCTTTTGAGATATCTCAGGATTATCTATCATGTGAAATCATGCGATCTAAAAATTACCATCGTTCAGAGAATTATAAATATAACTGCAAAGAGTGTCGCCAATGTTAACACACCGTATCGGTATTTCCTGGCAGCTTACGGATCTGCATGGCTGGGGTGTGTTTGGTCTAAACCTCGCGGATCAACTTATACAGAACGGCCCTGTCCCGCCGCTATTGTTGTCAGAACCATTCATAAAATCAATTAGTCCTGACGTCGAGAAACGGCTTCAACCGTACTTTACGGAACAGGCCAATTTGCTGGCACAGATAGACGCGGCAAACCGTCAGGCCACCCTCAACGAAGTTCTTTTGCTTCACAGTCTCGGCAATTCATTCATTCACTCTCCGATCAGTGACAAAGTCCGGGGCCACACGAACGTTGGGTTTGTTTTTTTTGAAAACATGGAGATGGACGATCACGCGATGGATCGCGCCAAGATGTATGACAAGATTATTGCGGGCTCAAGCTGGAACCGCGATGCGATCCGAGACATGGGGTTTGAGAATACAGATTTTGTGTCACAAGGCGTCGACCTCAATCGCTTCAAACCAAGGAAAAAGGCCGGCACGTTCGGCGATAAGTTCATCGTTTTCTCTGGCGGCAAACTCGAACTTCGAAAAGGACAGGACATCGTACTTGCCGCCTTCAAAGAATTTCATGCCAGACACGATGACACACTCCTGTTAACGAACTGGCACAACCCCTGGGCTGAAACCGCAAAGAATATGCGCCTGTCGCCGCATTTTGATCATGAACCCGGTATTGATAATGGCGCGATCGACTTCAAGAACTGGGTGAGTGCTGCGGGCTTACCGGACGGTGCGCATATCGATGTTGGCGTCGTGCCGAACTCTCATATTCCATCAATCATTGGCGAAGCCGACGTTGCATTGTTCACCAACCGGTGCGAAGGCGGGACAAATCTCGTTGCCATGGAAACTATGGCCAGCGGCATCCCATGCATCTTGTCGTCCAACACTGGACATCTCGACATCATCGACGGGGATAATTGTTATCCTTTGAAACAGCAGAATGCATCGCCGAAAGACGTTGACCCTACAGGCCTGTGGGGTGAATCAGATATTGAGGAAATTCTCGAAAATCTTGAGAAAGCTTATCAAGATCGCGACGATGCGCGTACACGCGCTGCTGCGGGCGTGGCCTCAATGGAAAAGTTATCCTGGAAAAATCAGACAGAGCTTTTGGTGTCATCAATTCGTGAATATATGACCTGATCCCAAAGTACCTGAATGCCTATGATAAAGACTTGGTGCCGTTATTCTCGATGATTTCAGATAATCGCATGACCATTTGCGAGATTGGCACAGATCGATCATATCGATCGACACACCGGAATAATCGCGTGGTTTCGTACCAATCGCTTTGATCTCCCGCTTCCATCCATCGCCAGCACGGAACTTTCGGCAAGAGCACCCAACAAGGTGTCCCCATTGAGCCTGCCAAATGCGCGACTGCGGTATCTACTGAGATCACCAGATCGAGATTCTTGATCAATGCGGCGCTCTCGAGCATCTTGCCATGATCCTGATCAATTTGCCCTGTCAGTTTATCGTACGATTTCAATGCGATACCTTCAGGCAATCTGGCGATCTGATCCAGCCCGTCGCCAACCTGCAAACTGATCCAGTTCACATCACATTCAAGTAGCGGCAGAAATTCATCAAGAGGTGCCGATCGTTCTTCGTCCCGGCTATGTTGACTATTGCCCTGCCATGTAACGCCGATATTGAGCCTGTTCCCATCCATCTCTTGAGACCATTGCCTAACCCGGTCCGGGTCTGGTGTCATCCATTGCCCGAAAGGAATATTCTCAGGTGTCGTTTCAAAGATTGCCGGCAAGCTAAACACATCAATATACAAGTCGAATGCTGGCAGCTTTTGCTCGAATTCAATCACCTGAACATTTGGCTGCTCTTCCAACGATATAAACAATTCTCGGAAACCCTTGAACACCATAAAGACAACAGCTTTAAACCGGCGGGCTGTTTCCGGCACGTATCGGGCGCACATCAGGGCATCACCGATCCCTTGATCACACCCAATAAGAAGTGTCTTTTCCGATATACCGTCTTGGTCCAGTTCTTGCCAGCAGGCCGCATTAAGTTGTGCTAAGGGCTTTGTTTGATACACCTCATCTTGCAGTCGGCGCATGAAATGCGGCCAGGCTTCACTATAGCGTCCCTGTCGCAGTAAGAATTGCGCATACATAAAATGCGCCATATCCAAAGGCGGTCGACGTCTTACAAGCTGCCGGTAAAGTTGTTCAGCCTCAAACGCAGCGCCAGAATACTCGAAGCTTATCGCTCGTTTAAGGGTGTTGGTGAGTTGTGCGACATTCATATGCGGACAATCTCAATACGAATTTCTAGGAGAAAATATTGAGGATAGATCCTGCTGGAGGCGGGGCTTGCTGAAGGCGATCCGTCAACGCAGTCGCAAAGCTACTGTTGATCTCAAAAGACAATGAAATTACCCGAAGCGTATTACCAAGATCTGCCTTGAGATCTTCGATACGTGTATTGCGCTTTTCCTGCTCTTCAAACGTCAATTCAAGTAATTCAGTATCCGCAACGGCAAACTCTCGTTGAACAGATGTCTCAAGAAACAGCACTGACGTTATTGTATTTGAAGTTGTCGAAATTGCGTTGGCGACCTTGTTGTCCAGGTCAGTCAGGAATGTTGTCAGGTCACTATTGTCCCCACTCAATGAGCCAACAACCGGCTGCAACGCCGCCAGTTCCGCATGAGATTGCTTGAGCTTTTGAATGACTTCGCCGTCGTTAAAATCATTGTGAACAAAAATATAAATATTATTCAACCGGTTTGCAGCTTCGTCGCGTTTTGCTTCGAACGCAGCGACCTCATCGGCCGTCACGTTGTCATCATCACTGATCGTGGCGCGGAGCGCTGCCAGCTCTTCCTGAAGCGCTTCTAGCTGACCGTTATTGTTACGATTACCCTCGCGATAAGCTTCCAAAAGCGGCAAAGATGCGACCAGCTTTTTTGATGTCTCTTGCAACGCTGTAATGCGATGCGAAGCCGAAGACTGGGCATTATTGATGGTATCGACCTGCTCGTTAAAACGACCAATCAATGTGTTTTGCAGATTATTGAACTGGATTTCAAAATTAGAACGGATGCCAGCCTGGCCAGCGCGCGCTAAGTCCGATGCTAATACTGAATCAACCATTCTTCTAACTCCTAATTCGGGCATTCTACCCTACCCTTTTGTAGCAGGAATCGCTGGAAATTACCAGTGTTTCTGCAGAAAACTGGCTAATTTCGTCAACGTGATATTAATTTAAGGAAGATAGCGTATCTGCTAGTATTCTATCACCTTGGACAGATGAGTAAGATCACACCATGACGAACCCCAACGCCCCGACGGAACAAGATCGTGCGGACCTCCGCGAGCGTAATCTCGCGGCATTTCACAAATATAGCAGTCAAATGGCCGGCATGCTGGAAAACCACAAACCGGCAACAAAATTGATTTTTGATGAAGACGGTCAGCCAGATATTCTGTTCGAAGGGCAAAAGTTCTATGACGGCCGCCATGACGAAATTGTCGCTGAGCAGTTGAAGGCCTTCGAGGAAAACCCATCCCGATTCAACCTCGCCGTTCCTCAACCCGGTGAAAGCGACAAGTACGGTACTGAATTCACAAACAATTTGCTTCGCCGGTTGGCTGTTGATGGCGACATGGAGTTTTTGGTTCGCCGCCGTGACCTGAAGTCCTTTTTTGCGATTGTATTTGGGATTGGTCTGGGCGGGCACATTGACGGCATTGTTGAAATTTCAGATTGCCGTTCACTGATCTTTATCGATCCAAATATTGAAACAATGTATCATTCGCTGGAAGTTTATGACTGGGCGGCGCTTTTCGAGTCACAAGTCGAAAAACGCGCTTTGATCGAGTTCGTGATCACAAATGATGCGAATTCCGCCTTTGAGGCCATCAAGTACAGAATTAGATCTGTCAGCTCTCCCTCTATCGATGGCACGCATCTATGTGTTCACTACAACAATGCAATGTTCCAGGAAGTTCAGCAATTAATTCAAAAGAACGGCAACCTTTTGCTGGCCGGTCTCGGTTTCTTTGACGACGAGCGTGTCATGATCAGCAATACCCACAAAAACATTTCCATGGGGGGCGCGCATATCTATCAACAAGTTTCGGGCAAGCCGGTCCGAGTTCCCTGTTTCATTGTTGGTTGCGGCCCGTCGCTTGATCAAGACCTGGCGGTCATCAAGAAGCATGCTGACAATGTTATCGTTATTTCCAGCGGTTCCGCACTGGGCCCCTTGCTCAACGCAGGTATAACACCAGATTTTCAGATGGAAGTTGAAAACGTCGGCATTCTGCCAATTATGGAACACGTTGCGGAAGAACACGATATCTCTGAAATTTGCCTGGTGACATCAACGACCGTGGAACCGGAAATCGTTAAGTACTTCAACAGGATCATTTACCATTTTCGCCCTGCTCTCAGCCCTTATGGTATTTTTTCGGACAACCCCAAAAACACCATTCCTTTCCATGACCCGTCTGTTGTGAATTCAAGTCTCGGCTTTGCGCAGGACCTTGGTTTTCGCCAGTTCTATTTCTTTGGATGTGATATGGGAACGCGAGACGCTGATATGCACCACGCGAAGAATTCCTATCACTTTACGGAGGGTGCACAGCTGCCCGACAACGATTTTTGTATCCCGGTGCCCGCGAACTTTGGCGGCGAAACAAAAACCAGCCGCGGTTTGTTCTGGGTCAAATCAAGTGTTGAGAATGCGATATCGCATAACCGGGCCGGACGAAGTTACTACAATTGCACGGACGGGGCGTTTATCGAAGGCACCATTGCGAAGTTTGCCAAGAAAGTATCAATCGACGAGATCGATGACCAAAATTTCAAACATGACTTCGTTGCCAAGACAGTTGAAAACTGCTCCGTCATGCCAGACGAGGTCTTCAACGCGCTTTGGAATGATGAGCACATCCAGGAAATCATTGATGACTGTATCGACCGTTTAAAAGCTATCTTTGAAACCGCTAAATTCGTGACGGACAAAGACTTTCAGATCGATATCAACAATGTTGTGTTTCATTCTGATACGTCGACGAAACGTGGCATTGCGACGATGTTCCGCGGCACAATCCATATGGCATTGTTATCAGCAGAATTTTATGCAGGTCGGATAAACCACGATGAAGACATTGAAGAGTTTGAAGCCGCCTGCCGCGAAGAATTAATCGATTTATGCGATATCCTTCACAAAGAAGCGACAGAACTTGTGGAAGATTTATCCAAAGAGAAAGCTCTGCACTAAGAAAAACGATGACTGCTCAGTGCTTTTCGAACATCTTCGATTGTGCTTGGCCAGTCACCAACTGACGGCTGGCGAAACAATCTCATATCCGGATACCAGGGCGTGTCGTTACGGTTTAGCATCCAGCGCCAATCGGGAAAATGCGTGATCAACGTCCACACGGGTTTGCCAATTGCACCCGATAAATGCGCAAGTGCTGTATCCACACTAATCACCAGATCAAGGCACTGAATGGCCGCAGCGACATCTTGAAATGGCAATTTTTCCTCAAACATTTGACCGGGTCGATCAGCCTTGCCCAGCTCCAAAACCTGATCCGCAGCGTCGCCCACCTGCAAACTGAAAAACGATACATCTTCTTGGGTGAGAAGCGGCTGCATCAAGTTTAGCGGGATAGATCTTTTATAATCCGTTTTGTTATCAGGATTTCCTGACCATGCGATACCAACTTTTGGCCTGCCATCAGCGCCGGATAATTTTTGCCGCCATTCCTGCAATTTTGAATGATCAACATGAATGTAGGGTATTGGCGCGGGTATGGTCTCGAGAGTTATCCCGAGATAGAAAGGCAAACTGAGAAGAGAAACTTTAAAATCGACATCCTGCGGCGCTTCGTCGACCGCAATGCATTCTGAGACACCCTCAACATCGCTAAGAAATTCGACCAGGACCCGCTGACACTGCAAAACCACGCGGGCATTCATATCGGCCAGTGATTTGGCAAAACGAACAAACTGGATTGTATCGCCCAATCCTTGCTCGGCATAAACCAGAATTGTCTTACCGTTGAGATTCTCGCCATTCCACATTGGTGCCGGGCATTGATCGGCCCAGGTCGGCGCGTCCCGGCCTATCACTTTATTTCTTAACTCGAAGCCATCCCAACCGCTTTCCAGATTCCCCTTAAGCAGTTCAAGCAATCCCAGATTATACCGTGCGAGCGCATGTTCCGGGTTTCGACGCAGGCAGCTCCGAAACATCGCCTCTGCGTCTGCGAATTTCCCGCATTCGTTCAGAACAGAAGCCAGGTTTATCATGGTATCTGTCTTTGATCCGCCCAGCCGCAATGATTTCCGGAGGACCATTTCTGCCTTCTTCGGCATCCCGGTGTGCAGGTATGCGATTGCGAGCGCATCCAACAATCTTGTGTCCCGAGGTATCGAGGAAATCGCCTGTTCCAGCAATGGCAACGCCGCTTCGAACTTTTCTGAAACAACAAGACCGAGTCCAAGCCCGGCTTTCGCCATCCCGTTTTCGGGATCCAACGCCAACGCTTCTCTGAAGAACCGGACCGCATCAGAAATGGCATTCGCCGAAAGCGATGCCTGCCCCTGCCCGATCAAGTCTTCGACTGTTGTTTGAGTGGTTGTCATAAATTCAGAATGCCATGTCGGACATCAATCACCAACACACCTGTTCCGAGGCTTTGATGGCAATCAAATTTGCGGCCAGAACAAAGAAAACGACCGCCACTTTTCAGTGACGGCCGATTTTTTCTTAAACACCAAATCCAAACGGTAAAGCCTGGATTTTGGGCTCTTAACCTTAACGGAAGAGACCCAAGATGCCCTGTTCTGCCTGACCAGCGAAGGCCAAAGCGGAAATACCAAGCTGCTGTCTCGTCTGCAGAGCCAGCAAGTTCGCACCTTCTTCGTTCAAATCAGCAAGTGTCAGCTTACCACTACCGATTTCGAGGGTGTTCACGTAATCCTCGGTAAAGTCGAGACGTGTCTGAAGCAACGCAACGTTCGAACCAAGTGTCTGTGAACGCGCACGGAGCGTTGTAAGCGCCGTATCAAGTTCAGTGATGATTGGATCAATCGTTGATGTTACGCCTTCGGTCACGTAGTTCGTTGAGTTCAGTTCCGCATCTGTTGTGACGTCACCAGTACCAACACCACTGGACACGAATGTACCAGTTGTACCAATACCAGAAAGCGCACCTGAGTTCAGGTTAACCGTCAGAACCTGACCCTGCGTAATTGTTTCACTTACAACAAGGTTAGTATCAACAGCCTGGCGAATTGAGAAAGCAACAGTACCATACTGAACGGTCAAACCACCTGTTTCCGTAACTGTCGCACCAGAACCCTGGTAAGTCACTGTGATGATACCACCAGAACCAACATCAACAGCTGTTCGTGCTGCAAAGTTGAATGACGTATCAGAAGCAACTGCAACGATGTCCAGACCAAGACCAGTCTCAGTGGACTGAGCAGCTGAAATCGTCAGCAGGCTTGATGTCTGATCAGAGAAGCTAACTGAAAGTGATTCTGAAGTGTTATCAATCAGGTTCGTACCCTGATAGCTGGCGTCTGTAGCCAACGTACCGATCTGAGAACGAAGTGTTGAAAACTGAGTTACAAGGTCAGTGAACTGCGTACCAGTTGCCGACTTCAAAGATGTCGCGACACCTTTAAGCTGACGGACGATCGCTTCAATGCTTTCGAGACCACCAAGGGCCGCGGTAACTGTACTAATACCCTGGTCAATACCGTCTTTCTTTTCGTTAAAGTCGAACGCACGGTCGTTCAACGACTTCGCTTGGAAGAAGGCAACCGGATCATCGATCGCGCTAGCAACTTCCAGACCAGTCGACAGACGGCCCTGAGTACGCTCAACGAGGGATGTGGTATTTTGCAGAGAGAGAAGGCTACCACGTACGGCAGCTGAGAGAGTAATGTCACCCATTAGTTTAACTCCTTTCTAGAGTCATTTAAGTGGTGAGATATTTTACCTCACCGTTTCAGCAGAGCATTTTGCCCATACTTTTACCCTACCAACCTAGAGTAACTCACTAAGCAGAGTCAATGATAAATTTTCCACTCCCATACTGGCAAAATTTGACAGAAAAGCGGAACGCCGCCATATATTGGCTGTTGCTTTGATCAATTCACAAAATGTGAACGAAGATTTCTTCATACTTTTCAAAGCATTTGCATTCAGAATGGATGCCAGACAAAGGATCAGAACGATGGCCGAACGCGATAAAGTCGAACATATCGAATCCGTTAAATACACTGACGTGGAAGAAGTCCTCACAGAGGAATTCGGCACGCGCTTCAGTGAATATCGTCGCGATTACAGGAAAAGCCTGAACTATGATACGAACGGCTTCATCCCCAAATTTCCGCTGACTGTCTCCATTGAGTTCGTTAACCGCTGCAATCTTAGCTGCAAGATGTGTTATACGATTAACCACAGCGCGCCCAAGGAAACGTTAGATCTGTCCAATATTGAAACCATTATGGAAGAATGTGCGGCGCACGATCTCCCTGCTGCGGTTGTTGGCATGGGATCAGAGGCACTCATATATAAAGGTGCGCAAGATGCCATTGCGGCGGTTCGTAAATCCGGTGTGATGGACCTCTTTCTTGGCACAAACGGCGTATTGCTGAACGAGCAACTTTGTGAGTTTCTTGTCGAGCAACGTGTTGCGCGCATTGAAGTATCATTGGACGCGGCAACCCCCGAAACTTTCCAAAAAATCCGCGGCAAGAATGAGCTTGAACGCATCGAGAAAAACCTCGAAACACTCATTCAAACCCGCAAAAGGGCCAATTCGAAGCTCCCGGTCATACGTCTTTGTTTCTGTGTCCAAGAGGACAATCTACATGAGCAAAAGGCTTTTCTGGATAAGTGGCGTGATCGCGTAGATTACATTGATTTCCAGGAAATGGTCGATTTCGATCAGGTTGACGATCTGATCGATCTTGGGGATCAGGCCGCCGTTGCGGAAGACCTGCCCCCGCCGCAAAGTACCTATTGCGCGTATCCGTTCAATAGCCTGCATGTTTGGTCGAATGGCGATGTCACGCCGTGCTGCACATTCTTTGGCAAAGCGCTAAAAATCGGCGACGCCCGAAAAGATTCACTGAAAGACATCTGGGATGGTCCGGAGCTCGCGGAAATTCGCGATCAGTTGCTGACCGGGCGCCTCAACAAAGTCTGTCATGTATGTTTGACGTCACGTGACAAAGAGAATTTCGCCGCCGCAGGTGAAGGTGCCAGCGAAGAAACCGGGAAAGCCGTTTAGTCTTCTCCCGTTTCCAATGCAACGCTGACAGGCTTGCTGCGACCGGTTTCATTATCGGCCCAGCATGTCCCGCTGTACGTTTCATCAGGTTCCACCTTGCCCAACGAAATGCGGACATCACGAGGCACCAGCCATTGCCCGACGCTCGTCAATGGAATGGATATTTTGTCGCCAGACCCCGAGACAAGCTCTCCAGATAAAACTGATGGCGATCCCATCGCAATGACCCGAGCCGTGAGCACAAGCGTTCCATTTCGGTTTATCTCCAGGCCTGCAGACAGGAAATGCGGCGTGTTTGCTTCGGGTCGGCGTATTTCAACGATATTACCTTCAAAGACACCCTCAGCATTCTCCGCAACCAATTGCGCAAACACGGTTTCACCGTCACCCAACTCTTCAACTTGCTCTGAGAACGAAAACGGTGCTGGTGACGGCACGGGGGGCAAACCTTGCCCAAAGACTTCGAAAGCGTCGAGACCGACCATATCGGACTGATAACCGGTAACAATTCTAAACCGGACATATTGAGCCGATATTGGCGTTTCCAGGACGATAGCGTGCGCCAGCGCACCGGTTTCAGCAAATTCACCCCATTGGGCCGGATCGTCCGGTATTTCACCCAAGGTGCCAACCCACACGTCTTCATAGCTGTTTCCATCAGAAGATACGGCAATCTCTATATCCTTTGCCGGCGCGATGGTTGACCGATAAATCTTGAAAGCCTCGATATCCGCCGTATCACGAAGTTGCCATATCAGATCAACAGGTGTTTCGAGCGGTAAGGCTGCAAACCAGTACCTTTTGATATCCCCTATTGTCCCATCCGTGAGGCAAGAAGCCACATTTTCACCCCCGTCCGGGCAACTGTTTAGAGTTGCGCCTTGGCCAGGGCCCAGCAAAGACCGGGACCGGTACGACATTTCAAGGTGCGATATGTCGATTGAGCCTTCCGGCGTGTCGAGGTCCTCTCCGTGCACAAAGGCAATACATACATTGCCGCCAACATTGTCGCGTTGCACGTTTTGGATTGGCGCATAATTGTACCGCGCCATGCCGCCGCCCATTTCTTCAATATTGCTCCCCGAGAACGTCCATTTAGATGACAGGCCGGACAGTTCGAAATTCTGTTCATGCCATACGCCGTCACCTTCAAAAGTATTTGATCGCGCGTTGTCTGTGTATGCCCAGGCCGTCAGATCATCATAATTTTCGGGGAATGCGGCGGTCCCAGATCGGCTGTGTATCCATGCTACCGGCGCAAATGCTTTCGCATTCAAGTCTTCTGATCTGTAGCGGATCGATATTTTTGCATCGCGAAGATCGATGTTCTCGCCCGGATAAGAAAGTGTCGGGAAATGCTGTTGCGGCTCAAGCCCGTCGACATTGCCGCGCGATTGCGCGAGGGTTTGCCATCCAAGCAGCAAATCAATAATCCCAATGCCATCAAGATGATTTCTGTCTTTGCCAAAAGGCCATTCAAGCCTGATTGCCTGTTTCGACGTTATTGTCGACGCGCCTTTGTCGTCGTCACTATTGTTCATAAACGATATTTTTGCGGCGTAGCACGTCAGCCGTCGAAAGAGATTGTCGCCGGTATCACTTACACGTCCGAACCGCCCCGCAGGCACATCTCGTTCAGGTGTCTTCTGGTCAAGCTTGTCTGGATCAGCGCTAAATCGAAAATGATAACGTGTCGGAATATTGAAACCGCTCAGCACGCCATTCAAGGCGACGCTATCATCCCCTATCGGTTCGCCGACCTCAGTAACCACTGTTGGCGTTATCTCGTCATCTCCGTTTTGAGACGGATTCGTTCGAGGCGTCGTCGGGCGCATTGCCTGCCCCGGAATACCTGCAATCTCGGTACGCAGGTCACTCCCAAGCCCGACACCGCCAATTGATGTGTGGGTTTGTCCGGCTTCAGCGTCAAATACACTGGCGCTGATCGACGGCTGAAAGTGAAATCCTTTCAGAGCGTTATCACAGTTTCGCTGCCAGGCATCGCGCATTAAATCAACGCGGCCCCGGTCGCGATGAAAGCTCATGAGCAACAAATAGCCAATCGGATCATCAGGAAATTCCCGGATGTAGATGTCGAGGAGTCGGACGTATTCACGCGCGGTGATATTTCTAAATTCGATCTGGCTAACTATTGATGGGTGATAACTGATGTTTATAAACAGGATATGGAGATAACCTGCGGCGCGCTCCAGATTACGTACCCGCAGCGATTCCTGAAACCCCGTGTAGTAAAGCGTGATATCTTCTTCTGATGCCATTTATTCGTTTCTCAATTCCGGCCACGCTGCCATTTAGCAGATGATTGTGATCAATTTCCATCTCAACGCCAAAATTACCAGATGAAAGATTAATATGATCCTCACGTTTAGTGCGCTAACGTCTCCATCATTCAGGGTGGAATGTTATGATATAGATAACAACGCATTCCTATCAGCAGGTCTGGAAAGGTTACAACGTGCAGGCAACTTCTTCTTTTTACGGTGACGACGTTTTCATCATTGCCGAAGTCGGCAACAACCATGAAGGCGACTTCACGCTTGCCCAAGACCTTGTCGGTCTGGCGGCCGAAGCCGGCGCTGATGCCGTAAAGTTTCAGACAATCATTCCTGAACTGCTCGTGAATCGCAGTGATGAGCCTCGGTTTTCAACACTGAAAAAGTTCCAGCTAAGCTCTGATCAATTTGAAACATTGGCCAAACAGGCGCGCGCGGCAGGCATAAAATTTATGTCGACACCTTTCGATATTGAAAGCGCCGCATTCCTCGGCACCATTGCAGATGCGCTTAAGATCGCGTCCAGTGACAACACATTCTATGCATTGATTGATGCGGCGGCACGAACACAGAAACCTCTGATCATTTCGACAGGTTTGGCTGACGAAGATGAAGTGCGACTGGCAGTTCAATGTGTTGAAACGGCTTGGCGAGGACGCGTCAATGCCGCCGAACTTGGCCTCCTGCACTGCGTCAGCAATTACCCAACAACACCGAATAATGCCAATATTGGCGCTATCGCGTCGCTGAAAACGGCATTCCCTGCACAAACGATTGGCTATTCTGATCACACGATCGGCATCGACGCCGCGCGTCTGGCAATCGGCGCCGGTGCAAAAATTGTCGAAAAGCATTTCACGATCGCCAACGATCATTCTGATTTTCGCGATCATCAGTTATCCGCGGACCCGGCAACGATGCGCGAATTGGTACGCGAAATTCGAACCGCGAGCGAGCTTATGGGCAGCGGTGCCATCGAGCTCTCAGCCTGTGAGACAGACATGGCGGCGGCGGTCCGAAGATCCATTGTTGCAGCAAGTGATCTTGCCAAAGGGCATACGATCCGCGAAGCCGATCTAAACTGGACCCGACCCGCAGGCGGCATGGCGCCGGGCGAAGAGCGAGAGATCATTGGCAAAAAATTGACATCGGCGATGTCACAGGGCGACGCCTTCACACCTGAAAACCTAGGCTGAACCAGCGCCATGTGTGGTATCGCAGGCACCATCGGCCCAACGTCCCTGGCTCAGGGAAACATTGCAAATGCGATTACAAGTATGGGTCAACGTGGTCCAGACGCGCACGGGTATGCCCATCACACCTTGCACGGCAGTGCGGTCACACTGATCCATACACGGCTGGCGATTATAGATTTGGACCCGCGTTCAAATCAGCCGTTCGAGCGAGATGGTCTGTCGCTTACCTACAATGGCGAAATCTATAACTATCTTGAACTGCGCAAAGAACTGAGCACGCTCGGGCATCAATTCGCGACGAACTCAGACACCGAGGTCCTGTTAGCAAGCTATCAGCAATGGGGCATGGACTTTGTCGATCATCTCGAAGGCATGTGGGCTTTCGCGCTCCTGGATCAGGAGTCCGGCACCCTTGTTCTGAGCCGGGATCGATTTGGTGAAAAGCCACTCTATACGTGGTTTCGGGATGGCACGCTTTACTTCGCCTCAGAGGTTAAAACTCTCGCCGCAATGGTCGGAGAGCGCCCATCCGTGAACGTAAATCATGTGCGTCGTTATCTCGTGAACGGCTACAAATCTTTGGGTAAAGCCAATCAGACGTACTTTAATGATATTCAGGAATTCCCCGCGGCCGGCATTGCCGTGCTGTCCGCGCCATCAGCACCCGTCCCCTCGCCTTTCTGGGCGCTCAAAACAGATATTCGTGACATATCCGCCCGTGATGCCACTGAGCACGCCAAAGCGTTACTGAGCAAGGCCGTCGAGTTGCGTATGCGGGCTGATGTGCCGTTGGCTTTTTGCCTCAGCGGTGGCGTTGACTCAGCAACCCTTGCAGCCATTGCGGCAAAAGAGATGGGCCGCAACATTCATTGTTTCTCAATTATCGACAGCGACGAAAGATACAATGAACGTGAGAACATTGAGACGATGGTTGCTGATCTGAACTGTCAGCATCACACGGTTCATACCTCACCCGAAGGTTTCTTCGAGAGGATGCGAAGACTTGTTAGCTATCACGACGCCCCCGTGGTGACGATTAGCTATTACATGCATGAATTTCTTTCTGAAGCGATTGCCGCACAAGGCTATAAGATCGCCATTTCCGGCACCGCAGCTGATGAAATTTTCACAGGATATTATGATCACTATTCTATGTGGCTGGCGTCGATGCATGCTGAACCCAATGTCGATTTTGACGCACTGGTCGAAGACTGGAAACAGGGGATGGGTCGTCATGTACAAAACCCGGGCCTGCAAGATCCACTTTGCTTTGTGAACAATCCAGATCAGCGCGACCATATAACGCTGGACCGTGCGCTATTTTCCTCATTTATGACCACTCCTTTCGAAGAGGCTTGGCGGGAAGATACCTATTCGCCGGAACTGCTGAGAAACCGCATGGCCAATGAGTTGTTTACAGAGGCTGTTCCAATCCTTTTGCACGAAGATGACAGAAACTCGATGTTGCATTCGATTGAGAACCGCTCGCCATTTCTGGACCGCGCACTCGTTGAGTTTCTTTATTCCGTGCCGACACGCCATTTGATGGGCGACGGGTTTGGCAAAAAAATACTTCGCGATCTCGGCGCAGGTATTGTTCCAGATAAAGTGCGTCTCGATACCCGCAAGCGCGGCTTCAATGCATCCATCAATTCTCTGGTCGATAAAAATGACCCAGAGACCCGTGATATATTGTTAAGCGACAGCCCCATATTTGACATCGTCAAACGAAGTGCGATTGAAAACTTTCTAAATGAAGACATGCAAAGCAACAGCTTCTCAAAGTTCCTGTTCAGTTTCATCTCGTCAAAATTGTTCCTCGAGGCGCAGGGCGAACCCCTGTAAGCCATGAAGACGGTCGCGATCATTCAAGCCCGCCACACGTCGTCGCGACTGCCCGGTAAGATGCTGCTTCCCCTCGCGGGTGTGCCTGTTATTCAACATATTATTCAACGTGTACGCAGTGTGCCTGAGATCAATCAAATCTGTGTCACGATACCAGATGGAAACGATCAGGCACCGCTCGCATCCTACATCGAGGCACAAGATGATATTCATCTCTCGCGTGGCCCTGAAGAGAACTTGCTGCGACGATTTGCCATTGCTGCAACTGAAACCAATGCTGATCATGTTGTGCGACTTTGGGGAGACTGCCCCGCCATTGATCCAGTTGTGATCCAGCACTTGCTGAGCGCCTGGGATAGCGCCAATACCGATTGGGCGTATGTAAGTGATGACAGCGGCTATCCGTTAGGTAACGAATGTCAGGCATTCGATGCGCAGGTCCTTCTTACTGCCGACCGCGAGGTCACAAGCATCCGGGACCAGGAATATGTGCATACATACCTGGAAGACCACGCAGATCGGTTCACATGCAGCAAAGTCTACCGTGACGGGGCACCTTCAAAACCATTGAACAGGCCTCAAATTCTGCTCGATACTGCTGATGACTACGAGAACCTATGCCAGATATTCGAGGCTCTGTATCCCGCATCTTCTGTGTTTGGTGTCGCGTCGGTCGAAAAATTGGCACATGCCAAGCCAGAACTGTTTCGAACTGTATCTTAATGTCCGTTAAATATTTTTGTGCTAGCTCTGCTATGTAGATTTGACGCCAAAAGGGGGCTTCCGTTGAAAAAACTGTATTTCCATGTAGGGAGTGGTCGCTGCGGGTCGACCCTTATCCAGGCCCTGTTCAACGACAAGATGTTCCACGAGATATTCGCCAACCATTCGAGAAGTTACGATCCACAGATATACCTCTCGACAGGCACGATTTCGCATGAGGAAACGTTTATCGAAGACAGTTGGCGCACCATTCGAGAGAAATTTTTCACGCCGATGGCGAGCGCTGCTCCCGAAGGTTTTTTCATCACTCAGGAAAATCTTTTGGGGATGCGGTCCGGAAAAGATGAAAAGAATATTTGCGACGTTTCCTGTGAGAAAGTTGCCTATCTGGCCAAAGGGTATGAGCCACATATAATTATCGTCATTCGCCGTCAGGACACATACATCGAGTCCTTATACAACCAGCGCCTCAAGCGATGGGAAAAGCGCGATTTTGAAACTTTTGTCGCGGAATTTCCGCGTGATAACTGGCATTGGCTTGAGAATATCGATGTCTACAGCAATTACTTTGGCCGCGATAACGTCACCGTCGTGCCTTTTGAAGGCAAAGTATATGAAGGTGCTGGGATGACAGGGTTCCTTGATGGCGTTCTGAAAGCCATGGGCATTACCACCCGCTTTGCCTTCAATGATTTACCTGTCGTGAACGCAAGTCTTGCCCCGCGCGTGCTCGAAGTTCAACGCGTAGCCAACAATCAGCTCAGTCAGAACGAAGCACATGCCCTCGCAGATTGGTTCGGCGCAAACATCGCCAAGAAGCCTGATGATCCGCACAAACTTATGACCGATGACATCAGGCGTGATCTGGTTGAATTTTACCGCGAGAGTAATGCAGCCCTGTGCGACAAGTATCTGACCGAGTTTCCACACGCCAAAGCCTATTACACGGGAGAAGATATCTAGATGTGTGATCGGCCTCCCCGCATATGACGCACGACCCTGCATCATCAGACGTTCTGGGCGTCGCTGTCATTGGCCTTGGTGTCGGTGAACAACACGCGCTGACGTTTGCCAATGATCCACGTTGCGCCGTCAAATGGCTCATCGATCACGACGAAAGCAAAGCCAGCGACGTCCGTGGTCGCGTTGGCACGGGTGAAATCGCAACGTCCCTGGACATTGCCCTCAATGATCCAGATGTTCATATCATCTCGATTGCCTCCTTTGATCATATGCATGCGGATCAAGTGCTGGCATGCCTCGATGCAAACCGACATGTGTTCGTTGAAAAACCTTTGTGTCGCACAGCAAATGAGCTTGCGGATATCATGGCAACTTGGGACGAAGCTGAGCGTCCTCATCTGACATCCAATCTGGTGCTGAGAGATGCCGAGCTATACCGGTGGCTAGGTGACGAAATTGCCAGTGGTCGCATGGGTAAAGTTTATGCCATCGACGGCGACTATCTGTATGGACGCATGCACAAGATCACCGAAGGTTGGCGCAAGGACGTCCCGGACTATTCTGTTATTGAAGGCGGCGGGATACACTTACTTGATCTCATGCTTTCACTGACAGGCGAGAAGCCAAATTCGGTGGTATGTCAGGGCAACAATATCGCCAGCGCCGAGAGCGATTTTCAATACGATGACTTCATGGCCGCAACCTATACATTCCCATCTGGTATCATCGGACGTCTGACGGCAAATTTCGCCTGCGTTCATCGTCACCATCATGTTCTTCGTGTCTTCGGGACCAAAGCCACATTCATTTATGATGATGCCGGGCCGCGCATCCACCGCACCCGAGACGAAACGGCGGAAGCTGAGCCGCTTGATCTAAACCCGCTCGCCAGTTCTAAAGGCGCGCTCATTCCCGCCTTTGTCGATGCCATTGTCGCCAACAAAGATCCATCACCCGCCGCACAGCGCGAGTTTGATCTTATCCGCGCGATCATCGCGACAGATAAATCTCACGCATCAAAATCAACCGAGAAAATTGAGTATACGTCATGAGCAACACTGAACAGAAATACGACATCCCCTTTGGTCGTCCCTGGATCGAAGACGAAGACCGCGCAGCCGTCATGCGCGTCCTGGAAGGGCATATCCTGACGCATGGCCCTGAATGCAAGGGTTTCGAGGATGATTTTGTTGAGATGATGGGCGGCGGTTATGCCGCATCAACGTCGTCGTGTATGGCGTCTCTGCATCTGGCATGGCTTGATCTGGGCGTTGGCCCTGGCGATGAAGTCATTGTCCCGGCAATGACCCACGCAGCGACTGTTCATGCTGTCGCGTTGACCGGCGCGACCCCTATATTCGTCGACTGTGAAGCCAGCCACGGCAATATGATTGTTGATGCAATAAAGGCCGCCGTGACACCAAAAACAAAAGGGATCGGGATTGTTCACTACATTGGCATCCCCTGTGACATGCCGGCGATCATGGCATTCGCCGATGACGCTGGCTTGCCTGTTGTTGAGGACTGCGCCATTGCCGTCGGATCAAGAATTGATGGCACCCATGTTGGCTTGTTTGGGCATGTCGGGTGTTACTCGTTTTATCCGGTTAAGCATATCACCACCTGCGAGGGCGGCATGATTGTCTCGAACAATGCCGAGACCATTGCCCGCATTGCAAAGTTTCGCGCGTTCAGTGTTGATCGCACGCATATGGAACGGAAGGTGCCAGGTATTTATGACGTGAGCGACATCGGCATGAATTACCGAATGAGCGAAATGCAGGGTGCGCTGGGGCGCGTTCAGATCAGCAAGATCCCCAAGATACTGGCCGCGCGAAAAGTAAATTTTGAAGCCCTAAAGTCAGGACTTGAAGCGCTTGGCAATATTCGTGTCATTGATGATCCTGATCCACGATATACAAACACACACTACTGTCTGGTTGCAGTTTTCGAAGGTAACCTCGCGGCAAAACGCGATGATATCATCATGGCATTGCAGGCCATGGGTGTCGGCACGAGTGTCTATTACCCCCATCCTGTCGCCAGATTGACTGCTTATAAAAAGAGATATGGATACATCGACGGCACATTTCCAAACGCCGAAACTATTAGTGACGAAGCGATTGCGCTTCCCGTTGGACCGCATTTAACCCAAAAAGATATGGCAGATATTGTAGAAGCTGTGGGCTCCGTCATATCTCGTTAACCATTAAAAACGTATTATGGCTAATTAGGAGAGTGATTTTTCCGCTGAATTCTGATAGTGTCAGGTGCGTTTAAGGTTAATTTTTTATTCTTGAACGTTGCTACTTCCCAGAATGCGGAAGCGTCCACTCAGAATGAGAGGTTTATTATGGTTCAGAAACTTACCCCTAAATTGGTCAAACAACGCATGACTGGCGAGCGCGTTTCGCTTGTTGGCGGCGCTGGCTTTATTGGTCACAACCTGGCTTTGGAACTGCGCAATGTTGGCGCCGAAGTTCAGATTATCGACAATTTGATGCAGAATAACATGCTGGCAAATGTCAGTGATGATGACATCGATCCTTTCCGCCGCGAACTCAATCACAGCTTTTTAGTTCAGCGGTTTGAAAAAATGCGAAGTGCAGGCGTTGTCATTGACAACGCAGATGCGCGCTCGATGACGGACCTTGCAGAAAAGCTCAAGGATTTCCAGCCGACAAAGGTTGTTCATCTCTCGGCGATCTCAAGCGCGGTCGATGCCAAAAAAGTTCCGGGTCACTGTTTTGATCTTCAACTCGTCACGCTTCGAAACGTTCTTGAGTACACGCGCCTCTTCAAGAACGAGATTAACGAAGTTGTCTTCATGAGTTCCAGTACTGTGTACGGCGATTTCAAAACCGAAACTGTCGACGAAAATGTGCGACCACAGCCCTATGGTATTTATGCAAACGCTAAATTCATGGGTGAGCGTCTGATCCGCACGTACCATGATCAGTACGGCCTCGGCATTACGATCATTCGTCCGAGTGCGCTTTATGGCGAACGTTGTATTTCACGTCGTGTCAGCCAAGTATTCATCGAAAATGCCTTGATGGGTAAACCGCTTCTTCTTGAAGGTGGCGGCGATGGTCGTCTTGATTTCACCTATATCGAAGACCTTGTCGATGGCATCGTACGTTCGATGGCGGCCACGGGTGGCACCAACTCATCGAATACGTTCAACCTGACCTTTGGCAATGCCAGAACCATTCTGGACCTCGCCAATGTTGTTAAGTCCGTTGTGCCGAATGCGATCCTTGAAGAGCGTCCTCGCGATGTGATCAAGCCAATCCGCGGCACTCTGTCGACTGAGCGCGCCCGCGAGCACTTGAACTTCGAACCACAGTGGCCGCTCGAAGTCGGCTACAAACGCTATTGTGAATGGTACGTTGATCAATGGGAACGTACACGTCACGCGATGGAGCGAAACTAAGGTAATCTGTTGTATTTCCTGATCACAAAACTGATTTGTGGTCAGGAACCGCACAGGTCTCCGGGTTTTGGGTTCTCATGATTGGCATTATCGACTACGGGCTCGGTAATCTCCGTTCCGTATTGGGGGCGATAGGGAAACTCGGCTTTCAGGGGTCAATTACCAGCAATCCAGATGAATTGGCGCAAGCCGACAAGCTGATCTTGCCAGGTGTCGGTGCGTTTGGTGACGGCATAGGAAATCTGAAGGCTCGAAACCTCATCGATCCATTAAGTGAAATCGTAACCAGAGATCGAAAGCCGATTTTAGGTATCTGTCTCGGCTTTCAATTGCTTGCAGAACACAGCGAAGAATATGGCGATCATAAGGGGCTCGGCTGGATCCCGGGACGCGTCCGACGGATTGACCCTGGCCCACAAGGTCTCCGGGTACCGCATGTGGGCTGGAATGATTTTGAGCCTACGCGTGACTGCATTTTGTTTGATGATGTCCCAAATCCTGCTCTTTTCTACTTTGTTCACAGTTTTTATCTCGATACGGATGCGGAAACTGCCGTTGGCACCTGCACCTATGCCGTTCCGATGACGGCGGCTGTTCAGCGCGGCAATGTCTTTGGCACACAATTTCATCCCGAGAAAAGCCAACAACACGGGCTGACGGTCCTCAAGAACTTCCTGGAGCGCGCATAATGCTCAGGAAACGGGTCATCACTGTGCTCACTCTCAATGACGGCACCTTGTTCCGGACCAAGCTTTTCACGCCGGACTATCGCTACACGTTGAACTTTGTCGATGCGTGGTCTGTCGATGAGATTGTCATGCTTGATGTCACGCGTGGTGATTCACCTGATCGCCAGAAGTTCTTTGATGCGGTTTCAACCTTTGCTGGATCATGCTTCGTACCGATTGCGGTGGGCGGCGGCATTCGCAGCCTTGAAGATGTGAAGTTATATATGGACGCAGGTGGCGACAAAGTTGTCATCAATTCAGGTGCTCTTGAACGTCCGGAATTAATCACTGAAATCGCCGAAGCGTATGGTGCTCAGTGCGTCGTTCTATCAATTGATGCAAAGCAAAATGGGGCGCAATATGAAGTCATGTCCCATGCTGGCAGCCGGGCGACGGGTCTGGATCCGGTAAGTTGGGCGCAAGTGGGCGAAAAACGGGGGGCCGGAGAAATTCTTATCACATCGATTGACCGTGACGGCGCGTTACAAGGCTATGATTTAACACTTTCCGGTGCCGTTGCCGAGGCTGTGAGTGTCCCCGTTCAGGTTCTGGGAGGGTGTGGCAATTGGAAGCACATGGTCAGTGCTTTTGAAATTCCAGGTATTTCTGCAGCTTGTACGCAAAATATTTATCATTTCACGGAACAAAGTATATCCAGCGCGAAAAAGTTTCTCGCCAAAAAGGGTCAGCCTGTTCGAGTTTAGTCCGATATGAGAGCAATGGAGAGATTGTGATAAAGTTCTGCAAGACATGCCTGATGCCAAATACCCGGCCGCGAATTGAATTCGACGATGCTGGAATTTGCAACGCGTGCCATACTGCAAAGCGCAAGGAGACGATTGACTGGGAAGCGCGGCGTGCTGAATTTTTAGAAATGGTCGAGCCGTTCCGGGATCATGATGGTCCTTATGACTGCATCGTGCCTTGGTCTGGTGGCAAAGATTCATCAGCAATCGCATATCGGATCAAATTTGAATTTGGGCTAAACCCCCTACTCGTCACTTTTTCCCCGCTTATGCCCGACCCCGTCGCGCAACATAATCGCGAAGAAATGATAAAGCTGGGGTTCGATCATTTGATGGTGCGTCCCAATCAAAAAGTGTCGCGCCGGCTATCCAAACGTTTCTTTACCGAACGTGGTGATCCCAAAATACACTGGAATGCTGGTGTAAACGCCGTCCCCGTGCAGGTCGCCGTGAATTATAACATTCCGCTGATTTTCTATGCCGAACATGGAGAAAGTGAATATGGCGGGCGCGTACTATCGGATGATCATATGAAAACGCGCGATTTCACCGAAGTTCTCGAGCATCAAATTGGCGACGATCCATTGAACTGGATGGACGATGAGATTGATGAGCATGATCTCGCACCTTACACATACCCTGATCTTGCCGATGTCGAAGAGGTTGGCGTCAAAGCATTGTACTTTGGTTATTTCTTCCGTTGGTCTATGCTGGATAATTGGAATTTCATCAAAGACAAAATTGACTTCCGCACGGCAGAAAATGGTCGGACAGACGGCACTTTTACTGATTTCGACAGCCTGGATGATAAAATCGACAATTTGTATTACTATATGCAGTTCATAAAATTTGGCTTTGGCCGCTGCGTGCGCGATGCGTGTCGGATGATCCAAAATGGTCAGATGACCCGTATAGAAGGATTGGAACTGGTTCGAAAGTACGACGCTGAGTTCCCAAAGACCTATCATGATGAACATCTCGAGTATCTAGGGCTGGATGAAGCCACATTTTCCGAGATTATTGACAAACATCGGGACATGGAAATCTGGGAAGATAAAGGAAACGCTTGGTCACTGCGGCATCCAGCGGAATAGAGTTCGTTAACTAAAATTGGCTATAATGCATAGCTACGCCATGAACAGACGGAAAAGAACAGATTTATGAGAATGACTTCAAAGCTCAAAAGCATTGATCTCGCAACCGCGCGATCAGACGAGTTCCTGACCAATGTGTTTGGGTACGCGTGCTGGATGACCGAGGCTCCCTACAATGTGGAACTGGTCCGGTCTGATCTGATGGCCATGCCATTTCCGTCTTTTTTATGGCTCAAAATTGAAAACAGAAAAGACCCGGCATTTGCCCAGTTTAAAAAGATGGGCTTTCAGGTCGCTATTGATGAAGTCACGTACGAACGCCCAGCCTCCAAAGGCAAGAAAGCAAAACCAAACCCAGATGAATTCAGCATTACTTCGCTGACTGCCAAAAAAGCTGCTGGAGATGCATCGCTGTCCAAAGCGGTTGGTGATTTGGCAGCGAGGGCCCTCACAACATCAAGATTTTATGCAGACCCATTGATCGAGCCTGACCTCGCAGCCGAGGTCAAACGCCGCTGGGCAATGAATTTCTTTGCGGGCAAGCGCGGTCAGAAGATGATTATCGCGCGCGCAGGTGACGGATCCATTATCGGCTTTACCCAGATCATATACGATGGCACCACACGCGTCATCGATCTGATCTGCACAGCCGAAGCCTGGCGCCGCAAAGGCGTCGCGCGTGCCATGATTGAAGCCATGACTGAGCCTGCGAAGGCAATTCGCGTTGGAAGCCAGGCTGACAATAAAGCCGCCGATAAACTCTATCGCAGCCTCGGATTTAAGCCTGTTTCCAAATCGATTTGCATGCACTGGCATGCCAAAGAAATTTAATTGAGGGCAAGATGAACGCTGACACTTTCGCGCTCAATCCGTGTGATCTCTGTGCCAGCGAAGATTTGGCAGAAATACCGGCCGCACCACACTACATGGATGGCCGCCCTCTGCATGTTTGCAACGCCTGCGGCTTCGTGCAGGCCGCCTACCGCCGCACACCCGAAGCCCTTCAGCGTATGTGGGCAGAAGAAATCTACCGGGCTGACGATGCGCGTATCAGCGACAAGACATATACCGCACGAATTCCCGCTGTTGTCGCGCGGCAGACCTTTGCCGTCGAATTTCTGGCGGAACACGTCGATATAAAAGATAAAAGCATTTGCGAGATCGGCGCTGGCGAAGGTCAGTTTCTGGATATGCTTCGCGTTCCACGGTTCGCGATGGATACTTTTGCCATCGAACCGTCAAAAGAAAATTGTGCGATCCTCGATGATCTCAAGATCAGAAATTTCGCGGGCACCATGGAAGATTTCAGCGCCCAGGCCAGTGGCCAGCAATTCGATGTTGCCGCGCTGATCTGGACACTTGAAAATTGCCAGTCCGCGTCCGGTGTCCTCAAAGCAACACACGACGTCGTTAAACCCGGCGGGCATCTGGTCATCGCCACGGGCAGCCGCATTCTGATGCCGTTCAAGAAACCACTTCAATACTACCTCGGGCCAAATGTCGATGTGCATCCGTATCATTTCAGCGCTAATGCCCTGACAAGCCTGATGCATCAAGCAGGTTTCAAAGTCGTCGCCCACAATAGGTTCATCGACAGCGATTATCTGGTTTTAATTGGTGAACGCGTTGAAAGCAGTGACGGTCTTGCAATGCCAACGGACAATTCCACCGAAATCATCGAGTTCTTTGATCGCTGGCACAACGAAACTCAAGCCCACTACGCAGACTGGTGAGGATGGTCCGGTGATAAAACGACATATCCCGGCTTTGGTGTTTTCGCGAATGGACTCGACAAGATTGCCAGGCAAGGCATTGCTCGAGCTTGCCGGTGTGCCCGTACTGGGTCGCGTCCTCAATCGACTGGGCATGTGCCGCGAGCTTGATGGCATTGTTGTCTGCACCACGACCCGCTCGATCGATGATCCTATTGCTGAATTTGCGGATAATGCAGGCGTGCAGATTGTCCGCGGCGATACGTTTGACGTTTTGAGCCGTGCCAGGGCTGCCATGATGATGATCAGCGCCGATGCCGCGGTTCGCATCTCGGGTGATAGTCCGTTCATTGACCCGGCCCTTGTCGACAAGATGGTGTCTTTGCACAGACAAACACCCTGCGATCTCACCACTAATGTGCACCCACGCACGTTTCCGGCGGGTATGAGCGTGGAAGTCATTCAGGCCCAATCCCTCGCAAAATTAGATCAGCAATCCTTAAGTGCTGACGACCGGGAACATGTCACAACGTATTTCTATCGTCATGCGGATCAATTCGAGATCAACAATCATGCTGCAAAAGCGCCCCACACGGATGTCGATCTGGCACTCGACACCGAAGATGATTTCGCCTTTCAAAACTGGCTCGGCGCGCAAATCGCAGATGATGCAAATCTCAAAGCCATCGTTGCAGCGGCGAGGTCATACCCGGAACGAATTCGAAAGGACGCATCATGAGTTCACATGATCGTCTGGCGTTGTTGGGGGGTGACCCGATGATTGCGACCGCATTCAAACCGTACCCGTCCATGGGCAAGGCCGAAGAGGATGCCGTGCGCCGCGTCGTTCAGTCGGGCTGCCTGTCCGGATTTTACGGAAGCCCGGGCCCCGAGTTTGGCGGTGGCCCGGAAGTCCGTGGCTTTGAAGCGGAATGGTCGGAAACCTTTGGCATTAAGCACACGATCAGTGTGAACTCGGCCTCAAGCGGCCTGATGGCGGCAATGGGTGCTATCGGTCTTAGTCCAGGTGACGAAGTTATCGTACCGCCATGGACGATGTCAGCCACCGTCGCAGCGCCCCTAATTTATGGTGGCATACCTGTCTTCGCCGATATTGAGCCTGACACTTACTGTATCGATCCTGACGCTGTGCGCGCTGCCATAACGGCAAAGACAAAAGCAATCCTGGCGGTGAACCTGTTTGGCCATCCGGCACAATTGGCCGAGTTGCGCGCATTAGCTGATCAGCACGGCATTTATCTGGTTGAAGACAATGCGCAGTCTCCGCTTGGCACTGAGCACGGTCAGTTTGCCGGCACGATTGGCCATATCGGTATTTATAGCCTCAACTTTCACAAACACATTCACACCGGCGAAGGCGGGATGTGTGTGACCAATGATGATGATCTTGCGACACGTCTGATGCTGATCAGGAATCATGGCGAGAACTGTACGGACATGCTTGGCGGTGGCCCGATCACAAACATGGTCGGCATGAACCTGCGTATGACGGAAATGAGCGCCGCCGTGGGGCGCGTTCAGCTTCCCGAGATTGAGAGACATGTGGCGGTGCGCGAAAGCATCGCGGAATGCCTGAGCGACGGCATCCAGGGTTTACATGGTCTGACAGCGCCAACGGTTCGTGATGGGTGTCGGCATAACTATTATGTCTGGATGATGCATATCGACGAGAAAGAACTGGGCATAAGCCGCGCCCTTTTCAGCGAAGCCTTGACCGCAGAGGGCTTCCCGCACGGCATTGGCTATGTCGCACCACTTTATCGATTGCCGATGTTTCGTGATCGCATCGCGATTGGCCGAGACGGCTGGCCGTTCACAGAGACGGACCGCACGTATGATGATATTTCCTGTCCGGTCACCGAAGCCATGCACGAACACCACGCCTTTGTTTTTGAGCCCTGCGCTTATGATTTGGATGATAACGATATTGATGCCCTGATCAATGCGATCCACAAAGTCCATGCCGGGCGCGATCAGCTCAATGCTCACACATCGAAAAATGTGGAATGAGCAAAGTCGTCGCCAGCATTGAAGCCCGCATGGGATCCTCCCGGCTCCCTGGCAAGATGATGATGATGCTGGGTGGTATCCCTGTCCTTGAGCACATTGTTTCAAGAATGATGAAATGTGAGCGGCTTGATGATTTGATCATCGCAACAACGGATCAAACCGGCGATGACCCAATCGCCGCATGGGCGAACAGCAATGGCGTTCAATGTTATCGCGGCAGCGAAAATGACGTCATGGCGCGTGTGCTGGGTGCCCAGGAAAATATGCGTTCTGATGTCGTTGTCGAACTTTGCGGAGACACGCCCTATCTCGATCCGAGAATTGTCGATGATGCGGTTGAGGCATGGCATCGCCTCGACGTCGATCTGGTCACAACGGCGCGCAACCGATGTTTGCCGGATGGTCAGGATGTCGAGATATTTAGCCTCAAATCCTTGAAGTACTTCGCCGACAAACACCATGAGCCCGAGGCCCGTGAACATGTGTCCTGGCCACTTTATCAATCCGATACGTGGCGCATTCATGACCTGGAAGCACCAGATCACTGGACTCGCCCGTCCCTACGCCTCGTGCTCGACACACCAAGTGATGCACAGTTCCTTGGTCATCTGGCGTCTGCGTGTAGCGTCAAATACGGACCGACATTCAACCTGGACCACCTATTGAATACGTTTGACGCCTCGCCGGAGTTACAGGCGCTGCATGCGCAATCGATAGCGGCCGCAGCATGACCGCATCGCTGAGCACGTTACTGGTCGGATTTGGTGGCATAGCGCACGGCCTGGCAGCGGATTCGCGCATGGCGAGCTGGTTTCCAATAGCGACGCATGTTCAGGCAATTGCGCAAAGCGATAACTTTCATCTGATTGGGGTTGTGGACCCGGACCCGGATGCCCGGGACGTCGCCGAGACCGATTGGGACGTAGAAACCTTCGAGACAATTGACGCCGCATCATCGCTGGCACCAGACATAATTGTGTTCGCCACGCCCCCGGGTGAACGTGCGGCAGCATTGGCAAAATTCCCTGACCTCAAAGGGGTCTTCGTCGAAAAACCCCTGGGTGGCGAGGACGGCCGACGCCTGATCGATACGTGCGATGCTCTGGGCATCCCGGTTCAGGTGAATTTCTGGCGCCGTGGCGATGAAATGTTGCAAACATTATCAAACGGCGTGCTCACGGATCGGATTGGGGTCTTGCAGGCTGGCCACGCACTCTATGGTAACGGCCTTGCAAACAACGGATCTCACCTCATTGATATGATCCGGATGCTTTTGGGCGAACCGATATGGGTTCAGGCGCTGGGCGTTGTCCAGCCGCTTCCTCAAAGCCCCATCGCTGATGATGTGCATGTCGGGTTTGCACTGGGTTTCGACAGCGAAGCCAGCGTTACCGCTCATCCTGTTAACTTCTCGCATTACCGCGAAGTTTCCCTGGATCTCTGGGGCAGTCATGGCCGCTTGGCCTTTATGCAAGAAACCCTGGATATCAGACACTACGACAAGGTCGCTAATCGCGGCCTGGATGGTGCATTTGAGATCGCCAGTGACGCCGGCACCGCATTGCCAAGCACAGTCGCCGCCGCGCTGCCCAATCTATATGAAAACTTGGCCGCCAACATTAATGGCGAAGCGCTGTTAATGAGCACCGGGGAATGTGCGTTAAAAACAGAAGCAATCATTGAGCAGATTTTACTTTCTGCTGAGCGGCGCGGTGAACGACTGGAAATTCTGGCAGACGTTTCATGACACGGATTCTTGCCATCATCGAAGACCCCGGGGCGGCCAACGGCATGGTTGGACTGCGCGAAAGCCTGGCTGCACAAAACATCGATCTTGATTTATATGCCATTGGCACTGCACGAACGTACGCATCAGGCATTAGCCTCGACGTGCAATCAGCACCAGATGATTTCGATGCGGAACTTCGAGCGCGCAAGCCTGACGCGATACTCGTTGGCACGTCAGAGAACCCTGACACTATTGCGTTTGCGGTTATTGAACAGTGCAAATCAATGGGGATTCCCAGCGTCGGATTTGTTGATGGCCCCGCGAATGCGCAACACCGGTTTCGTGGCAAATCCAATAACCCACTCGCGCACTTACCCGACTTTTTGCTGGTCAGCGACCAATTGGCCCACGACGTTTTTATCGATCTAGGTGTATCCAGCAAAGCCATTCAGGTTGTCGGGCATCCGAATATGGACCGGGTAAGAGACCGTAAAACGACCCTGATGAACGAGGGCAAAGCGCAAGTACGTGCGCGCGTGTTCCCCGATATTCCTGCCACATCAACACTTGTGCTTTTTGCCGCAGAAATATCTGACGGTCTGGACCCGGCAGAATTTCGACGCAATCAGGACTATGCGCTTTTGGGGAGTGGTATCCATGACGGACGCACCGAAATCTGCCTCGAAGAAGTCATCAGCGCCTTAAAGGCCTGCAAAGCAGATACCAGCCTGGTGCTCCGGCTTCATCCAAAGAATGACCCCGATACGTTCGCTTCGTTTCGCGATGAAGTGGACGCCATGAGCGTGGATGGAGATCCACTCGAAGCCGTTTTTGCCGCCGACGTCATACTTGGCATGACGTCAATTCTACTTTTCGAAGCCGCTGTCATGGGTTTGCCGACCGTCTCCGTTACCCCGCGGCGGCTTGAGTCCGCGTGGCTGACGAGTATCGGTCTTGGGCTCACGCGACAGGTTTGCACCCGTAACGCGCTTCACCGCACGCTAAATAATCTTGTAAAAGATCCATCTGCGTTCGTTCCGCCTAATATTGATATTGTTGTACCGCCCGGTGCCGCACAGCGTATGGCTGATTGTCTGGCAAAAATCGCAGCTGAAAAGACGGAATGACGCCATGTCCGATACAAGTACCATTGAAACCGACCGTCTAAATTTGTTGCCCTTTGACAGGGCCCGGCATCTCACACCAACATATGTGAGCTGGTTAAATGATCCAGACGTTGTCCGGTACTCCGAGCAACGCCATAAATCCCATACCATCGAGAGCTGCGCCGAATTTGTTGCCCGCTTCAGGCAAAGTCCAAGCCGGTTATGGGCAATCGAACAAAAATCCGACAATCAGCATATTGGGAATATTCATGCCGATATCGATCCCAACAATGGTATTGCAGATGTCGCAATCCTGATCGGTGCCCGCGAGATTTGGGGCCAAGGCTATGGCCTTGAAGCTTGGGACGGTGTGCTTGGCTGGCTCAAGGCTCAGGAAAATATCCGTAAGATTGTCGCCGGATGCATGCGGTCTAACACCGCAATGCATAGCATTATGCGCAAAAGTGGCATGGTCGACGATGGCCAGCGACCAGATCATTATCTTTTGGATGGAAATCCCGAAGATCTAATCTTTTATGCCATTCAGACGTCCTCGCAAACGTAAGGTGGAAGCGGATTTAACGTATAAACGATCCGATACACAGCCAAACAGGTCATAAATGCCTGCCTGACCCGGCAACTTCTGCCTCAATAACCGTATTTCACCCCACTTTAACGCCTCGGATGAATATTTTATTGTTTTAAAACAATGAATTAAGGCATCCACAAAAACTTGGCCCACCATTTGCTTCTAAGACGCCAACGGAACTGCGTCTACGGAGAAAGAAAAATGGGTCCTTTGGCGATTGAGCAGAAGCTTCAACAGCACGGCTATAACAGCAGCGAGGCCACGAATACTGGTCCAAACCATGTTAACCTGGGTGGTTTCGCAATTTCCTTCGAGGATCTTCTTCAGCGCGTCGGGGCAAGACTTGAACATGCCTTTGGCGCTGCAGATAAAAGCGCCGGTCTGACGGCCAGCGCCGAAAACCAGCAGGCCAGCAACGACTCACGGGATTACGCATCGAACCGCGATACATCCGCTGATCATGGCGACGATCGTGGCAACAGCCATCGAAACGATAGCAATGCCGCATCATCGGCTGACCAGCGTGACAATGGTTCAGACCGTTCTGCAGACAACGCAAATGATAGCCAGTCCGGTAATGATCGCGCGGATCACAACGACGCACGCGGCAACGATGAACATGGCGCACAAGATAAAGGCGAGCGTTCTGAGGCTTCGAGCAAGTCAGATGATACGTCGAATACCGAAACAGCGGACGCCAGTTCAGATGGTAATAGCGCAGGCGACGGCACAAATCAGAATGACGCGAACAGCAACAATCAAAATACAAATGGCCAAACTGCCGAGCAATCTGCCGCGGCAAATCATTCCAGCGTCAACCATGCCGCTGCAATCTACGGTGCAGGCTTGATTGGCAAGGCTGGAGGCGAAGCCGCCAAAACCGGCGATGTAAAAACAGCACAGCAAACTGGTAAGGTTCAGGAAGTCGTTGAAGGACCTGCGATACAGGCCGCCGCTGGTGCAACACGTAAAGGTGTGCATAGCGCGCAAGGTGGATCACAACAAAACACCAACAATCAGAATGCGAACGCGCAAGCCGCTCAGCAGCAAGCTGCCAATGCCGGCGACAAAGGCGTGAATGCGAATATTCAAGATCAGGCGCAACAGCTTTCCCGCCTGATTGGCGCTAACAACCGCGCGAATGTCAGTGTGAATGTGAACACAGAGCAAAATCAGCTGACCTCTCGACCAACATTTACCGCTGCAAATGCATCCATCCTGACACAGGATCCGGGCAATGGCGGCAATACGAGCACACAAGCACAGACGGGCCAAAATCAGGGTCAGAATGCACAGACAGGTGCACAGGCACAGGCGACCGCTCAGCTTCAGGCAAACGTGAACGCCCAAGCGACAGCCCAGGCTACGACGCAAGCGCAAGGCACTGGAGGCAATTTCCAGAGCGGCCCATCAACCGCAGGCATTACAAGTAATGCCGGTGGCGGCCAACACGGTGGCGGCGAGACCTTAAACAACACGACACAAAACG
>Ga0189287_100050_pt1 | contig 162822 bp, 143 predicted proteins | sample UW86minimetaG_FD_130319 | JGI IMG/M metagenome (GOLD analysis project Ga0189287, IMG submission 130319) | Marine microbial communities from the Costa Rica Dome - UW86 mini metaG | ecosystem: Environmental > Aquatic > Marine > Oceanic > Photic zone | place: Costa Rica: the Eastern Pacific...
AGGGCTACCGCACGATTTCCATCTACCCGCGCAAACGTCTCCGGGTCTTTGAACCCACGACGTATCTCTGCAATATCCCCCAAGGTGACAACGCTATCCCCATCTATTTTGACAGGCATTCCAGCGATATCGCCTACGCTCTCAAAAAGCCCAGGCACCTTTATCGCAAACCGACCTTTGCCAGTATCTTGTGCACCAGCGGCGACAAGAAGATTGGAGCTTGCAATACTCGCGACCGTATCAACGGGTGACAAACCATAGCTTTCAATCGCAATCGGATCGATGACGACTTCAACAAGTTCCTCGCGATCCCCAGCAATTTTAACTTCGAGAACTTGCGTTATCCCTTCAATTTCATCTCTGAGATCACGCCCCAACCTTAGGAGTGCGCGCTCCGGAACATTGCCGGATAGTGTGACGACAAGAACAGGGAACAACGAGAAATTAACCTCGTGAACTTCTGGCTCATCCGTTTCACCGGGGAGTTCCGGCTTCGCGAGATCAACTTTTTCACGAACATCGCTCAGAGCCTGATCTGCATCAAATCCGGCATCAAATTCAAGTGTGACATTTGCCCCACTCTCGTAGGCTTTCGAGCGCATCTCCTTGACGCCTTCAATTGCACGAAGCTCTTGCTCCATTGGACGGACTAATAGCCGTTCAGCATCTTCAGGCGAGATTCCTTCATGATGCATCGACACATACACAATAGGTATGTTGACGTCTGGGTCCGCTTCTTTCGGGATGTCGTTGAAAGCGACGATACCTGCGATAAGAATCAGAACAAGGCTGCCCAGCACTGTCCGGGCATGCCCAATCGCTGCGTCGATAATCGCATTCACGACGAAGCACCGTCAGCGTTGTTGGGAACTTCGACACCGGTCGTTGGGTTCACCGTTTGACCATCGATGACAAACTCATGCCCAACAATGATCACCGTAACCTGATCGGGCAGTCCCGTGACCCATGTTCCTTCTGGAGTATCTTCAAGCAATCCAACAGGTGAGAACTTAACGATGTTCGAAGCATCCAGAGTTTGAACACCCAACTTGCCTTCGTCATTGAGCGTCAATGCGGAAGAAGGCACCTTGTGTGCTCTACGAGAGCCGCCGCTCATTTCTGCTTCTGCGGTCAGACCGGCCGGAATCGTCATGTTAGGGTTATCTATCCAGATATCGATCCGAAAGGTTCGAGTCACCTCATTGGCTTGCCGTGACACATAGTTCACCGTTCCGCCGATTTGACGACCGTTTGGCAATTTAATTGCGACCAGATCACCAATGCGGATATCCCCGATATCACGTTCAGTGACCTGGGCGATGACACGCATCGGGTCCAGATCAAGGACCATGGCAACGACTTCTCCGGCTTCAACGTAGTCACCTGGACCTGGTAATAGGCTCTCAATGTATCCATCGATGGGCGCGCGTATCTTGGTTCGCGCAATATCAAGCTTGATCTTCGCAAGTTCTGCTTCGGCTGATGCCAATTCAGAATTGCTTTCCGCCAATTTAATCTGCGATTCAAATTGTTTACGCTGCAAATCCTTAGATGCCTGATAGATAATCTTCGCGGCGCCGGCACGCGCCTCTGCTTCTCTTAATTTGGAAATTCGGTCATCCAAAGCGAGCTCTAGAAGAACGCTTCCTTTGGTCGTTGCTTGCCCCTTCTTTCCCGGGCGCGCGACAACTTGTCCAGATGTTTCAGCTTTAATTTCTGCATCTTTAATTGCATTGGTTTTGCCCGTCACAACGATACGGCGAGGACGATCTTCAGATGAGAGCTCGATCACCCGAACGTTCACAAGTTCCGTCGTTGAGTTGGCTTGACTAGCAGATACGATTTCTGTCTCAGCACCAGTATCGCCGATGAGGCCCGATCCAATCCAAACAATCGCAGCGACCGCCAAAACGGCTGCATAAATGATAGAGCGCTTCGCACCCGCTGGCTTGGAGGTTATAGGTTTCTCGTCGTCTTTTTGCTGGTCATCCATGGTATGTCCTGACGCCATTCAAATTACGTGTTTTCCCACACAAAATTGGGCCGTTGATAACATTTTTTGTACGAGAAACCACTGCAAATCGATCAATGCAGGGATGCAGAAAGTCTTGCGAGCACCTAAAATCAGGGAACCTTAAAGATCGATTTCCCAAGGCGGAACAGGTGTGTAGGCGTCAACCAGCGTGTCGACAAAAGCACGAACTTTAGCGGAGAGGTTTCTGTTATGAGGCCAAACAGCAAAAATTCCTGCGTCCCCACCCATTTCGAACTCAGCCAGCACTTGAACCAGACGGCCAGATTTCAAATCTTCACCAACAACAAACGTTCCCGCGCGAAAAAGGCCGAGCCCCGCCAGCGCGGCTTCATGCAAAGCAATCGCATTGTCAGCCTCAAAGCGGCCCGAAACTTCCACTGTCTTTGGGCCGTCTTCGTGCATGAATTCCCAGCGATTGAGTGACGTTGGGATACTTAGCTTCAGGCATTCATGATCTTTGAGGTCGATCGGGCACTTTGGGACACCGTGTTTTTTCAAATACTCCGGTGACGCGACTAGAACCCGTTTCGGCACGCCAAGCTTTCTCGCTACCAAGGTAGAATCAGCCATCTCGCCAATCCTAATGCTGACATCAAAGCCCTCTTCAACAAGGTTAACGATACTGTCAGTCATCGTCAGTTGGACCTGCAAACTTGGATATTTCTCCAAAAGTTTGGGGATCAGCGGCACAATCTGATATTGCCCGAATGCTGTGGAAGCATTGACGCGCAACACACCACGAGGCTCCGCCGTTGAAAGGGAAACTGTATCTTCTGCTTCTTCAACTTCTGACAAAATAGGTGTCACCCGTTGATAGAATACACGACCTTCTTCTGTAAGGCTGATTTTTCGGGTGGTTCGGCTGAGCAAACGGACACCCAAGCGGTCTTCAAGGCGTCCGATCATCTTACTGACAGCCGAGGGCGTCATCCTCAGCTCGCGCGCAGCCCCTGAAAAGCTGCCACTTTCGACAACTCTGACAAAGGTTTCCATTTCTCCAAAACGATCCATTTTGCTACATTAGTGAATTTAATTCCTAAAATATAGTCTTTTTTTATATATTATGTATTTTAAATTCATGAAGTAAGCTCTTTTCAACAGTACGGAGACAGATTCAGGTTTTGTCCCGACATCAAATTAGGAGCTTGTTATGCCAAATACTCAGAACTTACAGACTTACGAAGACTCAGGTGTTTACACCACGGGTGCGATTGAGCACGGAATTCGGAAGGGTCGTCGGTTACGCGCCCTGGCAATGCGCGATCTTTTTGGACGCGTGCGCTCGAGCATCTCACATCGTTAACACAAAGGATGAATAGACCTTTTACTCCCTATACGACCCCGTAACTCTGGCCCCTTCTTCGGGAGGGGCCATTTTCTTTCGCGCGGTTAAGGACATGGCTTCAAACCAAGACCATCAACAGATGCGACTTCTATCTCAGCGCCGCCCAGGGAAAGCGCTGTGGGCGTACTCGTTGCAGGGTCGATTACGGTCAGCGATCCCCCAGCGACAGAAATTGTCGCACTTCCTATCTGAGGAAAGATGCCCGGCAGTGTCGCAGGATTGGCAGGCCCTGCCGCTGTCTCAAAATCGTTTAGTTCGTCCCAATTTGACGATCCGTCCCCACGGCGCTCCACCACTATATCCACACCCAGCATACGCAACCGCGGAACTGCCATTTCCCCCTTCAAAAGTGGAATCAGATCGACTTCAGCAACGACGGTATTCGCTGTCATCATATCTTTACGCGTTCCCCACGCAGCATTCTTGATACGAACATCATGAATGACGACACTAGGTGGAAACGTCGCCTGGAGTTCGACAGGCCCTTCGATACTAAGTCGCCCGACATAAGATTGCGTAACGGTATCCATCAGTTCCTTGCGAAGATCGCCAAATTCGCTCAATCGGGCATATGAAATCACTATAGCAATGCCAGTGATCACAACCGCCGCCTTTATCGAAAACTTGAGGAGTTTAGCCAAAAATCCAAGCATATACGTGTCCGATCCTACAATTCGTTTTGTTACGTTTCCGCGTTACTGACTCATGCTACCCAAAGGCCTAAACCCACCAGCTGTGCGCTTTGCGCGCTCAACTGCTTCTGGTGTCATATTCTTGGCCAATCTCTTTGCCGCTTTATATGCGTCAACAACACCGAAATCACCCGCGATCCAATACCACATGAAAGCTGCCTCCAAATCAGGCGCATAACCATGCTCACCATTGGCGAGCATTTGTCCTAACCGGACCTGCGCCGGTACCGCACCCATTTCTGCGGCAACGGTCAAATTTTGGTAAGCCTCCGTGACATCTCTATCCCCACCTTCCCCGGCGAGTTGCATCAACGCGAGATTATAGTGCGCGAAAGGGTCACCATTTTGGGACGCCCGCACATACCATGCTCTTGCAGCAATGTGATCTTTTGGCCCATACGTGCCGTGATAGAGAAGTGTCGCAAGATCGTACTGTGCCTGAGCCAAGTCACTCTCAGCAGCATTCTCAAGTAGCTCCATCCCCAAAACCGCATCGTTCGCACCACCGACTTGCGTCAAGTGAGACAGCGCTAGATTGTATGTCGATGGTACATGACCAATTGCTGATGCCGCCTCAAAATACCGGACGGCTTCTGAAGGGTCTGCCGGCGCGCTCGCACCGTTTAGACTGATCACACCAAGCGCGTGAAGCGATGGTCCTACGTCAGCGTCCCCCGCCTGTTGGAACAAAGCCATTGCCATATCTTTGTTTTGAGCGCCACCTTGCCCACGCCAAACCAAAACAGCCAAATTATGTGTGCTCAAACCGTGTCCTGCTTCTGACAACTCTGCCCACGTATTCCTCGCAGTGACGAAATCACCATTTTTATAGGCCATTAACGCCAATCTGAATTCCTTATCGAGCGGATTTTCTTCGTCATCTGACGCCTCGCTCGCAGGTGCCGGCACCATGATCATATCTAAATCGATGCCTTGCGCATGTGGCGCCGCGATTGCGGTGAGTAAAAACACGACCACAAACCCGATTTGACAAAGGCATCTATAGAAATCCATGTCAGCACATTATATAGACGATTAACCTAATGGAACGGCAATATATCGTAGATTCCATCAATTCTTTTCACCAAACCAAATTTCAGACCTAAACAAGGGTCGTAAACACTAGTGTTGGCGTCGTATAACGGATAGACGCCAAAGCTTGACGATGGGAAATCATGACCTCCATTGTTTGGCAAGTATTCTGGAGTTTTCCGGATAACATGCCTTGGATATCTATCGACACAGCGTATTCTCGAAGCGACAAGTAAAGGGACGACATGAAACGATATTCCATCTTTAGCCTGCTTCGAAACGCCATGGGTTACCATCAGGACTGGCAGCAGGCGTGGCGCTCTCCTGATCCAAAGCCTGAGTACGATGTCCTCGTCATTGGTGGTGGCGGTCACGGACTGGCAACGGCCTACTACCTGGCAAAAGAACACGGCATCACAAATGTTGCCGTTATAGAGAAAGGTTGGCTCGGCGGTGGCAACACTGGTCGCAACACGACCATCATTCGCTCGAACTATCTTTGGGATGAAAGCGCGCATCTTTATGAAAAGTCGCTGCAACTCTATGAAGGCCTGAGCCAGGATATCAATTACAATATTATGCTCAGTCAGCGTGGTGTTCTTAACCTTGCCCACAGCTTAAGTGATGTCCGTGACACCAAACGACGCGTTTACGCGAACAAACTGAATGGCATTGATTCTGAATACATTGGGCCTGAAGAAATCCGCGAACTTGTTCCAATCATTAATTTGGATCCAAATATTCGTTACCCAGTTTTGGGGTCATCGCTTCAACGCCGAGGCGGCACCGCGCGCCATGATGCGGTCGCATGGGGATTGGCACGTGCAGCCGATGCCCGCGGCGTCGACATAATCCAAAATTGCGAAGTCACCGGGTTTGATATTCAGAACGGCCAGGTCAAAGGCGTTCACACGACCCGCGGTGACATAAAGGCAAAGAAAGTGGGTGTGGTCGTTGCGGGACACTGCTCCGTTCTGTCTGAAATGGCCGGATTTAGAATGCCCATCGAAAGCCATCCGCTGCAGGCCATGGTTTCTGATCCAGTTAAACCGATCATTGATGTCGTTGTGATGTCGGGGGCTGTGCACTGTTACGTGTCCCAATCAGACAAAGGCGAATTGGTGATGGGTGCAGGTATTGATGCCCATACGAGTTATTCCCAGCGCGGCAGTATGCACATTGTTGAAGATCAAATTGCCGCCGTTTGTGAACTTTTCCCCCTATTCAGCCGAATGCGCCTGATGCGCCAATGGGGTGGCATCGTTGATACATGCCCGGATGCAAGCCCGATCATCTCGAAGACGCCCGTCGACGGGTTGTATTTCAATTGCGGCTGGGGCACGGGTGGGTTCAAGGCGACCCCCGGATCGGGCTGGGTGTTTGCTCACACAATTGCGCGCGACGAGCCGCATCCACTGAACGCACCGTTCGCATTGGACCGGTTTGTGAACGGCAACCTTATTGATGAGCACGGCGCCGCCGGCGTTGCGCATTAGGAGGCATTGAAATGTTTTTAATTCCCTGTCCCTGGTGCGGCGAACGTGAAGAAAGCGAGTTCTCTTATGGACATGAGGCGCACATTGAACGCCCGAAAGATCCAGAGAAACTTAGCGACGAAGAATGGGCCGATTACCTGTTCATGCGGACCAATCCGAAAGGCCCGCACCTCGAAAGATGGGTTCATACGGCAGGTTGCCGGCGTTGGTTCAATGTTGCACGCAACACGCATACGAATGAAATTCTTGCGGTTTACCTGATGGGCGAAAAGCCCCCCAAAGGCATCATCAAAAAACCAAAGAAAGGGGCGACATCATGAACCAGTCTTATCGCCTCAGCGATGGCGGACGTATTAATCGTGACCGCCCTATCAATTTTTACTTTAATGGTCGCCGGTATTCTGGATACAAGCGCTATACGCTCGCGTCTGCATTGCTGGCGAACGGCGTTATGCTTGTGGGTCGCAGCTTCAAATACCATCGACCACGTGGAATCACGTCGGCTGGCACCGAGGAACAAAACGCTCTGGTTCAGTTAGAACGGGGCGCGCGAACCATTTCCAATATGCTGGCGACGCGCATCCCTTTGTATGAAGGTCTTGATGCCACAAGCGTAAACAGTTGGCCGTCGCCCAGTTTTGATCTGATGGCTGTAAACAGTTTGTTCCATCGCATTTTGCCTGCCGGTTTCTATTACAAGACATTCATGTGGCCTGTATCTGGCTGGAAATTTTACGAGCATATGATCCGTCGAGCTGCGGGATTGGGTCGTTCTCCAATGGAGCCCGATGCCGATACTTATGACAAGATGAATGCGCATGCGGATCTTGTTGTCGTCGGCGCAGGGCCAGCTGGACTGAGCGCCGCAAAATCTGCTGCTGTCCGAGGTGCACGCGTTATTTTGGTCGACGAGCAAACCGAGCTTGGTGGGCAACTCCTCAACGAACGTTTCGAAATCGATGGACAGCCTGCCACAGAATGGGTCGCCAGCGTCGAAGCAGAGCTTATGGCTATGTCCAACGTCACTATCCTGAAGCACACCACTGCATTCGGCTATTATGATCATGGCTTCATTGGCTTTTTGCAAAATCGTAGCGGCAATGTTGCCTTTGGTGAGGACGGTCGGTCTCGCCAACGCATGTGGCGGGTACGCGCCAAGAACGTGCTTTTGGCAACAGGCTCGCTGGAGCGGCCTTTGATCTATTCGGATAATGACCGCCCCGGCTGTATGCTCGCAGGTGCCGTTCGTGCTTACGTTAATCGTTACGGCGTCACACCCGGAAAACGTCACGTCATCTTTACCAACAATGATGATGCCTACCGGTCTGCGCTGGACTTGAAATCAGCAGGTGGCGATGTCGCATGCGTTATTGATGTACGCATCAAGCCAAAAGGTGAACTTGTCACGCAAGCAATTGAAGCCGGCATCGACGTTATTGATGGCTCTGTTATTACCGGCGTTATCGGTGGCAAGCGTGTACGCGCCGTCGAAGTGATGCGGCTCAATGAGGATGGTGATGGTGTCACAGGGTCTGCACAAACCATAACCTGCGACATTGTCGGCTCTAGTGGCGGCTGGAATCCTGTTGTTCATTTGCATAGCCATTCTGGTGGCAAGAATGAGTGGCGAGATGAAGATGGTGTCTTCGTACCTGGTGATACAATGCAGTCAGAGCAGGTTTGTGGCGCGGCTGCAGGCAGCTTCTCGTTACAAGCTGCCCTGAACGAAGGGGACTTCGCAGGGATTGATATTGCATCAAAACTTGGGCTCCCCACAAAGAAGCCTGACGTGGTTCCAAAAACGTCTTCGGATGTTGCTGAAGAACCATGGAAGTTGATGTGGTACATTCCAACAACGAAACCCGCCGGGCAACGCGGCAAACATTTCCTGGATCAGCAAAACGATGTCACTGTCGCCGATGTTCAGTTGGCAGCACGCGAAGGATATCGTTCGGTCGAGCATGCCAAACGATACACGACTTTGGGCATGGCCACAGACCAGGGCAAAACCGGCAACATTCCAGGCCACGCGATCCTGTCCGCTGCTTTGGGGCAATCAATACCCGCAACCGGCACGACAACCTTCCGCCCACCCTATTCCCCGGTCACAATGGGTGCCATAGCGGGACGTTATGTTGGCGACTTTTTTGATCCAATAAGACGAACCCCCATGCATGACTGGCATGAGAGCGTCGGTTGTCTTTGGGAAGATGTCGGCCAGTGGCGTCGGCCATGGTATTACCCGAAGGAAGGCGACAGCATGCAAGATGCAGTTAACCGCGAGTGTCTGGCGGTTCGCAATCATGTCGGTATGCTCGATGCCACTACCTTGGGCAAAATTGACATTCAGGGGCCCGATGCTGCCGAATTCCTTAACCGCGTCTACACTAACGCCTGGCTCAAACTCGCCCCTGGAAAGTGCCGATATGGCCTTATGCTAGGTGAGGATGGCATGATTATGGATGATGGCGTGACATCCTGCTTGGGCGAAAATCATTACCTGATGACAACGACTTCTGGCGGTGCACCTCGTGTGATGGCCTGGCTTGAGGAATGGCTGCAAACGGAATGGCCTGACCTCAAAGTATATCTGACATCAGTCACAGAACAGTTTGCAACGCTGCAACTCGCGGGACCAAACGCCCGTGCCCTATTATCTGAATTCACGACCGATATCGATTTAGACAATGACGCGTTTCCATTCATGAGTTGGAAATCTGGAACCGTCGCGGGTATCCCAGCGCGAGTATACCGGATCAGTTTCACTGGCGAACTGTCGTACGAAATTAATGTCCCAGCATCTGCAGGTCTGTCTCTTTGGACAGATATTATGATCGCTGGTGAAAAATATGGGATCTCACCTTTTGGTACCGAGACCATGCACGTACTTCGCGCAGAAAAAGGTTTCATCATTGTCGGTCAGGAGACTGACGGCACGACGGCGCCTGGTGATTTAGGCATGGATTGGATTGTATCCAAAAAGAAGCCGGACTTTATTGGCAAAAGATCAATGACCCGGCCTGATATGGTTCGCGATGACCGTAAACAACTGGTTGGTTTACGAACATCAGAGCCCGACGAAGTCCTTCCGGAAGGTGGGCAGATTGTTGCGGAAACCCTCCCGAAGCCGCCAATGGCAATGATCGGCCATGTAACATCAAGTTATTATTCCGCAGCACTCGGACATTCGATTGCCCTTGCCCTTGTTAAAGGTGGGCGCGCGCGAATAGGTGATACTGTTTATGTGCCACTCGATGGCAAAGTGGTGTCCTGTGAGGTTGTTGAGCCTGTCTTTTATGATCCAGAAGGGAGCCGTATCAATGGTTGATACTTATCGCCTTAGAAGCCCCCTTGCCCATCTTGGGCTCGATGCGCGTGCGCGTACTGAAGCCGATGTTTCTGGCACAGGTGTTGTTTTAAGCGAACGCCCTCAGGCAGGGTTGATCAATATTCGGGGCGATGCATCTGATGCACGTTTCATTGCTGGCGTTGAAAAATCCATCAAACTTAGTCCACCGACGGAACCAAACACTGTTGCCGGCAAACCTTCAGCAACCCGGATCATGTGGCTTGGGCCTGACGAGTGGATGGTTATTACGCGACCGGGAGGTGCAGAGCGGGCGCTCAAGACGCTTCAAAAGAACCTTCAAGTAGATGATCTGCATACGTCAATTACGGACACGTCAGAAGCGCGCACCTGTATTCGTATAACCGGGTCTCGGGCTCGTGAAGTTATATCAAAAGGCTGCTCAATCGATTTGCACCCTTCGGCGTTTGGCCCTGGGCAATGCGCTCAAACAGTGGTCTCTCGCGTCGGCGTTATGCTCGCGCAAACAGGTGGCTCAAAGACAACCCATCCGACTTATGAGCTATATCCGCTTAGAAGTTTTGCGACATATCTCTGGACTTGGCTTGAAGATGCATCGGTCGAATACGGTGTGAAAGTAGAATAGGTTTATTCTCTATCACGTCGATCGCGCCTATCGCGTCGATCCGCTTTTCTTCGGTCATCAACCTGACGACGATCACTACCCTTCCGGCGATCACCACCTTCCGGCATCTCTAGCTGTTGCTGTCGGCGATCTGTTGGCGATCGTCGTTCCTTACGTAGCTTACGCCGATCACGACGACGGCGTTCCCGGCGAATTTTAGCCACCTGATAGCCAATGTAACTGCCAGCGATCAGCATGATTCCGCCAAGGCCAAAAACGAAGACACCAAACATCACCATTGAAGAAGAGTTTGTTCCAGAAAGCGCAGGCTCCCCAGGGAATTCGCCGCGAGGCGGTTGTTCAGCAAGCAACTCAGCTTCCGCGGCTGCCAATTCTTGCTCGCTAAGCGGAGATGGCCGAACACTTCCACTCTCTTCATTGGCATATGGAACGGGTTTAGTCATAGCAGGTTGCTCTGACGCAGCGACTTCCCAAGGGAACTGCTTTATCGGCTGACAAGCCTGCGTTCCACCTGCGACTTCAGCCAGTTCAGTACCTTCGCCTCGTTTTTTAGCGCCAGAAACAATGAATAATCCGTCAAATACGCCTGTGCCTATGACAGATTCGACACTAGATTTGAACTCGTTTTGCCGTTCCGCAATATGTTCTTTGAGGCGTCCAAGCTCAGCGGGCGTTTCATTGAACGCGATGAGCATGACGTCGGTGAGACGAGGCAAACGACCGCAAAGTCGCCCAAGGGCCTTGGCATCTTTTACACTGAAATAAGGCGTCACGACGCTTCGCCCTTTGTAGCCATTCTCGGAGATTGCCGTTATCGCCAACGGGTTCAATTGCACTGCAACTGTTTCCTGATCCGCAAGCGCTTCATTTGGTCCAACCATGAACACCGTCAGTGCTAACGCGATGATCAATTGACGGGTTGGTACTTTTATCATTCCACATCCTCGGTTAGCGCTATGGATGGCACCCACAGATAACCTGAAGGCGAGATCAGGTAGACCTCTCGAAGACCATGAGGCTTATCCATCGCACCAGCAAGGACATCCATTTTGAGCGTGCGCGCGGCTGCTTCCGCGATATCTGGATCGCAGCCATACAATCTGATCTCTGCGCCAATCCCACGTGGGATATCGTCTGTCAGCGACCCTTTGAGTGGATGATCAGAATACGTATGATCTGCATGAAGCATCCACTCCGCGTCGTATCCGCGGCAAACCGCGATATCCGGGTCACTGTAGACAACAGTGGCGCCAAGTACATCTGTTTGAAAGACAAGTTCGCTGTCTATCGATTGGACAAGGAGATTGACGCTCAGGCCCTTCAGGGATTTCCCGTAAGCGTCAGCAGGCATCCATGGATCATTTGTTCTAAGTTTCATCGCGTACCCCGAGCGTTGGTGAAAAGAACTCTAACACAGAGCAAGCACGCAACGTATGACCTAGATCACCAGTCGGGAAATTTCTCTAAGATCAAACCTTAGAAGTTGTTGGTCTTAGTAAACAGAATTGGAAGGCAATGGGTTCACCTCCATCTCGGCACTGGCCTGATCCATCCATGCAGCCCGATATTTTGTGACTTCTTCTGCTGTATGGCGGGCTTTCTTCGATGTTGGTGCCAGGGCCTCATCATAGAAGAAATCTGGCAACTGATCATCAGCCACATCAAAACCGGCATCCCGATTGAACGCCTCTTCAAACATCAATGTCTCAAGGCCTATCTGTTTAAAGTATGTATCGGTCAAATCAGTTCCAACGGCGCTGTTTACGGCACTCATGATCATGTCCAGGTTGATATTTGTAACCGTGCGCCCGAATAGGCATAGCCCTACGCTATCAGCAGCCGCACATAGCACCTGAACATTCATGCTCTCGCCAACGAGTTCCTCCGTCGATTTCCCATCGCATTCATGTGTCGGGATATTTCCGGTTGTATGATCAGCTCCCTGCGCGGTCGACATCATAGAAATGCCGGTTACTTCGATCACACGAGGATCGTACGCACTGATAGCTTGTTTCTTAATCACAGGAACACGCTTTATGCCGAAATGTTCACCAACGCGGGCAGCACCGCCCGCGAGCAATTGGCCACGTTCCGTACCTGTCCTTATATCTTCAAGGGCGGATTCCATAAATCCGACGTCGCCAAATTCGGACTCGCCATTCTCCATCAAGATTGCCAGCGTCGCGCCTAGCTCGATTGTATCAATGCCAAGATCGTTTGCGGTCATATTCAAACGGCCAACATCATCCGGATCTTCCAAGCCGCAATTTGTGCCTAGCAAACCAATTGTCTCATACTCAAGTGGCGATACGATCTCTTCACCATTCTTGTCCACATAGATGTTTGAGCATTTGATCATGCAGCCTGGCATGCACGCGTGGGTCGGCACGCCGCCCCGCTCCATATTTTGCTCGCGAATAAAGTCGCCACCCATCCGGAAACGGTTTTTCGATGCATCTGTCATCTGGCCGCTTGAAAAATTGCGCACCGGCAGGCCACCCATACCGTTCATGACATCAGCAACAAGCGCCGTGCCGTATTCACCCATGCTGATAACTTTCTCATCAACACGAAGTTTAGCGGTGTATTCCTTCACACCTTGCATCACGCCACGTCGGTCCTGATAGGTTGGCAACTTGTGCTTATCACACACCATCGCCTTGACTTTTTTCATGCCCATTACAGCGCCGACACCGCCGCGCGCCGCAATTCTGACAGGGCGGCCTTCGGGATCTGAAAATGAAATGCCCGCCATCAGACCCTGATATTCACCAACAGGGCCACAAATCGCAAGGCTGACTTTCTCGCCATATTCATCATGCAGGAGTGCAGCAGTTTCAATGACGCCTTTGCCCATGTACGGGGTTGCGTCATCAAATGAGACGTCGCCTTCTTTCGTAATGCGAATGACAACCCAATCATCGGAAGAATTTTCAAGAGTGAGCCCGCAAAGCTCGCTCTGGCCTAACGCAAAGCCAAACGTTCCCCCTGCATTTGCCTCTTTAACACCACCGGTTAAGGGGCTTTTGCAGCCAACGCTGATCCGGTTTGCATTCGACATGTTTGAGCCCGCAAATGGTCCAACGGAGAAGATCAGCGGATTTTGTGGCGACATCGGATCAACTTTTGCCAACCCGCGCTCATAGAGGGTCTTGGCGATATAGTGACGGCCAGCCTGCACAAGAGCTTCACCCGTTCGGGTTTCTCGTGTCACAGATTTTGTCGCCAAATCAATCGTTAGATAATCGCGCATCATTTTTCTCCGTCACTGCAGTACAGGTACGTAGGACTGAAACAGGCCGGAATCAAGACATTAGCGCATTATTTACAATATTATCTATGCAAATAATATATTCTACACATTGGAATCGGGGAAACTATCTTTACGCTCCGTCATGTATGCCTGAAGTGCTTCATCCACTCCTGGATCAATGGCTGGCGCCTGATATTCGGCAAGCCATGATTTCCACTGTGCATTGGCACGTTGTGCCATATCCAAGCCACCTTCGGCTTCCCATTGTTCAAATGAGTTATTGTCTGAGAGCGATGAGCGGATAAATGCAGTCTCAAAATTTGCCTGTGTGTGCGCACATCCGAGATAATGTGCACCTGGACCAACTTCACGAACGGCGTCCAAAGCCTGGCCGTTATCAGTCAAATCATATCCTTCGGTCAATCGCTGCATCATCGCTAGCTGATCACAATCCATGACGAATTTTTCGTAACCAGAAGACAAACCGCCTTCGAGCCATCCCGCAGCGTGCAACGCAAAATTGACGCCAGACAAAACTGTCGCATTGAGCGTATTGGCACTTTCGTATGCTGCCTGGGCATCCGATACCTTCGACGCACACAGCGATCCACCTGAGCGAAACGGCAGATTAAGCCGACGTGCAAGCTGCGCCGCCGCAGAAATGACCAATGTCGGTTCAGGGGTTCCAAACGTCGGTGCACCTGACTGCATTGAAATCGCGCTAACAAACGCACCGAATACCAATGGCGCACCTGGTCGACATAACTGCGTCACAGCTCCACCCGAAAGAACTTCAGCTAGAACCTGCGCCAATGTACCAAGCGCTGTTACCGGGCTCATCGCACCCGCCAGAATAAATGGCGACACAATGCAGGCCTGGTTTGCACGCGCATAAACTTTGAGCGCGCCCAACATTGTTCCATCAAAGACCATTGGCGAGTTCGCATTGATCAAGCTGGTCATAACGGTATTCTGGTCAACAAATTCCTTACCAAACAGGATTTCGCACATTGCGACCGAGTCTGCAGCGCGCATTGGATGCGTAACTGACCCCATAAATGGCTTATCGGAATACTTCATGTGCGCATAAAGCATGTCGTAGTGACGCTTGTTAACCGGCAGATCAACAGGCTCACAAACAGTGCCACCGGAGTGGTGCATGGCTGGTGCCATGTAGGCAAGTTTCACAAAATTACGAAAATCCTCAATCGTGCCGTAACGACGTCCATTATCAAGGTCGCGCACGAATGGCGGACCATAGACTGGCGCAAACACCGTATGATTGCCACCGATCTCAACATTGCGCGCAGAATTTCTCGCATGTTGCGTGTATTGCGCCGGAGCGGTCTTAAGCAGTTCGCGACACAATCCTTTTGGGAAATGTACACGCGTCCCCTTCACGTCAGCGCCTGCATCCTTGAGCATGCTCAAGACTTCTTCGTCGTCTCGAAACTCTATGCCAATCTCTTCAAGAATGAGATCCGCGTTTGCTTCAATGATCTCGAGTGCTTCAGGGGATGCCAGCTCTAACAGCGGGACATTGCGGATTATATAGGGCTTCGTGACAGCATCGGATTTCTCACGTGCGGCACGGCGGGCATCACGACCTCGGCGGGCAGTTCTTTCAGACATAAGCAGCAACTCCTGATACACGCGCAACGTCATAATTGACGCAGGCTGCGATCATAATCAATTTTACATGTAATTGTTAGCGCTAGATTGACAGATCAACTGATCCAGCGCCGTCATTTTGTAGTCAAAAGCCGCCGCAAATGCGGTGCAAATGGGCTAGAACTGCTCGCCAGAAAATTCAGTAATTATCAATTGGCTCTCATAATAATCTTGAAGAAACTCAACAACTGAAACGACCTGTCCCACCTCGCCAGTCTCGGTCATCAACGGTAGGCGCAAAAAACGCTGAAACCCTAACATGTCTTCAGATTTCCCACGTTCAAATTCAGACATCATGGCAATCGCGCGTTTCTCGTTAAAAACTTTGCGATAGGCAGCACGTACAGGTTCAATAATTTGTTGAGGCCGCAAATCCTTTGAATGAAGTCCAGTCCCATCGTATCCCAGATGATCGCGAAACCCGCTTCCCCAGAACCGATATCGAAACTCGTTTCCTTTATCTAACACATCGACAATATGAATGAGCGGAACAGACTCCAGCGGGCATTTAAGTAACTCGAAATCTGAAATTTTGGCTAAATCTTCAGAACCAGAAAGGGACATCCAATAGTCATGCGCACACCTTTGTCGATCAGATAGAGCGTCGAGAGGAATTTCCCATTGGCGATATGTCATTCACTCAGATTATTGAATATTCGGCTATTGGCAACGGATAAAGCCAAGTCATGAGTGCTCGCATTACTTCCAGATCGCCTTGCCGGAACCCGGAATTCCTAGTTCAGCCCACATCTCATCGACTCTGTCGATAACGTCATCGGTCATACGGATTTTAGTGCCCCATTCCCGATGTGTTTCCGGCGGGAGCTTGGACGTTGCATCTATCCCTAACTTGCCACCAAGACCAGATTCAGGCGATGCAAAATCCAGATAATCAATCGGTGTATTTTCAATAACGGTCAGATCGCGAGACGGATCAACATTGGTCGAAAGCGCCCAAATCACATCATTCCAGTCGCGTGCATTGATATCTTCATCAACCACGATCACAAATTTGGTATACATAAATTGCCGCAAGTAAGACCAGACAGCCATCATGACGCGTTTTGCATGGCCGGGATAAGCTTTTTTTATGGAAACAACGGCCACGCGGTATGAACACCCTTCTGGTGGCAGCCAAAAATCAACGATCTCGGGAAACTGTTGTTGTAAAAGCGGCACAAACACGTCGTTCAGCGCTTCCCCCAATACTGCTGGCTCGTCCGGTGGCCGCCCCGTATATGTGGATAGATAAATCGGATTTTTACGCATGGTGATCGCCGTCACGTTGAAAACTGGGAACGGCTCCACTGAATTATAGTATCCAGTGTGATCACCATAAGGTCCTTCATCGCCGTACTCGCTCAGCGACACTGTTCCTTCAATCACAATTTCAGCGGAAGCCGGCACCTTCAAGGGCTGTGACACGCAATCAACAAGTTCGACTTTCTTCCCGCGCAAAAGCCCAGCAAACTGATACTCAGACAATGTATCCGGCACGGGTGTAACAGCAGCAAGAATCGTCCCCGGGTCGGCACCAAGCACCGCTGCCGCCGGCAACGGCTCAGGCTTCTCAGATTTCCATCTTTGATGATGCTGTGCACCACCACGGTGCTTAAGCCAGCGCATCAGGGTTGTGTTTTTACCAGTAACCTGCATCCGATAGATACCCAAATTGAACCCGTCACGTCGGTCATCACCTGGGCCCTTGGTAACCACAAGCGGCCAGGTAATTAAGGGCGCGGGCTCTCCGGGCCAGCATGTTTGGATGGGAAGTTTGGACAGGTCTATATCGTCGCCCGTCATAACGATTTCCTGACAGTAAGCCGTGCTCGCATCCTTCGGCTTCATCGCCATAACTGTCTTCAGAAGAGGCAGCATCTCTACAGCCTCACGCCACCCTCCGGGTGGTTCGGGCTGGCGCAGGAACGCAAGCGTTTCACCCACTTCTCGTAACTCTGAGGGCTCACGGTTCATCCCCCATGCGACACGTTCAACAGTGCCGAACAAATTCACAAGAACCGGCATATCTGATGGCTGGCCATCGGCATTGATAACATTCTCGAACAGGATTGCCGGACCGCCTTCAGCAATAACGCGCGTCTGAATTTCCGTCATTTCAAGAACACTTGATACAGGCCTGGTGACACGCACGAGCTTCCCCGCCTCCTCCAGCCGCTGCATGAACTCTCTCAATGACGCATATGCCATAAATGACACTCCTTTTCTGGCGCAAAGTTGCCTCTTTATCCCCCATCCGGTCAAGCACAGTGGAAATTTCATCAAAGTCGGCCCCAAGCATTGTCAATCAATGGGTTAACCGTCTAAAGTCCGACTTGGGTGCACAGGATTGCGCCACGATAGCGCACGCCAACAGGATTTGCGAGAATATGGCCGACGGAATTACGGATACCAATGAAGTGCTAAGCGCTTCCAGCCTCCAGCGGCTGATTGATATTGGCATCGCCCTTTCCGCAGAACGTGACACCAACGTTCTGATGGAGACGATTCTGCTCGAAGCAAAAAGCTTATCCAACGCTGACGGTGGGACACTTTACATCCGCACGGAAGACAATCGTTTGCGCTTTGAGATTATGCGCACCGATAGCCTTGAAATCGCAATGGGTGGGACAACGGGTAAGGACATTAACTTCCCTCCCCTGATGCTTATTGACCCAAAGACCGGCGAAGAAAATCATAAAAACGTTGCCTCCGCAGCGGCATTGACGGGCAAGTCAATCAACATCCCGGACGCCTATGAGAGCGATGATTTCGATTTTTCTGGCACCAAGAAATTTGACGAAGGTACTGGATACAGGTCGAAGTCATTCTTGTGCGTTCCATTAAAGAATTCACAGGAAGAAGTCATCGGCGTACTTCAGTTGTTGAACGCGGTAGACAACAATACCGGAGACGTCATTCATTTTGGACGACATATTCAGCCCTTGATTGAGGCGCTCGCATCCCAGGCGGCGGTTGCGCTCGACAATCAACAGCTTTTGGAAGCTCAAAAGAAACTCCTTGATAGCTTTATCGAGCTCATTGCGTCGGCAATTGATGCAAAATCACCGTATACCGGCGGGCACTGCCAACGTGTGCCGGAACTGACAAAAATGCTGGCCAACGCAGCATGCGAAGAAACCGAGGGACCGTTCGCCGATTTCAATCTGACCGAAGAAGAATGGTACGAACTGCACATCGCGGCATGGCTACACGATTGCGGCAAAGTCACGACACCAGAATATGTTGTCGACAAGGCAACGAAGCTCGAGACCATTTACAATCGAATTCATGAAATCCGAAATCGCTTCGAGATCGTTAAACGCGACCGCGTCATTAGTTATTTGAACGCGGTCATAGATGGCGGCGACCCTGATCATCTACGTGCTGAGCTCGAGCAAGAACTTGCGAAAATTGATGATGATTTTGAGTTTATCGGCGAGTGCAACGTCGGTGGCGAATTCATGGCGCCTGAGAGAATTGAGCGGGTCAAAGAAATTGCCAAAGTCGAGTGGACCCGAACACTCTCGGATCGCGCTGGCTTGTCGTACGAAGAATTAAAACGTGTTGAGCGTGAGCCTGAGCCAGAGCTTCCATTCCAAGAAAACCTGCTTTCAGATCGTTACGATCACATAATATATCGCGACGGCATGGAGCCTACAGCCGTCGAGGACAATCCTTGGGGATTCCACCTCGATGTGCCTGAGCACAAATATAATCTGGGCGAGATATACAATCTTTGTATTGCGCGCGGCACGCTCACCGAAGAAGAGCGCTTCAAGATCAACGATCACATTGTTCAAACAATCATCATGCTGGAAGCTCTGCCCTTTCCAAAACATCTCGCACGTGTGCCTGAGTTTGCCGGCGGCCATCACGAAAAAATGGATGGGACGGGATATCCAAAACGTCTGAACAAGGACAATATGTCGGTTCCGGCACGGATAATGGCGATTGCAGATATCTTTGAAGCGCTGACTGCGGCGGACCGCCCCTACAAGGCTCCAAAGAAGCTCTCTGATAGCGTCAAGATCATGTCGTTCATGAAGAAAGACGCGCACATCGATGATGAGTTATTCCAGTTGTTCTTGTCATCAGGAATTTATAAGGAATACGCGGAACGGTTCCTTCTTCCGGAGCAACTCGACGATGTAGATGTTGATCAATACCTGCCAAAAGCAGAAGCCGGGGACGACTAGGCACGTATGGTCGAAATTTATGTCGACGCCGATGCGTGCCCTGTCAAAGACGAAACCGTCAGTGTTGCGGCTCGCCACAATCTTAAAACATATATGGTCTGCGATGGCGGCATTCGCCCCTACCCCAGTCCGATGGTTGAGTTGGTCATTGTCGCCCAAGGTGCAGATGCCGCAGATGACTGGATTGCAGATAACATCAATGCGGCCGATGTCTGCGTCACGAATGATATTCCGCTCGCAGCACGTTGCCTGGAAAAAGGCGCCCTCGCAATAAAACCCAATGGTGAGGCTTTCTCGGAGAGTAGCATTGGTATGGCCTTGGCAAATCGCGAGTTGATGCAAGGGCTTCGTGAAACTGGGCAGATTACCGGCGGCCCGAGGCCTTACAGTAAAAACGATCGCTCAGCATTTCTGAATACGCTCGAAACCACTGTGCAGAGAGCCTTGCGCAATTAATACATCAAGTGTCGCATGGAAAATTGACAACTGATGCCCCAAAGGCGCATCATCCATTGGTGAAGGTTCCTCGGGAAAGACGATAAAGTCTTGAGGACTAATAGGGAACACGGGACTGATTTACCCATCAGGGGATCTAAACCCGGGCTGCCCCCGCAACTGTAAGCGGCGTGCCAGAAGTTTAATGTCACTGGTCTGAGAAGATTGGGAAGGCGATTTCAGGCAATAACCGCGAGCCAGGAGACCTGCCTTTGCATCGGTAGACATGTGTCACCGATAACCGTAAATCGAACTCGGAGGGAGTTATGATGGATCAAGTTCAACAGGCTTCAGTTTCTACACCACTTTCATTACAGCAGCGCCTTACGGCAGCACTTTGTGCAATGATGCTTGGCAGTTTCCTTGTATTTGGCGTCGGCTTGGCAAATTCCGACACTTTGCACAATGCAGCGCACGACGGTCGGCACGCTTTCGCATTTCCTTGCCACTGATTTTTATCTGAGGCCAAATTTATGATCGGAAGGATTTTCCTGGCCGCACTTGTGGCTGGGTTACTCGCAGGTATCTTTGTGTCTGGCGCGCAAATGTTGAAAGTCGTGCCGTTGATACATATGGCTGAGCAATACGAAGGCGAGACTCCGGCGCCGGCTGCGCATAGCCACGATAGTGCGACGACTGATGACCACCATCACCACGGCGATGCCTGGGCACCTGAAGACGGCTTTGAGCGAGCGGCGTATACGGTTCTGACGAATATCCTTGTTGGGGTCGGATACGGGCTTTTATTAGCTGCCGGCATGTCGCTTCGTGGCCAGCTTGTTGGCTGGCGGAATGGCATCATCTGGGGTGGTTGCGGGTATCTCGCATTTTCATTTCTTCCTGCGCTTGGCCTCCCTCCAGAGCTTCCCGGTATGGCAGCGGGCGATCTTGGCGGACGTCAAATTTGGTGGTTAATGACAAGTGTGGCGTCCGTGGGCGGCATCGCACTAATACTCCTTTCGTCAAAGTGGGCGTTCCGTGCACTAGGTGCAGCATTGCTGATCATTCCTCATTTTGTTGGCGCCCCACATCCACACGAGTTCGGGGGCGGCGTCCCTGCTGAATTGGCCGCCCAATATGTAACAGCATCTCTGGTAACAACTGGATTATTCTGGATACTCTTGGGCGCATTAGTCGGCCAATTCATTGATCGAGGTTTGCGCGGAGAATGAGCCTGAACTGGGATGATCATAGCCCGGATAATACGGAAAAATTGTCTCGCGCGCTCGGTTATCCTTACGACATCCCCGATCATTCTTATATCGTTCATAACGACAGCATATCTTTAATGCGCCGCGACGAAGCTGTGTCCCTTCGCCAAGGAAGAACCCCTGTGCTGGCTGTCGGATCTAATCAATCGCCAGCACAAATGATGCGCAAATTTCGCGGCCCCGATTGGCATCCCATACCCTGTGAACGATGCATCGTTCATGACTTCGACACTGTTTTCTCCGCACACATCGCTCATTATGGTTCCGTTGCTGCAACGCTTCATCCATCGATTGGGACCGCTGTCACGTTGTTCATAAACTGGCTACACGAAGATCATATTCCGCGCATGCATGCTACTGAGCTAGGCAACGAGAACTATGTTTTTGCTGAACTTGAAGACATAAAAATAGAGACGGAATTTGGGTTGGATTTGTCGCGAGTATACTTTTATCGCGGAAATGCCGGCGCATTCGCGCCAGACGGCACGCCCATTCCGCTTGCCGAAGTGGCCGCCGAAAACCGCAAATGGAAAGCGCATAGACAAACAGATATTCAAGGAAAGTTGCACCAACTTCTTTTGCCTGACATCCATCTTGAAGAATTTATACTGAGCGCAATCTCGGATAGCGATACTCGACAAAAGCGTGCAAATTTCATGCGTGAAAATGTTATTCACTTCGAGCATCCTTCGTTAAAAGTCATTAAAGATGAAATGTAATCTGTTCTGTCATTTCGTAAATAAAATGGACGTCATCTAGTGGCGGCACGCGCATTTTGCTGGTTCCGCACGCCCATAGTTCTTCTTGTGCTTTGCTTCGTTGTTGCATGCCAGACACCCAAAATCGCACCACCTTTGTCACCAGCCACAACGGATCAAAACCTTACAATTATGTCGTTCAATATTCGTCTTGGCCTGGGTCAAGAAGACCCTAAAGGCGATATATATCGCATGCCCTGGGGTCGAAACTTGGACGACGTGATTTCGGCAATTCGCGCAGGAAACGCAGACATTGTTGGGCTGCAGGAAGTCGCAGGAGTACCTCAGGCGCGAAAGATCGCAGATGCACTAAACATAAATTATGCATTTGAATGGCATCAGACTGGCAGTTCTCGCTTGCCCTGGTGGGGTGTGGCTATCTTATCACCGCATCCAATCATTTCATCGCGCGGTGCCCAGATCAGCATGGGACGCGGAAACACGCGGCATATCGTGATTGCGAGCATTGCAACACCGATAGGACCCGTGACAGCCGTAAGCATTCATAAAGATAAGGACTTAACTGATGGTTTGTCCTTCAAGAACATTCTCAGGGAAATCGAGGATGAAAGGACACCTGTTTTGCTAATTGGTGACCTGAACGTTAAACCAGACGACCCGAGATTGACGCCGTTCTTCCGTAAATTTTCTGACACGGCACGATCCGCCTCCACCAAAGGTGCGCGCAATGCAGAAGCACGCGGAACATTTGTCCGCTCCAAGCAACGACGAATTGACTACGTATTTTCAGAGACCAGCCGCTTCCAGGTCCTTGACGCCTATTTGCTGGCGGAAGAATACCAATCCGCTTCTGATCACATCGCATATGTTGCGAAAGTGAAACTAAAGCAATGACTGCTATTAAAGGCATCATATTTGACCTCGGCGGTGTGCTTATCGACTTTTCGGGGATGAGCGATATCAGATCACTAATGGCGCAGGATCCGGGGCCGGACGCTATTCGACCTCGTTGGATAACCTGCCCTGTGATATCAGCATTCGAACGGGGAGAAATATCCTCAGATCAATTCGCCTCGGATTTCGTTTGTGAATGGGGCCTTCAAGTCGAGCCTGACGAATTCGTTGATATCTTCAAGTCCTGGGTCAAGGGCACATTGGCCGGGACAGAGGAGTTACTGACTGATCTTCGTCCTCACTATACTCTCGCATGTCTGAGCAATACCAATCCGCTTCACTGGTCGCAAATGATGCATGACGTCGGCCTATACGACCAATTGGATCAGCACTTCGCTTCATTCCAAATGGGTCAGATGAAGCCTGCGCGAAATGTGTTCTCAAATGTCGTTACAGAAATGGGTTATGCGCCCGAGCAGATGCTTTTCTTTGATGACGGTGTTGAGAACGTCGAAGGCGCAAAACAAGCAGGCCTTCATGCCTATCAGGTCCAAAGCCCAGATGAAATTTCCATTCGTCTAAAATCCCTTGGCCTGACGCCGTAAACTAGCTTCACAATCAACTAGCTTGGTTTCCCACCCGCAATCGTCACCCGGTGCATAACCCGACGAAATCCGTGATAATCATTGATGGGGTTATGCTGTGAAGCGTAGTTATCCCAAAACGCCATTGCGCCCGGTGTCCAGTTGAAACGGCAGGTAAATTCTGGGCGCGTTTGATGCGCATACAAAAACTTTAACAATGGCTCACTTTCCTCCAAGGTTAACTCCTTGAAACGTTCCGTATGGCCAGAGTTCACATAGAGCGCTTTCCGCCCTGTGCGTGGATGCGTGATGACAGCGGGATGCTCGGCAATAAGCGCCTTGGGCGCGACGCCATCTTCCTTGATGCGATCTTCGCGGGTTCGCGTAACTTCTGCCTTCGCGGAATTTTGTATCAATGTCAGGGTCTCGAGATATTTCTGCAGACTTGGCGACAATGTCTCATAGGCTATATGCATGTTGGCAAACAGCGTATCGCCACCGTAAGGCGGCAATTCAACGGCATAGAGCATGGCACCCATAGGGGGTTTTTCCAGATACGTCGTGTCTGCATGCCAAATTCCACCAAAATTCACCCGCTCATCAGCATTTTTTACAACTGGGACGACTTCGTCAGAGCCATCAAGCCCTTTCACCATTGGATACGGGATCAGATCCCCAAACCGGGATGCGAATGCTGCCTGGCGGTTTGGTTCAAGTTGCTGGTCCCTAAAAAAGATCACATGATGCTCATTGAGAGCCTCAATAAGCTCATCAATGACCGCTTGTTCAAGATCAACAGACGTATCGACACCTGAGATTTCAGCGCCAATGGTACCCGCCATCCGTTTTACTTCTATGTGCTTATAATCATTAAAGGATTTTGGGGGTTCCCAATCACTTAACATGGCTATGGTGTTCTCCGGCTAGTAATACTCAGATAAATATTTCCCATAGCGTAAACCGGACGATAAAATTCAGCAAATACGCATTGGCGAATCCGGGACATTGACTGTCGCGAAATGCCAAGCGGTATGGCCCATAAAATTCTACCGGTTATCGTCGGGGAAATGAGCCCTGCAGCTTAAAAATTTTAGGTGGAGACTGATTAGTGTCGAATTTCCAGAAAAAAGCAGATGTCGTGATTATCGGCTTGGGCGGTATCACCGGCGCATCAGTCGCGCACCACCTGATCGAGCGAGGCTGGGAAAACATTATTGGCATCGACAAGTCGGCCATCCCAACAGATATCGGATCTACGGGGCATGCGTCGGATTTCTGTTTCAACACGATGCACGATCAGATGACCATCTATACGACCAAATACAGCATCGACTTCTTTGAGAAGCGTGGGCGGTATTCGCGCATCGGCGGCCTGGAAGTTGCTCGCAAAGGTGATGATGAACGCATGCTCGAGCTTAAACGGCGTGTGAGTTCAGGACGCGCATTCGGCAGCCGTGTCGAAATGATCAGCGCTGCCGAAGCCAAAGAACGCATGCCTCTGCTTGAAGAAGATATGATCCAGGGTGCCCTTTGGGATCCAGATGCGGGCCTTGTTATTCCGCGCTCTCAGGTCGTTACAGGAGAAATGATTCAAGAAGCCGAAGCGACCGGCAAGCTTGAGGTCATTCCAAACAATCCTTGCACCGGCCTGGATGTTGAGAACGGACGCATCAAAGGCGTCAATACGGCACGTGGATATATTGAGACATCACATGTTGTTGTGTGCGCCGGACTGTGGGGCCGTCTTATCGCCGAAATGGTTGGGGAAGACCTGCCGGTCATGCCTGTCGATCATCCTCTCACCTTCTTTGGTCCGTTCAATGAATTTGAAGGTACAGGCAAGGATATCGGCTACCCGTTGCTTCGCGATCAGGGGAATTCCGCCTATCTACGCGATACTGGTGATCCGTTGACGTCCGAAGGTGGTCAAATTGAATGGGGTTATTACGAAGAGACAGAGCCCCGGATGGTGCATCCGCGTGACTTGCTTGAAAAAGAACAAGCTCGCCTTTCCCCATCACAACGTGACCTCGACATTGAGCAAATCATGGACCCCTTAGAGCGCGCAATGGAACTGACTCCGGTTCTCGCTGAATTAGGGTACAACGAGAAACATTCATTCAATGGCCTGTTACAGGTAACAGCAGACGGCGGTCCTTCCATTGGCGAGTCGCCAGACGTGCGTGGGCTTTGGTATGGCGTATCCGTCTGGGTTAAAGATGGCCCTGGCACCGGCAAAGTGATTGCCGATTGGATGACGGATGGACGAACAGAGTTTGATCATCACTCGATTGACTACGCGCGTTATTATCCGATCCAAAAGTCAGAGACTTTCATTCACGACCGCTGCTACGAAACGGCGTTCAAGATTTACAATCCACCAGTCCACAACCGGGAGCCTTACTCCAAAGGCAGAAACTTGCGATCAGCGCCTTATTATATCCGCGAGAAAGAACTGGGCGGGTACTTCATGGAAATATCCGGTTGGGAACGTGCCCACGGCTATGCATCCAACGAGGCAACGCTTTTAGAAAAGTTTGCCGATCGCGTCCCCGTGCGAGAGCACGAGTGGGACAATCGCCATTTCTGGCGCGTCTCGAACGCAGAACATCTGCAAATGTCCGAAGACGTGGGCATGATCAACTTATCACATTTTGCGATCTATGATGTTTCCGGCAAGGACGCAGAAACACTTATGGAATATGTGTCCTCTTCCAAAGTCGCGGGTGACACGCCAGTCGGCAAAGGTGTGTACACAAACTTCCTTGATGCTTGGGGCGGTGTGCAGGCTGATTTGACCGTGCTACGCCTTGGCGAAGATCGGTTCCGCATCATTGATGGTGCCGATGCAGGTAACCGAGATGCAACTTATCTGCGCCGTATGGCTCAGGATAAGGAATGGTCGGTATATCTCGAGGACCGGACAGATCAATTCGGGTGCATCGGCGTTTGGGGCCCCAACGCGCGCGAAAATCTGAAGAAACTTGCGGATGACCCTGCGGGACTTGATATCGAGAACTTCCCCTTCGCCGCCTGCAAGGACTTCACCCTAAGGGGCGTTCCAGTGAAGGGATTTCGAATTTCGTATGTGGGAGAGCAGGGCTGGGAACTTCATTTCCCTCTCTCCTACGGCCTCGCACTTTGGGACATGTTCTATGAGGTTGGCATCACGCCCGTAGGCGTTGAGACGTATGCCAACTCCCGCCGATTGGAAAAGAGCCTGCGTCTGCAAAACGCTGATCTTTTGACGGAGTATAATCTCGTCGAAGCGGGCCTTGCGCGACCAAAAGTTAAAGCCGCAGACTTCCACGGCAAAGAAGCGTATCTCGGTATTCGTGATCGTGATCACCAGCCTGCCACGCTTTGCACCATGGTTGTGACAGATAATATCGATGAAGACGGCATCGCCCGGTTTATGCTTGGCAACTGCCCGATTATTGACCCCGCGACGAACGAGGTCCTCATCGACAGCCAGGGGCGGCGGTCCTACACCACATCGATTGCGTTCGGTCCATCCATCGGCAAGAACATCGCACTCGGCTATCTGCCGCAAGACTATTGCGAGGAAGGCCGAAAGCTGGAGATTGAATACTTCGATCAGAAATTCCCAATCGAAGTCGCCGCCGTGGGTTACAAGGCGCTCTACGATCCAGCAAGCGGGCGTATGAAGACATAGAAACTGCGAATATTAGGGCCGGGGACTTGCGTTTAAGTGCAAGTTTCCTGCCTTTTCGTCACCTTAACCCGCTGGAATAACGGGAAAATATCGGATTTGGAGCAATCATGTCGCATCGTTATTATATTTTGTCTGCAAATGGACAGCGACAAGGTAAGCTAAGAGCATATTGAAAGATCAAAGCCCCTTAACGTAGGGTGTTTCTATTTGGGAGAATGTGCGTGGCCGACGAAGAAGATATCGTTCTTTCTGAACTGAGTGACGAAGAGCTTGTGCAGCAAATGCACGATGATCTCTATGATGGGCTTGCCGACGAGATCGTCGAGGGCACCGAAATTTTGTTGTCACGCGGCTGGACGCCCTACGACACGCTGACCAAGGCTTTGGTTGAAGGTATGCGGATCGTCGGAATCGATTTCCGCGATGGTATCTTGTTCGTACCTGAAGTGCTCATGGCCGCCAACTCCATGAAAGCCGGCATGGGCATCTTACGTCCCCTTCTCGCTGAAACCGGCGCACCAAAAATGGGTAAGATCGTCATTGGCACGGTCAAAGGTGACATCCATGACATCGGCAAAAACCTGGTTGGTATGATGATGGAAGGTGCCGGCTTTGAAGTTGTCGATATCGGCATTAACATTGATGTCGACAAGTATCTCGCCGCCTTGGAAGAGCACCAGCCGGATATCCTTGGCATGTCAGCGCTCCTGACCACAACGATGCCTTACATGAAAGTCGTCATTGACACGATGAAAGAAAAAGGTATCCGCAATGATTATATCGTTCTTGTTGGTGGCGCACCTTTGAACGAAGCGTTTGCTGAGAATGTCGGCGCCGATGCGTATTGTCGCGATGCTGCAGTTGCTGTTGAGACCGCCAAGGAGTGGATGTCACGTCGACAGGGCTCAGCGTTGGCTTCGACCTAAACCGGGGCCGGGCGGATACCATGCGCCCCCTTCTCATCATCGCCTGCGGCGCACTCGCCCGGGAAATAGGTTGGGTTATCAAAGCCAATGGCCTTGATGGCGTCGACCTGACTTGCCTACCCGCCGAACTGCACAATTATCCTGACCGTATCACGCCTCAAATGGCTGATAAGATTGATGCCAATGCTGATAAATATGAACGCATTGTCGCGCTGTACGCCGATTGCGGAACCGGTGGCATGCTAGATGCCATGCTCGCCGAAAAGAATGTTGAGCGTATCGGTGGCCCTCACTGTTATGCGTTTTATTCAAGCGACGATGTTTTTGAGGAAATGCATGAGGCCGAAATCGGCACGCTATATCTGACCGACTATCTGGTGCGCTTCTTTGATCGTTTGATCATCAAAGGATTGGGCATCGATCGTCATCCCGAGCTTCGGGATATGTATTTCGCAAATTATACCCGCCTCATGTATCTGGCTCAGTCCGAAGACGATGCTCTTGTCGCCAAAGCACAGGAAGCGGCTGCGTCGCTCGGCCTAAAATATGAGTATAAATTTACCGGATATGGTGGTCTCGGCGATTTTATCGTCGAACAAGCAAAGAAAGGGTCAAACGATGCCGACGGCAACGATCGTTTATTGGCGTGATATTCCCGCCCAAGTCATCGTTAAGCAAGGTCGCAAGGCCGCAAAGCGCGAGCTTTCCGCAAGATTTCAAGAAGCTATCGATATGGCAGCTATGCGCGCCAAAGCTATTGGTACGGACGACTATCTAAATGACTGGCGGCGTGGAGAGGGATCTGAATGTGGCGATGATCTCGAAGCTGAGGCAGACGCGATGATGGCACAGATTGATACCGACTATGACGATGTACGCATCCAAGCATTAATCGCAAACAAAGGGCACGAAGAACAATCACATGGCTAAATCTTCAAATACGCCGAAACCAGCCTATCAGGCGAGTGATGTCAGTGCGGTCCGGCGTCAGCGCTCAAGATATTCTGTGCGCTTGTGGTCAGTAAGGCGCGCGCGTGAACTGGAGCTCATTTACAATATTCTGGCTGAGGTTTTCCTGAAGCTGCATCCCGTTTGGAATTTTATTGGGTACAAGCGCGTTGAACGTCCTGTAATGTTTGTTGAGAAAGCCGTTAAAGGGTTTCTTTTTGACTGTAGGATGTGTGGGCAATGCGCACTCTCGGATACTGGCATGTCATGTCCTATGAACTGCCCAAAGCAACTCCGCAATGGCCCCTGCGGCGGCGTACGCGAAAACGGCAATTGTGAGGTTGAACCGAATATGCCGTGCGTCTGGGTGCAGGCATGGGAAGGAAGCCAACGAATGCGAGCTGATAAAAGCATTCTCGCTGTCCAAAAGCCTGTTGATCAAAGCCTCCGTGACACCTCAGCCTGGCTGCGTGTAACGGCGGAGCGCGCTATGGCCTCGGAAGAAAAATCATGAATACAGGGCCCGTCGAAGATTATTCAATCGTCCCAGAAGGACATTCCTCGCGCGGACGGCTAGAGCGTATTCTCAGACGCGGCGAATTTGCTGTAACTGCAGAATTAAATCCACCAGATAGCGCTGACCCCAATGAAGTCTACGAGCGGGGTGGCGTCTTTGATGGATGGGTAGACGGCATCAACGCCACAGATGGATCTGGGGCGAACTGCCATATGTCGAGTGTTGGTATTTGCGCGCTCCTGACCCGTGTCGGCTACGCGCCTATCATGCAGATCAGTTGCCGCGATCGCAATCGGATCGCCATTCAAGGGGACGTCCTCGGCGCAGCAGCGATGGGTGTCGCAAATATTTTGTGTCTAACTGGTGATGGCGTGCAGGCAGGCGATCAACCTGGCGCAAAGTCCGTATTTGACTTTGACTGCATGTCTTTGCTGGAAACCATTCGTACAATGCGGGACGACGGTAAGTTTTTATCAGGCCGTAAAATCGCCGATCCACCGCGCGTTTTCCTGGGTGCCGCGATTAATCCGTTCGCACCACCATACGAATTTCGGCCACTACGTCTCAAAAAGAAAATCGAAGCGGGCGCTCAATTTGTCCAAAGCCAGTACTGCTATGATGTACCGCTTTTGAAAGAATACATGAAACGTGTTTGTGACATGGGACTGCATGAGCAATGCTTCATTATGATTGGGGTTGGCCCGCTGGCCTCTGCCAAGACAGCGCGCTGGATCAGATCGAACGTCCCTGGCGTCCACATTCCAGATAATATTGTTGCCCGCCTCGAAGGTGCGGAGAAACAAAAGGTTGAAGGCAAGAACCTTTGTATCGAATTGATGCAGGAAATTCGGGAAATTGAAGGTGTTTCCGGCATCCATGTGATGGCCTATCGACAGGAAGAATTCGTGGCAGAGATCGTCCATGAATCTGGTGTTCTTGCTGGCCGAAAGCCTTGGCGCAGAGAGATGAATCCAGGTGATGTCGCTGCAATTGAATTTGCAGAACGCCATGCCGCAGATATCGCCGGGACTGACACTTGATGCGTCGCGTTTTGGATAGTGAGGATATCTCAAGAGAGGTAATTAGAAGTTATCCGGGCTTGCCGGAATATACTCATAAGGAGTGCGTCACGTGACCAGAACTGTAGTCAGCTCAGCCACCAAAGAAGTCGTTATCGGCTTTGATGAACCATTCGTCATTATTGGCGAGCGAATTAACCCGACGGGCCGCAAACTTCTCGCGGCTGAGATGGCCGAAGGGGATTACTCGCGTGTCGAGTCCGATGCCTTGGCGCAGGTCGCCGCTGGCGCACAGATGCTGGATGTGAATGCTGGAATTCCCCTCGCCGATGAACCACGTATTCTTGCTGAATGCGTACAACTGGTACAAAGCCTGACCGATGTGCCCTTATCCATCGACAGCTCAATTGTTGAAGCACTCGAATCAGGCCTGTCGGTTTATCAAGGCAAGGCACTCGTGAACTCTGTGACAGGTGAAGAAGAACGCCTGGAAGTTGTTCTCCCACTCATCAAGAAACATGGCGCAGCTGTTGTCGCGATTTCCAATGATGAAACTGGGATTTCTGAAGACCCAAATGTCCGATTTGAAGTTGCGAAAAAGATTGTCGAGCGCGCGGCTGATTATGGCATTCCGAGTGAAGATATCGTTGTGGACCCTCTCGTCATGCCTGTCGGCGCGCTAAATGATGCTGGCAAGCATGTTCTGCATCTCATCCGCAGACTGCGTGAAGAGCTTAAAGTGAACACCACGTGCGGCGCATCTAACTTTTCGTTTGGCCTGCCGAACCGACATGGCCTGAATGCAAGTTTCCTGGCGATGGCGATGGGTGCCGGGATGACTTCAGCAATTACCAATCCATTGCATGATCCAGAAATGCAAGGTGTGATGGGCGGGAATGTCATTATGGGTAACGATCCCAACTGCGGCCGCTGGATCAAGAAGTTCCGTGAGCCCGCGGCAGAAGGTTCTGAAGGTGCGGGCCGTCGTGAAGGACGGCGTCGCAGACGTGGATAAATAGACGAATAGGGTCGCGCGTGGATAGAGAGAAAAACAACGCCTTTGTTGCCTTCATGCCGTCTGGTCGTCGAGGCCGGTTCCCTATTGGAACCCCGTTACTAGATTGTGCCCGCCAGCTTGGGGTTGATATTGATAGCGTATGCGGCGGCCGAGGAATCTGCGGCCGTTGTCAGGTCGTCGTCGCCGAAGGTGAGTTCTCCAAGCACGGTATAAACAGCGTTGCTGATCATGTAAGCCCGCGCGGCGAGCCTGAGAACCGTTTCGATAGTCGCAAGGGCCTTGCTGCGGAACGCCGCCTAAGTTGCCATGCATTACTTTGGGGGGATGTCGTTATTGACGTCCCCGCAGATAGCCAAGTCCATAAGCAGGTTGTACGCAAACGTGCTGAAGTTCGTGACATCAAGATGGACCCTGCGATCCGTCTGCACTATTGCATCGTTGAAGAACCGGATATGCACAATCCCCTTGGGGATTTCGAACGGCTATCGCAGGCTTTGGCCGAACAATGGGGTCTGGATGATCTTGAAGAAATAGATATACGGGTTCTCAGGAGCCTTCAGGACGCCCTCCGCAAGGGCAAGTGGGCGGTTACCGTTGCTGTCCACCGGAGCACGCGCATAACGGCTATCTGGCCAGGCTTTATCGACAAAGCTTACGGTATAGCCTTTGATATCGGTTCAACGACAATTGCGGCTCATTTGTGCGACCTATCGAGCGGCGAAGTGGTTAACTCAGGCGGAATTATGAACCCTCAAATTCGGTTTGGGGAAGATCTCATGAGCCGGGTTTCTTACATCATGATGAATCCGGGCGGCGAAGTTGATCTGACAGAATCAGTTCGCACCGCCATCAGTGACCTTGCTCGGGACGTCATCTCCGAGGTCGGCGTGTCTGCTGACTCCGTATTGAATATTACGGTTGTCGGCAATCCGATCATGCATCATCTGTTCCTTGGAATTAACCCTATCGAGTTGGGTGGCGCACCGTTCGCATTGTCATCGAACTCAGGCATGACGTTGTGGGCGACCGAGGTGAATATCGATAGTATAAATCCGGATGCACGCGTCTACCTTCTCCCGTGCATTGCCGGCCATGTCGGTTCAGATACGGCCGGGGTTATCCTTTCTGAAGAACCGCACTTGCGCGACGAAATGACCCTGATTGTCGATGTGGGCACCAATGCAGAGATAATCCTGGGCAATAGAACAAAGCTTCTCGCGGCATCATCGCCAACGGGACCGGCGTTTGAAGGCGCACAAATCTCTTGCGGTCAACGCGCCGCGCCAGGTGCCATCGAGAGATTACGCATCGACCGGGAGACGCTCGAGCCCAAGTTCAAAGTCATTGGCAGCGACCTCTGGTCTGACGAAGAAGGCTTCTTTGAAGAAATAGCTGCAACTGGCGTCACTGGTATTTGTGGCTCAGGAATTATTGAAGCCCTTGGCGAGATGTTCCTCTCAGGCATTCTTTTGGGCGATGGCACCATTGATGGATCTAAGTCCACTATTAGCCCAAGAATTCAGGCGACTGACCGCACTTTTTCGTATTTGATTTTTGATGGTGATGTACCTCTCGCTGTGACACAGAACGATGTGCGCGCCATTCAACTCGCGAAGGCAGCGCTATATGCCGGAGCGGCGCTGCTTATGGATAAAATGGAAGTGGATCATGTGGACCGTGTCGTTCTTGCGGGCGCGTTCGGAACTCACATTGACCCAAAATACGCGATGGTTCTGGGCATGATTCCTGACTGTGGATTGGACCGGGTCTTCTCGGCCGGAAATGCCGCAGGGACTGGCGCGCGGATCGCCCTCTTAAATCAGCAAAGCCGCGATGACATTCAGCAAATCGTTAAGACCATCACCAAGGTTGAGACAGCTGTTGAACCACGATTCCAGGAACATTTCGTCAAAGCTATGGCGATGCCTCACGCGGATGCGCCTTACCCTCAACTCGAATCAGAGTTTCCTGAGCTGGCGACCAGAAGGGCAGCGAGCGCTCCGTTATCAGCAGAAGACTCCGGGCGGCGAAGACGACGGAGACCACGCGCTTAATTTTACGGACTTTGAACCGTTTGTAATTTTATCATTTTCCTCGTACCAGAGGGGATGACTTCCGAAGATACCAAAGACTGGCACAAGCGAACCTGGCGCATTGCGCTGCCAGTCATGATTACCAACGTCTCTGTCCCTATTCTGGGTATTGTCGATACTGCAGTTGTTGGCCGTCTTCCTGGCCCAGAATTTGTTGGGGCGGTCGCGGTCGGCGCTCTGATATTCAGCATACTTTATCACGGTTGCAATTTCCTACGCATGGGGACGACGGGACTTACAGCCCAGTCATATGGCGCAAGAGATGGAAACGAAATACGCACATGGCTTGTTCGGGCGATTTTCCTTGGAGTTGTGATTGGTATTTTTATGATCATCGCACAGTGGGCTATTCTTGAAACTTCTGTACTGATCATTGGGCCAAGCGAAAATGTACGGCCTCTATCCGAGGAATATTTTTATATTCGTATTTGGGGAGCGCCAGCTGCGCTCGCGAACTATGCGCTATTGGGTTGGTTCTTTGGCGTGCAAAATACGCGTGCAGCCCTAATCACACAGATATTCATGAATGGCATGAATGTTATATTAGATCTCTGGTTTGTGATGGGCCTGGGCTGGGGCGTCGCAGGCGTCGCATGGGCAACATTGATAAGCGAAATCTCGGCTGTTGCACTGGGGCTCATATTTGCGGCGCAACATCTCAACAGACTTGGAGGTCGATTTAGCCGGGCAGACATCCTCCAGACTGCCCCCTTAAAACGGATGTTAGGCGTTAACCGCGATATCTTCATCCGGTCTATGTGCCTGCAAACGGTCTTCATCGTGCTGACATCCGTAGGTGCACGTATGGGCGATACAGTTCTTGCTGCTAACGCCATTCTTTTGCACCTTCAAATATTCACATCCCACGCTCTTGACGGTTTTGCGATGGCCGCTGAAGCTCTCGCCGGCGAGGCAAAAGGCGCAAAATCCAGAAAGCGATTTGATGCCGCTGTACGCGCGTCCTCCATTTGGGCGCTCATTTTCGCACTACTTTTTTGTGTTGCGACCGCATTGATTGGGCCCATCGTCATCGACCTCTTAACCACCTTGGATTCTGTTCGGGTCGTCGCAAAAGAATACCTGATCTGGAGTATTTTTCTCCCACTCATTTCCGTCTGGAGCTTCCAACTGGATGGCATTTTTATTGGCTGCACCTGGTCACGCGAAATGCGAAATTCCATGATCCTGTCACTGATTGCATACCTCATTGCATTGGCAGTCCTTGTCCCACTGTGGGGTAACAATGGCTTATGGGCTGGATTGGCTGTTTTGATGATAGTACGCGCGGTCACAATGGGATGGATGTTGCCTGGCTTACAACGAACTATTGAAAATTAAGCGTCGATTTGTCTCTCTACGCTGGGCGTGCGACTGAAGTGTTCGCGGTAACACTTCGAGAAATGAGATGCTGAAACAAAACCGCATGCCAGCGCGATACTCAGGATGGGCAGACTTGTCTGTCTTAATAAGAACCGAGCCCGGTTAAGCCGCAATGACAAATAATATTTCGTCGGTGCTGTTCCAAGATACTTACGGAATAATCGCTCTAACTGACGCGTCGAGAGATTAACGCTATCGGCCAACATTGAACAATTTACAGGCTCTTCTAGTGAGTCCTCCATTTGTTGAATAACTGCCAGAAGTTTTGGATGAGAAACGCCGAGCCGGGTGCGCAGTTCCATACGCTGCCCCTCGTCCCCATCTCGTATACGATGATGCATAAGTTGATCTGCGACACTTGCTGCTGTAGCCGCATCGTAATGCAACGCGATCAGACGCAACGACAGATCAAGGGCTGCCGTTCCGCCCGCGCAAGTAAAGCGGGTCCGGTCAATTTCGTATAATTCCTGGACGACATCTATATCCGGGAACTCTTCCACAAACGATGGCATATTCTCCCAATGGATCGTGCAACTATACCCGTCAAGCAATCCAGCTGCGGCAAGAACTTCAGTTCCTGTGCAGATCGCGCCAATGCCTGTTCCGTGCGACGCAAGTCGTCGGAGTTTCTGCAAGACGGGTTTGGTAATGTGTTTTTTCACGTCGAGGCCAGTACAAACAAACACAGTCTCAAGGCCATCAATATCGGCGATACTGCCATCAACATTCACCGATAATCCATTGCTGGCTTTGACAGGTCCCCCGTCCACTGAGAAAGCTTCGCACGCATATAGTGTTTGTTCTGACAAGCGGTTCGCCAAGCGAAAAGGCTCAACGCCAGCGCTGAATCCAATCAACGTAAACTCGGGCAATAGAATGAACCCGATCCGATGCGGTTTGGTCCCATTTGCACTGCCGAACATGGCGAGTTTCCCTTTAATACTCAGCCTGTGACACAGGTATCAATTTACGTTACTGCAACTTTTTACGTGTGAAAACACAGAACTTACAAACACGTGACAAGGTTTCCAAAGCGCGCTACGCATTATTGAGCAACGGTTTCAATGGGGGGATGAGATGGCCGCTTTCAGTAAGGTAGAATATGATCGCAGATTGGACCTAGTCCGCCAACGGATGGAGCAATCCGGCTTTGATGTGCTTTTGACAAGTAATCCGGCAAACATGAACTACCTGACTGGCTATGACGGCTGGTCATTTTACACACCACAACTTGTCGCCGTTTCACTGGCACACAGAGAACCTCTTTGCATCGTTCGTGGTATTGACCAACCGGGCGGTATGGTAACAACCCATTTGAGCGCTAATGAGATGGTCGGGTATCCAGATCATTATGTTCAGGCCGATGACAAACACCCAATGGACTGGATCGGTGATTTCTTGGAATCCCGTGGCATGGGCAAAGGATGCATCGCCGTTGATATGGATGCCTATTATTATTCTGCCCGCGCCCATGCTTCATTGGTGACTGCTTTGCCCAACGCAAAGTTTGTCGACTCGAAGAACATCGTCAATTGGGTTCGAGTTATAAAGAGCGACGATGAAATCAAATACATGCATGACGCCGCACGCCTTGTTGAGTTGGCCATGCAAGCCGGCATTGACGCGATTGAACCTGGTCATCGGCAATGCGACGCCGTTGCTGATATTCACAGCGCACAAATACGAGGAACCAAAGAATTCGGCGGTGAGTACACGTCATTGGTACCAATGCTCCCGAGCGGGGTTGGCACGACAACCCCGCATCTGACGTGGAGTTCCGAGCCTTTCAATCAAGGTGAAGCGACAATATTGGAACTTGCAGGTTGCAGGATGCGTTATCACTGCCCAATGTCACGGACAGTTCATCTTGGGCCGCCTCCCGCGCGCATGGCGGAAATCGCGGATGTTAGCGTTGATGCATTGAATATCGCCATTGATGCCGCGAAGCCTGGTGTGAGGTCCGAAGAAGTGCATCAGGTCTGGAACACATATGTGAAGAAATATGGCATCGAGAAAGACTCGCGCATGGGATACTCAACTGGTCTCAATTACCCCCCTGATTGGGGTGAGCATACCCTGTCAATTCGCCCCGGCGACAAAACCGTCCTCGAGCCTGGCATGACCCTCCATGTCATCCCGGGTATTTGGCTGGATAACTGGGGCATTGAAATCAGTGAGGCTATTCACATCACAGATCAAGGTGCCGTGAAATTCTGTGATTTCCCACAACATCTCGTCATCAAGAATTGAACAGATAAAAAAAGGCCAGTCTAGTGACTGACCTTTTTTCAACAATCTGATTTCCAGATTAACCTGGGCTCATACCGCGAAGTCGTTCTGAACGACGTCGTAGCAATTCAACCGTCGCCAGCAAGCAAATCGAGATACAAATCAGGATCGTTGCAACAGCCAAGATGGTTGGGCTAATCGATTCACGAATACCTGCCCACATCTGTCGAGGGATCGTTTGCTGTTCTACAGACGCAACAAACAACACTACCACGACTTCGTCGAATGACGTGACGAATGCAAACAAAGCACCAGATATCACGCCTGGCAGAATAAGCGGCATAATTATTTTGAAGAACACTGTCGTTGGATCTGCACCCAGCATTGCACCTGCACGGGTCAGTGAATGATCAAAACCACTAAGCGTCGCCGTCACTGTGATCACGACAAATGGAGTGCCAAGGACAGCATGGGCAATGATCACACCGAGGTAAGACCCTGTAAGTGGGATATAATCGTTCATCGTTGCGTAAAAGAAGAAAATACCAGCCGCTGTAATGATCACAGGTACGATCATTGGTGAGATCAAAAGCCCCATGAAGAGACCCTTGTTTGGCATCTCCGAACGCGACAATCCAAGCGAGGCAAACGTACCGAGAACCGTTGCCAGAATGGTCGCAAAAAATGCAATGAAGAACGAGTTGGCGATGGATGTCTGCCAAATCTCTTTATTCATAAAATCCACGTACCAGCGCATGGAAAACGCATCTGGATCGAGAGACATCATCGCAGAGGTAAAGGTGAAATACGGCTCAGCATTAAAACTCAGCGGAATAATGACCAGAATAGGTGCGATCAAGAACAAGAATACAAGGCAACAAATGCCGATGTACAACCAATGCCAGACTGTTTCAACAGGCCCAGCGTGCTCCGGAAGTGAGATTTGGCTCATATCTGGTTATCCCATTTTCAGTCGGTCGATACCGACAAGTTTATTGTACACCCAGTACAGAATAATGACGCCAGCAAGTAGGAGTCCTCCCAAGGCTGCGGCAAGTCCCCAGTTGAGGGATTTCTGCATATGGAACGCAATCATATTGGAAATCATCTGCCCGTCCTGACCACCGACCAGCGCAGGTGTGATGTAGTAACCAATCGCCAGAATAAAGACCAGCAGACAACCGGCACCCACACCTGGCAAGGTGTTCGGTACATATATCCGCCAGAATGCGAGGAAGCGATGCGCCCCCAACGATTCAGCAGCACGCAGATAGCTTGGCGGAATTGTCTTCATAACACTGTAAAGCGGCAATACCATAAACGGCAGAAGGATCTGCGTCATCGCAATGACCGTCCCCTGCGCGTTAAATATCAACTGTATTCGTTGAGCATCATTTATGATGCCTATCCATACCATTAGATCATTTAACACCCCTTGAGTTTGCAGCAAAACAATCCACGAGGTTGTTCGCACAAGAAGCGATGTCCAAAACGGCAATAAGACCAAAATCATTAAGAGGTTAGATTGTCGAAGCGGTAAGCTCGCCAGCATGTAGGCAATCGGAAAGCCGAGGATCACACAGGCCACTGTAACGACGATACTCATCCATGCTGTGCGTAAAAACAGATCGATATAAATCTGATAGTTCTCGCCTATTTGAACAATATCGCCTTCAACATTAAATTGTCGATCGACCGCAGCCAGATAGTTAACTGCCGTGATGGTGGGCGAGAGACGCTTAAGTGTCGCCCAAGTTTCCAACTCCCCCCATTCTTTGCGGTAATCGATGAATTTTTCTTTATACGGCGGTTCCCAGCGACCAGCTTTTCGTGCTGTGCCCGTGATCACACTACGCAGACCCGGCGTTTCGAAATTCATTCGTGTCGCGACTTTGCCGATCTCGCGGGATTTTCTTGCAGCAACCAGATCCTTCGCCAATGCAGCAAAGGCCTCTTCGTCCGGAACAGCACTAACATCCCATTCTTCGAGGATAGCGACCGTTTCCGGCATATGTTCGGCGATCAGTGGGTTTTCCACGGAGCGATAGAGCATTAAGGCAATCGGATAAAGAAAAGAGAAAAAGATAAATATGAATAACGGCATCACCAGGAGAACAGCACGAATGCGCTTTGAACGTTCAGCGCTTGCAAGCGCCTCTTTTAGCGGTCGTCCATCAACAGTCGTTAGCACTTCGCTCATTTTGTCACCCCGATACCTACCCTATATGCCCCGGCCATCTTTGAGCCGCTTTGGCAAAATTAAAATGGAACCGGGAGCGACGAATGCCGCCCCCGGATACCAGTCGTCTTAGTTAGCCAACCAAGCGTTGAAACGGTTGTTCAGCTCGTCTTGGCGGTCAGCCCAGAACTCAAAATCGTTCTGGATTGCAGTCTTAAAGTTCGCAGCAGCTGTTGGCATGTGCGGACCCATCTCGATACCAGCTTCGGCATGCTTGCCGATAAGTGGGATCGAAGAATTACGGACTGGACCGTAAGAAATCCATGCAGCCTGACCAGCGAGACGCTTTGTGTCAGTCGAGAATGCAATGAAGTCCATAGCTTTGTCTTTGTTCGGTGCACCCTTTGGCACTGCCCAGAGATCAAGATCGAAGACCTGACCGTCCCAAACGATCTCAAAAGGCTTACTTTCAACAGCAATCGCGTTGAAGATTCGGCCGTTATATGCCGTTGTCATAGCAACTTCGCCGTCAGCAAGAAGTTGTGGCGGCTGAGCACCAGCTTCCCACCAAACAACTGAGTCCTTGATGCTGTCCAGCTTCTTGAATGCACGGTCAACACCTGCATCTGTTGCAAGCATCTCATAAACCTTGTCGTTTGATACGCCATCAGCAATCAAAGCCATTTCAAGGTTTGCCTTAGGTGTTTTACGCATACCGCGCTTACCAGGGAACTTCTTTGTGTCAAAGAAATCGGCCATTGTCTTCGGGCCGCCACCTGGGAACTTGCTCTTGTCGTATGCGTAAATTGTCGACCAAACGATCGTACCAACTGCACAGTCTACAATTGAGCCTGGAATGAAATCTTTCTCGGCTGGCGTACCGTCGTCACCTGCAGGCAGGATGCTTGGATCGATCTGCTCAAAAAGACCTTCGTCACAACCACGAACAGCGTCTGACATTTCAACGTCGACAAGATCCCACTTCACGCTACCAGCTTCAACCTGTGCTTTTACTTCAGCAAGACCACCTGAGTAGTTTTCAGAAAGAATTTCGATGCCGGTCTTTTTTGTGAATGGCTTGTGGTACGCCTCGACTTGAGACTTGGTGTATGCACCACCCCAAGACACAACGGTCAAGCTTTCAGCGCTTGCCGATGTTGCCATCGCGCCGAGAGCGATTGCGCCCGCAGCTACGAAAGTCGTAAATTTCAATTTAGTTGTCATAAGTAACAAACTCCCTGTTACGTTGCGTTATTGTTAATTTGAGTGAGACGCTTGTCTCGCTTCTCACACCCGCAATAGCGGGTACGGAATGCGTATAACATTGCACATTCCTCTACCGGACTGCTTATGCGTCAAGAGCCCGGCAATCCTCCATCGACCAACCAAAGGTCACTTCCGTACCTTTCTTAATTGCGGATAAAGCCGATGCGTTTGCGACCTTAACGACGAATTCATCGTCACCACAAACAGAAGCACGTGTGCGGATATGGTCGCCGAGATAAATAAGTTCTTCAATTTTAGCCTTGAATACGTTCGGGAAATCACCTTCGTTAGAAGGGTTAACCATTACACGCTCTGGCCGAATTGAGAGTGTTGTCTTGTTGCCAACGCCCTGTGTGTTCACATTTAACGCGCGAATGACAGAACCATTAACGTTCACCGTCGCGGTATCGCCATCGATTTCCTTGATGTCACCAACCAGCGTGTTGTTCTCACCAATAAACTGCGCAACAAACGCGTTGTCCGGACGTTCATACAACTCATCCGGTGGCGCCAATTGCTGAATGACGCCATCGTTAAACACGGCGACACGGTTCGACATTGTGAGCGCTTCAGATTGGTCGTGCGTCACGTAAACTACTGTCACACCCAAGTTTTCGTGAATGTGTTTGATTTCATACTGCATTTGTTCACGCAGTTGCTTATCAAGAGCGCCAAGTGGTTCGTCCATCAAAACCAGAACAGGGTCGAATACGAGTGCGCGGGCAACTGCAACACGCTGTTGCTGGCCGCCAGACAACTGAGCTGGGCGACGATTACCAAATGCGCCGAGTTGAACCATATCGAGCGCCTTGTTCACGCGTGTCTCGATCTCGCTCTTAGGTGTTTTTCGCACCTCAAGCGGAAATGCCAAGTTCTCTGCAACTGTCATATGAGGAAACAGCGCATAGTTCTGGAACACCATGCCAATGCCACGCTTGTGCGGTGGCACGTTGTTAATTGGCTCATTATCCAGGAAGATTTCGCCATGTGTTGCAGGCTCAAACCCAGCAAGCATCATTAAGCATGTTGTCTTTCCAGAACCAGACGGCCCAAGCATGGTGAGGAACTCACCGCGAGCAACATTAAGATTCAGATCTTTAACAACAAGTACTTCGCCATCATAGCTTTTCTGAACGGACTCAAACCGAACGAGCGGATCATTATTTTCCGACATACTACCCTATACCATCCCTGTTATTCGTTTACGCCGCTTCTTATGAAGTGATCATTATAATATTTCGTACTGCAACATGCCTGCAGTATGATTTCAAGGGCAAGAATGACATTGTTCAAATTCCGACACTTTTTATTTTAAACCTAGAATGCGGAAATCTCTCATCATTTTTAAGACGCGCATTTTCTCAATCTCTACAAATTGAACTATACGCGTTCAGATCATCCTGGGATGTTTTCGGCATGCGCTTCGTCAGCCATAGCTACCTTCATAATGACTGCGATCAGAAACGCCAGCGCGATCCACCAACTTTGCCACATACCGTAAGAGACATTTGCGACAAATAGCCATGCTGCTGCCGGCGCCATTGCGATACCGCTCCTCCAACCGTCATCGGTAAATGTCGCCAACCGATAGAAAACAGCAAATACCAATCCAGCAAGAATCAGTGCCCCAGGAAGCCCCAATTCCAACCGTGCTTGCAATGCAATGTTATGCGGATGTAGCGGCATGATTTCCATATTCGGCACTAACCGTCGACCCTCTTGTGGTAAACTTCTGGATGAACTGAACCCCCAACCTAACCAGGGCTTCTCTTCAATCCTCTCTTGGACGAATGACCACATCGCCAAGCGATGATAGACAGATCTTGGCACAACAGATTGTTCGTCGTGGCTCGCGAATAATTCCGTACCATCTACGGGCGAATGCTTAACAAGATAAGGGCTCACAATAACGAAAGAAGCCGCAAGTACTGCAATTAATATGCCGCCTCTACGTTTTCCTAACCTCCTAGCCAGCAACACCGCAACGCCGATTAACACAGACAAGATGGCAGCTAAGCTGGACAAGAAGCACAACAAGCCAAAAACGAAAACGAGAACAATTGCGACCAAAACAATAGATCGTCTCGAGAGAACGGCAACCAATGACCAGACAGAAAGCCCTATAACTACGGCACTATTACTCAATGTTGTAAATGGGTCACCATAGTAACTGCTCCACAAAGCTTCGCCGGTATAATCAATGTACACAGCGGCGAAAATGATGATTGCGACCCCCGAAGACACGCCCAAAATTATAATATTATCCCTTGATGTGCTGGATTGGGAATTACCCTCAAACGAGAATATATTCCAAACCATGAGACCTGCGATAAACAAACCACCTATTTTCGCAATATGGCCAATTGATCCCAAATCATCTGTGCACAAGATCAATGTTATCAACTGCCAGACGACCAAAACCCCAAGCAAAATGCTGATAAGAAAAATAGTACGATCAATTGGATTGAATTGTCGTTTAATCCCAAAGAGTAAACACATCAACACAAGCACTAAAACAGTTGCTTTAGGGATGACTATCATCGAAGGAATGGCCAATCCCAATGTCACTAATTTTAGTTGCTTCGGGCAATTAATATCGAACAAGTTCCCTCTTACATATCATTTTAATTAAAATTATTTTCAGTGCGGCGCTTCAGATAGATAACCTGGATGTCCAACACCCAATCTTACCCTTCAATCAATGTTGAGATGACTGAATCAAGATTTCCGCAGTGCGAGCAGCTGTTGTCTCCCAAGAATACATGCTTGCACGTTGTAAAGCTCTTTCACTCAGATATTCTCGACGCTCCCGATCCGATAACAAGTTACAAATTGTCTCGCCAATGTCATCAATATCATCAGGATTAAAGTACTCTACAGCATCACCAGCGACTTCCGGCATTGCAGCGGAATTTGAACATGCAACGACCGCCCCGCAGGCCATTGCCTCTACAAGTGAATTTCCAAATGTTTCAACAGTTGAAGGAAATACAAACAAGGTACAGGTCTGATAAAGGTGAGGTAGCTCGTTTGTCGGAACAGTACCCTCATAAACTATTTGTTCTGTCACTCCCAAACTATCTGCTAAATCTCTCAAACTTTGCGCATACTCCTGATCTATTGATGCGCCCGCAATACGCAATTTCATTTTAGGAAATTCTTTGAGTATACGTGGCATCGATCCAATTAGATTGTGCAAATTCTTCTGCACATAAATATCTGAAACAAAAAGCAGCATATTTTTATCCCGCTGAGCCGCATTCGAGGACTTGAAAATTTCACCTACACCATGGGGTATAATAGATACCTTTGAGCGAGAATTACGCATACTTTTTAACAGGCTGGTGTCATGCGCATAAGATGAAACAGATATAATTCGGGACGAAAAGGCCGCAGATGTGTAGGTCAATAAACAAAGCAAAAGCCAGTAGAGACGTTTCCCGAAACGACTCTCTACAAAGGCTACGCTAAGTGCATTGCGAAGTAAAATAACAGTGTTTGGAAATGCAAGTGGCCCAAAATTGGCGGGGGAGAATATTACATCAGCAGAAATTTTATGTGCAATCATTGGCACTTCAATTTGTTCAGTTGCCAAAACAGCTAATCGTGTGTCTCCCCGATCTAGTAGGTGAACGGAGATACCTTGAAGCACAGTATCAAATAGTTCGAGTTGACTTGATCCAAGACAAATATACAGTTCCAAACGATCGTCACATTTTAATAAAGGAAGCAAATTTTTCAAATAAGTGATTCCGCCACCCGATTTCGCATGTAAAGCATTGATGAGTACTCTCACTTTCTTCGTATCGTTCTCAATCATCGACTCAACATGACGAGATACCTTATCTACTTGGCGGTCCCAGACAAAATTCTTTTCGGCATATTCTCTGGCGTTCTCCCCAACACGCTCGCCCCAATGCCTATTTTGGCTGGCCCACAATATTGATGTTGCCAAACTTTCATCATCATTTGGCGGCACCCAAATGCCACAAGCTGATGTCTCTTTTGTCGTATCCAATTCATCAAGTTGCGTTACCAAGACCCCATTTCGCACTATCTCCGGGATTTGTCCTAGGTTACTCGTAATTATAAGTCGACCAGCCCCCATATATTCAAACAACTTGGTTGGCGATCCAAAAAAGTCACTCTTATCTGGATTCTCTTTTGTTGGGTTCATGAGCAAATCAGAAGCTAAGCAATATCTGATGACATCTTGACGAGGTATTAGGCCGGTAAATATAAATGACGAATCAGAGCTGCATTTTGATGCAATTCGACGGACCATTTCCAGTCCGCCTCCGTCTCCTATAAAGATAAATTTGAATCTCTGTTTTCCTCCTGTATTACTTTTCAATATCTTCTGAGCAGCCATGGCCAATATATCTGCCCCGTGCCATGGCCCAAATGTTCCAACAAAAGTTACGATTGTCGCTTTCCCATCAGGATCAATCAAATTTCGCAATTTAGAAATATTGTCTGGGGCAACGTAAGGACCTTGAAACAAGGCAGGATCATATCCATTCGGCACACAAATAATTCGAGCGGGCTCAACGCCCATTTGGATCAGTTGTTTTTTGAGAACATCAGAGACTGCCACAACAGCATGTGCATGACGCAATGTGACTCTCTCGGCATTTTCGACCAGCCACTTTAGGTTTAGTCGCGCCCCCCAGTGCTTAGACAGCCAAGATTCAGAACCATTGAATTCGACTACGAGCGGCAGACCGTGTTTTCGAGTAAACTCGACCCCACTAATATCTGCTGATGAATTTCTTTGATAAACAATACCATTGAAATCTTTAGCGTAATTCTTAAGTGCCTTCGATATCTTACGGCCATACCGCAACATGTTCATTTCGCGCGGGATGATGTAAGCGCCAGGAAAAGGCACATCGATCGCCTTGAACCTTTTCGATCGGACTGAGAGGAACTCACCACTGGGCGAAATCAAAGATACTTCAATATTTTTTTGGACCAATCCTTTTATCACACCTTCCGTATGAGTGACTGCCCCCCCATTTCGAACACCCAACCAAAGAATTGTTCGCAAGTATAAATATCTAGTAGCATCAATCCCACGTGTTGGTCGCAATCTCGAACGAGGTTTTATTTTTAGCAACCATATTTTAGCAATTGAAATAGGAAGTATGCCTACACCGCCAACGACGCTTAACAATATTTGGAGGCAACTCCTAGATACATCCACCACGTCAATTTTTCGACAACCGTCTTCCAGGCTCAGCAAATACCTCGAGCGTGCCTTAAAAAGCGAAGAGAAAAGAATTAACGCTGGGATCAGCGGTGCTCCTGATTCCTTATCTACATATATATAAACATCCTCATATTCTTGTTTGAGAAACATTTTGATCAGATTTAATAAGCTACCAGCGCGCACATTTGTAACTACAACGAGATCAAATTCCTTCGTTACAACTTCACTTATCCTCTCCATTGTCACATTGACAACAGGATAGTGCATTAGGACTATTGAGGCGTTTTTCATGGACAATGCAGTGACTCTAGATTGTTGATTTTTTTTCCAGTTTGATTCGCCGAAGTTATCTCCATCTCATTTTGCCTTCATTTCATCCAACATGGGAGCAAGCTCCGATGCCAAAAATTTACCGACCATATCCAGACCGGCAGGAGTAAGATGGACTGAGTCTGCAAAATAAAAATGTTTGGGTTGCAAGTTGTCTTCAGACCATTTTGCTAAATCAATAAATTGCACATCCAACTGCTGAGTCATGAATCTAATTTTCTCATTAAACATTTCAGCGAGTCTCGCAAGGACCAGCGGATTGTTTGAAAACGCAGGCGTGTGCCCAATCTTCAGCATTTTTGGTGTTGGGGTTGAGGCCATTGAATAAAGCCCCGGCAATGACAAAAGTGCAACTGTAATGCCTTCTGCTTTAAATCCGTTTATCAATGAATTCAGAGTATTAAGGCTTTCAGGGTTAAAATCCTCTAACTCCTCCGCTTCATCTCTATTGACCCTAAGTTTTCGATGACGAAGTTCTACAGCTGCTCGGTGCTCTCCAAAAACTAAAATTCGTATTGCCCGCTTCAGACTTCGAACCAACCAGAGTGACCGAACATAATGCTCATAGTTTCCGAGCCATTTTCGTGATGAAAAAATATCGTTCCAACCGATCAAAATCGTCACAATATCTGGCGATAATTCCAAATACTTAGGCATCTCTAGCATGAGGTTTTGGATTGCGTACCCTTCTACACCTCCATTTATGACTTCGGCGTCAATGCCAAATGATAGCAAATACTCGTGCGTGTACTTTGGATAATCGTCCACTATTAAGCCAAAGGTCGTTGAATCCCCCAGCATGAGGATGCGTGTCCGCGCCTTAATTTGGTCGATTTCTGCCCCTTTAAATCCGCTCTCATTGATCCGTATTTCCTGCGCGTCTTGTCCGAAAAAATTACTAGAATCCAATACTGTTCTCGGTTCGCCTCTTCCCTTTGCATCCTTATCCATCATGTATTGTTTATAGTTTGAGCTATAGCCAGGCCTCAATTGCCAATGCCCAGGATATTGCGACGATTCCATTTCAAATGGATCAAGCGTCTTGGAAAGAGAAGACAACGAATATTTAAATCGCAGATTGATAAGGTCATCTTGGAACTCATACAAAACACGTGCCATTAACTCAAAAAGCGCTATCCCAAGTACGATAGATACCAAGGCAGCTGCTAACTTTATTTTCAGGGCTCTCGAAGAGTTATTCATGTTGCCGTGCCAAGATTTAAGGATCGATAGAAGGCCAGAATCTTTATTAGGGACTTCTAAGCCATTACTATTCTAAAATCACCCTCTGTTTATCCTCATCAATTCATATGATCTAGGTTTACCGGAGCGTTGAAAATGGCTGACTTTCAAATTGATGTTACTTACTCGCGTTCATGCAGTGTTTCGATACGAAAAATGAGACTATAAATGACACCAATTTTCATCGGAGGGACGGGTCGCTCGGGTTCTACTGTCCTTAAATCGATTTTGTCGACATGCACCATTTCGAGATCAATCCCGCAGGAACTACGCTTTATTATTGATCCCGGCGGATTACTCGATTTGTCTGATGAGTTAGGGCCAAAATGGACACCACAGCGCGCAGACATAGGATTGCACAATTTTCGTTGCCTTTTAAAAGATGTTTCGCATCATTCAAATTTCAGCAGGATTTTAGGTAAAATTGCGTCAACGATTGGCCTCTCTCAAAATAGGTATACAAACTACGCGTTGGCAGATTACTTCGGACCGCGCCAGTTTCAGCACAGCATTGAATTGTTTTTCAATGACCTCGGTGCATCCATTGAACCGGGATATTGGGCTGGAACTCCCGCATATGCTGTTCCCTCAAGGATCCAAATTTCTCGCCCTGTCAGCAAAAGTAAATTCAGTGATTGCACACGAACTCTTATGCACAACCTGTACAGCGGATTGCCTGGGAAATCAGGTGCTGAACAATGGATCGACGACACACCTTATAATATTTTGGAATCATTGCGTCTCTTGGAACTTTTCCCTGACGCGCGTTTTATAGAAATTCAACGAGATCCAATCGATGTTATCGCCTCTCAGGTCGAGCAAACATGGGGGTCCAACAAACTTCAAACAATCACCATTCAAGTGAAAGATATTATTGAACGATCAAAGAGTGTTACCAACAATCTGCCTAGCCACACATTCATGAGAGTCTCGTTGGAAGAGTTAGTTAGAGATAGCGAAGGGCAACTCAGAGAAATCGGCGACTTTTTAGATATTAATATCGATGCAGAAAAGGTAGCGAGTAAGACGAAATTCACTAAAGAATCAGCTAATCTCGGTGCCTGGACACGACGTTTGTCTCATTCGGAGATCGAAGTATGTAAAAAAATCTTGAATCAATAGAGCTTGATGTCGGCGAGTGACACTTCAGAACCTGTTTTTTGTGAGATACGCGCCGCTTCAATAATTTCTATGCTTCTGCGTCCAAATTCGCCAACGACAGCAAAATTATTTTCTCCATTAATAGCGCTAATCACGTCGCTTAAGTATTGCCCCAGGTTCCAGACTGGTTTACTCGGGTTCATTCCCCACTCAGAAAACACCGTGTCATCTTCAGCTAAAGTATCATGAAAATTCCATGTTTTGAGTTCGTTCATTGAAAACCCCCCGACTTCAACTGCTCCATTACTTCCCAAAATACTAATTGAGCCCTCTAAGTCCTTCGGTCGTGTCGCTGTCGTCGCTTCTATCATCCCTAGAGCGCCGCTTTTGAATTTTATAGACACAATGCTTGTCTCTTCTGCTTCAATATCGACCAGCCGTGTAGAACTCATTGAGTAAACACTCTCGACGTCACCGAGCATCCATAACAACATATCGACATGATGGGCCGCTTGATTCGCGAGTACCCCACCGTCTTCATTGATTGTTCCACGCCAGTCAGCCTTATCAAAATAAGACTGATCTCTCGACCATCGAACGCGAACTGTGCCTAAGACAATTTCTCCAAGCCTTCGGCTGGTAATTGCCTCTCGAAGCTTAACAATTGGTCTATTGCACCTATTCTGCTTAACAACAAAGAGGCCAGTATTCGTGCTGGTACATTCCTCAATCATGCGATCAATATCTTTAACGCTTAACGCCAATGGCTTCTCTACCAAAATATTTCTGGCAAGACCCGCGAGAGATAAAACCTGATTTACATGATCCCCAGATGGCGTCAGAACAGATATAATGTCGGACGGCTTTTCCAAGGCCATTGCCTTTGAATCTTGGAAGAAAGGCACACCCAATACATTGCCAGTCTGCTTTGCCAAAGATAAATCACGATCACATACCGCAACAATCTCGCCCAAACCAAAACTTTTAATCGCACTAATATGTTTCTTAGAAACGGCACCACAGCCAATCAAAGAGAAGGTCGCCTTACCATCACGTATCATGGTGTTCTGAACCTTGTCTATGAACAACACTCTCAACGATAACTTTGAGCTTATCGACTTCTGTCACCCAAGACACCTCTGCTGACAATCTCAAAGTCGACTGCGCACATTCATTTCGAAAAGATGAACCGTTGTGCATTTTTTTTATCGCTGAGACAACCTCTTGACAATTAGTAGCGTCTATTTCAATGCCCACGCGCTTTTCACCTATTAGTGCCTTAATATCTGGGAGTCCTGCATAAATTAATGGTCGAGCAGCAGCAATGGACTGGAAGAGCCCATTCGGTAGAATTGCCCGAGCATTTTCCGTGTCGGAACAATAAGGTACAATAGCGACATCAGCAGTTTTTATAGTCGGCACTATCGCTCCACTTTGTATTCTTCCCAGGGCGTGAACGCGATCTGAAACATTGCTTTCGCCGGCATAAACATCGCTCCATTCATGACCCTGACCGATAAAAACGAGATGTACGTTCTCTGGGACCTTCGCAAGTGCATCAATTAGAGGTGCTACCGCGAGTCCTGGCTTTCTATTCCCAACACAAACAATAACGAAATCTTTTTCCGAAAGGTTCAAAAGTGAACGAAGGTTCTGCGATTGATGTATGTCCAATGAGGGATCATGGCTGTTCCTAACAATTTCAGCATCAATATTGGCATGCAATTTATAGAGCGTCGCTACCCCGCCGCTCACAACAACAGTTTTTGCAGCGCCACGAAGACACCACCTTTCCATACAAATCAACGTTGGTAAAAAAATACCACGCCAGAAGTTAGACAACTTCTTGGTCTCATATACATTCGGATAGAAGTCATGCGCGTCATAAATTAATGATCCGCGGGCTCCCAATAATCTCGCTAATACAACAACCGGATACAATCGATATTCATGCAAATAAATTAAGTCAGCTTGCTTCAAATGGCGAAACGCTTGTAATGGACGTATGATCAAATACGACACTACAAAACGCAAAAAGTGAGAGATTTCTCCGACCCGCTGACCAAGTGACTGCTTAGAGCCTTCGCGCGGAGAAACTAAACCTTTGTTCTTATGAGGGAGTGGAAAAACGTTGCCAGGTAAAGATATGATCTCAACTGGCCGAATATCTAAATCTATTGGGCTTTTCTTATTTTCGACAATTATAGATCGATATCCCAACTTTGCGAAAGACCGCGCAATCTTAATAGTGCGCGTATCATCGATAGCTGCAGTTGGAGTTAATGAGACTATTACGGATTGTCTTTTACGCATCACGTTGCAACATCAAAGACCCTACCCCATCTTGACAAAGAAATTACTCGCCACAAAGCTCGACGTAATAGTGGATCCTCTAGACTAGATGACGCCAGCTTCCTTAACTTTGACTCTTCAAACATACCAGGGAACAAAGCCAACGAATCTTCCAGGGCGGGCTTCACAATTGCCGAAGCTGCCCCCTGAAACCACTGCAAATCCGGAGTAGAAAATCCGATCTTTGTCGTTCGATCCCTTACTTTCAATGGCAAATCATTATGTAGTGCACGTCGAAGAACGGCTTTTGTTTGACCGTTTGAAATTTTCATCTCGTCTGGCAATGACATTGCAAACTCAACGCAACGATAGTCTAAGAATGGTAGCCTCGCCTCCACGCCAAATGCCATAGAATTTCGATCTTCATACCTCAGTAAAGCAGGCATCGTTGAGCTTAAAAATTGATTGCGAAGTAAAGTCGATAGGTTGCCAGTTCTCCTCAATTCTCCACGACCAACACGAACACGTTGGTTCAGCCATCCATGAGTAGACATGGAATTCATATGATCAAGTTCAGGAATATGCTCCCGAACAATCGCCTTCAAAGCAGAACCCATAAGCTTGTTAAGTGGGATTTGGTGCATCTTGTTTGCAGCACCGAGTTCACACCACAACAAATGCAACTTACCTTTTCCAAGCAATCCCGCATGAAATGCTGCAAAAGATGGCATATATCCTGCCAACTGTTCGTCTGCACCCTGCCCATCTAGCATTACTGTCAGATTGTTTTTGGCTGCAGTTTCAAAGACGGACCATTGAGCAAATGCGCTCATACTACCGACCGGCAGATCTTGGTGGTAGGTCATTTGATCGAGAGCATCTACCAACCCGGACGCAGTAGGAAATACTTTAGTTGAGTTACATCCTGTATGCCTTGCCAACGCGTCAATGTATGGCTGCTCGTCGTCAGACCAATTCTCGTAACATGCGCTGACTGTGGTGAACGTCTTATTTGAACCTTGAGTAGCCAAACTGACAATTGAAGATGAGTCGAGTCCACCGGAAAGGCAGCTTCCGACATGTACATCCGCACGCATTCTCAATGACACAGCACTTGCGAGCAATTCACGGTACGTGGTTGCTGCTTCACGATCAGTGATACTTTCATTTTGAACGCTTGGAAGAGTGTACCAGGCCTCTGTCGTGTCTGCGAATTGCGTGTCCTGATCACCATATGATTGCCATACCATATGTCCAGCGGGTACGGATTTTATTTGATTAAAAAGAGTCTGATTTGTGTGATCAATGAGGCCATGTGCCACATACGCAGAAACAAGTTCAAAGTTTACACCTCGCTGTACATTTGGGCAGCAAAGTAGCTGTTTGATTTCTGATGCGATTGCGAAGCCATTGTCGACCTTAGCAATGTACATCGGTTTTATTCCAAACCGATCCCTCGCAGCAAAAATTTTCCGATCCACCTCATTCCATGCAACAAATGAAAACATTCCATTCAATTTGTGGAGTGCCTTTGGTCCCCATTTTTCAATTGCAGCCAACAAAACTTCGGTATCACATACCGTACTAAACTTGACGCCGAGGTTTGCAAGCTCTCTTCGAAGTTCAAGGAAATTATATATCTCGCCGTTATATACAATTCGCCAATTTCCACTCGGCGACGTCATTGGTTGTTTTCCAGCATCAGACAAGTCAAAAACTGCTAAGCGGCGATGACCAAGGGAGACTGGACCAGCCGAGGAATTGTGAACTTCCCATCCGTCACCATCTGGCCCTCGATAAGAGACGACATCAATGACAGCCTTTGGTGCCACCATGCCTATTGAGAACCAGATGCCACACATTTTCGACTTCTCCACACTGAAACAAATCAGCCCAAGGCCTGGAACCCGTTATTAATTCGAAAGCGTTTTCTCTAGCACAAACAGCGAAACTTTCTCAGGATCATGCCAGCGTTGGCAGAACTGAAGTCCCGCCTTCGCTAACTCTGGAAGCCTATCACGGTTATTTATCAAGTCGATGAGAACTTGTTCAATAGTCTTCGGGTCTGCTTGAATGATCGGCATGTCTTCCGCCATTTTTTCAGGGACCATCGCGAGATGCATCGGGTTGATATAACATACTACTGGAATACCCAAACGCATGGCTTCGACACTCAACCCTCCATACCAACCCACTAGCAATTGATCGACAATAACATCCGCATCCTTATAGGCGATACGCGCATCGTGTACGTCTAAATTTTCAATCAGAGTAAACTTAACTCTCGAACCAAATCGGTCCTGGATTCTATCAATTGCGCGCAACAAGTGCTTCGTACCTTTCGCTGCGCGATTCGTTGGAGCATGAACTATATGGAATACATCGTTCTGAACAAATGGGGTCCGCTTCGGTGACAAATCGTGATACCCGTGGATTACGTATGGCAAGAAGATACTTTTCTCTCTAGGTAAGAAAAAGAGCAAATCAGGGTTAACAGCGAATATATAATCTGCATGTTTTGCAACCTTGTCGATTGCACGCCTTCGTTGCAAATCGCGCCGACCAGAATTACAGGCACCGTCATAACAGTTCTCATCAAAGCATGCAGCAAACTCATTTCCTACTTCGTTATTACGCAACATTGTCGGGTATTTTTGTCGTGCATCGCACCCCTGATACGTAAACACCTTTTTTGTATTGGCGCTATAAAACGGCAGGTCCAAATGGTGCAGCCCTATTCGAGGATAGTGCAGCAAAGATGACCCAAAATAAAAATGAAGGATGTCGTATGTAGCCCTTACTTCATTCACAAGTTTTAGCGAAGATACAACACGATTCACAACACCATTGGCGTATACATTTCTCTCAATATCGGCAGGAAACCCTCTGCGTGAAGGTGAGATGCTAAGGGTTTTAGAATCGTGCCCCAATGCTCTTTCTGCAGCGACAAGCCCACTAGCGGCTCCAGCAACGTTGCGAGGAAGATGCAATATTCTCATAACGAATTATGTTGTTTGGTTAACGAAGAAGCTACGCAAAGCATCCACCACATATTGAATTTGGGCATCCGTCATTTCCGGATAGACAGGAAGTGCCAAAGTTTCACGAGCAGCAGTTTCTGATTGTGGAAGATCCCCTTCACTATAACCTAATTCAGAGAAGCACTCTTGGATATGCAATGGCAGAGGGAAATAAACCTGTGTGCCAATTTTTTTAGCACTCAAATGTGCTTGTAAAGCATCACGTACTTTCGTGCGAATGACAAATTGATGGAAAACATGTCGATCCTCAATAACAGATGGAAGTTCCAATTCATCTTCACCAATTTCAGCCAATCTAATTTTTTCGGCATACTTTTGGACGTTTGACGCACGCGCATCGGACCAGCCATCAAGATACTTTAATTTCACCCTCAATATAGCAGCTTGAATTGCATCTAGGCGGAAATTTCCACCAACCACCTTGTGAAAATATTTTGGCCTGGACCCATGAACGCGTAAAACGCGTATCTGCTCTGCAAGCTGGTCGTCATCAGTTGTGACAAGACCACCATCTCCATATGCACCCAGATTTTTTGATGGAAAAAAGGAAAAACACCCGGCCCGGCCCAGTGAACCAGCAGCTCGGCCTTTGTAGCGCGCTCCAATAGCTTGAGCGCTATCTTCTATAACAGGTATTCCTTGTTCCGACGCGATTTCGTTTATCGGATCCATATCGGCACATTGGCCAAAAAGATGAACAGGAATTATGGCCTTCGTTTTTGAGTTGATGGTCGGCTTTAAAAGTGTTGGATCCATGTTGTAGGTGTGGCGATCAATATCAATATAAACCGGGGTCGCACCGAGCCGAGCAATAGCACCACCAGTGGCAAAAAAAGTGTAGGGGGAAGTAATAACTTCGTCGCCAGGACCAATTCCCATAGCCATTAGCGTTACAATCAATGCATCCGACCCACTGGACACGCCAATCGCATGCTTAACCTGACAATAACTAGCAATCTCTTCTTCAAATTTTGTGACTTCAGGCCCCATTATGAATTGCTGAGATACTAAAACACTATCAACAGCAGCTCTAATTTCATCGGAAATTGTCGAAAACTGCGCTAGAAGGTCTAGCAACGGCACCTCTGTTACAGGTAATTTCACCTCGTTCATATTACTTCCTTGATCTTATCCGCGCCAGAAACACGCTCATACTTGGCGCCACAATCCGAGCATTCCAAATTCACTTGGTCAATTTCACTAAGGCGTTCTGCGCAACGGCAAACCCAGCCCACTTGTCGTGAGGGATTGCCAACGACTAGAGCAAAATCTGCAACGTCATCAACTACAACCGCACCTGCGCCAATCAAGGCATAGCACCCAATCGTGTGACCACACAAGATCGTAGCATTTGCGCCAATAGATGCACCGCGACGAACTAAAGTTTGTTTGAATTCTGATTTCCGTTCGATTTCGGCACGGGGATTGATTACATTAGTGAAAACCATACTGGGGCCACAAAAAACGCCATCCTCTAGTGTTACACCAGTATAAACACTTACATTGTTCTGGATTTTACAATTCGCCCCAATCGTAACACCCGGGCCAACAACAACATTTTGTCCAATATTGCAATTGGTACCGATCTTAGTCGATGGCATAATGTGGCTGAAATGCCATATTCTGGTGTCATGACCAATCTGGACATTTTCATCAATACAAGCAGTTTCATGGGCGAAATAAGTTTTGTTCATTGGATCGCTACTGCTTTATGGCTATCAAGCGATTTTTGTGCACCATCAAGCACTTTCAACACTCTTAAACCCTCCACTGCATCGGTCCGAGGGGGGGTCCCTGTACGTATACAATCAATGAAATGTTGGCATTCCAATCGCAAAGGCTCCGTTGGCAAGATTGAAATATTTTTCACGTCAGCTTTCCTCGCATCAGGAATACCATCTCTTATGTCAACGGCATGTGAGTATAACTGAACTTTCTTATCCCAATCCTGGCTGTCATCAAATACAGCCATCGCTTTGTCACCAATAACAACTAGTCGCTGCTCCTTAAATGGATGAAGCCATGACACGTGAATGTGAGCAGCACGACCATCATCGAATTTCATGTGGGTTGTTGTAACATCAACGATCCCGGGCGTGATGTAAGCTTCGCCAGTTGCCATCACAATTGTAGGCATAGTACCAAACAAAGACAGGCACATCGAAATATCGTGAGGCGCAAAACTCCAAAGAATATTTTCTTCGGTCCTAAGCCTCCCAAGATTCAATCGATTTGAATACACGTATTGAAGATTCCCCAAATCTCCATTCCAGCAGAGGTCTCGAATCTTAAGGAAGGCCGGATGGTATTGCAGCAAATGACCGACCATTAGGGTTTTGTTCTTTTTCTTCGCAACATCGATCATCTGTTCTGCATCTGAGACACTTAAAGCAATTGGTTTCTCAACAAAGACATGCTTGCCTGCTTCAAGAGCAGCAATTGCCAGCACAGAATGAGTCTCCGCTGGCGTTGCGATCACTATCGCGTCAATCTCAGGTGAACCACATACTTGATCCCAAGATTTCGATTCAACATCAAATTGCTTGCTAATCTTGGCAGCATTTTCAGCATTATCGTCGACGATGCTATTCAATACGCTCAGTTCTGCAAAGTTTCTGACAAGGTTTTTACCCCAATGGCCACATCCAACAACGGCAATGTTTTGATCTTTGGTCACGATTCACTCACTTGAATATTCACAATTGGCCCCGATACACGAGCAGAAAATGCAAAGTCCTTGATCCGATCAAACAAAACTTGCCGTTTTTTCTTGCTAAAATTCTGCATTGAAATATTTAACAGCTTGATATTGGCTCAGCATTAGGAAGCATCGAGATACTACATGTATTGAATTTGAATATCTCTATTGCTGGCAAAACGTCATGTGGACCTATAACCTACTAACGAATACATTTAGGGTCGCAAAATACAGTGCAAAGTTTTATTTTTTTAATCTCTACCTTAGAAAAGTTGATAGCTAATCCGTGCTTTGTGAGCAAGCGCATAGTTATTTCCATTGCCGACATAATTGTCATTTTAACAGCTGGCGTGGTGAACCTTCTGCTCTACTTGGGTGGTACACTGAACTATATGCCCGACAGTGCAAATTATGTCATTTTTGCGGTGGGAATTATCAATGACGGCGGCTTCCCGTCTTCGCCTGTGCGGCTAATGGGTTATCCAGCATTTTTGGCTGCAGTCTACAGTATTTTTGGTGAAAACTTCCTGATTTGGGTATCAGCAATACAACATTCACTCCTCGTAGTATGTGCTTTGGCGGTAAAACGGATAACTTACACTTTAACCGGTGTGACAATAATTGCGACTATTGCAGGATTGTTTTCTGCGTTTGGGCTGCAACTTGTATCATATGCAAGTATGCCAATGACTGAAGTATTGTATGCGACGCTTGTTACTTTTTCATTGCTGTTCGCAATTGAGAAAAATTCAGAAAAAAGCAGTCGAAATCTAATCGCTGCAATCACTCTTGCGTCTTTAGCAACGCTGGTAAAGCCGTCCGCGTTATATTTCCCATTTTTTCTTTTTGGTATTACGTTACTTCGGTGGACAGTTTTTGGCGGAAAGCATCAGTTTAAAATTCACAAAATGGATTTAGCTAAATTTGGTGTAGCAGTTGCCCTATTCATTGTGATCGTCACACCGACTATGATTAAGAATAAAATGGACCATGGGCATTTCAAACTTGTCGCCTACTTAGGTCAAAATTTGTATTCAAATACAGTTGAGTATGGGAATTTCTGGGACGTAGAGAGTAATGCAACACAGGAAATCAAAGATGCGTTTGAGAAATGGACTCAAGAAAAGAAGGCAGCTGGCAATAGTGTCAATGAAAGCAATACTTGGCGGAACCATTGGCCAGCAACAACGGCGTACTTAGATATTACTGGCAAAACCTTCTGGGATGGCGATGCCACATTTCAACGCGCCGCATTCGATGCCATCAAAAAACATCCAGAAAAATTTGTCGTCCACGTCCTCAACAATCTCAGAATTTCACTGATGCTTGTGGAAAGCACTGTCCTATATGTGCCAGGATATTATATGGAGAACGCTCCAAAACCATCTTATCTTCCTGAAGCAATTCCCTTAGAATGGCCTGATAAGGCACGGCTAAATATTGTCCGCATTTTAGAAGGCCGTGGCGACAACCCGATGCCTAAAATAGAATTTTCAGCGCCCTCTATTTTCACACCGATTTATGGCAAATTGGCACACTATTATTATCGTTCGATTGTCGAGTTTGGTAAAATCTACTTTGTCCTTATTGTCTTTGGTCTTTGCTACGCCACAATCCAATTTGTAAGAACGCGTGATTTGAATTGGATAATTCTTATTGGCGCATTCCTATATTTCTTTGTGCTGCCAAACTTCGTTGTCCCCGGCTCTCCACGTCATAGATTGCCGTCCGACCCAATCATTGCAAGCTTGGCCGCTATTGGCGTACTTGCATTTGTCAATTCAGTTCAGAAAATCGCGCAAACATTTAAAAATAGGAAATGATTTGAATGACAATCTTATCATTACATCGTTCTTCTCTAAGTAGTTTCAGATTTACAGATCACCTACGCCGCAATATTCCAACCGTAAAGCCCGAGATAAAGGAGATAACAGCACAGATCAGGATAAACCCAAAAAAGTAGCTTTTACGAAAATCAGTCGAAAGAAAACCTTTGGTCTCTCTGACTTCATTTCCTAAATCGAGGACTTGGGCATTCAATATTTCAGTAATATCCTGATACCTGTTCTTATCAGCCACAGATACAATTATGCTAGGGTGAGACAAGAGAATTTCGTCATAGAATTTTTTCAAATTCTCAAACAAAGCAGTTTGCTCTAGGACAGCCAAGGAACTCGCATTGTGATCCCACTCAAATCGTATTTTTCGTTGCTGGCCATTGGAAGCATCTAAAAATATACTAATTTTGCCCTCACGTTCGGTTGAAATATCCTTCACCAGCAACTGAATATTACCCTCCCCAATGCTGCTTTGCCTAAACGCCGCTTTTCCAACTCCGGTAGAACATACATGTGAAATTGGTGATTGACGTACACAGGAAATAGCAAATTCATCGCCAGATATAACTTCCAATAAGTCTGCAGTTATTGGCACGATATTGGTGAGGATTCTTTTTAGATTGTCCACTGAAAGATTGGTTTGAACTGAAATTGATCGAACGTCCGACTTTGCGTGCGCTGATTGCAAAACAAAGTTTGAGACAAACAATAAACAAAAACAGCAAACTACTAAAAAATTTTTATTCAGTGAGCACTTGGTCATTGATATTTATCACTTTTTCCCATGATCAAATGACCTGCTCGCTCGGCGATATAGCGACTATACTCCATTGCCCCAAAATAATTTAGATGTTGGAAGTCCCAATAATACGAAGAACTACTTGGTATAAATCCAAATAGAATATCCTTATGCACAACTCCCAAATTTGAGTCGACTATTGGTGCCATTCCAATATCCGCATAATTCTCATGTTCAGGAGCAATCCGATCAAAATATTTTCTGGCATTCTGTTGCACCGCATGCCTAAGGGCGACAAATCTTATTTGCTCTTGTTCCAACTGTCGTGACAACTCAACAACGGCTCTCACATTCAAATCGCATTGGCTTGGATCGCGATACCAATCTAATGCCTTTTTCAGGTAATCAGAGAGCCAAGGGGTGTAATTTGATCTGCTTAGTCTCTCCGTTTTGGCACCCTCGGATACCATGTACCCACCGCCATCTGGCAAATAAAAATATGCCTCCCGCTCATGAAAATACCTGTGAGCAAAAAGAAATCTCGCGTTTTCAATACGCCAAAAATCAATCAGGCGATACAAGATTGAGAAATTCTTTAGTAGGGCATCACTTGTAGCAAGATAATACCAATCAAGCTCTTCAACCATCTGGGCGAAATCCATCGTTAAATGCTCAATATACCGACAGCCATGATTGGTAAATCGATAGTCATTATAAATCCACACTACTGTTCTCAATTTTGTGAATTCGTCTAAGTTCATTCTTAGGAAAGGCATAACAGTATTTGCAGACCCGCCTCCATACGACAAATTAAATACCCCTTTGTCGGGCAACCCGAGACCACGGGCTACTTCCCGAGCCATAACACCGTTTTGTATTGAAGAGTCACCGACAATGAGAACCTCAATTTCGTCACGATTGGATAACGCTCTTTGTTCAGCGTAATATCTATGAAAATCCATGTTCGCGCCAAAGACCATAACAACGCCAGGGAAAAACCGAAGGGTCAACTCCAAGAACACGATGAATACACCCACCCACAAAATGCTTGGTCGAGCCAAGAGCAGTAGTCGCTGTCTCATCGGCGTCCTCAAGTTAAAATCTGAAATACAAGAACGGCGCGTCATTGCCAGACAATAAGAATGGCAATAATACGATCATAAATATAGCACAAACCATCCCACGCATCGGAGCCGGTAAGGTAATCCAAACATCTTTCACTATTGACGCATTGCGAAGAATTCGATTCTCAATCATATGTGCACCTAAAAGCACAAGGATCAGGAAAATTGTAACGACATTTGCGTCTGAGATTTTATATTCGGAATACACAAACAACTTGGGTAATGTCGCCATAATTTCATTTGGTGAAGTGACACGAAAAAAGAACCACGCCGCCTGAACTGCGACGAACGTCAATGCCCATCCAATCAGGAGTCTAAATCTCGGGAGGGCTTTAAACTTGGTGCCTATTCGTGAGAGAATTTTACCACCAAAAATTATTAAGCCATGAACTCCTCCCCAGATTATAAATCCCCAAGCTGCCCCATGCCACACACCACAAAGCAACATTGCTGCGAAGGCATTTAATGTTGTTCTTGCAAAGCTCCCGTGACCTCCGCCAAGCGGAATATATACGTAGTCACGAATCCACTCAGATAGAGTGATATTCCAGCGTTTCCAAAATTCGGCGGGGCTACAAGCTAGATACGGTGTTCGAAAGTTCTCGCGAAGTCGTAATCCAAAGAGCCGAGCAATACCAATTGCCATGTCGCAATACCCTGAGAAGTCCAAATAAATCTGAAACCCAAAAAGAAATGTTGCGATCCAGATTTCTGTTGCTGTTAAAGTATTCAAGTTGCCAAACATTGAGTCTACTTGCGGCGCGACCAAACTATTTACGATCACGACCTTCTTGATAAACCCTAGTAAAAACCGCCCAACACCAGCGCGCAGATCATCCACAGTCGGATTGTTCAGTTCCCGCAGTTGACCAAAAAACTCCTGACCGCGCATTATGGGACCAGCGATCAATTGCGGAAAAAACAAAACGAACGTTGCAAACTCGAAAATGTTTTTTGAGGGCGCAATAATTCTACGCTTCAAATCAACTTGGTAAGCAATCAATTGAAACGTGTAAAAAGAAATGCCCGCAGGTAATACAAACCTGAGAGCACCTTCAGACACACCCACAATGCCAGTAAGCCCAATCTGCTCGGCAACAAACCCTGTGTACTTAAATGAAAATAAATTTGTTAAATTCAATACAACTATAAAAACAAGCCATCTATTAGCTAATGTGTCATTCAAATTCGCAATCAATTTGCCAATTGAAAAATTAATAAGAATAAGAACAACAAGTAGAATTAGGTACGCAGGCCCAGATACAGAATAAAATACAATACTACCAAGCAGAAGAATTTTTAGTCGTGTAGAATTTTGTTCACTCACTAAATATGCAATAAGAACGACTGAAGTAAGCGCGATACAAGTGGCATCATAAAAAAGCATCAGAACGTCTCACCCAGATTCAATTCTTATATGATCTCAACTGCGATGAACGGATACATCCTCAATAAAGAATGCCAAGCACGCGGTTTATGTCATCTGCGACTCTGATTTCTATGACAAATCGAGTCCCATCCATCTTTTTTTCAGTAAAAGTACAGTCGTTAGGGGTGCAAGTTTCTTGCTTTCCCGCAACATACTTATCTGAGGGATAAAATCCTGTAAAAAAGGTCATACCTTCCGCGTCATTCAATGTAAAATGGACATCCAACAAATCAAAATTATCTATGGTCGACCACTCGAGAGGAAATGCAAACCCTCCAGTACTGGCTGATTTCAAAAGTGCACCATGATTTTTTGAAAAATCAAATCGCTCTCCATTTATTGATATCTGAATATTGTTCCCGGGATTGGGCGTCGACATTGAAAAATAGAGGTATGGCCGCGCGTCTGAATGTTCTCTGATTTTTCTCCATTTCGGACTATTTCGATGCGTCGGAATCCGAGCCCTTATTTCTGTAATTTCGTCAATTGATCGCCATCCGATCATCTCGATTTCGAATTCTTCATTTGCCGGGAAAAAGTTCAGGCATGCTTGAACAGCAACAAATGTGCAAAAGCAGTATATAGCTTTTTTCGCACCAAATAATTGCTGAATCACAAAATATAGAGTCACACCGACAAGTAGAAAAATCCAGAATTTAAATAATCCATATTTGATACCCGAGTTGAAGCTGAACCAAATTAACATGATTAGAGGTAGGCCGATCATGCTAGCGCCCGACCAAGTCGATATGTAGCTCCTAAACTCGATTATTGGCGAAACTGACAGTAATCGACTTAGGTTTCTGAATTGAATTTTTCCGGGCAACATCGATTACCAGTTCATCTTTCTGAAGTCCCAGTTATTTGGAAAATCTAAACTATAGCTGTTGTAGAAAGTAAAAAAGGATAGGTAATGATGGGTAACAACATGATGGCTCACTAAACTAAACCAAAAAACCGAAATGCATACAAACATCATATTTCTTATAAATTGCGAACATTCACCTTGATAAATTTCAATGGTTTTCGAAAACAAGCCAATTATTCGAGTAACACCAAGCGCAACAATCAAAGAGAAACCTACGTAAACATAATAGGCTGTGTAACCTTGGAAGGTCCAATAAGGCCAGTATGTTTGCACGCCTACAATTGAGATGCTAACCGCCAAAATGGTGGGAACTGCGATCACATGAATTCGCCCCCACGGTGGAAGCAAGCCCACAGCGGCAAACAAGAAACCAGATACACCGAACATAAGCGGCATATTAAACATATATTCCTTAATCCAATAAAATGGCTGCCATGGATCTGTCACAGTCGTATGAATGAAAAGGACAGGCTCTGAACTTCCATAAAATAAATGATCCCAGATCATCACCAAATGGCTGGCCAATGTGCTAAAGAGAACTGTGTCAGTTCTATCGCCGACTGATACCCCAAACAGCAGCAATCCAAGTTTTATTGACAAAAGCGGTAGTGCCGAAATTAGTGCGATCAATGAAAATCTTCTTACTCGAAATCGACTTATCAATCGCAATCCAATGTAAATAAGAAGAGGAAGAATTAACCCATTTGCGAACGCACCCAACCCAATCAGCAAGCCTGCCGAAATAGCTTTCTGCCAAAAAAACTCCTCATTAAACACTTTCATGCGTTCAAGAAGATATATCGCAACAATGAAATATGTATAACTGATGAGATGCGCTTTTACCCCCATCCATGTGGCCGCGAACCCTATGCCACAAGCGACGAAGATTCCTGCAAATACGGCCACCATCAAACTTTTGGAAAGCAACCGAGCAAGATGATATGCAGTAATAGATGCTATAATCCAGCAGATCACGTTGAGGGATTTGACTGCGTCAAGTATCGTGTCTGTGAAGAGCGTAAGAAACGATCCTAAATAAGGAAATAAAAGTCTATTGGTCGCTATTTCGTACCCAAGTGAGAAATCTTGTGGCCCCCCTGCAAAGAATTGAAGATTTCTGAGATTTGCAGTGCCCTCTACATGGTACGCTTCCCCGTTTAATCCGGCCGTGCACCCTGTACCTGCATAAACACGACCTAATTGCCAACCAGAACAACTCTCAATTTCGGCATTAAAATTGGCGTTCATTGCCGCCGTCACCAAGACTATTAGTGAAAGAAACAAAAAGACGATGTAGTTTTCATATGCCTCAAAAATTTCAACAAAATTGTTTTTCATATAAAATTTCTACTTATTTTTTGAACCTGCGATGATGGACAAATTATCAGCTCGAGCAACTAATTGTTCTACATGAAAAGAGTTAGAACCAAGTTCTAACACATTCCCACAAATGCATTCCTTAACTTGCCAGTCTCCGCAGAAACATAAAACTTTGTTTTTCCATGTTTGAGCCCAAATGATTATCGTGTTATTGCGCTTAATGCACTGTAAAGGAAACTCTATTGCTATGGGCTCATCTGAAGAGATTGAAATAAGACCCGTGGTGGAGAACGATCTTGAGGAACTTGCCGAAAAGCATCCGAAGTTCATGCCTGGCTATTATACGTCCTTATTGGGCCAGTTTTATTTGAGGACCTTCTTTTGGCCTGCAATATTCAATGATCAATCGACTCGCTCTTTCGTTGCACAAAATCGAAACGGTATCGTGGGTTTCATAATTTGCACCACAAATTCGCAAAACTTGAAACGCTCTATAATGTCTAGAATGCTATATCTGGGAAATGTGATTATCATTTCCAAATGTTTATTTTCTAGGATAATTTTTGCATCCACTCTTGAGAATTTTCGATCACTATTCAGAAAACGGCCAGATGAGCTTCCAAGTTCAGAATTGTTCTTGATTGGTGTCGATCTTGATTCAAGGGGGAGTGGGATTGGCCGTCAACTAATGATGAAGATGGGAGAATTCTTAAGGAGTGAAAAGATTGATCAAGTTTTTCTTCGCGTAAAAGAAAGCAATCTTACAGCCATCTCATTATATAAAAAGATGGGATATCAAGTCCATTCACACACTCATGAAATGGGTGAAGACTGGGTGATCATGACGACATCGGCTTAGCTTAAATGTTCTTTGCAAGATGCATCCAAGTTCGTGGCTTCATATCAAAGGTAAAATAAATCTCTGATTGATTTGGGTACCGGCAGGTCCCACATGACGCGGTTGGCATATCTTCGAATGCCGAACTCCAGCCGTCTCTGAGGCCATTTTTTGTAGGCTTTGCCCCCATCAGGATTGGCAAACAAGGGAATACATCACCATTAGAATCGATAAAACATGTTCTGACACCAGCAAGGCAAAAGGACGGATGGAGACTTTTATCGTTCATGACCAAGTCAATATAGTCAGGTGAATTGGCAACAACCCCAGGTTCTTTATCGAGTACGTACCGGAAGATATCCTTCAATGGTTCATCTGCCAGTTTGCGGTCAAACTCCATCCCTTCCGCTAGCACATCATGAAATGGCTGAAGTAGTACCTTCACATCCAATTCCTTGCATACACGAATAAGGTAGTCTAATTGCTCTCGGGTGTGCTCGATCAAAACAGTAGACAGCCAGACGTTTGTATCGTGCATCTCTTTCATGAGTTTTATCCCATGAATTACACTTTCAGGATCATTCGTCTTTGTAGATTTCTGATGCAACGTATCGCCATCAAGACTTATTAGCATTGTATCTAAAGCACCGAGTGTTTCAGCACGTTTTGGCAACAATCGGCCATTTGTCGTGATAGATGTAACCACACCTAATTCGTTTGCATGGGTAAGGATTTCGCCCAAATCAGGTCGTAATAGTGGCTCCCCCCCCGAGCAAGAAAACTTTACCATTCCAAATTCAAAGTATGCATCCAACATGCCCACAATTTCATCAGTCGACATTTGCGCATGATGTCCGCGGGTTTGTGGAATATTGCAGTATGAGCAACGCAGATCACATTTGTTCGTGATGAAAAAACTCACATTTAGAGGGCGCTTCTGATTGAGAAGCTTAGCTGTTGCAATATTTTTGACTGTTCGGGCAATTTTCATGATGAGTGATTACCCTTTCACGGCACGTTTCGCAAATCTTGTCACTGCTTCAATCAAGTTTGTGCTTAAAACGTCATCAAGTGCAGCAATAAATTCATCAATTTCTTCGCGTGTGACAATAAGTGGAGGTGCAATCGTTAAAAAGCTAACGTCATGTGGTGGCGTAAAGGTCAGGACTCTGTGCTTTTCCAACAATTTTGACATGATCGCACCACTTGTGATTTTTTCAATTGTCGATGTAGGAAAATTCATACCCGGTATCGTTTTCACAACTTTAGTGGTCAAATTCTGAAGCCGGATACCCGTTAAAAGCCCCTTACCTCTAACATCTTTAACTATTCCAGGATGCCGGTTTTTAATCTCGTTCAGTTTTTCGAGTAGGTAGGTGCCTTGTTTAGCAGAATTTTCTACTAATTCCTCATCAAATATTACGTTTATAGCTTCGATGGCGGATACCATTTCTTCGCCAAATCCACTGAACGTCGTAGAATGCAAAGTAGCATCACCCATCGAACCATATGTTTTATCGAATATACCTCGCCGAGCAATGTAACCCGCTACTGTAGCCTTGCCGCCACCAAATGATTTGGAGAAAGTTACGATATCAGGCACATAATTTTGATGTTCAAATGCGAACAACTTTCCAGTTCGACCAAATCCCGTCCATATCTCATCGACGATTAAAGTGACACCGTACTTATCGCAAAGAGTACGAACTTTGTCGAAATACCCCTCAGGTGGAGAAACAATTCCTTCAGCACGAATAGACTCTACAATAAATGCGCTTACCTTCGAGGAGCCATCTATATTTCTATTGTCCGCAAACGCCTTTGCGAGCGTATCAGCATCACCATATGGCACCTGAATACACCCTGGTAACGTCTTGAAATGACGATTATCATGCATTTCTGATCCCGATACGGACAAAGTTGCATGGCTTTTTCCATGGAAAGAAATATCCGTAAATACTATTTTGTCGCGCTTTGGGCCGCCAAACTTTTCAGCCATTTTAAGCGCGCCTTCGTTCGCTTCTGCACCGCTGTTGCAAAGGAACACAACCTCCAGATCTTGCGGAAAAATCCTGGAAAGATTGTAGCAAAGCGCTGCTTGATAGGGAGATGGGAACAATTTCCATACTTCCATTTGCCCACTCTCAGCAAACATCTTACGTGCAGCTAAAATTCTTGGATGATTGTGGCCATGATTCAAAACCCCAATGCCGCTGGTAAAGTCGAGAATTGAGGTTCCGTCGCTCAAATTTATTCGTGTACCTTCCGCAGATACGGGTCGGACATCAGCAAAACCGAGCATATCTAGCATTTTCGACAAACCCTTGTTGAAGTGTCGTGCGTATAGCTCTTTTGTGCGCGCGACATCCATCATGTTTACTTGCGCTAAAGTCATCAATCCCAAGTCTTTTTTACTTGCCACCACAATTTCCTTCTTCTCTGGTCAATGCCTCTTGCAAAAAACCAAATTCATCATCAATAAATATACGTTGCCAAAGCTCCAGTATCACTAAACTCATGACACGTTTTACCGCCAAAAAATTATCAAAAGTCGCTTGCTCAACTAATTTATCAATGGTTTTGGTATCAAAAATACCCCGACGTTTAATGCGCTCAGGGCACAGATTCTCTGCTACTAAATTTTTGTATATTTCCCCGCGCACAAATTCTTCTAAAGGCATATAAAATGGGCGTTTTGGCCTTTCAGCAATATCTAAGTCTATAGCGTCACGCACATAATTTCTCGCGATACATTTGTCACGCCACCCCGATATCTTTGAACTGAGCGGCGCATTCGCCATAAATTCAACAAATCGATGATCTAAAAAGGGGACTCGGCACTCAATTGAATGAGCCATTGAGAGTTTGTCATGTCTCAATAGGATATTGTCCTGGAGCCATCCGGAAAATTGCTCATCGTTAATGTCCAGCAACAATTTTTCAGCACCGTTCACGGGTAAACTTCGGGAGAAGTATGCTGGCATCTCGGGTCTTGGTTTGGATCGATATCTTGGCAATAGATTTATGACTTCTTCGTTGGAAAACAGCCCTGTCATGTGCCTGAAAACCTCCTTGCCCGTTCCCCTTGCCAATACATTTATAGAGTTCGCTAGATGCTTCCGCCCTTGGCTACCGAGGCTGGTCGGCAAGGGAAAAACAAGGTTTAGAATTCTTAGCGGCGTGCGCTCAATAACTGCAGGCAGCAATTTTTGGGTTATGAAATTTGGCATCCATCCGAGGAGACGTCGTCCCCAGAAGGCAATCTTATAAAATGGATACCCATACAAAGACTCATCCGCGCCTTCGCCTAAAAGAACAACAGTAAGGTTTTTCTTTGCTGCCTTGGCGAGGCTATATGTAGGCAATATATGCGCGTCGCCAATAGGTTCATCGAGATGCCAGATGATTCGTGCAAGATCTTCAAAATCGATAGCGTCAAAAGTAACTTTTTTATTTTCTAAACTTAATTTCCGAGCTGTCTCCGCTGCGCCAAGAGACTCATCAAACTCGCCCGAAGCGCCATATGAATAAGTCGTGACAGCTGTGTTCGACTGACGGCTCGCGGACCAAGAAATTACCGTGGAATCTATCCCCTCAGAGAGATACGTACCCAACGGCACTTCGCTCATCAAACGTATTTTAACCGCATCATTGAGTAGATCAGAATACCCCGCCCGCACTTCGGATTCTTCCAATGCTTGGCCACGATGAGGTTTCCAATACCTCTCAATACTCGGAGGACCGGTACCATTTATAGTCATATGAGAACCAGCTGGCAGCTTCATAATATTCTTAAAAAGTGTTTCAGGGGCTGGTACATATCGCAACTGTAGGTATTCAGGAAGTACATCTTCATTGAGCAAAAAGGGAATTTCGGGGATTGCTTTGAACGCCTTGACCTCGGATGCGAAATAAAAACGATTTTCAATGACTGTGTAGTATAGAGGCTTTATTCCCAATCGATCCCTGGCTATAAAAACTCGGCCCTTACGTTGGTCATGAATTGCAAAAGCAAACATACCATTTAGACGCTTTAATAGTTCAGGGCCACCCCACTCCTCGTAACCATGCACCAAAACTTCAGTATCACTGGAAGTTGAAAAGGTGTACCCACAACTTTGTAAATCCGCCCGTATTTCTTCAAAATTGTAGATTTCGCCATTAAAAATTACTGCAATATCTCGCGCTTCATTGAAAATTGGCTGTTGGCCGCCTTCTATATCAATGATCGATAAGCGCCTCATTCCCATTCCAACATGCTTATTGGTATAGGCACCCTGATCATTAGGCCCTCTATGCCTTATCAACTTACACATGGCGTCTAGGGTAGACGCCTCAATACCTTCTCCAACATATCCAGCAATTCCACACATCTTTATGTGTCGTCCAATCTCTCGGTAAGTATTTGGCGGGCAACCTCGCGGCCCTCGCGCACAGCATAATTTGTCCCTCGATCTTCGGGATACACCTGCGCCATCGTTGAAATATAACACCCCTCCACCTTAGTCGCTCGATCTGGCAATCGATCAGCGTATCCCACGGTAACGATAGGTTGCGCATAAGGAGCTCGCCAAACAAAATGGTCATGTATCAAATCTTCTGTAAATGAAGGAAACATTTTCTTAATGTGTGGCATTGCAAATTCGAGAACTTCATTTTCATTCATATGAAATAATTTGTCGTCATGGCTTAGGTATCTGGATAGATATACGACATGCTTTCCGCCGTACTCAGACGGTGGTGAAAAATTAGTGTGTTCAATAACACCTACAAATGGAAATGAAGGATCATTCACGTTCATCCAGTAAAGCTCAGATAGACTCTTCTCAAGTATTAATACTAGGCATACATTGCCCAAGTAAGATATCTCAGAAAGCTTTGAGATATATTCTTCTGGTAGGTGTTTCGACATAATGTTCACAGTAATGGGTAATGCAGTCGTCAGCACCGCCGCATCGCAAGAGATCACCCTACCATTACAATGAACTGCTGAGATTTGACCATCCCGTGTCTCAATATCATCAACCGGAGAGTTGAGTAGAACTTCCCCACCACGCTCAAGAATTGCATTTGCAATTTGCTCAGAAAGGCTTGCAAACCCACCATGAAAGTAAGCAAGGTTCTCTTTACCTTGCTTGCCACGGGAGCCCCCGCGCAACACCAACTTTGCCCAAAACCACGCCGCAGAAACGGATTCAGCGTGTTTACCAAACTTTCCAACTAATAGAGGCTCCCAGACGACTCGATAGACATTCTCACCAGATAATTTCCTTAGCCAGTCCGAAGCTGTGACTTTATCAAGCTCACGCCAATCATGATGCCGCCTAGCTTTCAGAACTAGCAAGCCAAGGCGGAACCTATCCAGCAACGGCAACGCGTCAAATTTTAGCAAATCAATTGGAGAATGAAGTCGAAATAAACGATTGGCGTAGTACATTCCAGTAATCGTGGTGTGCAAGGAAACCTGATCTGACAATCCCAAATCGCTGATCAACTGCATTATATGCTCATCACTGGTAAACCAGTGGTGATAAAACCGCTCTAAGGTTGTATCCGCATACTTATGGCCTGCAGCCAGGCCACCGATCACATTCTCAGCTTCAAAGACGCTTACCCTAACACCCTGACTCGCCAGCTCATATGCACATGAAAGACCCGTAAATCCAGCGCCAATGACCGCAACATGAGGCTTCGTATCCAGTATTTTACGCATTCAATGCCTCATATTAAGTCCGAAATCTCAATTCATTGGTACGTATCGACCACGGATTTCATCCAATAAGAACCTGTATACATCAGTGGGAATAAGTTTCCAGGCAATCCATGCCAGCAATTCATAGTGCGCTCGCTTCCAGGTTTGGAAAAACTTGCCGACCCCCGCAAACATATTCCCATTAACAGGTGCAAAGATAATTTTTGGTTTATCTGAAAACTTGTCTAAAAGCACCTTTATGCGAATTAAGTGCATTTGATCACTAACAAGCGTGATAGATTTCCACTCGTGGAAACTCGCGGCCATCAACGCTTCGCGAATATTTGAAATCGTATCATTTGAGCGAGTATCCGCAAAAATCTTATCTTGATTCAAGCCGACTGCAACTAGATGCTCCCTCATCAAAACACAGCCAAAATAGCCTATTTCCGGTCTCGCACCACCTGCACAAAAAATTCCTTCGCCTTTGTCGTCTTGCAACAATTTCTCAGCCATTTGCATTCTCGCGATGCTACCAGGCCCAATATCCTGTCCATTTCCACTACGGTCACCATGAAAAACAATTATACCGTCCGATGATTCAGGTGAATCTGAAAAGGGAATAGCAACTTCAGCACTTTTCTGAAATGCCAAAACTGCTAAAACATCAACAACCACGAGAATGAATAACCCAAGCAGAAAAAGCTTAAGTCGGTTTTTATTTTTGATCTTATTTTGACGTCGCAAATGAAATGCAAACATCGTGAATATATTTTCCTTTTTCACCAAATTACGCCAGTATTGGACCAAGTATAACGTCGGTTACAAAATAGTTTACCGCCCCCTTAATCCTCGACCCGTCTGATTCTTTTATGCTGATCGATACAGAGCCACGACTATGAACACTCAGAAAAAACAAGACAATCATCCTGTGTTATCGATCGTTCTACCTTGCTACAACGAGCAAGAGGTCATTGAGGTCACGCACAAGGCGATTGATGCCGCGATGGATTCGGCGAACGTTCAACCAATAGAAATCATTTATATTAATGACGGCAGCACAGATAACACAGGCGTCATACTTTCTAAAATTGCTCAATCAGACCCCAGAGTGACGATCGTCACGCTATCGAGGAACTTTGGCCATCAACCAGCAGTGAGCGCAGGCCTTGAGTATGCGAATGGCGATGCAGTCGTCATTATGGATGCCGATCTGCAAGACCCGCCAGAAGTGGTCATCGAAATGTTGGCGAAATGGAGAGAAGGCTATGAAGTGGTTTACGCAGTCCGCGAAAATCGTAAAGAAGGACTGCTGTTAAGGTTTGGTTATAGTGTCTTTTATAGATTGATGCGCTTACTTTCTAACGTGGATATTCCACTTGATAGTGGTGACTTTTCCCTGATTGATCGCCGAGTTGTTGATGCGATCAACGCACTGCCAGAAAACAATCGATTCGTTAGAGGTTTGCGATCTTGGGTAGGTTTCCGACAAACGAGCGTACATTATCCGAGAGCAAAACGTGCAGCCGGCACAACAAAGTATCCATTTTGGAATTTAGTAAAACTTGCACTCGATGGAATTATAAATTTTTCAACAGTTCCGTTAACTCTTGTTTCAGTCGCTGGGTTGATTACAGCGCTTGGCTCCCTTGCTGGGTTTATATTCTTTTTCGCCAACAAGATTTTCGGTTCAATTTTTGGGTTGCAGTTTGGCGAGAATCCTGGCTTCACGACCCTCATTCTGACGCTCTTACTTGTTGGCGGCATCCAAATGTTTTCGATTGGCTTACTGGGCGAGTATTTGGGCCGAATTTATCAGGAAGTAAAATCCAGACCCACCTACATCGTCAGTCAAATCTACAAACAGGGACGCGCTACTCCTGATGCGACAAAAAAATGAATCAGGCTTCAAAGAACATTTTAGTGACGGGAGGGGCCGGTTACATTGGAAGCCATTGCTGCAAGGCACTTTCAAAGGCGGGGTACACCCCTGTCGCCTATGACAATTTGTCGCGCGGATTTGAACGGCTTGTTAGTTGGGGGCCATTCGAATATGGCGATATTGGCGATAGAAAAAGGCTGGCTGAAGTATTCAATCACTACAAGCCCGCAGCTGTTATACATTTTGCAGCATATGCTTATATTGGTGAGAGTAATAGCGAGCCGTTAACCTATTATCGAAATAACGTGGCCGACACCATAACACTCTTAGAAGCAGTTAAGGCAGCAAGTATCCAACATTTCGTGTTTTCTAGCTCCTGCGCAGTCTATGGAGTGGCTTCCGCTTTACCATTGAATGAACATGTCCTCTGTCGTCCAATAAATACTTACGGACGCTGTAAATTGATGGTTGAGAATATACTTCGCGATTGTGATCGTGACTTTGGTTTAAAATCCCTCTCGCTCCGTTATTTCAATGCTGCGGGTGCGGACCCTGATGGTCAAACCGGAGAGCTCCATGACCCTGAGTTCCATGTTATTCCATTAACATTGATGGCTGCAGCCAACGACATCCCTTGTTTCAATATCTTTGGGGATGATTATGAAACGCCTGATGGCTCAGCTATTAGAGATTTTATTCATGTCACGGATTTGGCCAATGCACATGTTGCTGGTCTCCGTTATATTCTTGATGGAAACGACACGAATGTTATGAACTTGGGGTCAGGTACAGGATATAGCGTAAAGGAGATTATCCGCACGACTGAGTCAATAACTGGCAATGTTGTTCCAACACAAATTTTACCTCGACGCCCAGGTGATCCACCTGAGCTCTATGCAGACACCGAGCTTGCAAAATCAACTCTTGGTTTCACGCCCGAGTTTTCAGATATTACAAAAATTATTCGTGATGCATGGTCATGGTACATAGCCCAAAGCAATTCACCGGCTATAAAAAAGACCAAACAGGATCACTTATGATAGTCATCAGAACAATCATTAACGCCGTTATCCAGCCCAGTGACTTAATAAATAGCCAAAGCCACGAATTGGCTATTTGCTATGCCTATGAATACGTTCAACGGCGCCTCATAGAATTGCCTATACTGACGAGAACAAGTTTTTCTATCCTCCTTGTCCTCTTCACCATGTCGGCACGACTAAAATTGGGGAAACCCTTTGCCAATGCGACACTTTCAGATCAACGCAATATGATTTCGGTTGCTGAACAAACATGCCTCGTTCCGTTTGATAACATGATGAAATTCATCCGATCATTTGCATATCTTGGATACTATGGGCATGCGAAGCACAAGTTCTAAAAATTATTCATTCAGTATGAATTTGATTAACAATGGATATTAAGACTCTCAAATTCCATGAAGATACAAAGCTAAAGACACAAGTTCTCGTAATTGGGAGCGGTGCTGGCGGGTCAAGTACTGCATTAATGCTCGCGGAAGCGGGTTATGATGTCATCATTATTGAAGAAGGAGACTACTTTCAGAAAGCAGATTTTGCGCAACCAGTACCTGCTTTGATTGAGACCCTGTACAGAGATTCTGCTCTTACACCGATACTGGGACGCCCTAATATAGCCTATGGTGAAGGGAAGTGTCTTGGTGGCAGCACTGTTATAAATGGAGCGATCTTCCGCCGCCCCCCTGAGTCTCTTTTGGATTACTGGGAAAAGAAATACGGTCTCTCTGATGTAAATGGACCATCTATGGATGCGCGCTTTCGCAGGCTGGAAAATGACTTAAATGCGTCGTTTCAACCGCAAAGAAATGCGAACAAGGGGTCTTGGCGGCTCGTTGACGCCGCTGAGAAATTGGGTTGGCAAAGTGAACTTTTACCTCGCGCCCAGAATGCCTGCCGGAACTCCAATAGATGCCCCACTGGCTGCCCAAACGACGCGAAACAAAGCATGCTTGTTAGCTACCTGCCACGAGTATCCGAGTTGGGTGTCCGCGTCATATGCAACACAAAAGCAGACCGTCTAGTGCGAGAAGGAAATCGTGTGACGGGTGTAGAGACAATCGTCCAGAATGAGGACAAATGCTACAGACTGAGTATAAGCGCGGAGTCGGTTTTTGTGTGTTGTGGCCCAATGCAGACACCCGCTTTTTTACAACGAAACGGATTTGGCGGACGCATTGGCAAAACTCTGCAACTACATTTAAATTTACGTGCAATTGCAGTGTTTGAAACTGGCTTCAAACCTGCGTTTGGCACGATTATGTCCGCCGCAGTTACCGAGTTTTCTAACAAAGGCATCCATATTGGAACATCAAACTTTGACCTACCATACCTTGCCGCAAGCTTGGCACCGCAAACAGTGTCTGTTGCCGAGCATGTAATTCAGAATTGGGCAAATTCCGGAATGTTTGTCGCTCAGATCAAGGCACAGGGTCGTGGTGAAATTCGAAACAGTCTGCTCATGGGGAAAACTGCTGCGCATTACTCGATAAATGCATCGGATATTGAGTTGATTCGTTTTACAATAATTCAGACATCAAAATTATTATTTGAAGCTGGGGCGAAGGAAATTTACTTTCCCATAACGCATTCAGGCCCAATTCGTTCATTACGAAATGCAATAGAACTAGCCGAGAGCCTATCAGACCCAAAAACTTTGCACTTGGTTTCCGTACACGCGATGAGCAGTTGCGCAATGGGCGTTTCCTCGGAGGCAGCAATCAACCAATTCGGTCAGGTCCAACAAGTCGAAAATTTGTATATAAATGACGCAAGCATGCTGCCTGAAGCCACAAGCGTAAATCCACAAATGTCTATTATGGCCATGGCCATTCGAAATTGTGAGGCTTTCATCGATAAATCTGAATCCCGTTGAATATGATTTTGGTAACGGGAGCAAATGGTTTCATTGGCAAACGTTTAGTTGAAGCACTCATAAACGTGGGCAAACGTGTGCGTGCGACCGACTTGAAATTTGACGGCGACTACCCAAAATCAGATCTTTTACAAGTAATAGTTGGTGATATTTGCGACCCACTGTTCGTTTCTAGCATTGTAGAAAACATCACAACGACTATTCATTTAGCAGCGATCGTAGCGAGCCCAGATGAAACTTTAAATCAGAATGTCAATGTCGTCAGCACAGCAAATTTACTTGCGGCAGTTTCAGAAAAGCGGCATAGCCGCTTCGTATATATATCTGCTGCTGCCGCTAAATTCACACACTCAAATGCTTATGGCCGGAGTAAGCGGGCAGCGGAGGTGCTAGTCAAAAACCAAGGCATCGAATATGCAATTCTGAGAATTCCTCTCGTGATAGGCGCCGAAGGCGAAGAATATTCGAAGTTTGTTCAATATGTGAAAAAAATACCGTTTATCGTTCCCATATTTGGCAATGGAAAGGCACTTAAGAGACCTATTTATATAGATGATGTGGTCTATTCCATACTGACGCTAATTGGCGAAAAGGCCTGGCCAATCAGAATTCTCGAGCTAGCAAGTAGTGAACTGATTACATTTGATGATCTTGTTGATATTGAATTGATGACTCAAGGGACTCGGAAATGGAAAATTCATGTACCAAAGCGAATTTCATTATTTTTAGCTAGAGTAGCCGAAGTAATTTTTGGCGACCGAAGTCCAATTACTCGAGACATTGTAAATGGTATCAATGAAAACGTAATTTTTGATACCGAACCTACGCTGAGATACCTAAAATTATCGCCAAAGTCAGCTGAAGTATCGATTTCTTTGGTTAAAGCACAAAATGGAAAGCATTAAGCTACTTTATATATTGAAAACATTTCCTGCCATTTCGTGAAACACATCAGATTCCATAGCTGCAAACCATTGTTCGCTTCGCCTTTCAAGTGCTCCTGAATTAATCGCGCAACTGTTCGTGGCGCAAAAATTCCATTTCGAATTATGGTATCCGACTGCAGCGTATCGGTCATATATTCCCGCAGTTCTTTGCGGAGCCACTGATCCACTGGAACGTTGAAACCAGCCTTCTTTCTGTCAATAATTTCATCGGGGACATGTCCTCTCAAATATTTTCGAATACTATATTTCTTAGTTATAAATTTATTGATTTTCAGATGAGTTGGCATACCAAATGCGAACTCCACCAAGCTGTGATCTAAAAAAGGCGAGCGAATTTCTATGCTATTCGCCATTCCCATCCGATCCAACTTAACGAGTGCATCATTAGGCATATAATAGGAAAAATCTCCGTACAGAATTTGGTCGAGTGGCGATAATCCATCCTCAATGGCAAGGGCATTTCTATAGAGTTGTGTCGGACTATACCCATCATCAAGGCACTTTAACTCTCGCGACAAAACAGAAGAAATTTCATCTGGGCGAAAAATGTAACGCCACAATGAATGGCAATCAGGGAATCCTGATTCTGCTCCATACGTAAAACGCTTTAATTTCGTCTCGAGCGGAACCTTACCTTCAGAGGGAGGTAAAAGAGCGGCCATATATCGCATTGCTGCACGCACTCGACTTGGGCAACGCTGGTAATGTCTTGCAAATAACGATGCTTGATGAGTCTCATAACCTCCAAATAACTCATCTGCCCCGTCCCCGGATAATACCATCTTCACGTCACTCGATGCGCCTTTGCAAAGCAAGTAGACGGGAATGAAGCATGGGTTTGGTGTGTACTCCTCTCCATGCCAAATGCATTTCTCTACCAGAGCCGGTAGATCCATCGAATCTGCATAAATATTTTTATGAATAGAGTTAAAGCATTGCGCGACAGTATTGGCATAAGGAACTTCATCAAATGATTCCTCACGAAAGCCAAATGCATATGTCTTTGGTCGGTCCTTATTTGCTCGTGTCATTGCCATAACGACAGCTGACGAGTCTAATCCGCCAGATAGAAACGCACCGTACGGCGCATCGCTTCTCATTCTTATCCTGACGGACTCATCGAACCTCTCAGAGAATTCAGCAAGCCAATCTTTATCCGACCTTTCCTCTTTCTTTCTCTTCAAAGTATCTTTCAAGTCCCAATATCGACTAATCTCTATTTTTCCCTTTTCTACACTCAAAGACTGCCCAGGGAGCAGCTGTTTTATCCCCGATATTATGCTTTGAGGAGCCGCCATAGCATTATAGGCGAGGCAGGTACGCAACGCTTGAGAGTCGATTTTTGCTTCAAAAACCTTTGCTTCCAAAAGTGCTTTAATTTCTGAGCCATAAACGATGAAATCATCGCCAATATAATAAAAAAGCGGCTTTTCTCCGGCGCGATCTCTTGCGAGTAACAATCGATCTTGTCGCTCATCGAATATGGAAAAAGAGAACATCCCATTTAGTTTCTCAACACATGAGTCACCATCTTCTTCATATTGATGAATGATGACCTCTGTATCTGTATCCGACTTAAAAACATGACCTTTAATTTTCAACTCTTGCCGTAGTTGTTCGTAATTGTAAATTTCACCGTTGAATGTCAGCCAGATTTTATCGTCTTCATTGCTCATTGGCTGATGGCCACTTCGGGATAAATCGATTATCGACAGCCGAGCATGCCCGAGCGCGACTCCACCACGTTGCATGACGCCCCGATCATCCGGGCCTCTATGGTTCAATGTCTGGGTCATACTCTCAATACGACCAGCCGGCAGAGGGCGTCCAGTCCAACTAAAATACCCGGCGATGCCACACATCAGATTGCCTTATTAAAAGCCGAATAACGACTTTTCTTGTGCTCGATCACATGAAGATTTTGCGACTTCAAATACAATCCTCTTAGCCAGCCAGTCAAAAACCCGAAATACATCGACAAATGTGCAACAAATACACATGGTCCGGTTAGAAGAAAAATGAGCGGATGTTCGAATTTTCTCGGTGCAAATAGATAAATGGCAACCATGTAGGCGGCAAACAACGCCCCGCTCCCAAGCGCAAGGATTCCAAATAAATGAAATGAAATAAGAAGAAGTGGGAAAAAAATTAGTGAAAAGAATACAGCGCGAATTTGCAAAGCGCTTTCATAACATTCTGGAAACAATACATAGTTTCCTCCCAACATCCACCTCGAACGCCACTTGTATCGAAAGTACGGCCAAAACATTGGACGGTTATCATGTTGAATCTTTAGGGATTTATATATGAAAATTGGAATCCCCAGTTTCTTTGCAATGTAAAGAAACTCGGATCCATCCATATAATAATTTGCCACCTCATTGAAGCCACCAATTTGGTCAAATGTTTTCCGGGCCATTGCGGCATTGGATAAAGGCAAATTATGTGCATTTACACGAAAGTTATCTGGAAGTTCTTGTCTATGATTTTTCAAGCCTTCGAGTAATGGATGTTCTTGAACTGCATTCGCCATCGCACACAAAAATTCGGAACGATTGTCAACATTTTGTCCCCCAATTATGCGTTCTGGGTTCTCGCTCAAGACCCTATTTACATCGCCAACCCAGTTCGAGGGAACAACCGTGTCGTCGTCCAAAAAACCGAGGAACGTGCCTTTGGACGCTGACACTCCCAAGTTACGAAGTATTGAAGGATGATTTCGCTTATCAGTAATCAGGGTCAACTTGAACGAAACTGGGTATTTCTTCAACGATGAGAGATCTTGAGCCGACACCAAAATCACCTCAAAGCTGTTATTCGCTACGCGCTGCTTCTCAAGTGAGTCGAGGCAAGCTTTTACTGCATCAAAACGGGATACCGGAATTACAATAGATACTTGGATAGTCACGCTCTATGTCTCCAGAATTTATTCAAAATATGGCGTACAATCTACGCCTTCAATAACGGATTTGTACCAAATATAAAATGTGAAAACGGTCCAGATTTGCCGCGCGTAAAATTGTGCGAACAGAGGATGAAACCTTAAACCGAACCGATAAGACGGAGCTTTATGATACTCGAGAAGTCCTAATAAAAACTCATTATCAAACAAGACTTCATTGAGAACGCCCTTCTCCGTAAATAAAGTTCGACATATATTTGTAAACCGATCACCAAAAAAACGATCAATTGGCGCCGTAAATCTTTGTTTTCGGCTGGAAAGTACCGTGTCAGGAATGATCCCTTTCATCGCCTGGCGAAGTAACGCCTTATCTTTCCCGCCTCGTCTCTTTTCCCGGTAAGGAACTCTACACGCGAAATCAACCATTTCATTGCTCAAGAACGGAACCCGCCCTTCTATTGAGTGTGACATGCACGTACGGTCAACTCGGTGCAGTAGATCATCGGATAACCATGGGCCCATTTCATACGACATAATTGCATCACCAAGCTCTTGGCCTGGCTGTATCGGGCCCAATGGGGACAGATTTGATGCGGTATTCGACGTATCACGAAAAAGTCTATTCATCGTAAAGTGGTCGAAAACACCATATAATCCAATATAAGACTCATTATGCTCATGCTGCGCCAGCCAAAGTCGCTTCATTCGTGCGAAGCACTGGTCCTGGGGGGCAAAACGTCGCATCGTATCAAGTGCAAATTCGCCCAACGGCCCTACAATTGGCGAAGACGAGTACTTTGAGATTTTGGTCAGAATGTCTAAATGCTCATACCCGCCAGCCACTTCATCCGCCCCATGGCCTAACAATACGACTTTTACGCCAGCCTCTTTCACACGGTCTAGCATCATGTAATATGCAAACGAAGACGGGCCCGCCACAGGTTCATCGTTTGCAGCAATTGCCTTTGGCACAACGGTCAAATCTGTGCCACGTATTGTTAACTCAGTATGATCTGTCTTAAATTCACGAGCGACGTTTTTGGCTGCCTGAAGCTCAGTATTTGGATCATTTTCAAACTCTGCAGTGAACGTATGAATCCCGCTTTGCATTTCTGCAGCCAATGCGGTTATAGAGACCGAATCAATACCACCTGACAACAAAATTCCAACTGGTACATCTGAAATCAATTGTGAGTGCACACTTCGGCGAAGCCGGTCTCGCAATTCGACGACAGGCTGTTCAATCGGTTTTACGTCTTCACTAGATCGTGCAATTAAAGTCTTGGCCGTGACGCCACTATTTGTCACACTTACAACCTCACCTGGCATGACTTTTCGTACACCTTGAATGATGCATTCAGGACCTGGCGTATGCCGATAGGCCATGTACTCCATAATTTTATCTTTTGAGAGCAAGGTTTTGTCTATGCCATCGTATAACAATAAAGATCGCATTTCAGATGAGAAGATGAACTTTGGGCCGTCAACGAAATAGTATAATGGTTTTATACCCATTCGATCTCGAACCAGAAACAGTGCGGCCTTTTTCCGATCCCAAATTGCGAAGGAAAAAATTCCATCCAATTGTTTGAAGCCATCCAGACCATGCTCCTCGTAAAGATGTACGAGCACTTCAGCATCACCTTTGGTGTAGAATACGTGACCAGCCTGTTCCAATTTATCTCTAAGAGTCAGATAATTGTAAATCTCACCATTATACACTAGCCAAACAGATTGATCTTCGTTGTGGATTGGCTGGGCGCTTCCCCCAATATCTATAATTGACAATCGTCTATGGCCAAGCCACACCCCATCGCCAGTGTAATTGCCAGCATCATCAGGCCCACGATGCGCCAAACTTGCATCTAGTTTTTTCATTAAGGCATGGTCGTGGAAGCCAAACGTGCCGTATAAACCACACATGGCTATCGCTGCTCAGTTTCGAGTTCGGTAGAAACCGTCTGCTGTACGAACGTGGTCACGGCATCCAATAGAATGTCCTTATCGTTATCCGCGAATGGACTGTGTCCGGATGATGTCAATCGGCACACAGTTGTTTGTTTCGGATCCAATGATTCTATAAATTTTTCACTGCTCTCTGCACTTGTTTTTTTATCCATTTGCCCGATCACAACGAGGGCTGGCAGACTATTTTTCTCCGCCAAAAGCATATTATTTGCACGAGATGCGTAAGCCAAAGTTGCGAGATTGATTTTTCCTGGATCCCACCTTTGTGTCTCGGCCCATGCAACCGCTTGGTCAGAAACAAACAAGTCTCGATACGAAACCGAAATGGGAAGATAAATATACTTTGATGCAAGTGGCGCACACCGTGCCATAAAGCCAAGACATTCAAATATTAATTTTTTTACCCGCGTCAGACTGGCACCACTCTTCTTTTGAGGTGCTACAAACACTAGCCCTTCAATCAAAGAATGATCCGCACTAGCCAAGAGGGCAGCATGCACTCCGAAGCTATGGCCAAGAATTATACACTTCTTAATCCCGTTCTTTCGTAAGAACATCAACGCGGCGGTCGTATCTTCAAGATGAGATTTTTCGGAAATATAGCCTTTCTGCCCAGCACTCGCCCCATGACCGCTAAAATCTAGTGCAAGAACACTGGGGCCAGCTGCATGAAGATAAGCGGGAAATTCAGCGAACTCACGTATATCGGTTCTCAATCCATGGAGCAACACGACGGCGCAATCATTACCCTTCCAAAAATTGGCGGAAAGTGTATTGCCACCGTATCCTTCGAGCTTTATCCGAGCTCCGTTCATTGGTAATTTTTTAATTTAAGAGGGCCGAAGACGTTTTGATAAACCACGCCCTCCAACCATCATTAGATAACCCAAATTGTAGAGGATTCTTGGATATAACGAGGGTGTTGAGATGGATTTCTGCATCGCCACGCAGCCCCAAGCACATGTGCATTTATTTTCACCGAGGTATTTGTCCTTGAACTTTCGCATTGCATCCTCAGCAAGAATTTTGTGAACGCTAAAGTCAGCATTTCTGACATTTCCAACACTTTCCCATAGTGGCTCACATGGATAAATTTCACCTATATCATCCAACACGACTATACGTTCACCAGCCTTGCAAACAGCCCCCATGTCACTCCGAAAAGCGTGATTCTCGCTAATGACCTTGTCACGGACCATTTTCACAGCTCGAAAAATTAAAGAATGCAGATCCCATCGGTTTCGGAGGCGATAGTGCTTCTGAATATCTTGTGAGATTATCTTGTACTTTGAAAATTCAACCTGATCATAAACACTAAAATCGACTGACTCTCCATGAGGATAAGTTATATGGAAACGATCAAAGTCGTAGTCGTTTTCAAAAAACCTAATTAACTCGTCAATCTCAGCCTTATTGTCATTCACAAAAACAAGATTCATTTTTATTCGAAGATTGGGGAACTCTTCCCGCAAATCAGCCAATACGGCGTAGCTCTTCAATACCTTCTTAAACAAACCAGGAATTCCACGGATTGTGTTATGAGTATCTTCGAGGCCATCAATTGAAAGCTGAATATCTAGAACACGTCCTGCCAGTTTCGGGAGCACACGACTCAACACCCGCTTTATCCGTTCAGGATAACTACCGTTGGTCGGGATATCGATTATTTGAGGGTCACAATGCTCAATGAAGGCTTCCATGACTTCATCAAGATCATCCCGAATAAAGGGCTCTCCACCGGAAAAAGAGAGTTTCGAAATCTTGCCATAGTTTTTGGCAATCTCTGTAATCTCGTCCACCGTCAGTTCTTGGCTCTTTCTGGCTTTATCATTAATTTGATAAGTGTAATGACAGAAATCGCAGGTAGCGTTGCACCGCGATGTCACAAAGAAGATAAAATACTTTGGCGAATTGTCGCTGTGAATTGCCCATGCATTAGCCGCGTACTTGCTGATAGAGCCAACATTACCAATGCCGTTGCTTTTAATTTTACGTTCAATTGTGGCTGGCTCAACATTGGTACCGCCAGCGTGAGAGCCACCCAGAGTTATATCATGCATTTGATGCAACCTCTTCCTTTCACGCAACTATACCAAAGAACATTCATTGAACAAACAGGCATCACAATGAATTATTGTGCGAATCAACTGCGAATTTTACGCTTCGTTTTTATCTTCATTTTGATTGCGAACGAGTTGTCGCAATTGCTCTGCTATTAAACCAAGAATACCAACCAGCAAAGAGAGAATTATACCGCCACTGCCCATGATCGATAGCACCGTAGAACCAACGATACCACCAATAACCAAGAATATTGTCATTGCTGATCCTAGAATCAACGAAGTTGCGAGAAAAATTTTCAATGGATTATAATACAAAATCGTTTGAATTATATATTGGAGAGTTTGCAAAGTATCTTTTAGTACACTGACAGTTGTGTGTCCTGTCCGCTTCTTATAAATGACCGGCAAATAGCACACCGAAAGTTGACTAGACATATAAGCAATAGTCATCGTTGTCGTGAAACTAAATTTATCAGACAAATGAGCAAGATGCGGCAACATAGTACGCCGCGAAAAAACACGATAACCGGAATTGGGGTCTGGTATTTTTCGACCAGTGGTGAACTCCACTAGCCACCGCAAAGCAATTCTCAATGGCGTCTTGATTTTCTCAGCTTTTATCAATTCCCCTGTTCGCTCCGCGACGACCAGATCAAAACCGAGATTAAACTTTTCAAGCAATCTCATCAAATCTTCTGCGGGATAGGTACTATCCGCGTCAGTCATCACGATTGTGTCATATTTTGCCGCGCGAATACCCTTTTTTAACGATACGCCGTATCCCATGTTGCAAGGATTCGAAATTACTGTCGCACCAACTTTCTTGGCAGCTTCTGCTGTTCCATCCAAAGAGCCATCATCTACAACAATAAACTCAACTTTCTTTATTTTTTCATTCGCTAAGGTGTCACGGATATCAGTTACAGTTTCTACAATGCCAAGTTCTTCATTGTATGCAGGGATAACGACAGAAATCATCGTAAAAGGCCTTCGCGATATTTAGTAATAGGGATATTTGACGAAATCAGTAAATACGCCAAACATTTATTTTTTTCGCCTGGATTTCATTCAGCAGCATTCACTGAGACAATATGTTCAGGCGCGTTTTTGTCATTCAATAATTTCCGCTTATTGCCCTCTGTCATAAACAGTTCATTCTTTTGATAGTCATTCAACATAATCGGGGCATAGGTGAATTGCTGATGCAATGGTGCAGAAAATGTTGGCGTTCCTGTCATTTTTTCAGCTTCTAAACGTTCTCTATTCCGTTCTGCGTTAACGCGCCAAGGGCGATGCCAGTATTCGTCATCATTACCTGAATCAATATATCGTTGACGACGCTTCGCCATCTGTTCCGACCCATAAACTTCTTGTAAAAATCTACCATGCCAATACACAAGGGCTTCAGCAGAAAGGGTTTCCGTCTCTACTACTGATGATCCCCAACGAAGATGTTCACGCCAGTAGTCATGCCAATTCACAGATATAAAGTCACTCCATGAAGATGTTATATCATAATCTTTGGCCCGCAGTTCCTCGTAATGGACACGATGAGAGAACCAAATACCTTTTGCTGACAAAGCGTCACGGTATGTTAATTGACCTGGGTAAGGCGTCATTATGTTTACACCCACTTCATCCAGATCAAGCTCTAGGGCGAAATCAATAGAGTCTCTCAAAGTCGCTTCACTCTCATAAGGATGCCCGATGATAAAAGATCCTCGCTTGGTAATATCAAATTCATCCAGCATTTGATAAGCCTTACGATAATCATCAAGCTTTGTGCCCTTGAAAGTTTGCCGTAAAATTTCTGCGTTACCGGTCTCAATTCCTAAAGTGATCTTATCGCAACCAGCATCTTTCATTGCCTTCATAAGTTCATAATCATGAAGCGTATTAGCCCGAGTAAAGCCGTAAAAGTGCACGTCTTTAGGCAGGTCACCCTTGCGCTTCAGGCGAATAATTTCCTCAAACAACTCCATTGCACGCCCCTTATGGATCGTGAATGTATCGTCGAAAAACATGAACAATTTCGTATTATATTTATTTGCGGAGGCGACAATCTCACTTATGACATGCTCTATAGAGCGGTGCTGAATAAGCGTTTTTCGACTCGTGCAAAATGCGCATGCAAATGGACAGCCGCGGGCGATCTCAAGCGCATCGTTTTGAACCAGGCCCATTGACGTATCAACGAACTTGTAATCTCTCATATTCAATGCTTCGCGATCAGGCAAAAAGGTGTTTAACTCCTCGCCAGTCAAACGTTCATTCGCTATCAACAACTTGCTATTTGAATTTGGTTTCCACAAGAATTCTTCAGCATTGCCGTTTGCGATGGCTGCCATAGGCTTTTCGCCTTCGAAAATCACACCCCAATCAACAAAATCATCAAGATCCGCCATTGTATGCTCAGGGAGATTGGTGATATGCGCCCCCCCGAATACAGTAACGACATCAGGCCGCTGCTCCTTGATGCTCTTTAAAATCCCGTATGCGAATGGGTACTCGGGGGTAGTCGACGTGAGACCAACAATCTCTGGATTCGTGGCCAATGTGCGATTAACTGTTTCTTCTTCGCTCAATAACCCAGGCTCTCCATCAACGATAATAACCTCGTGACCAAATGTCTTGAGGTACCCGCTCATCGCCATCAATCCGAGAGGAGGCCTTATCTCTCGCTTAGTGTCCTTACTCTGCTCGTATACTTTACCGTATATTTGAGCCGAGTACGCAGGACGAACCAGTGTTATTCGCGCCATTTGTGAATGCCTACTTCGGTAAAAGTGCTAGCCTAATTGCGTACTAAACTAAACAGTTAAAAGGATATATGCAAAGACTGACGATTTTTATCTAACCATAAATAAGTCCGATAATATTATTACTTTTGGCTTTACCCATTTAAAATTTTACAAAGCTGTTGATCGAATCGAAGCGGTGACATTTCCATGTATTGGTCCATTCGAGATGTATTCGCGACCAAGCTCTTCTCTAAAGACGAGTCTGTGGTTTCAAATACAGGGTCCTTTTCAACAATACCACCTATTACTTCACCAATTTCCCGCAAAGAGAGAACTTCTTTCCCCGCAACATTGACAATATCCGACCCATTTACATTCAGAGTGGATAGGATGAAATCACATACATCGTCAACATGTATCGGATTTATTCGCATGCCATTCTCACCATCCAATAAAATTGGCACACCGTCCCTAACATTTGCAATTAATCGCGGGATCAGCATCGTCATGTCTTGAGCTTGCCCGTAAATAAAAAACGGGCGAAGTATAATAAGGTCAAAAATATCTCGAAACGGTAAAAGTAACATTTCCGTGGAAAATTTCGACGCGGGATAGAATCCCATCTCTGTTGGGGCGAGGATAAGCCCATTTTCAGAGATAGAGGTCGCGCTAGGAGCGTACACTCCACCAGTCGATGCATATATGATTTTTTTAACACCGGCGCCAACAGCCCAATTTGCCAATGCTAACGGCGCACGAGTGTTAACAGCTTGCATATCCATGGCACCATTTGGAAAATCACGAAATTGACGTGACTGGGCCAGATAAATAACAACATCAGCCGATTTTGGCAGATTCTCTTGCCAAGAAATTTCAGAGAGGTCTGCTTCAACATTATGAACACTTGGGCCCGTTATCTGATCTTCACGTCCAAGACACCAAACTTCTGCAAAATCTCTCAACTTTGTCAGTAATACCGCGCCAGTAAGGCCTGTGGCGCCCGTTAAAACTATGCGCATCTAAAAAATCCAATTTTGGTCTACTAAACGCCCCTTCGTCGATGAGGTTTTACTGCTCTTCCTTATCGCAAATTATGATTTCACGCAGACGACATGATGGTTTCTCGTATCAACAGTGCGTTGAATATTCTCAAACCCCGAAGATAATAACCAAGATTCGATCTCTGACCAGCTATACAAATCCGCTATCATTGGTGAGATTGCATCGAAATACCCTTCGATATGCTCTTCTCCCTTTGCCATGAACTTTTCGTCGTCCATTGCCGTCTCAATGACTCTGAGTTTTTGATCGAGTGTTAAATTACGTGTCTGACGGCGCCACCGCTCATACTCATTCACAGCGCGGAAATCGTCGACCATTCCATCGCGGGGTTCCCCATAAAGCATAAGAAATAGAAAACCTTGTGACTTGACCAGCGGCACAATCTTTTGGAACGCTCCGTACGTACACCCCGTATGATGAAGAACGCCAAAACTCCATACTAAATCAAACTGTTCATTTATTTCTATGTCTTCGAGTAAGTTCACCTTCTTGATTCGATGGTTTGGAAAACTCGAGCAAACCTCGGCTGTTTTCTCAAGTCCATAGTCCGATTGATCGATAGATAAAACATTTGCACCCAGCGAAGACATTGCCCAAGAGTAGCGGCCGGCACCACATCCAACATCTAACACTGACTTGCCGTTAAACCAATCTGGCGGAAGAGCTGTAAATTCACAGACAAAATCTGCTGCTTCATTTCGAAACTGTTCATTCTCAAGGCTATAGCGACCAAGAGGTATTTGCCCCCATTGAAAATCAAAACTCTCCTGAGTTTGTTTTGCAATTGGCATTTCTTGAATTTTTTCTTCTGACAAATATCGGACAATTGAAGATAAGCGACTGACCTCAAGTCTTAGGAATTCCAGCTCCGCTTGAATTTCTCTCGATGACATATTTTTTCCAGCGGCATACTCAGCACTCTCTATAATTCTTATAAATAAATTTCTAATCTTTCTTATAATTTTTCGAGGCGTAATTGGCACAATATTAAGTTCCACAATACAGAGATCAAATTTTCAATATCAGATTATTCTGGCTCACGAATATCTTAGCTAACCCGGCATCCAATCTCTCGATAAATATCGATCAACCGAGATATTACGACATCAGAACTATGGTGTTTACTGTACCAGTCATACCCCTGCTGGCCAACGCCAAGGCGATAATCTTCATCGTTTAACAAACGCGTCAAAGTGTCTGCCACGCTGTCCTCACATGGTGTGTTGATCAATGGCGGCAGTGGATTAAAGCACCATTGGTGTATCTCTTTTTTGTAGTTCAATAAAACCGGCTTTCCACAAGCAAGGCCCTCCGCCGCGGAAGCACCAAACGTGCCGATACCATCGTTAAACTGATCCAAAATTACATCTGCAGCCAGTATGTATTCACTCAATCGTTTCTTTGTCAGCATCTGCTTCCATATTACTCGATCAGAAAAACCTTGTTCGCGAATCAGTTCTTTAGATAAATCTACTTCCGGTCCCCACTCAAAAAAGACAACTAGCACTCTTAGTTTTGGATTGGCCCGGAACATCGCTCCCAGACCTTTGATCATAATATCATTCCGCTTTAACCAGCTGTTCTCCATTCCTGGAGGACAATTTTTCCAATGATGCCGAGCCGGGCTCAACAATATGAAATCACAATTGTGTTCTGTTAACAGCTTACCTCGGACGGTCGACTCTCGTGGGCGAAACACTTGGTCATCTACAAGATGCGGCAGATATTGATAATTTTTAAGACCTAAACGTTCCGCCGAAAATTTGCAGTCGGCATTCGTGATAATCAATTTCTCCGCCATTTTCGTTGCCAGTGCATACAACCGGCCACGTGTGCTATCTTCAAATGGAAAATCACGTAGCGTTCCATGCTCATAAGCGATAAATGGCTTCGATGGAGCCGCCAATACAATGTTGTTCGCCTCCAAAGCATACCCTTGGGCCAACGTATAGTTTCGCAACAATTGGCGATGTTTTGCTGCGCCCTGAATTTCATTGAGAACTTCTGGAACTTTTAACGGCCTTTGAGCATCCGGGAATTCTGTTAAAAATCGAGACACAAGGTTTCTAGAAGTTTCTATCTCCTCTTGGGAGAAATTTCTTTGTGTCTTCAAAAACTGATCACCGGCAATAACTGCATCCCGAAGCGTCGGCAAGTTGCAACGCTTAGATACGTTGACTAGATTATCCCGAGTATTTCGATAAACAGACCGCATAGCTGTTTTCATAATATCCGTTAATGCGCTATCCGTTTCGAAAATTGATTGATTTTTTCTTTGCGGTAAAATTTCTAAGTACCAATCTGGTCTGACAAAACCTTGCAAATCAAATTTCGTCCAATCAGCATTCCATTCTGGAACAGGTTTTTCGAGGTCGACCTCAACCCATTCAGGTTGCCCCTGGCAATGCGTATAACCGATATTGATTGAGTCAGCCCGGAAACCGCGCGCCCTCAAATACTTGCAGTGCAAGTACCCGTTGTTCAGAATATTCCCAAAATGCCCAATGGATATTGCAGGATTTTCTGGTTCCGTATGCATAACAGAGTTTAATCCTTTATCGCAGCAGCATGGCTCTTCATCCAATCATCAATTACGAGTAGATTCCAGATTTTGGCAGAGCAATCTGTTTTTGCTGAATGAAGATCAAGTATGCTTTTAATCACGTCACGATTGAAATAGGTGTTTAAATATTCTGAGTTCAGGAGCCGTCTGCGCAATTCGGACCTCAAAGGCCCGTCAAACCACGGCCCAAGTGGCACACCAAAACCACGTTTTGGGCGCTCTATAATTTCTTTTGGGAACTTACGTAACGCTAACCTTTGAAGAATATCCTTCTTATTATACTCACCATTTGGATCTATCTTGAGTTTTTCCCTCACAGGCATTCTCGCAGCAAGTTCAATCAGCTCATGATCAAGAAAAGGCGACCTGACTTCTAATGAATTTGCCATCGACATTGCATCTACTTTGGTCAATATATCACCCGGCAAGTATGTCATCATATCTAGGTTTTGAAGTCGCGAAACCAAGGGTGTAGATTCATCATTCAAAATTGTTTGATGAAATTGAAGCCGGTCTTCTACGAATTCACTATGCCCAGGCCGGAATAGTTCTTGTCTATGCTCAAAGTTGAAGTGCTGATAGACACCTGATCGAAGCGAAATAAGCGAAGTGCCACTTTGTTCAATTGTTGGCTTATATTTCCCCGAAATGCGAAGGATAAGGCTGCGCAACCTATATATAAAATCTCTCTTGTATGGGCGCCCCGAAGAAATTCTACGCCAGGCTTTCAATACGGCTTCGTATGTATTGTAGCCCGCAAAACTCTCATCTCCACCATCACCGCTTAACACCATTTTTACGTGCTGACTTGCCAATCGGGACACTTGATGAGTGGGGATTGCCGAAGAGTCTGCGAACGGTTGTCCAAAATGCTTGGAAACTATAGGTAAGAAACCAAATGGATCATCGAATACCTGTTCATATCTATGTTTAGTGGCGCATATATCTGCTGCCTTCGCTGCGTATTCCAATTCATTGTATGCGTGTTCTTTAAACCCAATAGCGAACGTTTCAACAGGCAAATTCATCAATTCCGACATATGCCCTACTATCAAACTAGAGTCGGTGCCACCACTCAAAAAAGCCCCAAACGGCACGTCACTCATTAACCTGATGGCCACGGACTCTCGAAGCTTGCTGTCAATTGATTCCGCCCATTCTTCCGGCGTAAGTGACCCGTCCTCACTAAATGAGATATCCCAGTATCGATTTGTGTGAACATCTCCGGTATCCAAATTGATTTTCACCGAATGCGCCGGCTGCAAACAAACAACATTCTTATATATAGTCCTGGGAGCAGGTATATATTGCCAAGCAAGGCACTCATCCAATGATTCAACATCCATCTCAAAGGGCCCAACTGTCTTATACATCGGCTCTAGCTCACTTGAGAAATAGAGGATACCTGCCTGAACTGTGTAGAATAATGGCTTTTGGCCTAAGCGATCCCGGGACAAAATTGCTATATTTTTTTTTAGATCGATTGCGCAGAATGCAAACATTCCACGGAATTTCTCAACGCATTCGTCACCCCATTCAGCATATGAATAGAGCGCAACCTCTGTATCTGAATCCGTGATAAATTTGTAACCCAACACCTCTAACTCGTGACGCAGGGCCTTGTGGTTGTACAATTCTCCATTGTAGGAAATCGAAACATCGCCGTTGAATGATTGCATTGGCTGAACACCACGAGCCAAATCAATGATCGAAAGACGAACATGACCAAGCACATGTTTCCCGGTTTCAAGAATTCCTGAACCATCGGGACCACGGTGTGACAGCAACTCTATTGCTCGAGAGACTAATTGGGGATCTACTTTGAGGTATGGTTGAAGGGCCAGGGCGCCGAATATTCCACACATTATTTAGAACCACATAATTTCGAACAGAAAGCTTGATTGTAATGTTCCATCATAAGAGGAATCACAACGGACTCATCGTGACGTCGACAGACGAAATCTCGTCCCTTATTCGCATGCGCACTCACAAAACTTGGATTTTCAATACAAAATTTTATGCGCTCATAAACCGTGTCCGGCGTACCAACAATAATGGGGCAGTCTGAGTATATTGATTGATACTTTTCATCAATGTACGAAATGTTTGCAACTCCCATCATCATGGTTTCGATGTTAGAATTATTGTAAAATCCCATTCTGAGTTTGCTGACATACAAATCTGCGCTCATGTACGCGGATAAGGTCTGCTGGAAAGGCTCCTTCTCAACTTCACGCAATTCAACATTGTAGCCTTCGGAAATTAATTGGGAGACAGCTTTTCGGATATAAGGAACACCATCCAGACCAGGATGGTTTGAGCTTGTAACAACACGGAACACATTCTCGGTTTTTACTTCGGGTACAACGGCATCAAAATCGATTTCTGCAGGCAGGATAAAAGGCACGTGAATTGAACCCGGGAATAAAACTGCCAGATCCGGTGTCGTAACAAAAAACAGATCACCGAACTCGCGTGCCCGGTGGATTTTTTTACGCTGGTATTCAGTATCACAGGAGCCCTCAGGGTAATCACATTTTTGGCAAACATTCAACACGGGGTGAGCTTTTGAATTGGCCGACCTCGATCGAAGATCACATCCTCTAAAATGAAACACAATGACCTTCTTCGCCCTCTTTAAATAAGGTAATTCCTGGCCATCGTCCCCCCAAAGAAATGAATTGAAATGGTAATGCACAACATCATAACGCATGACCACACCCCAAAAGAGCACAAACCGATAAAACATACTCAATCTCGGCCCAAGAGTGGCGGGAACACCAAAATCATATCCAACATTCAAACGACCGTCTGGGTCTGTGTTTAACGCTACAAACACACTCTTAACATCATGTCGTCGAAACGCCTGTACCAGATAATACTGTTGGTGGGACATAACTGATATATGAACAACAGACTTTACAACTGTTTGTTCTGAGCCAGCGAACAAAACTCTTGAGAGCTTGGTGCGTACTCTGCGCCAGGACAAGTATCCGAAAAGTAAAACCTCACAAACCCCAGGAACAATCATGTCCCTAATCACTCTACGAAATGAGGTGCTGATCTTTAGGCGAGATTGAGCCACTAATTTGGCATCCTATACAAAGGCGGCAACGAATTGCACCGCCCTGCTTTCAATTCTTTTATACAACTCTGACACTTGACATTTTATGGTAGCACCACCATCGCGAAATGCCCATACGCAAGCATATATCCTACGATGAAGTTTAAACTTATTCATTCAAAACACTCATCAAAGTATACAATGATGGTATTTAAATTGCTCTTGATACTTTCACTGTGGGGGCGTAGTTCGTTCCTATCGGAAAAACGAACGCACTTTCATTTGCTTCCAATTCGATAAAAATACTAACTTAATGATGCCGAGGACGCCACGAATGAAGACCAGAATAGGAGCCATTCTTCATTCAGGGAACATCCTGAACAATGGTTATTTGCAGTGTAAATACCTTCGTTCAAATGGTGTGACTGCAGATTGTATAAATGTTGATTACTCTCATTCACAAGGCCAACCGGAATGGACAGAGTCCCGATTTGAGAAAAAATTACCAGATTGGGACATCGATCTCTCGAGGGTTGCAACTGATTTTGCGCGACCAGATTGGTATTTCCAAGGCAATCAACGAGACCTGGTAGAATACTCTCATGCGAGAAGACCGTTCTTCACGAGAATGCTTGAAAAGCTAAATACACGTGTATCATCAAGATACTTAAAGTCGAATAGATGGGAAATTGATGGCTTTACCATCGATAAGGGATCGTTAACCCGACGGCATCTCGAATTCTTACTGAACAGTTTTAGCAAGCATTTTCCTTCAGCTTCGACGCCTTTGAGTGTCCGCGATATATTAGAGTATTATCCACGTGCAAATGCACAATCCACGCTTGTGCGCGATTACTCAATTCTTCATGGATATGCATTGGACTCTATTTATGGGATGATATCTGCCCCGAATGTCCCATTCCTTTGTCATGAGCATGGGCATTTACGTGATTTTCCATTTGAAGAATCGGCACGTGGTCGACTGTACGCATTGTCACTAAAACTCGCGAAGAAAGTCATCATCACGAATTCAGATTGCATCTCCAGCGCTAATCGACTTGAACTCAAAAATACGATCTTCATCCCTCATTTAGTGGATGACGAAAAGTTCAAGCCTGAAACAACTTCATTTCGTTCTCAATTGATGCAGGAATTCGATTGCGACAGAATCATTGTGGCGCCAGCACGACATCACTGGAAAGAACTGGCAGATAGCTTTGAAGGAACTTGGACCAAGGGCAACGATGTCATTGTCAAAGGCGTTGCAAAGATGCTCCAGCGATTCCCCGACCTAAACTTAAAGTTGATCTTTTTTGAATGGGGTCAGGAAGTTGAAGATACTAAACGTCTGATAAGAGAATTCGAATTAGACGCTTTTGTTGTGTGGCGCCCATTGTGCAGCAAACCTGTATTAAAAGATTACCTAAATGCGGCTGACGTCGTTTTGGATCAGTTCAATAAATTTACTGGTTCATTCGGTGCGATTGTCCCTGAGAGTATGGCTTGCGCAAAACCAGTGATGCTTAATTTCAATCCAGATGTTCATCATTGGTGCTACCCCGAGCTTCCACCTGTGTGTAACGCATATGATGATGAGTCTCTGTCAAATGAACTTTCCAAACTTTTGATGGATGAGCAGTACAAAAACCAGACCGGGGAAGCTGGATACAAATGGTATAAGAAATATCATAACTCCAGTGTTGTAACTGATAAAATTATCGACGTTTATCATGAAATTAATGATGAGTTCGGTCGTTAGCATTTAGGACTAGCCGACAATCCTCAAATTTGTCTAGTTGGTCCTGGTGATTTCTCTCGTTATGAGTGGAGATATTCGCCTATTGGGATAAGCGACTTGATGCCTTTGAACAATTGACCTCATCTGCTCGCTAAAACTGATAGATTCTACTTTCCCCATTTTTCCTATTTGTCCGACATCCAATTCGACGGAAAGTTCATAGTCTGTTAGTAGCACTAGCCCCGATCCTGCACGAACTAACAAATTTGAATGTTCATCAACACTGATTATTGAACCAATTTCTGCTTCCATTGAGCTCTCCGGGCATTCTCCAAGGCGAGCCTGCCAGATCGTAATTCGCCCGGCACCTATTTTTGAGAAAGCGCCCGGGTAAGGACGTGATAATGCGCGTATAAAAGAGATTATTTCCCGATCAGTGCGTGACCAGTCGACGGCGCCATCTGAAGGGACACGTGCAGGTAAATAAAAACTCTGCCCAAGCTGTGGATTTGCATATAACCGTTTGATTTTTCGTGCATGCCATTGAGATACAAATATGTCTGCTACAGTGGAGGCAAGCTTGATATACAAATCATCTATAGCGTCCTCAAATTCTATGGCAAATGAGCCACTAGCAATAACAGGGCCATCGTCAGCATCTTCAGACATAAAAAAAAGTGATACATCAAATGTTGTTGCGCCAAGTATTTTTGCCCAATTCAAAGGGGACCGTCCACGCCCCGCGGTAATTCCAGTCATGCTGCCATGGACTCCGATAAAGCCAAATCGACTTTTATTTAAAACCCAAGGTGGGATAAGTCGTTGCCAGCCAAGTACAATGACAATATCAAAATCGACTGCGGACAATTGGTCTTGAGCGCATTCAAAATTAAGCGAATAGTCGTCAACTTCGACAAATGGAATTCCCCGCACTTCACAAAAGTCAGCATAGTGCATATATCCGGCCACCTGACTTCGGTCCTGACTCGGACTTAAACCAACAAACATGCTAACATCTATTTCTGCTGCGATCATTTCGATAGCTGGGAGATAGGTCGATACAGCAGAGAATATTGCCAATTTCATTTGGGTACTATTTTTATGTCAAAAACCTGATTATACGATTTTTCGAGCGTAATTAATGTCTCTTGCTGAGCCATAAAATTATCCTCAAACATACTTGCCCATCTCGCCGACACGACATCATTATCCTCTGCCCACCATTCGGGGTGAATAAGCAAATGTACGTGCTCATGCTCTCCGGAAGTAAAAATATCGACCGGGGTCCGCTCTCTCCATGCCATGTTACTGTCTGAGATATAATAGGCACCTCTCATGTCATCTATGCTATATGTATTCATCATGCGCACATTTATTTTTTGGTGCAGAACGTCTTGGGACGGTTGATGAAACGACATTACACCGACTGAAACGTCGAGAAGACTCTCTAAATGACTACGTTCGTATTCCACAAAATCCGCAACATCATCATTTTCTACACCCGCATAGAAACCATGATCAAAATGTAATCCTATATGATGGCCAAGAGACACTATTTCCCTGGCTAACTTAATATTGGACACGGATTGGAGATTGTACATCTCCGCATGGAATGTGAGAAAATAGGTACTTGAAACGCCCATTTTATTTTCTAAACGCGCCATCCTCAATGCTGCCGGCAAATCATTGTCGCAATCGTGACGTAGCAAACAAAGTCTGCTGGAATTTAAATCAGCCTCGTTAAATTCCTCAAAAGATACAAACGAATACCCGCACTCGCGCGCGATAGAGATCATTTGTTCATAGGACAAATAGGTGAAAACTGGATGCTGCATGAATTGAAATTTACCCGCTTATTCTGGAGCTAAATCAGTCTGGCCCGCAAACTCTTGCTAAGCAGCTTTGTAGAAACAGAGTCATTCGTATTTTCAAATGAAAGATCTGTCAGTTTAACGGCCCCATCGCCAGTCAGTATTATTGGGCATTCCTCAACGCTCCCCGCTATTTGCCCTGGTATAGCCAAGAATGGGTCGAGCAGATCATAGGGTTCTGCCCGCCAAATAGAAATTTTCTCACCAGATTCCAAAAATGAATATGCACCAGAGAAAGGCTTGGAACTTGCTCTAACGACACGTGTAATTTCTTCAACTGAATTAGACCAGTTGATCTTCGAATCTGATGGGCGACGAGGATAGCATCTGAGAGGGGTCGCTCCCATCTCAGATTGGGGCACACCGCGCGCAGCACCAGATTTTAACTTCCTCAATAAGGAGGTAAATGCATCAGGCACGGCCTCTCCTAACCATCTATATATGTCACCAATATATGTTCGCTCATTTATCGCAAGCTCAGATGAAATAAATACTGGGCCCGCATCCAAATCTGGCTCCATTTGATGCACTGTTAATCCGACCGACTTTTCACCATTTAGAATAGCCCAATTTGGGCAGGCATTTCCCCTATATCTTGGCAAGGCCCCTGGATGGGCATTGAATATCCCAAAAGGAAACAAATTCAGGGCATTCGCATTTATCAAAGTTGGCCAATTCATGGAAATAGCGAGGTCACATTTTGCGCTCTTCATATCCGCCTGAATCGCATCATTGTTCAAAGTGTTGGCACACCGAAATTCGGCGCCAATCTTTTCCGCAAAACTCTCGAAATCACTTTCAGTGACAGAATAAAATTCCTCAGCCTTGCTTGTTATCACCAGTGGTATTTCATGCTTCAATTCCAATGCACGCATTGCAGAATCCAGAAGCATCTTCGTGCGGCCTATAACAGCAATGCGCATCAGCACATCTCCGTATTTACTGTCTCGTTACTTACAGACTGCCAACGCCTTACTACCCCGGAGATGGTATCCGATGACTGATCAGCCAATTTTTCTACAAGCACATTAAACAAATCGCGTACCCCAGTCGTATCGTTTATCAATCCCTCTATATCTGCAGGTTGTATTTTCTCAAACGGTTTACGACCAGCAAGCAATCGAAATGAACTCATGTCTCTCGAATTCAATAGGATGTGAAGAGGATGAAAATCAAACACCTTTAGACCATCTCCCTTCGGTTCCGCATCTTCCAATACCCATTCTCGGTCGAAAGCCATATGAACATTATCCTGAAAGATATGGGGTACTCGCACAATTGTGGGTTCGATATCTGTCCAAGCCAATGTGTGCGGCATGACCGCTTCACAACGTGGAAGCAAAATCGAACAATCAACATCAATCGCAAAATCTTCAGCAAATGACTGAAGTAGCTTCTCAGACTGAAAAAGCGAATGAGTTCTGACACATTTCGCATTGGGAAACCAATTTAACATTGTTTCCATGATATGTGCTGGGGTCTCGCCTTGGGTACTGTTTGGCAAAAAATTTGGGTGTAATCCCACTTCAAACAAAGGCTCAGCGGCCAATTCTTGTAACAATGGAGACGGATGAGTAGCGAACCATGTCGATCTTACGCCCGCCGCAGATAACTGGTTTGCAATAGATTCAACGATCCAGTCCGGCGCCCATTCCACATCAAATGTAACAGCGCGTTCATTTCGATCAAGTTCGAGCATTTACGATATACAATCAGGCTAAACTGAGTAACTAAACTCTATCAAGACAACAGACCATTTCATTTTGATACAGTTTCGAAGGCAATATGTCTTAGTCATTACTTGGAGAGATACGGCGACAATGAGTAAAAATAATGATCAATCTCATTTTCAAATCTCGTGACGTCCTCAACAAAGAAAGTATCACTAATGCTATCTTCGAATCCCTGCTTAGTAAAATGAAACAAATGATAGTCATCAACAGGTTTTATACCAGGGTCGTAAGGATCATATATTGCGGCCTCCTTGACAAAGGCATTCCACATCAAAACCTTGCCCCCCGGTTTAAGTACTCTAGCTATCTCATCGTACGCCCTATCGATCAATAAAATATGATCAAGTGAAGTTGCCAGGATTACTGTCGAGAATGAATCGTCTTCCCATGGGAGAGTTTCTGCAAGACCTCTAACAAATTGAAAAGGATGACCTTCGACAGCTGGCAAAGGGTCAATGCCCGATATCAATTCGACCGGATAGTCTTTCAAATAAAATGGAATCGGTTGTGGACCGCACCCAATATCTAAAACTCTTCCTGTCAGTTGAGGTTTACAATAATAGTAAAAATAATGACCAACAGGATGACCTTTTACGGCGCAGCTATGGACAGGATAACCTTCAAAAGTATCACCATTAACATCCACCAACTTGATCCATTGCTCAAATGCCGCAGGAACTTCCCTCTTCAGATCATCAAAAACTTCATCAATACTCAATTCTCTAACTGGAGACGGCGTCAACTCCACTTCTCCAATCCGCACAGATAAATCTGAAGCGCCCTGCGCTTCTATCCTCATCAATCTTTTCTGAATAGTTTTCACATCAATCGCATTATTTTGCACGGCCTCTCGCGTTATTTCCATATCCCGAGTGACAAAGTCCAATTTGGTTTCGATACGCCCAATAGCGCGAAAAAGTTCGATTATCCTTGCAAGCTTTTTCTTTAATCGTGTGATCATATATGTGTCTCTGATTCAAAATATCTGGTTAGTGATCATCAAGATGATCGATAGTGATCAATGCGGATAAATCTACAATTCCACCAAATTTATCCGAACCGCCCACTACATGGATAGGCTCAAGTATATTTTTTATGTGCAGCATTTTTGTCTCACCAGACGGAAGTGCCTTTGCCAATCCGGCACTGAGAAAGTAGAGGCCATCAGATAGATTACAATAAAAATCAAAATTCACTCTAACCTGGTCTCCTTTGTTCATTGATAGAAGCATATCATCAGATCTTAAATTTTTGGCGTAGACTAAAAATCCAGACGGCATCTTTAAAGAGATACCTAAGCTAACTTCGTCCATATCTTTAGCTGAAGTCGCATTCACTTGTATCCGGTATTTTTTCCCATGATGCAGTTGAGAAACTGGTATTGACTTGTCATTAATGACGCGCACGGTCTCTATGGCGGCGTCCTGGTCAGGATGAAGGCTTAACTTGATCTGCTCCTCTGGAGGCAATGTCTTCGCATCCGATTGTCGAAACAACATTAATTCGTAAGAATTAACGATATCACGTGTGATTCCCTGATCAATCACTCTGCCGTCCGCAATCAAAATAGCTTTATTGCATAACTTAGCTATAAGACTGATCCCATGAGACACGCAAAAAACACTACAACCAGCTTCAGACAACTCTCTAATTCTTTTGATACACTTACTCTGAAAAAGAGAGTCACCAACCGCTAAAACTTCATCAATGATCAGGATGTCCGGCTCAACGCTAATCGCTGTCGCAAAAGTCAATCTAGCCTGCATCCCGGACGAATACGTTTTGAAGGGTTGGTCAATGAACTCTTCTAACTCACTAAACGTAATGATCCAATCCATTTTCTGATCTATTTCTTCCCGGCTCATACCAATACACATACCGCCGAGATAGACATTTTCCCGGCCAGTATACTCTGGATGAAAACCACTTCCTAATTCCAACAGAGCGCTCACTCGGCCTTTGACTTTAACTTCACCACTCGAAGGTTCCAGGACGCCAGCAATCAAACGCAACAACGTGCTTTTCCCCGCACCATTTCGGCCAATGACGCCAATAATTTCCCCACGCCGGACGTCAAACGAAATATCGTCTAATGCTTTGAATGCTTTATGATTTGGTCGACCTGTCAGTATCTCTTTGACAAAATCCCTTGGGCGTTCGTAAGTCTGAAACGTCTTTGTGACGTGAGATAGACTAATGACAATGTCATCTTCGTTACCCTCAGTTTTCAAACTTGGCATCAAAGCCGCTCCCCAAAGAAGCGTTTCAAACGCCGAAAGGTCCTATAACCGGACGCATACAGAAATGCGCTTCCAACCCCGAAAACAACCCAAGCCCAAGGGTGCTCAATCCGTCCATAATAAAGAACGTCTTGATAGCACCAAACCATGTAACTCACCGGATTTAGGTATAGGACCGGTCGAACGGCCTCTGGCAGCCACAATGGCATGTACACGATCGGGGCCAAATAGACTCCCCAAATTGAAAATACCTGAACGATGTCTTTCAAATCTCGCACAAACACCGTCAAGGCTGACAGAAAATACGCAATTCCAATCATTGCAAAAAGTTGAAAAACAATAAGCACTGGAAGAAGTATTGCGGTGGCTGGTGGCAAGCCATATGAGATTCCATAGTAAAATAGCAATGCCAGCAATGAGATACCTTGCGTAACATAACCTGCAAGCACTGTTTTTATAGGTAAAATTTCGACCGGGAAAATAACTTGTTTAACAAGATTTGCATGCCCTGTGAGTGATGAACATGCTCGAGACATAATTTGTTGAAGCCCTAACCATGGCAGCAACCCAGATAATATATATACAGCATAATCTTGCGGGATTCTCCCATCACCACCTACTTTTGCACCGAAAACATACCCAAAGATGAATACAAAAAGTGCCATCAGAAACAGAGGATGCGCAATTGCCCACGCAAAACCAAGTACTTGTCCGACGTATTGTTCGCTGATCTCCCGACGTGTGAGCTCTTTCAGTAAAGAACGACGCGACCAAACTGCCGCTATATTTTCACGCACAGCGTCCGCAGCATTAGCTGGATTAATGATCTGGATTATGCTCAATGAACAACGCTCGATTCATTTTCAAAATACTGCTTCAAAACTTCCTCCACATTCAGCAATGACCATAAAAGAAGTCTACGATTACTTCGCCCATCAAGATGTTCCTGTACCAGGTCATTGACTGTGCCATAATCGAGGTATTCATAAATTCGAGCATTTTCGTTCAATATATTTCGCCGCACAAACTCGATACTTTCTCCTTTGAACCAACTCGCATCTGGGGCAGAAAATCCTTGTTTTTCTCGCTCGGTGACCTCGATAGGAATATATTTTCGCATCATCTTTCGCAGCAGCAATTTTCCATCGCGCGTTTTCTGGAAATAAGAAGCGGTTTTATCCCCAACTTCGTTTTCATTGATCCGAACAACTTCAGCTAATTTCCCTAACTTCAAATGGGCTGGTAGCTTCATCGCAAAATCGACCAAATCATTGTCTAAAAATGGCACCCTACTCTCAAGCGAGTGTGCCATCGATAGCTTATCTTCAACAACTAACAGCCCGTGCAAGAAAGTCTTCGCTTCGAAATACATCGAGTGATTCAAGTACTCTTCTGGCGTGCGAAGCCCTTCGGGGCGGCGCGTAAACACGTCAGCAAATATATCACGTGTCCAGACGTCCTCTACATCCTTCCAGATTGGATTAAATACTTTTTGAATATCTCGATTTGGAATGAGACGCTGCCAAAATCGATAATACTTATCTACATAGTGCTCAAAGTCATCGTTAACGACCGCCCGATAATACCGCCACGGATATCCTCCAAACATTTCATCTCCACCAGTGCCAGAAAGAACTACTTTCACAAATTTACTGGCCAGTTTCGCGACATAATAGTTAGGATAACTCTGCCCTATTCTTGGTTCTTCTAAGTGATACGCTAGCTCTGGCAACACGCGTTCCATATCCCCAGATTTCAAAACCATCTCGTAGTGTTCTGTCAGAAATTCATACGACATTTGTTCTGCAGCTTTACGCTCATCAAAATTTAATTCGATGCCTGACGCGGAGGAGAGATCAAATCCGCAGGTGAACGATTTTATATATGGAATTTTACTCGCAGCAATTGCTGTAATTGACCCGGAGTCCATACCACCACTTAAATACGTGCCTAGCGGCGCATCGCTCACCAGTTGACGCTGAACAGCTTGCTGAAATAAGAAATCAGCTTCCTCCAGGTACTGTTTGTCAGATCTAGCACCAACTGGCTCAGAAAATTCGAAATCCCAATATTGCCTCATAGTGAGGGCTGGCTGGGTTGAGCCCATGTCAACAATCCCACATGTACCTTGGGGAATCAGTTGAATGTTTTCAAAAAATGTCTTGCTCGTAAAAAGGTTTTGAAATGTGAAGTATTCGAGTAGTGCCTTTTTATCTATGGAAGCCTTGATAGATGGATGCTTAAGAATTGCCTTTGCCTCTGACGCAAAAATAACTCGATTTGAATCGTAATAAACGTATAGAGGCTTGATGCCGTACCGGTCTCTAGCTAGGAACAAACGCCGCTCTGAGCGGTCCCAAATCGCAAATGCGAACATCCCGTTAAATCGGTCAATACAGCGCTCGCCCCACTCGGAGTAAGCATTTAATAACACCTCTGTATCTGATTGGGACTTAAATTTATAACCTGCGGCCTCAAGCTCAATACGTAATTCGCGAAAATTATAAATCGCACCATTGAAGGTAATGATGTATCGACCATCTCGCGTATGCATCGGTTGAGCACCAGCTTGAGACAGATCGATGATTGCCAACCTTCGATGTCCTAAGCCAACATTCTCATCAGTAAAAACGCCCGCCCCATCTGGCCCACGATGTACAAGGGTGTTCGTCATGTCCTCAAGAAGGTGCTCTGAAACGGGTGCGCCGTCTAATTGGAGAATGCCAACAATGCCGCACATATTATTGCATCACATCTTTGGCCGTAATACATGTATCAAAAATACAACGGCAATTGGGCTTCAATTGATATTTATGAATTAAGATCAAGATTGACTCTTTCGCCAATCAATTAATCGACGCAATCCCATGTCGACGTCGATGCCGGCCACAAAGCTTATATCTGCGTCAGCCTTTATCGGGCATCCAATCCGGTTACGCACCAGCGTTGCTTGGCTTCGTTCCGTGTAACGGATTTCCTGATTACTTCCAGTAATTTCCAATAACTTTTCAGCCAATTCTTTCAATGTTGTTCGAACACCTGTCCCGACGTTATAGAATTCTCCGACAGCCTCAGCTTTCATTGCACAAACATTTGCCTTAGCACAGTCTTCAACTGCGATGAAATCAAACGCTTCGCTACCATCACCCATAATGGTCGGGCCTTCTCCTCGGTCAATTGCATCCAGCATTTTCATAATAACGGCAATGTAAGCGCCCTTATAATCTTGACGCGGACCGTATACGTTCATGTAGCGCAAACCAACAAATGGTAGTGCATATCGATGATGGAGAGCGGTTGCCATTGCCTCACCCGCGATCTTTGTCGCACCATAAAAGTTTTTATTATTGTGGGGGTGCTGCTCTGTCATTGGATCTTCAACAGCGTCACCATAAACTGAAGCTGACGAGGAGTACACTAATCGAGAAATATTGTTTTTTACGCAAGCTTCGAGCACGTTAAACGTTCCACCGATATTGACGTCGAAGGCGCTACGTGGATAGTCGTGGCATTGCAGAAGCCACAAAGCTGCGAAATGGAACACACCATCGATACCTTTCATGGCGTCGTTTAATATATCGGTCTGGCAAATATCACCGCCAACATCATAAATTTTTACACGCGAATCTCGCAATGCGGCGTCTAGGTTCGTCATATTCCCGCGAGCGAAATTGTCAAAAATGAGAATCTCGGCAACATCCTCGCGGGTCAATGCGTCAACCGTATGGGAGCCAATTAGACCGGCCCCTCCAATCACTAAAATTCTTTTTCCGTCAAGGTCCAAACCTAAATCCTTTGCCTACAGTGCAATTGGCTCTAACGCCCAAATAGAATTGCGTCATTAATTAATCAGTGAGGCGACTTAATCAACAAGCGATCATCAATTATTTGTCTACCAACTAGAACGCTCATCCAGCAAGTTATTGCTAAGTTCACCCTTTGCACAATACTTGCTTCTCAGTTATGTCTTGCTGACATTTTATTGGTGATGACGTAGTCACCTGGTTAAGGGCACTTCAATATGTGCGGCATTGCAGGTATTTTTGCGTTTTCTTCTTCCACGACCGTCAGCGAAGCGGAACTCGTGCACCTGAATGACGCCATGGAGCACCGCGGCCCTGATGGTGTCGGTACGTGGCTATCAATGGACAAACGGATTGGCCTCTCACACCGCAGGTTAGCTATTGTTGATTTGACTGACGATGCCCGGCAGCCAATGACAGATGCTGATGAAAGCATCCAACTCACCTACAACGGCGAAATTTACAACCACCTGGATTTACGAAAAGAGCTGGAATCCAAAGGCCATAAATTCCGCACAGATCACTCGGACACAGAAGTTCTAGTACATGGTTATAAGGAATGGGGTGTCGATGGCCTTGTCGAACGCCTGATCGGCATGTTCGCGTTTGCGATTTGGGACGTTCGCGCCCAACGTCTGACAATCGTCCGCGACCGCGTTGGCATAAAACCAGTTTATTTCACGCGTGCAGGCGGACGGTTTTTGTTCGGCTCTGAGATCAAGGCCATATTGACAGATAGCGCGGTGCCCCGCGCCATCAACGGCACGGCGATCGCACACTACCTTAGCTTTATGGTATCACCTGCACCGCTTACAATGTTCAAAGGCATCTTTAAGCTACCCGCTGGCCACATCATGGAGATAGAGGCGAACGGCCATGCTCGCGCACGACGATATTGGGACGCCTTGCCCGGCAAGTCAGGCGTCGCGGACGAAATCGCAGGCCTGTCAGAGCCCGCAAAACGCGATTTCTTTTCTAAAGAAATTCTCAGGCGCCTTGAGGTTGCCATTGATCGTCGCATGATGTCTGACGTGCCATTTGGTGTGTTTTTATCGGGCGGCATAGACTCCTCAGCGAATGTTGCACTGATGAGCAAGATATCCAGCCAGCCGGTGAAAACCTTTACGATTGGATTTTCCGATCACACGCATCTCAATGAGCTGGATTATGCAGACAAAGTTGCCAAGCATTTCAATACAGACCATCACGAAATCCGGGTAAACGGTAACGATATGCGCGGGTACCTGGACGATCTGATCGTTAGCCAGGATGAGCCAATATCCGACTGGGTCTGTGTGCCGCTTTATTTTGTCTCGAAGCTCGCAAAGGACTCAGGTGTAACAGTCGTACAGGTCGGCGAAGGCTCAGACGAACAGTTCGCTGGCTATGACAGCTACATGAAATATCTCAAGCTACACGACAACATGGGATCAGGCGCGCTTCGAAGCATGCTTGGCACCGCATCACCGTTGCTGGGGGCTTTGGCACGCGCCATGCCCGGTCGACGCTCTGTTTTTGAACAGGCTTATGAAATTAGTCGGCGTGTCAATTTGGGCCATGAACTTTTTTATGGTGGGTCAAACGCGTTCTGGGCCATTCATGTCGAAAAATACCTCAACGGATCGAATATTTCACCCGATCCCGCGGACATTGATACAGGCGTCGATGGATTGGATATTGCGGGGGCCGGATCGTCGGATAGCGGCGACATAATCGATGCGTTTGCGCGCAGTGTCTACGACGCTGACGGCAATGCTGATGTCCTCACAAGAATGATCCATGCGGAGTTCAGACTGCGTTTGCCAGAGTTACTTTTGATGCGGGTTGACAAGATCACGATGTCGACGTCGATTGAGGCACGTGTCCCATTTCTGGATCATGAACTGGTTGACCTCACAATGGATATCCCACGTTCGCTCAAGGTTGACGGTTACAAGACGAAAGACCTGCTCAAGACAGCGCTGCGTGGTGTCATTCCCGATGAAATCATTGATCGCAAGAAAATGGGTTTTGCGGCACCAGCAGCCGAATGGTTACGAGAGGACTTTGGTCGCGAGGCTGAAGGAATGGTCTTGGGATCATCTTTGACCAAAGCAGGTGGCCCTTTGAATGCTGACGCACTTAAACGTGCATTTGATGACCATCGTTCGGGCCGTCAGGACAACGCTCTTCATCTTTGGGTCATCCTCAATCTCACGGCATGGCACGATCAATGGATCGACCAAAGTCAGGCAGCATAGTTTAGATGGCACGGCTCTTTGATCTTATTCGCATCGGGTGGAACAAGCCACCTCATGTCATTGCAAGATGGATCATCCGAAAGCTTAAAGCGCGCCGAGCTGCCAAGGTTCTACCAGGCTGGCAACGCTGGTTAGGTGCCTCCTCAATGGCAGCAGCTCTCGATCATGAGAGTTTTGAAGAGCTATTGAGCACACTTAAAAAGGCCAACCCATATCCCGCCTTATCTGAACCAACCACCCTGAGGACGACAATTTCGGAGAGTAGTCGAAAAGTAATATTAAAGCGTGCCGACCGGGCAATGCGCCGGGAAGTTGAGATGCTTGGCTCTGGTCCGATTCAACTATCTACACCTATCGATTGGACCCTTGATTTTAAATCTGGTTTCAAATGGCCAATGACGCCATCGTTGAAGCTCCCGATAAATGAGTTGCAAAATTCTTCTGATATAAAGGTGCCTTGGGAACTCTCTCGCTTACAGTGGCTGCTCCCAGTCGGCCAAGCATACATTCTTGAAGAGGACGAGAGGCACGCCCAGTACATCAGGGAAATCATTGAAGAATGGATGATCGCAAACCCTGTATGCCGAGGTCCAAACTGGATTTGTGCCATGGACGTGGCACTTCGTGGCATTTCTCTCGTCTGGTTATTTCATGCATGCAAGAACAGTGTTTCATGGTCCGATACTGAGTTTCTCGGTAGACTCGTTAAGCAATTGATATTACATGCGAAATTTATTGATACTAATCTTGAATACGCGGACGTGAATGGCAATCATCTCACTGCGGATCTGGCTGGCCTTACAGTTCTCGGAATTGCCTTAGGCGGCGCAGGGATATCAAAGCGTTGGATTGATCGTTCGTGGGCCATTCTTCAAGACGAACTCCCAAAACAGGTTTTATCTGACGGCGTATGCTTTGAAGCCTCTCTGCCCTATCACAGACTGGTCGCTGAACTATTTTTACTGCCTGCTCTTGCACGTCGAAATGTCGGGCTGAGTGTTGATGACGCCTATTCAGAACGTCTAAAGGCCATGGCCGAATTCACCACCGCTTCAACGCGACCCGATGGAACGGTCCCAGTCTGGGGTGATGCCGACGATGGCCGGGCGCTTCCACTTGGGACGCAAACCTTCAATGATCATCAGTATCTTGTTGAGATGTTGAATACGATGGATCGGCCAAGCTCTTTGCCTACACATGACGAGACCATGTGGTGGCTAGGGATTGGCAATTATCCAAATTCAAAAACCGATGCTATTGGCACCGTGAACTTCAAGAATGCTGGTGTCTTTGTGATGCGGGATGGAGACAATCATATTTTTGCAGACGTTGGGCCGGTTGGTATGAATGGTCGTGGCGGCCATGGACATAATGATTGCCTATCCCTTTGCATCACTTTACAGGGCGCCCCGCTCGTCGTTGATCCCGGTGCATATGTTTATACATCCGACTGGCAGGCCCGAAACAAGTTTCGCTCAACGGCTGCCCACAATACACCTCAAATCGACAATGAAGAGATAAATCGATTTGTGCATCCGAAATACTTATGGGTCCTTAAAAATGATGCCGTGCCCGATGTTCGCCATTGGTCCACATCTGACGACATGGATATCCTTGTTGGTGCGCATTCCGGATACCAGCGTTTGAAGTCACCCGTCACGCCAGTGCGCGCGATCATGTTAGAAAAAAGCACTGATAGGATGTTTGTAGCAGACGGCTTTGAAGGCCGTGGTGATCATGATGTTCGCATTTCATATACTTTCGCCCCGGGCGTATCTGTCGACCCCGTCTCGGAAGGTGTATGGCGCCTCAAGAGCAAAGGGAAAGCATTCTTGGCGATAATTTCATCACCAGATGTATGGGATGGAACTGTCGGCACGGCTTCCTATTCGCCATCGTATGGCATCATCCAAGACGTAGCTTCGTTAACGTTTGAGCGAAGTGGTCCGCTCCAACCAATAGCATTCTCAGTTATCCCCGAAGTGAATGCAGCTCCTGATCCCGTAAGATGGCTAAGCAACATAACTATCGGTAGTTTCCCGGTTCCCGGATTCAAGCCGTAAAAATGCTGGCAACACAGCATTCTTTGCGCTACCCATCGTTTCAAATTGGGTTATAGGTTTACCAAATGCACGAGAGTCTAGATCGCAAAGACGAAATCAAAGTTGGGTCCGAGCGTGGCTTCGGCGTTGTTTTTGCTTGTGTTTTTTTGCTGATTGGCCTTTGGCCGCTGATTGACGGCGCGCCTTTACGGTTATGGGCTCTTATTGTCTCCGCGGTATTTTTTGTGTGCGCTTTCGCGCTACCGATTGCGTTGAGACCATTAAATATTTTGTGGTTCAAAATTGGTATGCTGATGTACAAGGTGGTGAACCCGCTTACCATGGCTATGCTGTATTACTTTACAGTCGTGCCTACGGGTCTGATTATGAAATTGTTCGGTAAGGACCCTTTGAACCGGTCATTCGACAAAACCGCATCCTCATACTGGATTGAACGCGACCCTCCAGGCCCGGCTCCCGAATCAATGAAGAACCAGTTCTAGGAAGTTCATATGGCGTTTATTATCGAGCTTTGGCAGTTCTTAAGGGCACGAAAGAAATTTTGGCTGCTGCCGATTTTGATTATGATGGCTTTATTTGGCGGCCTTGTCGTTCTATCCCAAGGTTCTGCTGTGGCACCTTTCATTTACACGATTTTCTAAGGCACACCGATTTTGCGTATTCTTGGCGTTTCTGCTTTTTACCATGATAGTGCCGCTGCCCTAATTCAGGATGGCACCGTCATTGCGGCAGCTCAGGAAGAGCGCTTTACCCGTAAAAAACACGATGCTGCCTTCCCCGAGAATGCGATCACTTATTGCCTCGAAGAGGCAGGCATTACGCTGAGTGATGTTGATTATGTCGCATTCTACGACAAACCTTTCCTAAAATTTGAGCGCCTGCTCGAAACCTATCTAGCCTTTGTGCCCATTGGATTTCGATCATTCAAGATGGCCATACCAGTATGGCTAAAGGAAAAGTTATTTCAGAAGGATTTGCTCCGGAAGAAATTCAAAGCTTTTGATGCAGACTTCGACTGGCAAAACAAATTGCTATTTTCTGAGCATCACCAGAGCCACGCAGCATCAGCGTTCTTTCCTTCGCCGTTCGAAGACGCGGTCGTGCTCACGATGGATGGTGTCGGCGAATGGGCGACCACATCCGTTGCAATTGGGCGCGGACGCGACCTCAAGATGACCAAGGAAATCCATTTCCCTCATTCGCTTGGTCTACTTTATTCTGCGTTTACCTACTACACAGGCTTTAAGGTCAACTCCGGTGAATACAAGGTCATGGGATTGGCACCTTATGGAGAGCCAACTTTCAAGGATTTGATCCTTGAACACTTGATTGATGTTAAGGATGACGGTTCATTCCGCCTTGATCAGCAGTACTTCAATTACTGCACAGGGTTGACGATGACCAACGACAAGTTTTCGGAACTTTTCGGCGGGCCGCCGCGCCGCGAAGGCGAGCAGCTGACGCAGCGCCATATGGATTTGGCTGCATCCGTACAGGCGGTCACCGAAGAAGTTGTCCTTAAGCTCACCCAATCTCTGGCCAAAGAGTACGATATTCAGAACTTGTGTCTGGCCGGTGGTGTTGCTCTGAACTGTGTCGCCAATGGCAAGATTCTTCGTGATGGCGCCTTCAAAAATATCTGGGTGCAACCGGCGGCAGGCGATGCAGGTGGTGCGCTTGGTGCTGCGTTAAACGCCTATCATTTGAACCAAGAGCAACCTCGAACCGTCAGCGCCGCAATGGATGCAATGAAAGGCTCTTATCTCGGCCCCACCTATGAACAATCCGATATCGAGGCACGCCTGTCTGCTGTCGGTGCAAAATTCACTGTTCTGACTGATGATGCCGTGATCTCAGATACGGCAGACGCCTTGGCCGATGGCAAAGCGATTGGTTGGTTTCAGGGACGTATGGAGTTTGGACCCCGTGCTTTGGGCGGACGTTCGATAATCGCCGACCCTCGGTCTCCAGAAATGCAAAAGACCCTCAATCTTCAAGTTAAGTACCGCGAGAGTTTTCGACCCTTCGCGCCGTCTGTGCTTCGCGGTGATGTCGAAGACTGGTTCGAAATCGATAGCGACAGCCCTTACATGTTGATGGTGGCACCCGTTGTTGAAAAACGACGCTTGGCAATGACCGACGAGCAAAACGCATTGTTCGGGATCGAAAAACTAAATGTACCACGCTCAGACATACCGGCCGTAACACATGTTGATTATTCTGCGCGTATCCAAACTGTGCACGAAGAGACAAACCCACGGTATCATGCGCTGATCTCTGCCTTTAAGGAGCGGACGGGTTGCCCGGTTGTGGTCAACACGAGCTTCAATGTCAGAGGCGAGCCAATCGTTTGCACGCCTGAAGACGCGTTTCGTTGCTTCATGGGATCGGAAATTGATGTGCTAAGTGTTGGGAACTGCTTTTTGAAGAAAGAGGATCAGGACCCAGCCCTCAAACTAGACTACAAGAACGCATTCACACTAGATTAAGCCGTTAATTCTCGCCCAATAATTCCAGTGTGGACCCGGCAAGCACTTCGGTTGCCAAGCGCAAATCATCAAGTCTCAAGCTTTCATCAACACCATGCATCCCAGAACCCGCAGGGTCCAAAGGGCCGGCGCCATACATTATTGTTGGAATACCCATTGCTGCATAATGACGCCCTTCATGATCATAGGCGATCCCGACACGCGCGATATCTTGGTTTAGCCGGGCGTGTAGCTGGCTGGCAACGGCGTCACAAACTGGTTTGGAATCCTCACTTTCCGACATAGCCGGGATCAGCACAGACCTTCGAATTCGACAGCGATTACCTGGCAGCTTGGCTATTGTGCTTCCGATGAGTTTTGTGAGTTGTTGCTCAACCTGTGCTGCATCTTCATCGGGAAGTATTCGACGATCAATCCGCAGTCTCGCATGATCCGGCACCCCACCCCCTTCTCGACCAGCCGAAACATGCTCTATGTTCAACACCGGCGCGCCCAACCCTGGCACATCTGACGCTTTTGATTTTAGCGTACTACGGAATTGATAAAGCCTCGTCAGCGCCTGATTGGCCGCTTCCATCGCATCATGCCCGTTCTCAGGCGCATAAGCTGGCGCGGTTGTTCCGCGCACGTCCACGTCCAAAATCAACGTTCCTGTAGACTGTGTCGCGACACATCGTGCCGGACCACCTGCGATGACCACATCGGGCTGAACAATCTCTTCGCTGAGCATCCATTTGGAGCCAAGAGCGCCTCCGCCATCCCCATCAAAGCTTATGTGTAATTCAACTGTGCCATTTGGGCGCGCACCAATATCCGCAAGCGCAATAATGGCGAACGCCTGTGCTGCGAGATGGCCTTTGCCAGAAACTGCACCACTCCCGATCATTGTGCCGTCTTTGATGTGGCCACCGAATGGATCCACAGACCAACCATCACCAGGAGCCAAGGTATCCACATGAGAGGCATACGCCAGTGTTGGCCCATCACCGAACCGGGAGCGCACAACGAGATTCTGCAACGGCGAATGCCCTAATGATTGGGAACGTTCCTCAGGAACAGCATGTCGCTCCACCTCAAAGCCAAGCCGCTCAAGCATCTGAGCAATTCTCTCTGACGCCTGAATAGTGCCATCTGAGGATGGCGTTGTTCTCGTGCAAACCAAGTCCTTAAGAAACGCAAACTGCCCGGCACGGCGTTTTACCATCGCTTGGGCAATCTTTTCGTTCGATGTCATCGTTTAAATCCAACCTTCTGTTGACGAAACCCTTGCAAACCCGTCGCAAAACGTCAATTTGGTTTATAGTATATTTTCCGTTGAGCAACAGGAGACTTCGAATGCCATCGTCCGAAAGTCTGGAGATGATCTCAAAATTAATCTCTTATGACACAACCAGCCGCTACTCAAATATGGAGCTCATAACCTATATCAAGGATTACCTCGCTTCACTTGATATTGAGAGTACGCTGGTTCCTAACGATGACGGCAGCAAGGCAAGCCTTTATGCGACTGTTGGCCCCGCGGACAAATCGGGGGTCATGCTTTCGGGGCACACAGATGTCGTGCCTGTCGATGGTCAGGATTGGGATAGCGACCCGTTCAAAGTAATTGAAAAAGACGGCAAACTGTTTGGTCGTGGCACTTCAGATATGAAGAGCTTCATTGCCTTGGTGCTCGTGGCACTTCCCAAATTTATTGAGCGCGGCCTGGATACACCGTTGCATCTCGCGTTTTCATATGACGAGGAAGTTGGTTGTGTGGGTGTCCGCCCAATGATCGATATGATCAATGGTTTGCCTGTGAAGCCGCGCATGGCGATTATTGGTGAACCGACAAGCATGCAGGTGATCACCGGCCACAAAGGCAAACGCAGTTACGATGCACATATTCGTGGATTTGAAGCGCATTCCAGTCTGGCGCCAACGGGTGTGAATTCAATTGAGTACGCAGCGCGCCTGATTACCCATTTGCAGTCCATGGCACGCCGCCTTCAAAACGAAGGACCTTACGACGAATTATACGACGTCGCGCACACGACCGTGCACACCGGAACGATCCAAGGTGGCACAGCGCTAAACATTGTACCAAAAGATTGCCATGTTCAGTTCGAATTCCGCTACATCGGTAGTGACGATCCAAACCCAATCGAAGCCGAAATTATTCGCGAAGCAAAGGAAGTTCTAGAACCAGAAATGCAGGCAATTAATCCTGATGCCGGTATCGATATCAAGTGTGTCAATGACATGCCTGGTCTTGATATGAACGTCGACGATGAAGTGGTTACTTTCGTCAAACAACTGGCCGGAAGAAATGACCACGCCAAGGTTGCGTTTGGCACCGAGGCCGGTCTTTTTCAGAACCGCGGCGGCATTCCGTGCGTCGTTTGCGGCCCCGGCAGCATTGATCAGGCACACAAACCCAATGAATTCATAAGCTTAGAGCAACTCGACAAAGGTGAGGAATTCTTAGAACGCCTCATGGACAGGGTATGCAAGTCGTGAGATTATATGCCTATGTTTGGCTTTGGTAAAAAGAAGAGCGGCGACAACCAGCGTGAGCATGAGCGCGTCGCGACAAAGGGTGAGCAGGTTCGCATATACGGCGAAACCTATGATCTCGGCGATCTTTCTGAAGGTGGCATGCGTGTTACCGGCTACAATGATGAACTACAAGCCAACCAGTATTTCGAATTTCACGTGATATTAAAACCAGACGATGGTGACTTTGAATTACGCGGTCACGCGAAAGTCGTTCGTCAATGGGATGATCAACTTGCTGTTCAGTTTACGAAGCCACAGCCTGATCTTGTCTTTGAAGTTCGCGATTATCTCGAAAAGAATTCTTAAGCGGGATTAATTTAACAATAGACGTGGCACATACCGCCCGTCTTCCATACCCTCAAAATGTTCATACATCTCGGGATGACTGATCGGATCATCATCTTGATCTGGCACAAGGTTCTGCTCAGAAACATAGGCCACGTATGGTGACTGCTCGGTGCTTTCCGCAAACAGATGATAAAACGGCTGGTCTTTTCTAGGGCGCGATTCAGCCGGGATCGAATGATACCACTCGTCCGTGTTTGAAAATTCAGGGTCAACATCAAAGACCACACCGCGGAAACCATAGATGCGATGGCGGACTTGTTCGCCGATTGTAAATTTTGCTGTGTTGCGTTGCCGTTTCACGTAGATATCTCATTCTCTTTTCATCGCCAGGATATCTGGCAGGTAGCGCTTAAAATAGCGACCAAAATTGCACTTGCAACCCTGAACGGGCTGGAAAAGTACCTGAAGACGGCTTATGTAGCTATGACAATGGCTTATACGATTTTTCATGAGGACTAAAAATGGCTGACGGCCAGGATAATCAGCAACAAAGTATCGAAGACGTACAGCAAGAACTGATCGAGGAGTTCCAGTTCCTCGATGACTGGATGGAGCGTTATCGATATATCATTGATCTTGGCAGGCAATTAGAGCCATTCCCCGAAGAATGGATGAATGATGTCTACAAGGTAAAGGGCTGCCAATCTCAAGTCTGGCTTAAGCCAGAAACCGTTGATGGACGCCTCAAGTTCCATGCCGCTTCAGACGCAGCGATTGTTTCCGGCCTCATTGCTATATTACTGCGGATTTACTCGAACCGCCCCGCATCTGAAATCCTCGCAACACCACCAACCTTTATCGAGGGTATTGGCCTTGATGAACACTTAAGCCCCAGCCGTTCAAACGGATTGCACTCGATGGTGCAAACGATGTTTGCCCATGCAAAAGCCGCAGCCGCTTAATTTTTCTTTTTAAAGCGGTGTGGATCCAGGGCTTGGACAATATCTTCATCTAATGGCGACGCGCCACCAGTAATTTGTGCGGCAATCAACTCACCAAGGATTGGGGCCGTCAGAAACCCCCGCGAGCCAAGCCCACCCAGCACGAAAATTTTGTCTGTAACACGACCTGCCAAGGGCATGTAATCGCGTATCGTCGCCCGTAGCGACGTACGTCCACCGATTGGTTTGCCTGCAGATATCTCGGGCAAATGAGCTTGGAGATTCCCGATCATTTCTTGTGTGTCTGTCTCTCGTACAACTTCCCATTCCGCGTCCGGCAATTCATCGCGCCGCGCATACGTCGCACCCAGCACATGCCCGTGCTTGCCTTCACCCAGATCAACCAGTGGCGAAATGTATCCCCCATAGCTCACAGGGACTTGCGGTGATGGGTCGAGCGCAGCCAGATATGCCAGCTGCCCCCTGTTTGCCCGTAGAGGCCAGTTCTGGTCTGCCATCAAGTGCATAACGCCAACACCCGCGGCAACAACAACGTAGTCGAAACGCCCGGTGGAGGCGCCTTGCTGGTCAATCACATGCACGCTATCGGAATTCTCTTCCAGCGACGCAATATTGGCCTGCATATAAGTAATCTTCGAGGTAAGCGCTGTTGTGATTGCAGTTGGACGAAGTGCGCCGGCGCTGGCGAACCAGAGCCCGCCCGTTGGAACCGGCACACCTGTAAGTCGGCTCGCCTCATCATGATCAATTCGTCGCATCAAATCTTCTGGCAAATCAAAGGTCGCGACAGCACGGCGTTGTCGCTCATCTTCATCTGCGCTTCGCGCCATCGCAAATGCACCTCGCACACCTAACCAAACCTTTGCGCCCTGACCCTCAAGATCGTCGTAAAACGCCACGGCGTAACAATACGCCAGTGACATAAGCCTCCCTATTGGCGTCGACGTTCGGGGCAACCTTGGTGCAAGCAGCGCGATGGGATTACCTGACGCGCCACTTCCGGGTGTTGAGGCAGAATCAATAAGCGTTACCTGAACACCACGACGCAATAATGCATGGGCGACGCTTGCGCCCGCGACCCCCGCGCCAATCACGGCCGCAGATTTAGCGTTACCCTGTGAGCCCCAATTTTGATCAGATGTACATGGATCATTCATGCGCAAACACTACCTGACGACCACCGCCCTTGAAACCCATGCGCCAATGGTTTCATCTATATAAAATTAGGAGAATACAGTGGATTTTGATCTATCTGGAAAACGCGTTTTCGTTGCGGGCCATCGCGGCCTCGTCGGCTCGGCCATGGCAGCAAGATTGATGGCCGAGGATTGTAATGTCATCACCGTTGACCATAGTAAGCTTGATCTAACGCGACAGACGGAAACAGAAGATTGGATATCTTCGCAGCGACCGGACGCGATTGTCATCGCGGCCGCCCACGTCGGCGGGATCAGAGCGAACAGCACGTACCCCGCAAAGTTTCTTTATGACAATGCGGCGATTGCACTCAATGTGATTGAAGCCGCACACAAAGCTAATGTCTCAAAACTTTTATATCTAAGCGCTGCCTGCACGTACCCCAAACTCGCCGATCAGCCGATTTCCGAGGCGGCGCTTCTAACCGGCCCTTTGGAGCCGACAAACGAATGGTACGCTATCGCTAAAATCACTGGCATGAAGATGTGCGCCGCTTACCGTCAGGAACACGGCTGTAATTTTATCTCGGCCCAACCTTCCAGCGTTTATGGTCCCGGTGACAATTTTGACCCCGAAGAGGGCCATGTCGTCGCAGGCATGATGACAAAGTTTCACAATGCAAAGATTGCCGGGTCACCCTCAGTCGAATTATGGGGAAGTGGCACACCGATCAGAGAGTTTATGTACATCGATGATTTAGCGGACAGCCTGACATATCTGTTGCGCCACTACGCCGAGCCCACCCCGATTAACGTTGGTACCGGGCAAGGCACAACCATCAAGGACCTCGCCGAGATTATCTCCAGCGTAGTTGGGTATGAGGGCACACTTGTATGGGATACAGACCGCCCCGACGGCATGCCAAAGCGTATGCTCGACTCGTCCAAGCTCTCGGCACTGGGTTGGGAACCTTCGGTGTCTTTGCAGGATGGTCTCAAGAAAACCTATGCGTGGTATAAGACAAATGTCGCCAAGTGAGACAAAAACCTCTCACTCTATCTTGCTTTTATGAGCTCCCGACAATCACTAAAACGATACCAGCAACCAGGAGCACCGACGCCGCAAAACGACGACCGAGCAGCGCTTCTTTTAACATCATCGCGCCAAGCACAACCGAAATCGGGATCGACAGTTGCCGCACCGTGGTAACCGCAGCGACGTCACCACCGTAGCTGTATGCGGCGAGAATCAACATATAAGAGGCATAAGCCAATCCGCCGGCCGCCAAGTGTCTATATGGTCGAACTCTCATCAACTGCACCGCGCGCGGCACTATGCGCCGCTCTCCCAACAACCAAAATACCGGCAAATATGCGATGATCATGCTGGTTTCGACCCAGAAGAACATGATTTCGGGTGCAACAATCTGAACCGCTTGCGCGTCGACAATCGAATACACCGCAGTGGCCATCATGCAGATGACGGCAAGGGCGAGCGTTTTCGGATCATCGAGCAGTCGCTGACCAGGTTTCTTCTGCAGCCAAAAACCACCAACAACGCTACAGATGATGCCAAGTAGCACCAGCATCCCATAACTGTTCCCAAGAAAAACAAAGCCCAGAATGACGACGCCAACAGGCGAGGCGCGGACAATCGGATAATATGCCGATAAATCGCCCTTTTCGTATATTCGGATCAAGGTCATACCATAGACATACTGACCGCATATTGAGAGCAACAACAACGGCAGTATCGCCGTGATGCTCAAGAAATCAGCGCCGCGGACGACGCAGACGATTCCACCGATCGCCGAGAGCATGACCGTAAACAGCCACCAAGATGCAACACGATCCTGATCGCCCTTGATCAATAGATTCCAGAACGGATGAATGCACGCACTAGCAACGACCATAGCGGCGATGAATAAGGTCACTGGATGACCTCCTAATGACTAGGCATGATCGAAAGCATGTATTGAGCAGCACTCAAGATCAACGACAGATGACCCTTCACCTGCCTTCAAACTGGTTGGCGCAGAGATAGAGGGTAAAACCTGCCATCGCGAAAACGAGGGTGCGCGCCGTGTTTTACTTAACCCAACAACTTCTTGCGCAACAATCCATTGACCTGACCCGGGTTCGCCTTGCCCTGCGACGCCTTCATGACCTGGCCGACAAACCAGCCGATACCCTTTTCATTGCCACCTTGTACGTCAGCAACCTGATCCGGATTGTCTGCAATGACCTGATCAACAATCGCTTCGATAGCGCCTGTGTCCGTAATCTGCTTCAAGCCTTTTTCTTCGACGATCACTTCAGGTGCCTTAGATGTCTTCAGCATCTCTTCAAACACGTCCTTGGCAATTCTGGACGAGATCGTGTCATCTTCGATCAAGCCCACCAGCTGACCCAGATGTTCCGCAGAAACCGGGCTTGCGCCAATCTCAAGATCAAGTTTGTTCAATGCGCCGAACAGGTTCGTCGTTAACCAGTTCGCGACCTGTTTCGCATCACGGCCCTTTGCAGCTTCTTCAAAATACGCGGCCGTATCGCGGTCCGCGACAAGCACGCCCGCGTCATACGCAGATAAGCCAAGCTCAGAAATAAAACGAGCTTTTTTGTCATCGGGAAGTTCCGGCAATGATGCCCTGATTTTCTCGATGAAATCTTCTTCCAATCGAACCGGTAGCAAATCCGGGTCGGGGAAATAGCGATAATCGTGCGCAAATTCCTTGGTCCGCATTGGGCGTGTTTCGCCTTTATGGGCGTCGAACAGGCGTGTTTCCTGCACGACTTCGCCACCCTCTTCCCACACATCGACCTGACGCGCGGCTTCGATCTCAATCGCCTGCATCACAAACCGGACAGAGTTGACGTTCTTCACCTCAACGCGGGTGCGAAGCTCGGTCTCTCCCACAGGGCGAACCGATACGTTCACATCAGCGCGCATCGACCCTTCTTCCATGTTGCCATCACACGTGCCGAGATAGCGCACAATTGCCCGCATCTTTTTTACATACGCGCCAGCTTCTTCAGGGGTGCGGATATCTGGCTTAGAAACAATTTCCATCAACACAACCCCCGCACGGTTCAAGTCAATCATTGTCCGGTTAGGGTCCTGGTCGTGCAGAGACTTTCCGGCATCTTGTTCCAGATGCAGACGCTCAACACCGATATCACGGCTTGTGCCATCAGCCAGATCGACGGTCACCGTGCCTTCGCCAACAATTGGGTGCAGGTACTGGCTAATCTGATAGCCCTGCGGCAAATCAGCGTAGAAATAGTTTTTTCGCTCAAACACAGAGGTTCGATTGATTTCGGCACGAAGGCCCAAACCAGTTCGCACCGCCTGTTCAATCGCCATCTCGTTGATGACCGGCAGCATGCCCGGCATTGCCGCATCGACGAGCGATACATTTTCGTTTGGTTCAGCGCCAAATGTCGCCGGCGCGCCTGAAAACAGTTTGGAGTTTGTAATCGCCTGCGCATGCACTTCAAGTCCGACAACGACTTCCCAATCACCTGTTTCACCCTGAATAAGATACGTCATGATGCATCTCCTGGGCGCGCCGTGAAGTTAGCTGCGTTCTCAAGTGCGCTGGCGGCACGAAACAACGTCTCTTCCTGGCAAACACCTGTAATCAACTGTAAGCCCAAGGGTAACCCGTTCGCATCAAGCCCACCGGGGACAGAGATCGCTGGCAAACCGGCCAAAGATGCCGGAACAGTGAACACGTCATTCAGATACATTGCGATGGGATCATCCATTTTCTCGCCCTTGGCAAAGGCCGCACTTGGAGCGGTGGGCGTCAACAGGACATCGACATCAGCAAAGACCTTTTTGAAGTCCTCGGCAATGAGTGTGCGTACCTGCTGTGCTTTGACGTAATAGGCGTCGTAATACCCCGCCGACAACACATACGCGCCAATCAGCACCCGGCGCTGTACTTCCTCACCAAAGCCATCACCGCGCGTGAGTTCATACATTTCATCAAGGCTATCTCCAGGAACACGCAGACCATAACGAACACCGTCATACCGGGCGAGGTTTGATGACGCCTCAGCAGGGGCAACAATGTAATAGGTCGGCAATGCGTATTTTGTATGCGGTAGGGAAACAGGCTTGATCTCAGCGCCCATATCCTTGAACCACTGGGCCCCCTGCTCCCAAATCTTCTGTATCTCCGCGGGCATACCATCCAGCGTATATTCGTCTGGAATTCCAACGCGCAGACCTTTTACGTCAGGCGTGCAAGCCGCACGGAAGTCTGGCAATTCAATCGGCAATGACGTCGAGTCTTTTGGGTCGTGGCCAGCCATTGCTTGCAACATAATCGCTGCATCTTCGACTGTACGTGTCAATGGACCCGCCTGATCCAGGCTGGATGCAAAGGCAATCGTACCCCATCTGGAGCATCGCCCATAAGTTGGCTTCATCCCAACAAGACCGGTAAACGATGCCGGTTGGCGGATCGATCCACCTGTATCCGTCCCTGTCGCAGCGATTGCCAATCCACCAGAAACTGCGGCAACAGATCCACCGGATGAGCCTCCCGGCACCAGGTCCGCGTTCGCCCCTTCAGGCGTCCATGGATTTTTAACGGAACCAAAGTAAGACGTGATATTGGCAGAGCCCATTGCGAATTCGTCGAGGTTTGTTTTGCCCAGCATAACGGCTCCGGCATCGCGTAGATTGGCGCTCACAGTGCTTTCATACGTCGGCACGAAGTTCTCAAGAATTTTTGATGCTGCCGTGGTTCTGACACCGTCAGTGCAGAACAAATCTTTCATCGCGATCGGCACACCATCCATCGGCCCTTTGGCGTTACCATTGGCGCGGCGGGCATCGGATTCAGCGGCCCGGTGGCGCGCCAACTCGGGCGTTTCGGTGATAAATGCATTTAGCGCACGATTGGACTCAACGGCTTCGATGAAGTCATTTGTCAACTCAACCGAAGATGTTTCGCCCTTCGCAAGCGCGTCAGCGGCGGACGCAATTGTCCATTCTCGTAGATCGGTCATTCCACCACCTTGGGCACTGCGAAGAACGCCCCCTCTCCATCCGGTGCATTCGCCAAAATCTTATCTGGGATCTTGCTCTCTGTGACCGTATCGGCGCGCATTGGCGTTTCCGTCTCAACAACGCTGGTCATCGGCGCCACGCCGTCAGTATTGACTTCGGCCAACTGCTCAACCCAGCCAACGATATTATTCAACTCGCCTGCCATTGGGTCTAAACGTTCTTCCGGCACGCGTATGCGCGCGAGAAATGCGATCTTGCGAACATCGTCCTTTGTTAGCGACATCAGGGGCTCCGATTGGCCAAGTGAATGCTTATTTGCGGGCGGAAATTACCACTCGCGATATACCGGGGCAAGCCGTTAGCAACATGCCAATAATTATCACCGTAGCAAGAAGTGACATTGCCTACATCACTGCTTTCCGGTGACAATAAGTCATGCGTATCAATGATGTCCTGACGCCAGATGCTCTGGCCCGCGTAACTGAGCTGCAACGTGCCCAACAAGACGAATGGAAAGCCATCTCGCCTGACGGCGAAACCGTCTTTGTTGAGGAACAGGAATTTATCGTATTACCGGGCGTATTCCCACCAAGGTTCGACTCCTCGTTGCTGATCAACAGCCTGAATATCACTGAAGGGGCATACGTTCTTGATGTTGGTACTGGGTCCGGCGTTTTGGCAGTTTTCGCCTGCTTAGCGGGTGCGTCTCGTTGCGTAGCGTTGGATATAAATGAGGATGCGGTCAGAAATACGCAGATCAACGCGGAGAAACACAACCTATCTAATGCGATTGACGCGCGTGTATCCGATGGGCTTGCTGCCGTATCCGAAAGCGAACAATTTGATTTTGTTATCGCCAATCTGCCCGGACGTTCTCTGGAAGCAAGCGATGTTGTTGCTGGTGCACAATGGGATGGCGGCTATCGCGTCCACAAGGCGTTCTTTTCGAGCGTTGGCTCGCATCTCAAGGTCGGAGGCCAAATTCTCATGGCAAAGGCAAATTATCCCGAGATCAATGATCTGCTGGCCTATACAGAATCCTTGGGATTTGAGGCAAAGATTTTAGACAAGGAGCTCCCTTCGAGCGGAGACCCTAGAACCTATTATACTTTGTCATTCTCTTTGCCAGCCGAGCACTGACCTCAACGCCAAAGCGCGTTATTCAGCTTGGCCGAAAATGTCATCCCATGCCTTGTTTGACCAATGGGTAAGCGCGATCTCGACGGCGGACAATAATGCGCGTGAAACATTGGTCGCGGGCAATGACTGCAAGCCGCCTTTCTCACGCACGTAAGTTTTTTCAGTTGCCGTGTCGAAGCGGACTTCCCCTTTATCCAGATCAAACAGCATGATTGTCGAGAACACATCAATAAGCCCGTGCACACCATCTAGCAGATCAACATTGACCTGAAATACTTGCCGCTTGTTGGACCCATCAAATGGGACTTCCGTAATGAACATTTGCGCCGGAAAACGAATCCTCTCGCCGTTCCGTTCACAGACAACGCTGACATCATAGTCTGCCGAGCGAACTTCTGATCCTTCACCACCAGCCTTGCCAATAAAATGTACCCGAAACCCACATCGATGATCAGCGCCTAATCTGATCTCGCCGGTCACATCATCTTCAATTTCACCATCAATGATGGGTGAAAGCACTGTGCCATAGACAAAGCCCAATGGCTTTTCGTCTTTGATCACAGCCAACCAGGCGGTTTTACCCGCACGGCCAACAACATGAACAATCTCACCCTTCTTCAGGCCATCAACGCGTCGCCCGGATGTCTTGGGAGCCGCACGCACATTTACGTCTTTTTTGACGAGGTATTTCCCGGCTGCGGGTGTAATATTTTCACCCATGAATTGCATATCGGCAGCAATGCCATCGGATGGCGCACACGACACTCCGAGCGCAAGAACGGCAATCAGCAAGATCACGCCAATGCCATTATGATCCCGTCGCGTTTGAACACTGCTCATTCGCAATCCTATGCATCTATTCGAAAAGGACGATGCCTTTCGCTTAAGTATATGATATCCAAGTCTTTCATTCGATACTAGACGTGAGTAGTTAACGACACCCATGAGCCAGCCAGAAGTATTTCCGAACATCAACGCACTCGTCGCTACGCTCCCTATGGGGCAGAGGCTGCTTGGGCTTGATATTGGTGACAAAACTATTGGATTAGCGATTTCAGATCCGATGTTCATGATCGCCAGTCCGATAAAAACTATTGTTAGGACAAAGAAATTTGCCCCCGCAGTCTCAGAAATGCGTGAGATCGTTGCGGCTGAAGAGGTTGGCGGCCTTCTCGCAGGATTGCCGATCAGCATGGATGGAACCGAGGGGCCGCGGTGCCAGAAAACCCGCGATCTGGCGTCAGAAATTTCATCTCAGCTAAACCTGCCGATTGCATTTTGGGATGAACGGCTTTCGACATCCGCAGTGGAGCGCTTTCTGGTTGCCGAGGCGGATATGACACGCAAACGCCGTAAGGACGTCGTCGACAAGATGGCGGCCGGATATATTCTGCAAGGCGCACTCGACAGTCTCGTCAGGCCGCTCTAATGGGCGACGTCGTCAATGCCATCCTGCCGATCTTCCTGTTGATTGGGCTGGGCATGTTATTGAAATCAAAGGCTGGCTTTAACGACGCATTCTGGCGATCCGTTGAGCGTTTGACCTTCTCGGGCCTGTTCCCGTCTTTGCTTTTTGTGAAAATTTCAGCTGCAGACATTGATTGGAGCAACGCCCTCCCGATCGCAATTACCATCGTCATCGGTATTGTCGTTACAGCAGCCGCATCAACATCCTTTCGCCGGGCAATGGGGCTGAACCCCGAACAGTTCGTTGCCGTATTTCAGGGCGGTTTCCGCTCCAACGCCTATGTTGGCATCGCCATTACCTTGGGTGTGTTTGGAGACGCCGCCACAGGCGCAATGGCCGTCACGCTGCTTGCCGTCGGCGTCACCATCAATTTTCTAGGCGTCTGGGGGCATTTGCATTGGCTCAAAGATCAAGGCCGCTCTCGTGGCTGGCGCGGCATCGCGATTGATAGTGTGAAAAATCCGCTCATCCAGGCCTGCGTAATTGGCGCATTGTTCAACGGGGCTGGATGGGGGCTGCCACCCGTTATTGGCCCTACCCTCGAATTATTGAGCAAAGCTGCGTTGCCGATGGGGTTGATGGCCGTGGGATCAGGCCTCGCACTTTCCAGCATCAAAGCAGCAAGCGCACCCGCAGCCATATCGTGCGGTTTGAAATTACTGTTACTCCCGCTCGTAACATTTGGGTTAGGCACATTCATCGGCCTTGAGGGGTATGCGTTAATCGTGCCTGTCATCTTTGCCGGTCTGCCCACCTCATCAACATCTTATGTTGTCTCCAGGCAAATGGGCAGTGACGCCGAACTAATGGCGGCTATTGTGACCGCGTCTCATCTCGCCGCTATTGTGACCCTACCAGTTCTTTTGAGCTTCATTCATTAGTCTTCACAGGGTTGTGACTTTCAGTCATCGACTTGACGGGGCATGTAAAGGCGCATTGAAAATCCTCAATCGGAGCTCGCATGTCTTCAGTTCTTATCGGCGCCATCATTGTCATGGCCATTGCTACTCTTGCCGTTTCCCCTCGCAAGACAACCATCGATGGGTTTTTTCGAGGTGTCGATGAACAGGGTGCCGCCCCCAGCTTGTTCACGCTCGTGCTCTCCCAAGTCACGACATGGATTTTTGCACGCTCTCTGATGAACGCAGCGATCCTTGGGTATTACTACGGGATCGCCGGCACCGTCGCCTACGCAGCGTATTATCTGTCATTTTTCACAGGTGCCATGATCATTGATCAGGTCCGCTTTCGCCATGGGTTCACAAGTATTCAGGCATTTTTGACAGCACGACACGGCCGCCTGGGCAGTTATTGCTACAACGTCGTGGTGGCGGTGCGTCTTCTATCTGAAGTATTTGCCAACCTAATCGTCATTGGCTTGATTTTTGGAGGTGCCGGGAGCTCGACGTACATCATTGCCGTCGTCGTCATGGCTGTGTTTGGACTTGGCTATTCAATGATGGGTGGATTGCGCGCATCTCTTCGCACAGATGTTGTACAGATGCTGGCATTGTTAATCGTGCTTATCATCATGACCGTGCAGACTGTTGTCGGACCTTTGTTCGACGTCGATGCCATCCTGTCCAGCAGCCCCGACATCACATCGCCCGGTTGGGTTTTGCTCGCCGTGGCGGGCTTACAGGTGTTGAGTTACCCAATGCATGACCCGGTGATGATGGACCGAGGCTTCATCGCAGACCGTAGAACAACGCGGCTGAGCTTCCTTCATGCAGGCTGGCTAAGCGTCCTCTGCGTTCTGGCATTCGGGATGCTCGGCGTGATTGCTGGCCTCCATAAAGAAACAGGTGAGGCTATGCTGAGCGCGCTCAATCGTCTATTGGGTGAACCAACGATGATCTTGTTTAATATCGCGTTGATCGTCTCGGCAATCTCGACACTTGATTCAACACTTTCGTCTGCAGCCAAGCTAACCATTGCCGATATGCGGATTGCCAGCGAGCGTGTGGCCAACGGTCGAATTGCCATGGTCGCCTTTACACTTGGCGGTCTGGGCTTCTTGTTTCTGGGCAGCAAGGATTTGTTTGGCGCGGTCGCGGTCAGCGGCACGGCGTCGCTTTATCTCGCACCCGTCATCGTCATATCAATTTTTCTGGGTCGCACCGACGTGCCATCCTGGAGCTACGCCATATCCTTCATTGCCGCCCTTGTTGGCGCCAGCCTGTATTTTCTAGAGACCAGCGGCTACACTAGTATTGTCGGCCAGATGACAGGTGCTGAGCACAAATATGCGAAGCTCTTGTATCTGTGCATCGGTGTGCTCTTTGTCGGCTTTAGCGCCTACATCATCGGGATTATGGGGAACCGACGTGCACGACTGGCTGTGCGCGTTTAATAAATGAGTGTGACTCAATCAGCCACCGCATAATCCAGCAGCTTCAATAACTCACCCGATTGGCGGTGGAAGCGGCGGGTGGCGTCTTTATCAAAACGGTTTTGCCAGACGCCCGGGTCCAGATCGAGCGGCGCAATCTGATACGCTCGTTTAATCCCGGATTGAACATGTTCTTCACGGTCCTCGACATCACAGAACCGGAACATCCGGCGCACAATGGGGGCTGGCTCGTTGATGACTTCCTCCGCGCGGATTTGATAGTATCGGCGACGGTTTAAGCGACCAAACCGGCGCGCGGCACCCACGGAGCGTGACCAATTTCTGGCAAACGTCTCGGCAAAATCCGCAAAGCTAGGATATCGCCTCGGGAACTCACCTTTTGAAATCCCCATATTGAAATCCCATGCGCTCGCAGCCTCATCCCGGCCATCGCGGACAACGTGGATAACCCGCATGTTGGGAAACAACCGATCCAGCAGTTCCAGCGACAAGACATGCTCGGGAGTTTTCTCGCCGATGCACGAAACGTCTTCGTCCTCCGGCACCCAGCGCTGCATCATCAGCATAACCGCTGATTGCATCAGATATTCAACATCTTCAAAGGTGAAGCCCGCAGCATTGCCCGGCAGACCCGCGAGTTGCATTCGATTGCCGATCTTCTCGGCATCTTGATTGTACTGATCGACGAGCTTGGCTAAGCCAGGGAAAAGCGTGTCGGTAAAGTGTCCTTCCCCCTTACAGCAAACCTTTGGATGCGTATCGAGGCATTGCTGGACCCAAGACGTGCCCCAGCGCGTCGCGCCAACGACGAAAACCATGTCTTTTTTCAAGAGTTGGCCCAGCCTGTCGTGGACCTTTGCGTACTCTTCCATGCGCTACCCTGCTCGCTGATGCGTCGGCGTGTATTGCGAATCGCTTCCGCGGAAACATACTACTTGATCCCGCGCCCGCAAGCCAACAAAGCGCGCTGATCAACGCTTTCATTTGAGCGCTTGCAGAAATGGCCATCACAGGAATATAGTGCGCGCCTATGAACGAAAGTAACGGTCCCTTCGGCTTTCCCCATAAGCATCTCCTCGGTATCGAGGGTCTTAATCCTATTGAAATTACAGCGTTGCTTGATCGTGCCGAGAGCTACGTCGAGCAAAACCGCCAGGCTGACAAGAAAAAGGCTGTCCTGAGCGGTCGTACAATCATCAATCTGTTTTTTGAAGACTCGACGCGTACGCGCACCTCATTTGAACTTGCGGGCAAGCGCTTGGGCGGCGACGTCATCAATATGTCGGTCGCGACAAGCTCGGTCAAAAAAGGGGAAACTCTGATTGATACGGCGATGACGCTGAACGCCATGCACCCCGATGTACTGGTTGTCCGGCATCCGGAATCAGGGTCGGTAAAGCTGTTATCTGAGAAAGTGAACTGCGCTGTCATCAATGGTGGCGACGGATCACATGAGCATCCGACGCAGGCGTTGCTTGATGCGCTGACCATTCGCCGCCGGGTTGGCAAAATTCAGGGCCTTCGTGTGGCGATTTGCGGAGATATTCTACATTCGCGGGTCGCACGTTCTAATATTCATCTTTTGACGACGATGGGCGCGCGGGTGCGCCTGATCGCGCCACGGACACTGATCCCGACGGGCATTGAGCATATGGGCGTCGAGGTGTTTTATGATATGCGCGAAGGCCTTCAGGACTGCGATATTGTGATGATGCTGCGTCTCCAGAAAGAACGCATGGATGGCAATTATCTGCCGTCGGTTCGCGAATACTTCCATTTCTTTGGCCTCGATTACGCCAAGCTTGAAGGTGCGAAGCCGAACGCACTGATCATGCATCCGGGACCAATGAACCGGGGTGTTGAGATCGACAGCGAAGTTGCCGATGACTTTGGTCGAAGCGCCATTCACGAACAGGTCGAGATGGGTGTGGCCGTCCGCATGGCCGCGCTAGAAATCCTCACGGCTAACCTTGAACATCATACGCAGAGGAACCTCTGATGGCTGTGAAAGGTGATCGCATGCCAGGTCGGGTTGCTTATGTCGGCGCACGGCTATTGGATCCAGCGACCGGGATGGATGAAATTGGCGGCGTCCTCACAGAAGGCGAGATGATCAAGGCCGTTGGCCCTAAAGTCACCGCAGACCTGGCCCTTGAAGGTGTCACGGTGATCGATTGCGAAGGCATGTGCCTGGCCCCCGGCCTCATCGATATGCGGGTTTATTTGGGTGAACCTGGTGAAGATTATAAAGAAACCATTGCCAGTGCCGGACGGGCTGCGACCAAGGGCGGCGTAACGTCAATGGTATGCTTGCCGAATACAGATCCTGTTATCGACGACATGTCTGTGGTTGAGTTCGTTGCCCGCCGTGCCCGCCTGCAAGGACTGACCAAAGTGTTCCCCTACGGCGCCGTCACCAAAGGCCTGAAGGGCAAAGAGATCGCTGAGCTCGGCATGCTCGCGGAATCAGGAGCTGTTGCGTTCACCGATGGATTTCATCCGGTTTCGAATGCACAAGTCATGCGACGTGCGATGATGTACGCACGTACGTTCGATCTGCTGATATGCCAGCATCCCGAAGAGCCAAGCCTTGCCGTTGGCGGCGTGATGAACGCAGGCGAAACGGCGACGCGACTGGGCCTCGTCGGCATCCCTCGCCAAGCCGAGATTATGATGATTGAACGCGATATTCGCCTGGTCGAGCTCACAGGGGCACGGTTACACATTGCGCATCTTTCAACAATTGAGGCCGTTGAGGCAGTCCGACAGGCAAAGGCGCGCGGTCTTCCTGTCACGTGTGATACAGCGCCTCCTTATTTTGCTTTGAATGAGGTCGCAATTGGTGATTACCGGACATTTGCCAAACTATCCCCGCCGCTACGCGAAGAGACGGACCGGCGCGCTATCGTTGATGGCATAATTGACGGCACTATTGATTGTATCGCCTCAGACCACACGCCGCAGGACGAAGAATCCAAACGCCTGCCGTTTGCCGCTGCCGCAATGGGTGGGGTCGGCCTAGAAACGTTATTGGCCGTTGTTCTTGAACTCCATCATAACGGTCATTTGTCGGTTCTTGATGCGTTGAAATTTGTAACCTCGTCACCGGCTGATCTGCTCAAGCTTCGCGCTGGCAAGCTGACACAGGGCCATCCGGCCGACCTAGTGATCTTTGATCTTCAGCGTGGCTGGAAAGTTGTGGCCGACGAATTGCTCAGCAAATCGAAAAACACACCCTTTGATGGCCGCCTGATGCAGGGTGCCGTATCACGCACGGTTATTGACGGACGCACCGTTTTCGTGGCCGACTAGGCTTATGAATGATCTTGATCCTAATCTGTTAGTCGCTCTGGCTGCTTTGGCTGGTTATTTACTGGGGTCCATTCCCTGGGGCCTAGTCCTGACGCGTATGGCGGGGCTGGGCGATATACGTCAAATTGGATCTGGAAATATCGGCGCGACGAATGTGCTCCGCACTGGCCACAAGTTCCTCGCCTTTATGACATTGGTGCTGGATGCGTCGAAGGGCGCTGTCGCTGCACTGATCTTTATGCAATTCAACGAATTGGCAGGTATTGCCGCCGGATTCTCTGCCGTACTTGGACATAACTTTTCGGTTTGGCTCAAGTTTCAGGGCGGTAAAGGCGTCGCGACATCTTTAGGGGCTATCTTGATGGTATCGTGGCCTGTCGGCGTATTGACCTGCTGCGCATGGCTGATTGTCGCGGGTATGTTCAGGTATTCTTCTGCAGCCTCTATGGGATCACTGATCGCAGCACCAGTCATAACGTGGTGGTTTAGTGGCAATACAGCCATCATCGCCATGACGGCAGGTCTGGCTATTCTTTCAATGGTGCGACACAAAGAAAATATTCGGCGGTTGATGCGCGGTGAAGAAACAAAAATCGGCCAGAAGAAAGATAAAACTGAAGCCAGTTGAAGACGCTTATTGACCGGCCGTATATCGCCCCCCAATGTGACGTGAAGCACCCTTTCCTGCCAAGGAGGCAATCCAATGTCTAAACCCGTGATTGAAATCCATTACTGCCGAACGTGCCGATTTGTTCTCCGGGCGACCTGGATGGCGCAGGAACTATTGTTCACATTTGGTGACGATTTGGGCGGCCTCATGCTTGTCCCCGATGATGGTGGTACATTCCGGATCCAATCCGCCGATGGGTCTGTCATTTTCGATCGTAAAGCAGAGGGTGGACGTTTCCCGGAAAGCAAGGAACTCAAACAGCGTGTCCGTGACGCCATAGCACCCGGTAAAGACCTCGGTCATTCCGACGTTGATTAAGACTAAGGAGCAATCTTATGTGTGACCAAGCTACTCCCGGTACAGCCGTGCCAACCATTTTTATCGAAAACGAACGGACGCGGGTTACAGAGTGGCGGTTTAAAAAACGTGGTGACGCTACCGGGTGGCATCGCCACGAGTACGACTATGTCATTGTCCCATTGTTTGACGGTCAGCTTGAAATCAACACCGGTACTGACGAGCTCACGATTGCCGAAATGCAAAACGGTGTGCCGTATTTTCGTGAAGTTGGTGTTGAGCACGACGTCATTAATGGCAACGACTTCGAATGTGCCTTTGTTGAGATTGAATTCCTCAAGTAGTGTCCCCAACTGAGATAGATCATGAATTTTATTATTCGAAATGCCGTTGTCTACGACGGTTCCGGGGCCGAGCCAGCACCTGACACCGATGTCCTGATCAAAGATGGTAAAATCGCTGACGTCGGAACCCGCCTTGAAGCTAACGGTATCGACACAATCGATGCATCAGGTTTAGCGCTCATGCCTGGGATAATAGACACGCACACTCACTTTGACGCGCAGATTACGTGGGACTCTAGTGTCCGTCCGTCCCCTGCTCTTGGCGTCACCACGATTGTGATGGGCAATTGCGGCTTCACGATTGCGCCTTGCAAGGAACATGACCGCGATTTGGTCATGAAGAACCTGACCCAGGTTGAAGGCATGTCACTTGATGCCCTGCGTGAGGGGATCGACTGGGATTTTGAGACATTCCCGGAATATGTCTCCATGTTGGCACGTAAAGGCACTGTCCCGAACGTTGCCTGTTTCCTAGGCCACAGTTCGATCCGCACATATGTAATGGGCGAAGCTGCAACTGAGCGCACGGCTAGCGACGCGGAAATTGCAGAAATGTGTGCAATTGTCGAACAAGGCATGGCCGCAGGCGCAGTTGGCTTTGCGACATCCACAGCCCCTCAACACAATGGTTGGGCGGGTGTGCCGATGCCATCGCGATTGGCAGATGACAAGGAACTACTGGCGCTGGTTCAAGCCATGGCAAAGTCCGGGCGCGGTATATTTATGCTGACTAAAGGCAACCGAACCGATGTTCCCTATCTTGAGGATTTAGCACAGAAGACCGGGCGCCCCATCATGATTGCGGCTTTGTTACACAACTCAACAAAACCAACAGGCACACTGGATGAGTTGGCGCAGATAGCTGACGCCCGTGCACGCGGCCAAGAATTATGGGGGCAAGTGTCATGCTGTCCGCTGACCATGGATTTTACAATGAAGTCCGCTTATCCCCTCGAAGGGTTCGAGAGTTGGCAGCCATTAATGAAACTATCAAAGGATGACCTGAAGGCACGCCTGGGCGATCCTGAATGGCGTCAATCTGTCCGAGATGAGCTTGCCTCACCCGCCGGCGTACGGCTTTTTAATGGAGAATGGGATAAGATCGAGGTCACCGAGGCTGCAACAGATGCGTATCGCGACCTAGAGCATCGAACCTTAGGTGACGTTGCCATTGAGCGGGAACTTGATCCGCTCGATCTTATGTTGGATATCGCCATTGATGAAGATCTGGAGACAATCTTCACGGCCGTGCTCTTGAACTCAGATGAGGACGCTGTCGGTAAGATGCTGACGCACCCCGCAGCATCTGTTGCCTTGTCAGACGCAGGCGCACACTTAACTTTCTTTTGTGATGCCGGGTTTGGCCTCAGGCTTCTAGGTCACTGGTCACGAAAGCTCGGCAAGATGAGCATGGCTTCAGCCGTTCATGAATTAACCGGCAAGCCTGCATCTATTTTTGGAATTGAAGGGCGTGGACTGATCAAGAAGGGCTACGCGGCAGACTTGATGCTATTTGATCCACAAACCGTCGACCGGGGCCCTAAAAAACGAATTTTCGATTTACCTGCCGGCGCGCACCGATTGACGACAGATGCCGTCGGCGTGGCCGGAGTTTGGATCAACGGACATCAGGTCGCGACGTCAGATGGTCTCGTAGCGGACGTACCTTCAGTTGGAACCGTCCTCACAGATTTCTCGGCAGAAAATTAAAGGATAGAAACATGACCAACGCCACCATCGCGATTTTAATGCCAGGAGATATGGGGCATGGCGTGGGGTTAGTCCTTCGACAGCACGGGCATGAGGTCATCACATCGCTGACAGGCCGCTCCGAACGCTCTCGCAAGCTCGCCGAGGCAGGACAACTTAAAGACGTCGGCGATCTGGACGCCGTTGTTAATGAAGCGGATATCATCCTGTCGATCCTGCCACCAACGTCAGCGCTAAAACTTGCTAAAGATACTGCCGCCGCAATGGGACGCACCGGCAAAACGCCTGCCTACGTCGACTGTAACGCTATTTCGCCCGGGACAACCGCAGAGCTTGCGACACCCATTTTATCCGCAGGGGCAACCTTCATTGATGCTGGCATCATTGGCTTGGCGCCAAACAAAAGCTCAGCAACCCGGTTTTATGTATCGGGACCCGATACAAGCGCGATGCAAGCGTTGGACGGTAAGGGCTTTGAGGTCATAAACCTGGGCCCGGACATTGGCCAGGCATCGGCGATGAAAATGGTATATGCCGGTCTGACAAAAGGGAGTTGGACTTTATGGACCTCCGTTCTGCTGACAGCCCAACAGAACAACCTGCTCGATCCGCTGATCGCCGAGTTTGAGCATTCGCAGGGCGGCAATCTCGCAGCGATGCGGAGCAAGGTGCCTTTCCTGCCAGCGGATAGTGGGCGCTGGATTGGTGAAATGGAGGAAATCGCCAAGACATTCCGCGAAGCCGACGTAAGTGGCGGCTTTCATGATGGCGCTGCCTGGATGTTCCAACTTATGAGCGAAACGCCGTTCGCATCCGAGACTCGCGAAACCCTTGATAAGAACCGCACCTTGGAAGACAGCATCAAAGCCTATGCCGAAGCACTTTCGAAACGAAAGGACGCCTGAGCAAAAGCAGTTTTTGCTGCCGATTGTATCAAGGACCAATGGGAACAATTGAAATTGCAATCTTCGCAGGCGGATTGGTCGGCGGACTGGTAAATGGCCTCGCTGGATTTGGGACGGGTCTCGTCGCCTTAAATTTCTGGCTCTATGCGGTGCCACCCATTATTGCGGCCCCCATGGTTATTATCTGCTCGCTTGTCGGGCAGCTACAAACCATACCAAAGATCTGGCGAACCATTTCCTGGCCTCGGGTTATGCCGTTCATCATTGGCGGGCTTTGCGGCATTCCGCTTGGCACATACATTCTCCCACACATACCCGTCTACACATTCAAGGTAATGGTCGGCACAATTTTGATAATCTACTGTGGTTATATGTTGCTGAGCGGTCGAAACTTTAACCTTCAAATCGGCGGCAAATTGGCAGACGGCGTAGTCGGGTTCGTCGGTGGCATCCTGAGCGGTATCGCGGGATTAAGTGGCCCTGTGCCGTCAATCTGGGCAGGCATTCGCGGATGGCGCAAAGAAGATCGTCGCGCAATATTTCAGGCCTACAACACGTCCATGCTCGGTGTCGCATTTCTGAGCCAGGGCGTTAGCGGCTATATCACTGGCGAAGTTATCTGGGCAGTTATGTTTGCCCTTCCAGGCACTTTTTTAGGCGTATGGTTAGGTCACAAGTTGTATATGCGCCTGGGAGACCGTGGATTTGACCGCGTTGTTTATGCGCTGCTTTTGGGAGCAGGTATTGCGCTCGTCACGTTCACCTTGTTCCCAATCCAGTAACCTCGATTATAGTTGGCTATGTACGATCCAGAATACGTAACAGGGCTACTTTAAATTCCTGAGGCCGTTCGTACATCACCCAATGCCCTGCATTTTCGATAATATCAAACGCCACATCATCTTGATACTGGGCAAAGATATCGCGACGTTTGAGAATTTCTTCTCGGCCACCACCCGTGGCATCATGGACACCCCAGATGCCGCAAAGTTTGGCCTTAATTCCCGGCAAAGCCTCAACAAGATGATTTCCCAATGACATCGGCCGCGACCGAACACGCGATCTGGCGACGTTTTTCCGATGGGTGTAAATCGCAAGACCATCAACACTCTTGGCATCGGCTAGCATCAATATCTTTAGATTCTCTCGGTGGATTTCGTTTTTCTCAGCATCACTCATATCTTTGTCAGGTACACGAATACCCAAAACCCGAACATGCAATCCCTCGAAGCCACTCGCGCCGACCGCTATATAGTTTTGCATTCTGTCACCAACCATGGCGGCAACGCGTGAGCCGATCAGACCGCCAAAACTGAACCCCGCCAGATCAAATCTGACATCCTCCCCGATCACGGCATCCAGACCGTCACAAATTGGCCGTGCTATATTGTCTGGAGTTAGCTCCCCCTGGACTGAAGCACTATCTCCTTGCCCCGGCATATCACAGGTTACGACAAGGCGTGTTTCTGCCAGCCTCTCGACGTTTGCAATCCAGTGCATCCAGGAACCAAAGCCACCATGCAGTAACACCAAAGGTAGACGCGCTGTTGGCTGCCCCCAAAGCTGCCACGCCATCTCACCATCACCGCATGATGTTCTGATGATGCAAGCTTTCGACAATAAGCTTTCAACAATTGCTTTGGGATCTTTAGGCATATTATGTGTCTCCAGTGGGGGCCAAAAGATGTCGCAAAGTTGTCGGACAGACAAGCGCAAGTTCCATAGCTGCCTAAAAATTATCTGATGAGGATTTCATCTTTTGTAATCCATGGCATACTCAGATCAACGCGATTAACGGGAGCACTTCATGTTCGGCATATTTGGCAAAAGCGACGAAAAAATACAGGAACTGATCGACAACAAGCAATTCGATGAGTTGTCGACCGACGTCATTGATGAATTGGCCAAGGACTTAATCCTGACGACAGAAAATGGCATGGACGAGTACAAGGTCGTTGAACGGATTGAAATCATCACCGCCGAGTGCGTATTCGGCATGAACTTGTTCAAAGACTTCTTTGCAAGCATCACAGATATTTTTGGTGGCCGATCTTCTTCATCGCAAAAGGTGCTGCGTAACGCGCGCCTTACCTGCCTGACAGAGTTACGGCGCGAAGCGTTAATATCGGGCGCAAATGCGGTCATTGGCATCGACCTGACCTACAATGAAATCTCAGGTGACGGCAAAAGCATGTTGTTTGTCGTGGCCACAGGCACAGCCGTTATCGTTGAACCCAAATAACAAAGCAGCATCATGGATAAAAATGTCGAAGCCAGTGTTGGCGAGCAATTAGAGGCGGTTACCAAGTACGCAGACCTTTTGGTCGAGTTTGGGATTGAGTATGGATTCCAGATATTAGGTGCGCTGGTTTTTCTGCTGATTGGCTTGAAAGTGGCCTCTTGGATTGGCGGACGCGTCGCGTTGATGATGGAAGCACGCGATGTCGATGTTACGCTATCCCGGTTCATTGGTAATGTCGTCAAAATTGTCGCCATCGTTTTTCTTGTAATTATTACGCTTGGTAATTTTGGTGTCTCCATCGCACCGTTAATTGCACTTGCTGGTGCCGGTGCATTTGGCGCGACGGTCGCTATTCAGGGCCCCTTGTCAAACTATGGTGCCGGTGTCTCCATCATCCTGGCCCGCCCGTTTGTTGTTGGGAACACGATTACCGTCAATCGCGCCGCCAGCGGCGTTGTGGATGAGATCACCCTCGCGCATACCATTCTGATTGGTGAGGATGGCGAACGTATCACTGTGCCCAACAAAGAAATTGTCGGACGTGTTATCGTGAATTCAGAGACTCGGCGTGTCGTCGAGACAAAGATCGCTATCGCAGCGGGACAAGATCTCAACATTGTCAAGCAGGCTGCGCAGCGAGCGATTGAGAGCGTTGACGTTGTTTCCGAAGGCCCAGAACCGGATATCGGCATTCACGACTTCACATACGGTGGCATTATTCTGGGCATACGTTTTTGGGTCCCATCCAGCCAGTATTTCAAGGTGCGTTATGCCGTCAATGAGGCTGCCCTAAGGGAAATGGAAAAAGCGGGAATCAAATTGATGTCGGCGGCACCGATGGCGGTCGCAACTGCATCACTCTCTGCAGACGACGACGAAACCTCGGAAGATCGCATTCTATAGGATTTTAATTTTCAGCCTTTAGATTTAGGGTTTAGAAAATCGTTGATTGGCATATCGATGTAGAGACCACATTCTGCTGGCTCAATCCCAAAACGTGAACACATGGATACAATCTCAATCTGATCCGCAAGACTGGCTTCTCCGTCCGCTTCACTAATCGCTACACAAACACGAAGCAATAACGCGCCTTCTTCTGGATGCGCGGATACTTTTGCAACGGCTTCGAGTGCCTCAGCATGACCTGCGGCCGGATTTTCGAGAATCGAGTCGCAAAATTTGCGAAAAATGTCGACTCCTTCATGCGGATCAAAGATTTTTAAACGATCCAGGGTCTGCAAAATCTGATCAACGCGGACGTTTTCCGCAAAGCTCACTTTGCCATCTGATGTCGCAACCATTGCGCACGCAGCCATCACACCCTCAAGAAACGGGCGATTCTGCTGTCGTTCCAGGCGTTCCTGGAACATCTCAGTTAATGATGCGAATACCCCTCCCACAACGGTTCTCCCTCATTTCAAGCAATTCATCGGGGCACATCACGTCACTCCATTGACGCACGCCCATCTTCACAGGATACACTAACGTATGGGAGTTGTCTTTTGAGTGAAAAAAATACATATCGCGTGAGATTAATGCGTTGGGGCGACAGTAGTGCCTCTGGCCGCACGGTGACGCTAAAGCTGCCTGACGATGGCGATGAGCATCCGTTTAAGGGATTAGACGTTGGCGCCAAGAATGGCCAAATGCTCGAAATCGATATCGCCATTGTTGAAGACGGCGAATTGGAAACACTCAATCTCGGAAACAAACCCAAGCCGAAACTTAAAACAAAACTACCAACAAAAACGGCTTCAAGTTCAGGCACGAAGAAACAGGCTGTCCTGGAGAACGTACGTACAACCGTTTTCAAATCGGCAGATCCGGCACCCATAAGGCCTTTACCCGCTGAGGCAAAAGAACCCACCCCAGATACTTCACCGCCACCACCTATTGCGGCACCTGCACCGCCACCAATGCATCAAGAGCCTGTTGAGGAGGAACCAGCACCATCATCGGACATCCCTCCTCAGCAATCAAATCCGTCACCTAGCAATATCGATAGTGCCAACCTGGATGCCTATGCAGATCAGATGGGACAAGCTGCGGAAGCCCTCGCGGCTGTCGCTGAGCGCATGGATAAAGAAGATGACGATCAACCAAAGTTCCCACCGTCCATGTTTGAAGATCAAGAGGCGGAAGAACCGGGCGTGGTTGTTGTACGGCGCGCATTCGATCTGTGTAAGGCAATCGATAAACAACGCGCGGGTTTCTTCTATTTTATGCGATCCCGCTATCCGAAAGCGCCAAAATTGCCAGAAGAAGGCGGCGAATGGAGCCGGGATGCAAAGTCAACACGTGACCGCGTTTGCCTGCATTGTGACACGCCGGCACTCGTCAACTTAGCAGATGATACCGAAGCAAGACGCCGCTTCGAAGAACTTGAAAATGAATTTGAACGCCACGAGCGGCTGCGCTAGGCGCTAGTGCTGACGTTCGAGTACTGCACAAAAGAAACCATCGGTGCCAGTAGAAGCTGGCGACAATCTTAAACAAGGTCCTGTCGGCGGCGTTGGCCCGCCAACTGTTTCTGACCAAACCTCGTCGATTGGGATGGGCCGGAATTCCGGTACTTTCTCAACAAACCATGCCAGTTGTTGCTCGTTCTCTTCTTGTAACAGCGAACACGTTACATAGATCAATCGACCATGCGGTTTTACCAACTTTGCCGCACTTAACATAATGCGTTGCTGGTTCTCTTGAATCTCAGCGAGCCTTTCCGGCGTAAACCGCCAACGGGCATCTGGGTTGCGGCGCCAGCTTCCAGTTCCCGTGCATGGGACATCAATCAGAACCCGATCGGCAAAGGCTTTATGTTCATCAACCCACGGTTCATCGACAGCAGCTATCGCCCGCCGGCGCACTTGCGTAGCACCAGCGCGTTTCAAACGTGGCGTCATGCGATCCATCCGATACCGTGAAACATCAAGGGCAAATAGACGGCCCGCGACCCGGCCTTGATCTCCCATAGCTGCTGCAAGTGCCAGGGTCTTGCCACCTGCACCAGCACAATAGTCCACAACCGTCATCCCCGGTTTGGCATCGCATAACATGGAAACGAGTTGCGACCCTTCATCCTGAACCTCGACGAGGCCTTCCTTAAAGGCGCGAGTCCCACCCAACCGAACTTTGCCTTCAACACGGATTCCCAAAGGAGACAATGACGTGGGGGCGCAGGTAATATAGTCCTCCTGAAGACGGGCAAGCGCATCTTCCGGTGTACCTTTGAGCGCATTGACCCTTAGATCCAACGGGGCAATCTGATTTAGCGCAGACATTTCCTGCTCTAGTTTATCGCCCCACAGAGCGCGAAACGACCGATCCATCCATTCCGGGTACTCAAGACGAACATGATCGGGCATATCGCGATTTAGAAGCGGTCGCCCATACAAAGCTTCGGCGAGTTCAACCTCTTTCAGGGTCAATGCATCTGGGCAATGGCGCGTACCACTGAACATTCCCTGAAGATCATCCGGAGATTGCCGTTCTTCTAATATCAGGAAAGAGATCGCACGAAGCCTGGGGCTGGTTTCGACACCAAGCCCGGTTCGTTCAACCCACCAGTCTAGCTTGGCACGGCGACGCAATACATCATAGACGCGGCCGCCAACATCGCGCCTGTCGCCAGAGCCTGCGTAACGCCTTGAACGGAAGTAACCATCGATGATTTGGTCAGGCGCCTGATCATCAGCATCAATTGCCGTTAGCAACTCGATTGTCGCTTGAACCCGTGCGCCCGGGGTCATTGCTCGCCCTTACCCGTCAGAACGGTAATTAGGAGCCTCTCGCGTGATGGTAATGTCATGGACATGGCTTTCACGAAGACCCGCGTTGGTGATCCGACGGAAGCTCGCATTCTCACGTAGCTCTGAAATTGTCCCGCATCCGGTGTAACCCATCGCAGATCGCAAGCCACCTGTTAGCTGATGAATGATATTTCCAATCGACCCTTTATACGGGACGCGACCTTCCACACCCTCTGGTACAAGCTTGAGGCTATCTGATACCTCTTCCTGGAAGTACCGGTCAGCAGACCCGCGCGCCATCGCACCGAGAGAGCCCATGCCACGGTACGCCTTATAAGAGCGACCTTGGAACAGCAGAACCTCACCAGGGCTTTCATCAGTGCCCGCAAACAACGAGCCAATCATCACTGAATCTGCACCTGCGGCGATGGCCTTGGCGATATCACCGGAATACTTGATGCCGCCGTCTGCAATACAGGGAACCCCGGCCTTACGACATTCTTCTGCAGCTTCCAGCACAGCTGTAAACTGCGGCATGCCAACACCTGCCACCATACGAGTGGTGCAGATTGTTCCAGGTCCGATACCAACTTTAATACAGTCAGCCCCCGCATCTATTAGTGCTTTCGCAGCTTCTGGTGTTGCGATGTTTCCAGCAACAACCTGTGCATAGTTCGACAACTTCTTTATCTCGGAAACGGAGCTCAAAACACCTTCTGAATGTCCATGTGCAGTATCAACGACTACAACATCGCACCCCGCATCCAGAAGTGCGGCTGCACGTTCACGCCCAGCATCTCCGACACCTGTCGCAGCAGCGACACGAAGACGACCATGCGCGTCCTTACACGCATTTGGAAAACGTTCTTCCTTTTCCATGTCCTTAACCGTAATCAAGCCAACACACCGGTAATCATCATCAACAACAATCAGTCGTTCAATCCGATATTGGTGGAGCAAGCGGCGCGCTTCGGTGCCATCGACACCTTCCTTAACCGTGATCAGTGGCATCTCAGCCGTATTACGCGTCATCAGTTCGTTGACGGGCTGAGCTGGATTGCTGGCAAATCGCACATCCCGATTGGTGAGAATACCCACCAGAATGTTGCTTTCGCGTTCAACAACAGGCATCCCTGAGAAACCTGTTTCAGCCTTAAGTCGAAGCGCGTCAGCCAAGGTCTGGTCCGGATGAATGGTCAACGGGTCTGACACCATACCGCTTTCGAACTTCTTGACGCGCCGGACTTCAGCCGCCTGTTCTTCAATGGTCATGTTTTTGTGCAAGACGCCGATCCCACCAGCCTGGGCCATCGCAATAGCAAGCTGATGCTCGGTCACTGTGTCCATCGCCGCTGAAATCAGCGGGATATTCAGTCCAATTTCCTTGGTCAAACGGGTCCGCGTGTCTGTGTTCGCAGGCAGCACATTGGATGCGGCTGGAACTAACAACACGTCGTCAAAAGTGAGTGCTTCTTCGATCTTGGGCGGTGCCATGACGCCTCCGGTCTTCTGTTGTGGCGTTGGCGCGTCATCATACACACGACTTTCTCTTTCACAAGCTTCGTGAACGATAACAATGCCAATATCTAGAAGCTGTTCAAATCATTAGAGAATTAGCGTGCAAATTTCGGCACTAGGCGGATTGTTTGTCGCCCCTGAACCCAGTTGCGACCAGATAGAACTCGGCCGAGTCGCTACGGCTCGCTTTTGGCTTCGCATGTTTTACGGTCTTGAAGTTGCGTTTTAACGTCACAAGCAATTCATTTTCCGCACCACCTTGAAGGACTTTACCGACGAACGTCCCCCCCGGTGCCAATACATCTATCGCGAACTCAGCGGCAACCTCAAGCAATCCCATAATACGAAGATGGTCAGTATGCGGGTGTCCTGTCGACGAGGCAGCCATATCGCTCAGGACAATATCTGCCGGGCCATCAAGCAACGCTTTAAGGCGCTCTGGAGCGTCTTCATCCATGAAATCACCCTGCAACAGGTCCGCACCCGGCACAGCATCTATCTCCAAAAGATCAATTCCGACTACATGGCCGTTTTCACCAATGCGTTCCATCGCGACCTGTGTCCAGCCGCCCGGAGCCGCACCAAGATCGATAATCTTGATGCCTTTTCGAAGGAACCGGAATTTCTCATCCAGTTCAATCAACTTGAAGGCTGCACGAGACCGATAGCCCAAGCGTTTTGCTTCTTGAACATATGGGTCATTCAATTGGCGTTGTAACCAACGAGTTGAAGACAGGCGTCGACCCTTTGCGGTCTTTACCCGTGTATGCAGCCCCCGACTGGCAGCGCTTGGATCGCCTGAGCCCTTCTTGCCACTTTTACCGCCACGACGTGCCATTTAAAGAATCCCAGTTTGTTTATTGATATCCGAAAACATTGCACGCTGCAGCTTCGGGCCAAATTTATCGTGACCATCTGCGGCCATGAGTTCTGCCAGGATGCCTTCACGAATACCCCGGTCTGCGACACCTAGTTTACCAACAGGCCAACGCTCACAAACGGCTCGGAGTACAGCCAAACCCATAAGCATTAGATCACCTCGACCATGTCCCAAACACGGATGGGCAATACGTTCTTCACACGACATACCAGCAAGCCGCGCGCCAATTTGCCGGATGCTATCGAATTGCATCTCAAGTCCGTCGACACGGTTGCGCTTGTAGCGTGGCAACTCCAGGTACATGGCACCCAGTGTCGTCACCGTTCCCGACGTCCCAACCATACGAACAGTGTTAGCTGCAATCGCCTCGGAGATCTTGTTTCGTTGATCAAATGGCTGCAAATGCTGGTCGACTCGTTGTAACAGCGCATCAAAGGTGGTGCTTGGCAAGGATTCCGCGCCGAACTCATCTCTAAGCGATACCACGCCAAACGGCAGGGAAATCATATCAATCATCCGGGCAGGTGCTCCTCGAGGTGTAGCAACCCACATGATCTCTGTAGAACCCCCACCAATATCGAAAACCAACGCATGCGCGTAGCCTCTTCGAAGTAAGTCCCCACAACCAGCGACAGTTAAAGCGGCTTCTTCGGATGGGTCAATGACTTCAAGCGAAATCCCGGTCTCGCGTTTGGTTCGTTCCAAAAATACATCCACGTCCCGGGCCTGACGGCACGCCTGTGTCGCAACGGAGCGGACGGCAACAGGGCCATGACTTGCTAAGCGCTCGGCGCAATGACTAAGTGCTGCGACGGTTCGATCAATGGCACTTTGCTGGAACCGACCGGTTTCAGAAATCCGATCGCCTAATCGCACGACTTTGGAATATCCATCTATCACACGGAAACCCGCATCGTCTGGAACCGCGATCAGAAGCCGACAGCTATTCGTGCCCAGATCAATCGCAGCATACCGCTTGCGATTGTCCTCTGGCTTTGAATTACGGCCCGGCTGGGTCGTTTGCTGTTTATCCGAAATCGGTTTCACGGTGTCTCCTGTGAGCCAGATATCTGCTGCCCAACTATGCTTGGAATAACATAGGTTCACAGGGTCCGATTTGAAAGCATGCTTATGCCTCGAGCCTTAAGGACTGGCCCAGCGAGAAGCTTCTTTGACATCAATGGGATGGTCTATCGCGTAGACCTCACGCGCATTTCTCAATTTAGCCAAAGCCTGATCGATGTTGGATGGACTCAACCGTATACCAAAATCAGAAGGCACATCATTACCCTCAGAACCATAAATTCGATCCAACATCAAAGCACCCACATTCGGCTTGAAATGGGAACCGTCTGTATACCATCTCATAGGCGAGCTACCTCTGGGCACCGGTTCAGTTGTCACACTATTGTATCCGGAAAAATCCCATACAGGGTATGGAGATGCGTTTGCACGTGCAGCCTCTTCTATCGTTACCGTAACGAGCGCACGTTTCCAATCTTCCCAAAACTGCCACGCGCCTCCTGCATACAAAACTTCCCAGATCCGTGCGTGGCTCGGAGAAATAACGACGCGTAAATCAATATTGTTCTCATGCGCAAGACGGACCATGCGGCGGTACATCTGTAGTGGCGACGTCGGATCTGTCGGGTCAGCGATATCCCACCGTGGTGAAGGCGATGGCTCCCATGCGGTCGTCCCAAACATCTGTTCCATATAGCCGAACTGCTGTCGGTGGCTTTTCTTCGTCCTAAGCCAGCCGGCTTCACTTCGCCATCCACTTGAGCCATCTGGTTGCTGTACCAGAATGTCATCCCGGTCCTGCCGGGTGATCGTTCGAAGACTTGAACGTAATGTGTCCCAAGCAAAGAGAGTTCGAAACGGTTCAAGATTGTCCGGAGAATTTGGCGCGCCGTCTTCGTGAACGAGTAATCTGTCCTCATCGAAACCGGGACGCGTCTCCCAGTTTCGATCAAACATCCAGAAATCAACTGCAAGCAAAGTGTGGCGGATCGTGCCCAAAGCGACTGCATGCTCAAAATATCTCATGGCTTCATAAAGGTACCCGCCATAAAGGCTCAAATTATAAATCGGGTACGCATCTTTCGGCCATGCCGGGTGGCGCGTCGGCACACCAAGCAACGCACGAGATGAGCCAACGACCAGGCCAGCGGGTGGGGTCTGGCGCACCTGAAACGCTTTAACCATGCGGACATGTTTATCGACATCCGCTTTTATCTCATTAAAGCCGGTAATCTCTGGTCCTGGGAAAAGCCCATAAGGATCGACAAGGAAATTAAACGCACCAACCAACGCATAGAGGCCAAATGCGACCCCAAAAAAGGCAGATAAATATCGGCGGGATTGGCGTCTTACCATTGTCAAAACCGGAAATACAAAAATTCACTGACTTGCGTCAGCATTAGGAATGCAATGAGCGCTAGAGCGCCACTGCCGATTGCCCAAAACAGTGTTGGTCGCCAGCGAAACCGTTTTGATGATGGCACGTCTGGAATATTCAATGCTGGGGCATACGCCCTCATAAACTGATACACATTGGGCAATGCCAACACGAGAACCATGCCGACGGCGATCCAGCGCCATGCGCGTCCGTGGGTCTGCTGTTCATTCAACGTCACCATTTCTGTGAAGCCCAGCATCGGCCATATATCGTTCAATCCGCTCATGCCCGTAAGGATTACCAGTGCGCCATCAAACGTTTCTGCACGGAAAAATACCCATGCAACGGCAACCGCAATAAACGTCATGCCCCAACCAAAGCAAATTGCTGTGACGCTTGTTCCCGTCCAACCCAAAGCTACAGTTAATCGCCGCCAACCATGATTGATCACAAGATAGACCCCATGAAGTGCCCCCCACGCAATGAATGTCCAACCTGCGCCATGCCAAAGGCCACCAAGGAGCATTGTCACCATAAGATTGATGTGTCGTCGTGTTGGTCCCTTGCGATTCCCACCGAGCGGCAGGTACAGATAATCACGCAAAAATCGACTCAATGTCATATGCCAGCATCGCCAGAACTCGATGATACTGGTCGCGCGGTATGGCGAGAAAAAGTTAATCGGGAGTTTCACACCAAACAGCCGTGCCAACCCCAATGCCATATCTGAATACCCTGAGAAGTCGAAATAAATCTGCAGCGTATATGCGAGCGTCCCTGACCAAGCGCGTGCGAAACTCAAAACACCACCCGCTTCGGCATCAGCAAATACAGGACTGGCGTACAAAGCTAAATGATCCGCAAGGACCACTTTTTTGAACAAACCAGCGGCGATCAATGTCAAACCGACAACCAAGTTTATGCTTTTCAAGTTTTGACTGAAAGCACGCTCGTATTCATGCATCACCTCGCTATGATGAACAATCGGGCCGGCGATGAGTTGCGGAAAAAATGTTACGAACAAGGCATACTTAAAGAAGTCCGTCTCACCCGCGTGTCCGCGGTGACAATCCACCAGATAGGCTATTTGCTGGAATGTGAAAAATGAGATCGCAAGTGGTAATGCAACGTCTATAAACCCAATGTCTGAGCCCGCAATTGCAGCAAACACCCCGGCAAAAAACCCCAGATACTTGAACCAGACAATGAGACCCAGATTAAAGGCCAACCCGACAATTAATATTGGGGTGTTTGGCTTTCCGGAGACACTGGCACGTCTGAGCACATTGCCGATAACAAAATTCGCGATCACGGATGACAATAATAAAATCAGATAGACCGGGTTCCACCATCCGTAAAAGATAAGTGACATCGCAAGCAGCCAGAGCAATGCCATTCGGCCAAGTCCGCGTGACGCCAGAACCGCAAAGCCTGATAGGCACAATGGCAAAAACGCAAACAAGAATATGTACGAATTAAAAAGCATCCTTCACCTATCGCCCAGCCTCGGCTGGCGTGCAAGCAAACGACAAAATATTCTAACCTAGCCCTGCTCGTGAAGGAATGTCACAAGAAAGAAAAGTGACGCAGATAGCAGCGCCGATGCTGGCACCGTTATGATCCAGGCCGCGGCAATGGAAAATGCATGCTGGCGTCGTACAAGTTTTCTCTTTCGCTGCTTTTTCCATTTCTTGAATAACTTGCCTTGATCAACTTCAGATAACTCATCGACATTGGCAGGCATTTTCTTTGGTGCACCGCCCGCTCCACGGTTCGCGAGTGCCTCCCTCAGGAATCCAACGCCAAAGACCGCACCAATCGCGATGTGTGTAGAGCTAACAGGCAGCCCAAGGCCAGACGCGATTATAACTGTGATCGCTGCGGATAGAGCGACGCAAAATGCACGAACCTGATTGAGCTTGGTAATTTTCTCACCAACAAGTTTAATGATCTTGGGCCCAAACAAGGCCAAGCCTACCGAGATACCAACAGCGCCAATAATTAAAACCCATATTGGTAATGAAGCCTTAGTTGCAATTTCACCAGATCCCAACGCCGTTACAATCGCCGCCAAAGGCCCGACCGCGTTGGCGACATCGTTTGATCCATGTGCAAACGACAACATTGCAGCCGAACAGATCAGGGGCACCGTAAACAGCTTTGCGACAGATTTCTTTTTGTTCTCCATGCCCTGTGACGCACGTGCCACACGGCCACGTGTCCACACGTACGCGACAAAAAATACGCCACCAGCCACAAGTATGACCATCGTTGCATCAGGTTTCCAAATCCGTTTGAGACCCTTGAGCATCAAATATGCAGAGAACGTTCCAGCCAAAATTGCGACAAGCACAGGCACCCATCGCCGCGCCGCCGCCAGCTTGTCATCTTTGAATAGGATGGCGAACTTGATGAAGGTGAGAAATGCTGCGGCGATGACACCACCCAAAACAGGTGAAACGACCCAGCTTGCAGCAATCGCGCTCATCACCGGCCAATTCACAGCGCTTAGTCCGGCCGCTGCGATCCCTGCACCCATCACACCACCAACAATTGAGTGCGTCGTTGAAACAGGGGCGCCAATGTACGTCGCCAGATTGACCCAAAGGGCGGCTGCGAGTAACGCAGACATCATCGCCCATACGAAAATATCGACGTCAGTTATCGAATCTGTCGATATGATTCCTTTTGAAATCGTCGACACAACTTCGCCACCTGCAAGCAGCGCGCCAGCGGCCTCAAATATTGCCGCTATAACCAATGCACCGGTGAGGGTAAGCGCTTTTGAGCCCACGGCCGGACCAACGTTATTAGCGACATCATTTGCGCCAATATTCATGGCCATATAACCGCCAATCACTGCCGCCGCGATCAGGATGGCACTCGCTTCACCCCCCGAATAGATATAGGTAAAAATCCAAACGCCGACGAGAAAGACAAGTCCGAAGCCCAGATTATAGACACTGCTGCCAACCTCTTTCGTCGCCTTCTCAAGCTGGACGATGCGCTTGAGGTCTTTATCGACGGCGCGAGATTTCAAATTGCCGGGATTTTGCTGATCGTCTTTGCCAAAAATTGCCATCTGCCTGGGCCTGTATAGTTCACTGGAAGTGCGGCGGACGCAGACTTTCCGCATCGCTTTCGCGTAACAAAACTGTCATATTGTGCATCAAATAAAAAGACGGATACGCAAGACAAGGTACAGGATCGACGATTCATTCATTAATTGCCGTAATTTGACCGAAAATTTACATGGAGTCCGCCCTGATGGCGTCTACAAAGGTTATGCAATCCGCCGCATTGGCGTATCGATTCGAAGACGGCACCCCACAAGTCCTGATGATTACATCACGCAATAGTGGGCGTTGGGTGCTCCCTAAAGGTCATATTGAAGAAGGCCAGACACCGCGTGATGCTGTTTCAGTTGAAGCTTATGAAGAGGCCGGATTAAGAGGAGACGTCGGAGAAACCGAAATCGGTTTCTACGTATACAAAAAATCTGATCGCCCCGATGTATCAAAATTTAAGGTCGCCGTTTATCCTATGAAAGTCACCGATATCGAAGAGGATTGGCCCGAGAAAAAGAAACGTCGACGCAAGTGGATGGATTTTCAAACGGCTGCCGAGTCCGTCAACGAGCCCTCGCTGAAAGAGTTATTGGGTGAATTTGGGGCGATGTTGAATGAAGTACAAACTTCGCACTGACAGTTTGATCTCGAATTTAATCCTGCGCCAAATCCGCTAGGATTGGGCAATCCGGCCGATCATCGCCTTTGCATGAATGCACCAGATGCGACAACGTATTGCGGAGATGCTGCAATTCTTCCAAACGCGTATCGACTTCAAGCAAGTGCTTCTCTGCGAGAGACTTAACATCAGCGCTGGCACGTCCTTTGTCTTCGTACAGGGACATTAATTGCCGACAATCATCGATTGAGAAACCAAGCTGCCGAGCGCGTTTCAGAAATGCGAGTTTCTGGATCGCCTGATCATCATAGTCCCTGTACCCGTTTGGCCGCCGGTCCGGTATGACTAGGCCAATTTCATCATAGTAACGGATCGTCTTTGCAGGTAATCCGCTACGCGCGGCCGCATCGCGAACATTCATGACATCTCTCCTGTCAGCTTTGGGGACCAGCCTCGCAACAACAATGAGCTCGAGACGACACAGATTGAACTCAATGCCATCGCACCTCCGGCGATCGCCGGGCTAAGGTATCCCGCAGCGGCAAGCGGTAAGCCAACCGCATTAAAGGCAAACGCCCAGAATAAGTTCCATTTTATCCGGTTCCAAGTTGCACGCGTGATATCAAACGCAGCCGCGACCAGTCTTGGGTCCGGGCGCATCAACGTAATCGCGGCACTTTCCATAGCCGCATCACTCCCCGATCCCATCGCAATACCGACATCTGATTGGGCTAATGCCGGGGCGTCATTGATGCCATCACCGACCATCGCAACGAGTTGACCACGGTCTTGTAATTGCTTTATCGCATCCACTTTTTGATCCGGTTTAAGCTCACCACGTGCGTCATCAATGCCTAGTTGCCTCGAAATTGCCTGAGCGACTGATTTCGCATCACCGCTAATCATGAGTGTTTGGATGCCCTGGTTTGCCAATGCGCGGACCGCGTTTGAGGACTCCGGTCTAATCTCATCGCGAATGCCAAGCACGCCAATAACTTTGCCACGGGCCGCGATCATGACTGCCGTTTTGCCATCGCCTTCAAGCCCATCAAGCAACGACTTGGCATTGTCGAAAGACACCCCTTCATCCTTCATCATTTGTCGATTGCCAATAAACACCTGCTGCCCATCAACCCGTCCTTCGACGCCTAGACCGACACGGGCCATTACATCCTTTGCTGCTCCAAAGGTGATGTTCCTCTCCGACGCAGCAGATACGACAGCGCGCGCCAGCGGATGCTCAGACGATTGTTGTACGGACGACGCCAGGCGCAGCATTTCATCTTCAGGACCGTCGAGAGAGACAATGTCCGTCACCACAGGCTCACCTCGCGTCAACGTGCCGGTCTTGTCGAACGCCACAATGTCCACATCATAAGCTCGTTCAAGCACCCCAACATCCTTGATAAGAATGCCTGCTCGGGCCGCTGCACCCGTTCCTGCCACAATCGCTGTCGGTGTCGCGAGGCCCAGCGCACACGGGCAAGCGATAACCAGGACCGAGACGGCATTTATAACGGCAACTTCGAAATCTGCACCTGCAAGTAACCAACCTAAAAATGCGATTGAGGCGATCGCAACAACAACCGGCACAAACACAGCGCTGACCTTATCCACCAGTCGCTGAATTGGGGCTTTGCCACTTTGCGCATTCTCAACAAGCCGGACGATTTTTGCCAAAGTCGTATCTTCACCCACGCGAGAGACCTGAATGTGAAGCTCACCTGAGCCATTAACAGCCCCTCCCACAACATGGTCACCTATGGTTTTTGCCACAGGCATGCTCTCGCCCGTTATCAATTGCTCATCAATGTCTGAGCGTCCTTGAGTGATAGATCCATCAACCGGAATACGTTCGCCGGGTCTTACAATCACAATCTCGTCCAATTGCACGTCTTCTACGCCAACTTCAATGATACGATCATCTCGAAGGACACGAGCTTGCTCGGGCCTCAGGGCCATTAACGTTCTGATTGCTTGCGTGGTGCCACGCTTGGCGCGTGTCTCGATTATCTTCCCGGCCATGATCAACGTGATAATGATCGCCGAAGCTTCAAAATAGAGAGGCGCTGTTGTCTCAAATCCGTTTCGAACGACAATCCAGGCGCTAAGAGCAAACGCGGCCGTCGTACCCAGTGCAACCAGCACATCCATATTGGCACTTTTGGCCTTTAACGCTCTCCAGGCCCCACGATAGAAACGTGCCCCTATCCAGAACTGAACAGGACTACATAATAAAACCTGCAACCAGGCCGGAACGTGGTACGGAATGCCCAGCGGGGGCAAGATCATCATCAGCAGCAGCGGTGCTGTCAGGCTTGCTGCAATGACAAGCATTCTCGTTTCATGGCGAAGTTGCTTGGCACCCGCGTCAGCTTTCAGCCGTTCCTGTTCACGCCTAATTTCAGATTGTGTAGACCGCGGCGTCGCCTGATACCCGGCGGCGCTTACAGCCTTCATGAGCGTATCGGTATCGAGTGAGCTCCCAAGCATCGTCACCTTGGCTTGCTCCAACGCAAGGTTGACGGTCGCAGAAACAACGCCTGGCACAGCAACCAATGCTTTCTCCACATTGGCGGCACATCCCGCACATGTCATGCCACTTACATTTAGATCAACGTCACTCGTTTCGGCCTGGAAACCCGCATCCTTTGTCACACTCACAACATTAGATGCAACGCCATATGCCCCCGTCAGGTGGGCGCGTTCAGTCGCGAAATCGACCCGCGCGTTGGTGATGCCTTGCACACTATTCAGCACTTTTTCAGCGCGTGCTGCACAACCGGCACAGCTCATACCGCTGATCCCAAAACTGAGTGTGTTCTCATGCGTGACGTCGGATTGACCCATGGCAACTGATCCCAAATTTATGTTATTTCAATCTATAAAGCTTCTAGTAACTGGAAGGTCAAGACATCAACAAATCACTGGAATACAACGCAAACGATCCCAATATCTATTCAGGAGCCCTTTTCAAACTTAACGTTTGGATGCAAACTTAGCTTCATTGCCAGACCCGGTCGCGGTCATTTATCGGCATTTGGGACATTAATGATGCCAGACGAAAGCAAAGCTAACGACCACGTCACCGCTGACGACAAAAGTGGTCAAGCTGCAGTTTCAAAGAAGCCGGGGCGGGCCTACCGTATCCGGCCTGCATTCATCATTGCGATCATCGCTGTCGGTATTGGCATTTATTTTCTGAGCCTTGAAGTTCACCAGCGCGTCGCCTTCGTCACCGAAGAAGATGCCCGCATTCAAGCAGATCTTATTACCGTGTCATCACGCGTCGCGGGCTGGGTGACAAAGATGCCAGCCGTTGAAGGTGCTCAGGTGTCCGATGGAACTGTTCTGGTCCAGGTGGATAGTCGAGAATCGCAAATTCTTGTGAGCGAGCTTGAGGCGCAGGCTGCTGGCTTGAAAGCTGAACGCGCAAGACTTGCGGCAGAACGAGTACTCGTCGCGAGCCAGATCGAGAGCCGTCTCCAGTCCGAGCAAGCCCGCGTCGCGGCAGCGGAAGTCGTTGTATCGTCATTACGCCCACAGCGGGAATTGGCTGAACGAGAGCTCAACCGCGCAAAAAAATTGTATGCCGACAAGGTCACATCTCGTCGTCAACTTGATCAGGCGGAGTCTCAACATCAACAGACAGACCGTGAATATCGAATTGCACTCGCAGATTTACAGGCCGCCAAATCACGAATTGCCGAGGCCGAAGCCGACCGGGCGCGTCTCGATGTGCTGGCCGCAGACGTCGTTGTCCTGGAACAACGCGAAACCGAAATTCGTGCGCGAATTGAACGGCAGCGTCTTGATGTTGCTGACCGTGAAATCAAAAGCCCGATCAACGGCGTGGTTGATAAAACTTTTGTAGACATTGGTGAATACGTGACACCCGGTCAGCGATTGCTGCTCGCCCACAACCCAGCGGGCGTATGGGTCGAAGCCAATGTAAAAGAAACTGTCGTCAGAAAATTAAGTGTCGGGCAAAGCGTGGACATCCATGTCGATGCCTACCCGGATGAAGCTTTCGTTGGCACTGTTCAAAACATTGGTTCTGCTGCAACCAGTCAGTTCGCCCTATTGCCGACCCCAAACCCCAGTGGCAACTTCACCAAGATCACACAACGCTTGCCGATCCGCATCGCCATCGATAATCCAGACGCGCGTCTGCGCCCGGGAATGATGGTCGAAGTGAAGATCGCAATAGAAGAGTAAGCCGGGACTTGGCCGAAACCTTCGACGACCCCGCCATTCAGGCCAAATTTGACCAGTACGGCCCAAAGTATCGTTGGTTCATAACGATTGCCGGCCTAACTGGTGCCATTTCCATGATTTTATCGGCAACCATCGTTAATGTGGCGGTGCCAAGCATCATGGGCGCGTACGGTATTGGTCAGGATGTCGCACAATGGGCCGCGACAGCATTCCTCGCCACAATGGTTGCCAGTCAGTTGCTCAATTCCTGGGTTGTGCGCGCATTAGGGCAACGCGCCGCCTATACGATGACGTTGACGATTTTTTTTGTCGGCGCATTCGTCTGCACATTCAGCCCGACCATTGATGTCTTGATCATCGGGCGCGTGATGCAGGGGTTTTCTGCCGGGATTATTCAACCGCTCGTGCTGGCCACCATGGTTGCAGCATTTCCAAAAAATCAACGTGGATTTGCTGTCGGCATCTATGGGCTTGGTGTCACCATGGCACCGAGCTTTGGCCCATTGGTCGGCGGGATCACAATCGATCTTCTGAGTTGGCGACATGCGTTTCTTATGCCGTTGCCGCTCGTCGTTTTTGCCTTCGTCGGTGGTTTGATCTTTATGCCATCAAAGAAGTTTGAGCGCCGCTTGCCCCCATTTGACTGGTGGGGGTTTGCGCTCATCTGCATTTCTCTAGTGCTTATTATGCGCGCAATCGGCAACGGGCATCGGTGGGGTTGGAACTCAGATCTCACCTTGCTGACGGCGATTACCGGCGTTATCGCCTTTGCCTTGTTTATCTATTCACAACTCAAATCCAAATCTCCGCTGCTGGATCCGACCTTGTTCATGGATCCAAAATTTGCTGCCGCTATGGCTATTGGATTTGCTTTTGGTGCGGGCAACTTTGCAACCAACTACGCGATCCCTGTTTTCGTTCAAACCGTGCAATATTTCACGCCCACACAGTCCGGTATGGTCCTCGTACCAGCAGGCTTATTCCTGTTCACGCTTATCCCCCTTTCTGGACGACTGGCAGATAATGTTCCCCCTCATATCCCTATCACAATTGGGTGTATCCTTTTTGCCACGGCGACTTACCTGATTTCTTTTTCAGATGTGAACACAACATTTTGGACGATTGCAGGCCTGACGATTATGAGCCGGGCAGCCCTTGGACTTGTGATGCCTAATCTGGGAGGCGCAGCAATGCGCTCAATTTCTGCGGAGAAACTCAATGCTGCCGCAGGCGCGTACAATTTCATTCGACAATCCGGCGGCGCGTTTGGTGTCAACATAACGGCGTCACTGATTGAATATCGAAGCGCAAGTCATTCAGACTGGCTGACAACGACGCAGACGTCCGCAAATGACCTGACCCGTGATTTTCTGGGCCAGGTCCGGGAATTGCTTCAGGCGGGTGGATTAAACGATGTCGCTCAGGAATGGGGCGCCATGGATTACCTTGGTCAGACGATTTATGCCCAGGCGAGAACATTTGGATTTCAAGATACCTTTGTTCTCATATCTGTCCCGTTCATCATCGCCATTATCCCGGCAATGGTTTTGGCGCGCTCATCACGAAAACGACCCTGACACATCTTTTCTGCTTCCTTCTGTGAAAAAATACATCTGAACCATCCATAGCCCTGACAGCGCCAGTGCAGGGAGTGCGATATGGAAATTCTGAAGCAAGAGGATACGTTGGATGATGCCGAAAAACTCGCACGCTTGAGGTTGATTCGGTCTGAGAATATCGGTCCGATCACCTTTCACCGTCTGATGCATCAATTCGGATCAGCGCGCACGGCACTCGAACAATTGCCGGAAATGGCGCGTAAAGGCGGCCGCAAGCGAATGCTCAAAATTTGTTCAGCAGCGGATGCCGAAAATGAATTGGCAGCAATTCAGGATATCGGTGCGGAAATGGTTTTCTGGGGAACTGCAGCCTATCCGCCTTTGCTGGCGCAGATAGATGATGCCCCGCCTATTCTTTTTATGCGTGGTCATATGCATTTGCTGGTCAAAAAGGCGGTTGCCGTCGTCGGATCACGGAACGCCTCCATCAATGGTCGCCGCTTCGCGCAAACAATCGCTGCGGCCCTGGGGGACGCTGGATATCTTGTCGTTTCCGGTATGGCGCGTGGTATTGACACGGCGGCGCACATTGGCGCGATTCAAACTGGCACAATCGCCGCATTGGGCGGCGGCGTTGATGTCGTTTATCCGCGAGAGAACACAGATTTATATAACAACCTCATTGAGACTGGCGCTGTATGCTCCGAAGTCCCAATGGGCACGACGCCTCAAGCTCGACACTTCCCAAGACGTAATCGGATTATTTCTGGGATGTCACGCGCGATTGTCGTTCTTGAAGCTGGTGCCAAGTCTGGGTCGCTCATCACAGCAAGAATGGCTCTCGAGCAAAACCGCGAAGTTTTTGCTGTCCCGGGGCCACCGCAGGACCCACGTGTCAAAGGCTCAAACGCATTGATTCGGGATGGCGCATATCTAACTGAAACTGCTGATGATGTGCTGCAAGTGCTCGCCGATATGAGCCCAAATGCCTTCAACGAGGGCCGGCGGCGAAGCGTTACTCAACCCATCGGCGCATCGATTGACGAGAAGGAATTGGCTCAGGCTCGTGACAATGTTCATCAGGCATTGGGGTATGGTCCCACGGATACAGACGAGATCATCAGAGACACCGGGCAAAGCCCCGCAATCGTATCGGCAATCCTGCTGGAGCTTGAAGTTGCCGGAAAACTTGAGCGGCAAAATGGCAACAAAGTCGCCCTCATTTCCTCGTAAAATTTTGACACTTTATATAAGTGCTGGGGATATTTTCTGAAAATATTTTTTTCATGCCCATTAACAATCTGTTTTTATTGAACAAATTGCTCGCTACCCCCCTTCAAACACAACCTTTGAAAATTTACCCTGTTGACGGCAGGTAATTTTATCGCCAATTCTCCCCGGCCTTGAGATGACGTCTGTCGCTCAGAGGCACGAATTTAATAAACGGATATATAGGTAGGCATGACAAGCGTCGTCGTCGTCGAATCGCCAGCAAAGGCAAAAACGATCAACAAGTATCTTGGGGATGACTATGTCGTTCTCGCAAGTTACGGGCATATTCGTGATCTACCCTCAAAGAATGGCTCTGTAGATCCCGATAGCGATTTTGCCATGAAATGGGAAATCGATAGCCGCGGCAAAAAGCATGTGGACGAGATTGCCAAAGCTGTCAAAAAGGCTGATGCCTTGTATCTCGCGACCGACCCTGACCGTGAAGGCGAAGCGATTTCGTGGCACGTGAAGGAAGTTCTCGAGAGCAAAAATCTTCTTAGTGGCAAAGAAGTAAAACGCGTGGTCTTTAACGAGATCACTAAAGACGCCGTCAAAGAAGCCTTTAACAGTCCGCGTGAACTCGATACGGAGCTGGTCGATGCCTACATGGCACGGCGTGCCCTTGACTATCTTGTTGGATTCACATTATCGCCTGTGCTGTGGAGAAAATTACCTGGGTCGCGGTCTGCTGGACGTGTCCAGTCTGTTGCGCTTCGCCTGATCTGTGAGCGCGAACTTGAAATCGAAATGTTCAAGCCAGAAGAGTACTGGTCGATCAACGCAACATTCGAGACACCGCGCGGTGATAACTTCAACGCCTCACTGACTCGCTTGAATAGTGAGAAAGTCAGTAAGTTCACGATCAATTCCGAAGACCTTGCCAATCAGGCCGTCGCGGCGATTGAGGCTCGGGAATTTACAACCGGTGAGATTGAGCGAAAGAAGACGCGCCGCTTCCCTGCACCTCCATTTACCACATCAACAATGCAGCAGGAAGCATCCCGCAAACTCTATTTTGGTGCGCGGAAAACCATGCAGACGGCACAGAACCTTTACGAGGGCGTGCGCATTGGTGGCGAGACTGTTGGCCTTATAACGTATATGCGGACAGACGGCGTTCAAATGGCCCGCGAAGCAATTTCCGCCGTCCGCAACGTCATTCAGGAAACGCATGGTTCGAAATACTTGCCGTCGACGCCGCGCGAATACAAATCAAAGGCCAAGAACGCGCAAGAAGCGCACGAGGCAATCCGCCCAACAGATGTGCGCCGCACGCCGGACTCCGTCGCGCAGTATCTGAACCCGGATCAGCTTAAACTCTATACATTGATCTGGAAGCGCACACTGGCAAGTCAGATGGAAGCCGCTGTCTTAGACCAGGTTGGCGTTGATATCTTTTCCGCTGACCGAGCCGTGGCTTTCCGCGCAACAGGGTCTGTCATCGCGTTTGACGGCTTTATGAAGCTTTACCGTGAAGGTCAGGACGATAAGAAAGATGATGATGACAGCGGACGCATCCTCCCCGTTCTGAATGAAGGCGAAGACCTCGGCCGCAACGAGATTTCACCTGAGCAGCACTTCACGCAACCACCACCTCGCTTTAGTGAAGCGTCGTTGGTTAAGAAGCTCGAAGAACTTGGCATTGGCCGACCGTCGACATATGCGTCGATCATTTCAGTGCTGCAGGATCGCAACTACGTTCGTATTGAAAAGCGCCGTTTCATACCCGAAGACCGTGGCCGATTGGTTACGACTTTCCTGGCGAGCTTCTTTGAGCGCTACGTAGAATATGATTTTACCGCTGATCTCGAAGAAAAGCTCGACGATGTATCGGGGGGGCAGATTGCCTGGAAACAAGTCCTCGTTGATTTCTGGCGTGATTTCAAAGCCAAGGTCGATGACACAAAAGATCTTTCAGTGCGGAATGTCCTTGATGTCTTGAATGAAGAACTGCGCCCGCATTTCTTCCCCGAGCGTGCTGATGGTTCCGATGCCAGAAGCTGTCCGAAATGTAAAACCGGCGAACTTTCAATAAAGCTTGGACGCCACGGTGCGTTCCTCGGCTGTTCCAGTTATCCGGAATGTAATTTCACAACGCCATTGGGTGCCGACCCGGCGTTGAACGAGCTTGGTGAAGGCCCGAAGGAATTGGGCACAGATCCCGAGACCGGCAAACTGATCACGATGCGCCAGGGGCCGTATGGGCCGTATATCCAGCTTGGCGAAGAAGAGTTGGACGGAAAAAAGAAAATCAAGCCGAAGCGCGCATCCTTGCCGCAAGGCGTTGATCCGGCTGAGATGGACCTGGAAAAAGCCCTTGGCCTTATGTCATTACCTCGTCTCGTTGGTATTGATCCAATGTCCGGGTTTGAAATTCGTGCCAACATTGGTCGGTTCGGGCCGTTTATTATATGCGGTGGCACATACGTCTCGCTCAAGAAAGATGAAGACGACGTGTTGAGCATCGGTCTCAACCGTGCTGTGACGCTTTTAGGCGACAAGCCACGCAAAGATCCACCCAGAGAGCTTGGCAAGCATCCAAAGAACAAAAAGCCGATCATGGTCAAAGACGGCCGCTGGGGGCCTTACGTCCAGAACGGCCGAACCATGGCACGTCTGCCAAAGGAAATGGTCAAAGACGACGTGACACTGGAAATGGCCATTGAGTGGATTGATGCCAAAGGCAATGGCGGAAAAGGCACGAAGGCCAAGGCTGCGACTAAGGCGAAACCAAAGAAAGCCGCAGCAAAGAAGAAAACTGCAGCCAAGAAAAAAGCGCCTGCAAAAAAGAAAGCTTCCGACGCTGCGGACGACTAGGCGGATCGCTTTTTCCCGCGCCCCCTTGTCGCCACCGGCAACGCGGCCTACGTTCTCACCATGAACGACGCCCCATTTCCAAGTAAACAACAGATTGCCGAGTTTGTGCGCAATGCGACCGGTCACGTTGGCAAACGTGAGATCGCGCGCGCCTTTAAACTCAACGTCGAGCAGAAACGGACACTAAAATCCGTGCTGAAGGAAATGAAAGAGGACGGCACACTTGCCAGCGATCGAAGCAAGAAATTTACCGACCCCGCTGCAATTCCGAACGTAACGATCATTGAAATCAGCGGTGTTGATCAGGATGGCGAAGTTCTTGCGCGTCCGGTCAAATGGGAAAGCGAAGCACCGCCTCCTGCAATTTATGTGGTCCCTGACAAACGTGATCGCGCCGCATCCGCACCTGCTGTCGGTGAACGCGCCCTTGTCCGGCTACGAGAGATCGAAGATGGGTTTGAAGCGCGCATCATTCGGCGCATCGCACCGGCGCCTGCCGATATTCTAGGCGTGGTCATTGATGTTGACGGACAGACGCGTATCCGGCCCGTCGACAAACGCGACAGATACGAATACGTCATCGAGCCGGGCGCGGACAAAGGCGCTAAAGTGGGTGATCTTGTGCGTGCTCAGGGCAGCGGCGGCACACGCTTGGGCCTCAAACGCGCAAAAATCCTGGAACGGATTTCCGAAGCGACGGGTGCCAGCGCAATCAGTTTGATCTCGGTCCATCAGCACGGCATCCCGGTCGCATTCCCACCAGACGCATTGAAGCAGGCTGAGAATGCTAAAGCAGCACCGCTGGATGAGCGAGACGACTTGCGGTCCATCCCGCTCGTCACAATCGACGGCGCCGACGCACGAGATTTCGATGACGCTGTGTTTGCGGAACCTGATGATGATCCGAAAAACAGTGGTGGATACAAGCTTATTGTCGCGATTGCGGATGTCGCCTGGTACGTTCGCCCGGGCGACGCTTTGGACCGAGCCGCTTATGAGCGTGGTAACTCGGTCTATTTTCCAGATCGCGTAGTTCCAATGCTTCCCGAGCAGCTCTCAAACGGATGGTGTTCCTTACGACCTCACGAGGACCGTCCCTGTCTTGTTGCTCATTTGCGTATCGACCGAGACGGCAAGCTTTTAAGCAAACGCTTCAAGCGGGCCCTGATGCGCTCTCATGCACGCCTCACATATGAGCAGGTTCAAACGGCCAAAGATGGCACACCGGACGAAATGACCGCGCCGTTGATGGCGGACGTGATCACGCCGCTTTACGGTGCCTTTGAGATACTTGATAAGGCACGCGTACTGAGAGGCGCTCTTGAGCTGGAAGTGGCCGAACGGCAAATCATGCTCGATGATCAAGGTGAGATCACAGGCATTGAGCCGCGCTCTCGTCTGGACAGTCACAAACTCATCGAAGAATTCATGGTTCTGGCCAACGTTGCCGCGGCAGAGTTTCTTGAAGAAAAGAAACGCCTCTGCATGTATCGAATCCATGACGAGCCCTCGATGTCTAAGATCGAAGCCTTGGCTGACGTCCTCGACAGCGTCAACATACGCTTTGACAAAGGCCAGACCCTCACGCCCCATCGTTTTAACAACATTCTGACCAAAGCCAGCGGGTCACCGCATGCGCAGATGATCAATGATATCGTCTTACGGTCTCAGGCACAGGCCAAGTACGACCCTGATAACATTGGTCATTTTGGTCTTTCGCTAAAGCGTTACTGTCATTTTACATCACCTATTCGGCGCTATTCAGACTTGCTGGTCCACCGCGCTCTCATCCAAGGCATGCGACCAAACGCGGGTTCATTGCCAAAAGATCCAGGTGACTTCAGCGACATCGGTGAACACCTCTGCATCACAGAACGTCGCGCCCAGGCAGCGGAACGCGGCGCAATGGATCGGTACAGCGCGCACTACCTTAAAGACCGAGTTGGGGCGACATTTGGTGCCCGCATCTCAGGTGCCACGCGTTTTGGATTGTTCATTACCGTCAATGATATTGGTGCTGACGGGCTGATCCCGATCAAATCCCTCGCCAATGACTATTACGTTCATGACGAAGACAAACACACGCTCACCGGGCGGAATACCGGCAACACATATCGTATGGGCGATCGAATCGAAGTTGTTTTGCGTGAAGTTACACCTGTGACAGGCGGTATGATATTCGAACTGGTTGGGTCGTCCGGCAACACATCTGCACCGCGTGCCAAAGCGTCAGACAAGAGCACCCGCCCGCAGGTATCCAGAAAGCCTAAGAAGACTAAGGGTAAAAGCCGTGCCGCACGACGGATGCAACGTGCAGCAGCCGGTGCCACCCCCAAAAAGCCAAAGAAAAACAAAACCAACAAGAACAAGGGCCGCCCAAAGCGATAATTTATTAACGTTGGGTGTGATAGAGACCGTGTACAGGTGCTCTTGAATGGTTTTAAATATACGTATGTTCTGGGAAAAAGTTCATTTTCGCTATGCGATCAGCGGCGCACTCATGCTGCTTCTTTCCGCATGCGCACAAATCGGCAAAGACGACAAGCAAGCGCAAACCAATTTTGCTGAACCTGCCGCAGCTGAGGTCATTGCCGTTGGCTTTGATAATATCACTGACAAGTATATCGAAGCGGTCTCATTACGCCGCATTGGCATAGAGGGTCTTCGTGGCCTTGGCGCTATTGACGAAGGCCTGAGCTTAGCTGAGGAAGCTGGCGAAATGGTCATGTACAAATTCGATGACGAAATTGGGCGCATGCGAATTCCGCCAGAGGACGATGTCCGAGCCTGGGCTGCGGCGATCGTTGCGCTGACAGAAAAAGCCCGTGCATCCTCGTCCATTGTTCGAAGTGCGTCCTCTGAGAAAATTTACGAAGCCATTTTCGATGGCGCGCTGTCTGATCTGGATATCTTCTCGCGCTATGCCGGGACCTCTGAAGCGAATCGCAATCGCGCACGCCGTGATGGCTTTGGCGGCATTGGCATCCGCTTTCGAATTGAGGCTGGCGTCGCCGTTGTGACCCGCGTGTTGAATGCAACGCCCGCTTATAGCAGTGGCCTTCGCGCCGGAGATGAAATCATCAAAGTCGAAGAACATACAATCGACGGGCTGAATAGCGCTGACGTCACGCGGCTGATCAGAGGCCCCGTCCATACAGAGGTTAACCTGACCGTCAACCGGACAGATGCCGTTCAACCATTTACGATGTCTGTAGCCCGCGCGCACATTGTGCCCGAAACCGTCACCGTAAAGGTTGAAAATGGCATCGCGATCATAAAGATTTCCAGTTTCAATCAAGAAACCGGCAATTCCCTTGAACGGGTTCTCATGGACCTTACAGCACCAGATGCACCGCCGCTTTCCGGCCTGATTGTTGACCTTCGTGGAAATCCAGGCGGTCTGTTGCGACAATCAATTCAAGTCGCAGACCTTTTATTGACTCAAGGTGATATTCTACGCACTTCTGGCCGCCATCCAGATAGCCTGCACTACTACAAGGCCGGTGGCCGGGACCTGGCAGCCGGTAGACCCCTCGTGCTCATGATCGACGGAAAGTCTGCCTCAGCCGCCGAAATTGTCGCGGCTGCTCTACAAGACAGAGACAGAGCTGTTGTCATCGGCACGTCGTCATATGGCAAAGGCAGCGTGCAGACAGTGATTCGTTTACCAAATGACGGCGAAATAACACTGACTTGGTCCAAGTTTGTGGCACCGTCTGGGTATTACATTCATGGGCTCGGGGTCATCCCGACGATTTGTACAAGTGGACATAAAAACCCCAGTGTGGCGGCGGAGATCATTGAAAGTGCACTGGAGGGTGAACGAGCTAGTGATACCGTTTCGTGGCGTAGGCGAGCCCTCCTCGCCAAATCTGACCGCCAAGCGCTACGCGATGCTTGCCCGTCCCAGGCACGAAAAGGCTCTTTGGATATTGAGATCGCCAAGCGATTGATTTTAAACAATCAAACCCATGCACGCGCGCTTCGAATGACAACAGCGACGGCGCAAGCGATCAATTAACCCAAGATTGCGAGAAACTTGTTCTAAAATCCTTGACTTGATGGGTGCCAAGGTTATCTTGCCGCCTCTTTGAAGCGGCGTTTTAAAACTTAATTGGGATACCAAGATTATGGCGAAGCCGACCACTATTCAAATTCGTCTTGTGAGCACGGCGGATACTGGTTTTTTCTACATCACCAAGAAAAACCCACGTAATTCGACCGAAAAGATGCAGATGCGCAAATACGATCCAGTCGTGCGCAAGCATGTTATGTTCAAGGAAGCTAAAATTAAGTAATTCTCGCGTGTTACGCCAGAAACGCCGCGCGCCGCTCATAAAGCGGCGCGTTTTTCGTGTTATATGAGCAGGAAACCCTTAGTCAGCGTATTTCTTCACTGTCTCAAGAAAATGCGGGACTGAGATAGGCTTGGCGATATATCCTTCGCAGCCACCTTCTCGGATCTTTTCCTCATCCCCCTTCATCGCAAAAGCTGTCACAGCAATCACAGGGATGCCCTTGAGATCATCATCAGCCTTGAGCATCTTGGTGACTTCCAGGCCAGATATTTCCGGCAACTGAATATCCATAAGGATCAGATCCGGTGAATGTTCGCGTGCTAATTTCAGTGCATCGCGCCCGTCCACAGTCTGAACGGTTTCGTAACCATGCGCCTGAAGTAAATCGTTAAACAATTTCATATTCAGATCATTGTCTTCAACGATCAGGACTTTCTTCGCCATTAATCTTTTCCTCACATGGCCAGTCTTTGAATACCGCCACAAATAAACAGGCGGCACGCCCATTTCCATTGATGTGAGGATGAATTATTACACAGATTGTGTCAAACTAAGCTAAGATCAGCTTTAGACCTTTTTGGTATGCAAAAAGGCTTCATGACACGCCCTAGAACGGCGCCAATGTACCGTTCATCTCCGAGGCCAAAATGACCGTCGCGACTGTAAGTGTCAGGGCCAATCCAAATGCTTTCCACGTCACCATCTTCTTTCCTCCGCAAAATGCATGATCAAGTTCATGATGTAAGGGAATTATGACAGAAGTATGGTTAACAGAATGTGAGCGCGATCACGCGATTAATAATTTATTCGCCGCGCACTTCCTCGACCATTTCGCGCAACTGAGCCAAATCTTTTATAAGAAGGACGTTTTTTCGGCGTTCGACAATATTCTTGCGTGCCAGATCACTTAGCACCCGGGCCACAGTTTCACGTGTTGTTGATACCCGGCTGGCAATGTCTCCGTGTACCGGTATCGGCGAGATTTCAGCCTGATTGTCGCCGATCATGGTGCTCCGCGCCTGGCGCAACAAATCCGCTTGGACACGGTTATTTGCCGCGAGCGTACTCAGATCCATGATCCGGTCTGTAGAATTTCGGACAATCGCTGCTAGAGCGCGCAGGACCCGAAACGAAATAATCGCGTTCTCCTGCAACAAAGACGTGA